>Ga0247727_10013972_pt1 | contig 13428 bp, 7 predicted proteins | sample WisWelCaveWW1625_FD_202498 | JGI IMG/M metagenome (GOLD analysis project Ga0247727, IMG submission 202498) | Biofilm microbial communities from Wishing Well Cave, Virginia, United States - WW16-25 | ecosystem: Environmental > Aquatic > Deep subsurface > Groundwater > Cave microbial mat | place... | reverse complement strand
CATCGCCGGGAACGAGAACGGCCAGCAGGCCTCCGTCGCCGGCAAGGGCACAGACTCCACGGACAAGACGTGGAACATGGACGGCATCAACATCACCGACATGTCCGCGACCGGCGCGTCGCCGACCTACTACGACTTCGACGCGTTCCAGGAGATCTCGGTCTCGACCGGCGGCAGCGACCTCACGCAGGCGGGCGCCGGCATCGGCGTCAACTTCGTGACCAAGCGCGGCACCAATCGGTTCCACGGCGGCGGCCGCTTCCTGCTCACGGACAAGGACCTGTCGTTCGGCAACGTGCCCGCCGAGATGGCGAGCGATCCGCGTCTCCTGGGCAACGACAAGGCCGACCACATCAACTCGATCCGGGACTACGGCTTCGACGTCGGCGGCCCGATCCTCAAGGACAAGCTCTGGTTCTACTTCACCTGGGGCAAGCAGGACATCAAGCTGTTCCGCCTCACGCAGACCCCGGACGACACGCTGCTCTCCTCCTACAACGCCAAGCTCAACTGGCAGGCGGCCAGCAACACGATGGTGACCGCGTTCTGGTTCATCGGAAGCAAGGAGAAGTTCGGGCGCTCGACCTCCGGTTTCGGCACGCTCAACAAGGCCGACAGCTTCAACTGGAACCAGGCGACCGCCTTCGAGGACAAGGTGGGAGGGCCCGACCGGCCTCACGGCCTCTGGAAGCTGCAGGTCGACCACACCTTCTCGCCGAACTTCTTCACCTCGGTGAAGGGCGCCTACTACAACACGGGCTTCACGCTCACGCCGCGCGGCGGCCTGGAGCAGAGCTTTACGGCCGACTACGTGGCAGGCGAGGCGATCGGCTCGTACATCGACTTCACCTCGGTGCGCCCGCAGTGGCACTTCAACCTGGACAACAACTACTTCTTCCAGGGCCTGGGCGGCACCAACGAGCTGAAGTTCGGCTTCGCCTACCGAGACTACACCTCGACCTCGATCACCCGCTACACGGGCAACCAGCTCCCCGGGGTCATCAACTCGGCGACCGACAAGATCGCCTGGATCGCTCGTGACGGGGTGCTCAGGTACGGCGGCCGGTACATCAGCGGCTACCTGGGCGACACGCTCACCAAGGACCGGCTGACGTTCAACGCCGGGGTGCGCTGGGACCTCCAGCAGGCGAAGAACCTCGAGAGCGCGGCCCCGGCCAACGCTTCGTTCCCGAACATCGTGCCCGCGCTCAGCTATGCGGGCAGCGACGGCTACCTGATCGAATGGAACACGCTGTCGCCGCGTCTCGGGATGAGCTACGCGCTCGACGAATCGCGACGCACCGTCGCGCGCGCTTCGTACGCGTACTATTCGGACGCACTGAACCTGGGCGACGTGTCGAGCGAGAACCCGTCGCAGTTCGGGTTCCTGGCCTACGGGTGGGTCGACGCCAACGGCGACCGTTTCGTCCAGCCGGGCGAAGTGCGGCTCAACGACTTCCAGTACAACGTCAACATCGACCCCAACAACCCGGGCGCCGTCGGCTCCACCGTCAACAAGGTCGATCGCGACCTGAAGCCTCGCCGTGACCACGAGGTGATCTTCGGCATCGATCGCGAGCTCGGCGCCAACATGGCGGTGGGGGCGGCCTACACGTGGAGGAGGGGCAACAACTGGTACTACCTGCCCCGTCTCGGAGGCGCGTGCAGCGGCGAGCCCACGGCCGGGAGTTGCCGGATCATCCAGCCGAACGAGTACATCGCCAACGCGCCGACCACAGCCAACGGCTACACGGCCTTCACGTACTCGCCGCCGGCGGCTCTCGTGACGGCGGGCGGGAGCGGACGCATCAGGACCAATGCTCCCGGCTACCACACCACGTTCAACGGACTCGAGTTCACTTTCGTCAAGAGGCTCTCCAACAAATGGATGGCCCGCGCGGCCTTCTCGTGGAACAGCTGGAAAGAGGACTGGGACGGCACGCCGTACTCGCTGCAGGCCGACGGTGGCAACCCGGGACGGACGGACACCGATCCGCTGGTGAACGGTGGTCCGCTGACGATCCTGTCTGGCGGCTCGGGCAAGGCCAGCTTCTACACGAACGTGCCCTGGCAGTTCAACGCCAACGCGCTCTACCAGATGCCCTGGGGCTTCGACGTCTCGGGCAACGTGTTCGCGCGCAAGGGCGGCTCCTACCCGGTGACTGTTCGCTTGTCGAGCGGTCTCGACGGCAACAACCAGGCTCTCGCCACAGAGGGAATCGACACTCTGCGTTACGACGACCTCTGGAACATCGACCTGCGCCTTGCCAAGACGTTCAAGTTCGGCAAGGACGCCGGCGTGACGCTGAGCGCCGAGTGGTTCAACACGTTCAACAGCAGCCTGGTGCTCTCGCGCTGGCGGCAGGCCAACTCGGCCAACTTCACCAACACCCAGCAGGGTGCGGCCAGCGGCGTCGGCCGGATCGAGGAGGTCATCTCGCCGAGCATCGTCCGTTTCGGAGCGCGCCTCTTCTTCTAGTACCGGCGCCTTCGTAACGCGAGGCCCCGGGGGGCGCAAGCCCTCCGGGGTTTTTTTCTTTCTGTGGGGTGCGCGCGGGTTCGTGTGGCGGGCGCGTGCACTCCCAGATTCTGTTCCGTCTTGCTTGTCGTGTTTCCGCTTCGCGCCTGGCCGGGGTGCGCCGCGCGCCGTCCGCCGGCCGCTGCGCTTCGGCTATGCTGGATCCTGACCCGATGCTCGTATCACTCTGTCTCGTAGCCGCGACGAGCGCGGCGCCCGCCCCCAATCTGCTCTTCGTGACCATCGACACGCTGCGGGCGGACCGGGTGGGCGCTTACGGCTACGCACGGGCCGCGACGCCGGCGCTCGACGGACTGGCGCGGCAGGGAGTGCTCGTCGAAGAGGCAGTCGTGCAGGTGCCGCAGACACGGCCGTCGCACGTGTCGCTCTTCACCGGCCGCCAGCCCTACGAGCACGGCATCCGCGACAACTTCTCGCCTCCCCTCGAGCGCCGGTTCACGACGCTGACCGAGGTCCTCGCCGGGCAGGGTTACGCCACCGGCGGCTTCATCGGCGCCTACCCGGTCTCGCGGGACTCAGGTCTCGATCGCGGGTTCTCGGTGTACGACGACCCCTTTTCCGGCAAAGGCCCCGGGCGACAGGAGGCGCGCAGCGAGCGCCGCGCCGGAGAGGTGGTCGACGCGGCGCTGCGCTGGCTCGCCGAGCCCCGCCGCGGGCCGTTCTTCGCGTGGGTGCACCTCTTCGACCCGCACGCCCCCTACGAGGCGCCGCCTCCCTACCGGGAGCGCTTCGCTTCCAGCCCCTACGACGGCGAGGTCGCCTATGCGGACGCGCAGCTCGCGCGCCTCCTTGCATGGCTCGACCGCTCGCCGCTCCGCGATTCCACACTCGTGGTCGTCACCTCGGACCACGGCGAGGGGCTCGGAGAGCACGGCGAGGAGGAGCACCTCTTCTTCGTGTACGACTCGACCCTGCGCGTGCCCCTGTTGCTGCGCTGGCACGGGCGCCTCCCGGCGGGCTCTCGCATCGCCGGCCAGTTTCGCAGTGTGGATCTCCTACCCACCGTCCTTGAGCTCCTGGGCCTTTCCCCGATCGCCACGAGCGGGGCGTCGCGCGCCGCCGAGCTCCGCGCGGGAGGCCGGATCCCCGACAACGAGTCCTACGCGGAGAGCCTCTACGCGCAGCTCCACTTCGGTTACGCGCCGCTGCGCGCGCTCCGCGCCGAGGGTTGGAAGTACATCGAGGCCCCGCGCGCCGAGCTGTACCAGCTCCGCAGCGATCCGCGGGAGAGCCGGAACCGGCTCGACGACCGCGGCCAGGTCGCTAGCGCGATGAGCGCGCGCTTGCGGCAGCTCGACACGGGCCAGGCCGTGGCCGCGCAGGCGGCGGCCGACCCGGAGGCGAACGAGAAGCTGGCGGCGCTCGGCTACGTCGGCGGCGGCTTCTTCACGGGCGCGCCGTCCGGCGTCGATCCGAAGGACAAGATCGGCGAGTTCCAGCAGGAGCGGCGGCAGGTGACGCGGGCCGTCAAGCTCTTCCGTGAGGGCGACTACGATGCCGTGGTGCGCCTGCTGCGGCCTCTGACGCGGCCGCGCACGAACGCGCGGGGCGAGCGCGTGGAGCGACGCTCGTACAACGTGTTCTTCTACCTCGGCCGCGCGCTCTTGGAGCTGCGCCGCTTCGCCGACGCCGTGCCGTATCTGACCGATGCGGTGAGCCTCAGTCCGAAGATGGCCATCGGCTACGTGCAGCTCGCGAGCGCGCAGCGGGGCGCCGGCCGGAAGTCGGAGGCCCTGAAGACCGTCGATCAGGGGCTCGCCGTCTCACCCCGCAGCGCCGAGCTGCACCTCGCGCGTGGGCGGCTGCTGATGGACGGGGGCGATGCGGTCGGGGCGCGCACCGCCGACGCGCGCGCGGCCCTCGAGCGGGCGCGCGAGCTCGACCCACGGCACGCCCCGACGCGGGCGGCGCTCTCCGACTATTACCGCGGGCACTCGCAGCCGCTCTCGGCACTGGAGGAGGCGGAGGCGGCGTGCGCGGCCGCGCCCGAGTGGTCGGGTGGCGAGCTGGCGCGCGGGCTGGCGCTCGGGGCGCTCGGCCGGGAGGCGGAGGCGGCAGAAGCCTTCCGCCGCGCCCTCGGCCTGGAGAAGGACCAGCCCGACGCGCTCTTCTTCCTCGCGGCCGTCGAGGCGCGCGCGGGCCGTGGCTCCGATGCCGTACCGCTGCTCGAGCGGCTGCTCTCCCTCGCCCCCGGCTACCCCGGCGCGAGCGAGCTGCTCGCGGTCCTCAAGCCCGCCCGCTAACGTCCTCCCGGCCAGCCGCCGGCAGGTCGCACGCACCTCGGATCCCGCCTCCCGCCAACCTCGGCTAACGCTAACCGATCTCCGGGACAGACAGGGCCCGGCAGATCTTCTTGGCCAGGCTGTTCGCGATCTCGGTATGGCGAGGAACGGCCTCGACGTGTCCTGTGGACGGGTTGCACCACAGGGAATGGCTCGCCCCTTCCCGCTTTAGGAAGCACCCGTGCTGCCGGAGGTGGCGCAGCAGGTCCCCGCGCTTCACTTGACGGTGACGGTTTCCCGAATAGCCTCGGGCGGAAGACCACGAAGGCCATCCTCGCGTCTGTCTTCCAAGATCAGCGAGATCGCGGCGGAGAGGTTGTCGAGGGCCTCTTGCTTGTTCTTGCCCTGTCCGTTGGCGCCCGGGATCTCCGGGCAGTAAGCGACGAACCACTCTCCGTCACGCTCGAGGACCGCGGTGAACTCGTTCGCCATGCCTCCTCCCGTCCTCTGAGTCTGCGCTCTCCGGGCGACTCTGTCGAGCAAGGCGCCCTACCTGAGCCGCCGCCTGTCGAGCGTCAGCGCCCGGTGGCGACGAAGCGCGCGTCGCGTGGGTAGCGCTCTCGGGCTCGCGCCGCCCACGCTTGGGCGGCGGCGCGGTCGCCGATTCCGGAGAACGCGCGTATGACCGCGCCGTACTCGTCGGGGCCGGGGCGCGGATGCTGGCTCACGATTCCGCCGAGCGTGTCGCGGGCTTCGCTGTCGCGGCCCTCCGAGCGGAGCAGCAAAGCGAGCCCGACGCGTCCCTCGCGCGAGTGGGGGATCTCGGCGATCTCGGCACGGAAGGCGGCCTCCGCCTCGGCCTCGCGCCCGAGGCGGGCGAGGCAGTCGGCGGTGCGGGCGTGGAGGCCCGGCACGACGAGCCGCTTCTGCAACGCCTTGGCCTCGACGGCAGCCTGGAACGCCGCGAGCGCCTCTTCGTAGCGTCCCTGGCCCTGGGCGACCACGCCGCGGACGAAATGGGCGAGCGCCCGCTGCGGGTCGGCCGCCACGCTCCGTCGCGCGTACTCGGCGGCCTCCGGGGAGCGTCCTTCCGCGAGCGCCATCTGCGCGAGCAGCTCGAAGGCGTGGCCCGGGTCCCGCTTCGAAGCCGCCGTCGCGTGCAGGACGGCTTTCGCACGCCGGCCCGCGAACGCGTGGGCACGCGCGAGCGTCATGTGCGTGTTCGCCCGGTCAGAGTCCCCGGCGAGCGCGCGCTCCAGGGCCGAAATGCCCTCGCGCTCGTTCCCGAGCCGCAGCAGCGCGCCGCCCAGGTCCTCCCACGCGTCGAGCATCTGCGGCTCCTCGGCCAGGACGCGGCGGAGGGCCAGGACCGCCCGCTGGTCCTCGCCGCGCAGGCGGAGCGCGGCGGCTTGGCGATAGGCTTCGTAGACCACGACCTTGTCCTTGGGGTCCGCGCGCCGGCCGTCCGGCCCGCGGGTGTCGCGCGCCGGTGAGCCGCCGACGTAGCCGAGCGCCCGCAGCGCCTCCTCGACTTCGGCGGGAACGGCTTCGGGAGCCGGGGGCTCGGTCGAAGAGACGGCCTTTTCGAGCCAGGCCGTCATGCCCGCGATGGTCGCCCCTCGCTCCGCGGCCAGGTTGCGCATCTCGCCGGGGTCGGTCTTCAGGGCGTAGAGCTCCGGCCGCGGGGCGAGGATGAAGCGGAAGCGCTCGTCGCTCACCGCCACGAGCTCGCTCCAGCCGAAGTGGAAGCGCGGGTAGAAGGTCTCCGAGTACGCGGTGCGGGCGAGCGGCCGGCCGTTCGTGAGCGCGTCGCGCAGCGAGTCGCCGTCCGTGCCCTTCCACTCGAGCCCGGCCAGGTCGAGAAGCGTCGCCGGGACGTCCACCAGGCGCGCGACCCCGGCGACACGCGTGCCCCCGCGTGCGCCGCGCGGCAGACGGACGAGCAGCGGGACACGGACCGCCTCGCGGTACAGGAAGAAGCCGTGCTCCTGCTCGGCGTGGTCCCCCAGGCCTTCGCCGTGATCCGAGGTCACGACGACCACCGCCTGGTCGTAGGCCTTCTGCTGCCGCAGCCCGTCGAGGAGGCGCCCCACCAACTCGTCGGCGTAGGCGACCTCGCCGTCGTAGGGGTGGGCGAGCTGGCGATGCGCCGCGGGAGGGTCGTAGGGCGTGTGCGGCTCGTAGAGATGCAGGAACGCGAAGAAGGGCGTCTCGCGGCGCTCGGCGATCCACCCGAGCAGCGATTCGACCGCCACGGCGCCATCCCGCTGCTGCGCCCCGAGCGCGCCGATGGCGGCGTCGACCGTGAGCGCATCGTCGTAGTGGTCGAAGCCGCGGGCGATCCCCGTCGCGCCGCGCAGCACGAAAGCCGAGACCGCGGCGCCCGTCGGCCGGCCGGCCCGCTGGAAGCGAGAGGCCAGCGTCTCGAGGCCGTCGCCGAGCGTGAAGCCCTGGTTGTCGCGCACGCCGTGGCGCGGCGGCCACAGGCCGGTCATGAGCGAGGCGTGGGCGGGGAGCGTGAGCGGGCAGGGGCTGATGGCGTCCTCGAACACGACTCCCTCGCGGGCAAGCGCGTCGAGATGGGGCGTCCGGCCCTTCGCGTAGCCGTAGGCGGGCAGGCGATCGGCGCGCAGGGTGTCGATCGAAATGAGCACGATCGGCGCCTTCGGGAAGGGACCGGTCGCGCTCTCGCGACAGCCCGCCACAGCCGCAAGGGCGAGCGCGATGGCCAGGCCGGCGAGCGGCCGCTTCCGTGGGCCGCTCACGAACGCCGGCCGAGCCACGCCCGCACGCGCTCCATGTCGCGCGCTTCGAGGGCGAGCGGGGCTTCCCGCAGGTACGCCTCGAGGTACTGCTGAGCCTCAGTGGCGCGGCTCAGTCGGCGGAGCGTCGCACCCAGGTTGTAGAGCGTCTGGTAGTCGCGTGGGTCGAGCTCCACCGCCCGCTTCCAGCGCAGGACGGCCTCGTCCGAGCGTCCCTCGGTCATCGCCATCACCCCGAGGCTGTTGTGGGCCCGCGCGATTCCCGGATCGACGGCGAGCGCCGCTTCGAAAGCGCGTCGCGCGGGGTCGCGGGCGCCCGCCATCAGGTGGACGGTGCCGACGTTGACGAGCGTCGAGGCGTTCGAGGGATCGACCGCTCGCGCGGTCTCGAACGTGGCGAGCGCCGTGTCGAAGCGGCCGAGGCGCGCGAGCGCCATGCCACGGGCCGTCAGCACGTCGAGGTCGGGCTCCCGGCCGGTCGCGTAAGGGCCGGTCACCTTCACGGCCTCCGCGGGCTGGCCGGCCTCGGTCAGGTAGACCGCGTAGAGCGACAGCGCCTCCGCGTCGAGCGGCCGCAGCTCGAACGAGCGGCGCGCCGCCGCGACCGCTTGCTTCAGGTTGCCGAGGCCGCGCTGGAGGTAGGCCAGGTGGAGGTAGCTCACCGGCATCTCCGGCCGCTCCCGGATGTTCTCCTCGCAGAGCGCGATCGCCCCCTGGAGGTCCCCAGACCGATAGCGGCTCACGACGTCGCGGATGCGGGTGTCGATCTCCACCAGGTTCTTCGGGTCGTCGGCCTCGCCGTAGCGCTCTTTCATGTGGCTGGCCGCGGAGGCGACGTAGCCCAGAGCCCGCAGGCGCTCGAGGGCTTCCGCCTCCTCCGCCACGCGGCTCACGCCGTCGCGCTCGCGGAAGCGCGCGAGGCGTTCACGCAGCCGGTCGAGGTCGGCCGGACGGCGAGCAACGAGGTTGCTGGCCTCGGACGGGTCCTGCTCGAGGTCGTAGAGCTCCGGCAGCGGCAGGTCCACGTACTTGAGGCCGCCGTCGACGACGCCGCGGAGCGGCGCCCAGCCCCGGTTGAGCGAGGAGGACAGCGCCTCGAAGTAGGCGGGCACCGGTGCCGCGCGCTTCCCGAACGCGAGCGGCCACAGGCTGCGCCCGGAGAGGCCGTCGGGCGCGGGCAGGCCGAGCGCGTCGAGCACGGTCGGCAGGAGGTCGACGTGGCCCGCCGGGGTCGTCACCACGCGCGGGCGCAGCAGCCCCGGCGCGTGGAGGATCAGCGGCACCCGAAGGCTGGCCTCGTAGGCGAAGATCCCGTGTGTCATCTCGGCGTGCTCGCCCAGCGACTCCCCGTGGTCGGAGGTGAGCACCACCAGCCAGCGTTCCTTCTCGGGCCCGTCCAGAATCCGCCCGAAAAGCGGCGCGAGAGCCGCGTCCACCGCCGATACTTCGCCGTGGTAGGGCTCGGCGGCGAAGCGCGTGCGCTGCGGCTCCCTGGGCTCGTACGGGAAGTGCGGCTCGTAGAGGTGCAGGAACAGGAAGCGCGGGCCCTCGCCCTGGGCCGCGAGCCAGCTCGACGCGGCGGCCACGGTGAGGCCTCCGCGCCGCTCCGGCACATGGAACTCGGCGCGGGCCTCGGCTCCTCCCAGCAGGTCGTCGTAGACGTCGAAGCCGCGGTCGAGGCCGAAGCGCGAGTCGAGCACGAAGGCGCTCACGAAGGCTCCGGTGCGGTAGCCGCGCTCTTTCAGAAGCGTGGCGAGCGTCGGCACGTCCTTCGGGAAGCGGAAGCCCGTGTTGTCGCGCACGCCGTGCTCGAGGGGAAGCCTCCCGGAGAGCAGGTTCGAGTGGGAGGGCAGCGTGACCACGCTGTGCGCGCGCACGGTCTCGAAGAGTACGCCCTCGGACGCGAGCCGGTCGATCCAGGGCGTGTCCGCTCCCTGTCGGCCGTAGGCGCCGAGCGCGTCGGCGCGCAGGGTGTCGATCGAAACCAGCAGCACCGAGAGCCCGGCCTCGCGCTTGACCCCGGCGGGCAGGAGGCCCGTGGCCATGGCGGCCGCCGCGGCGACCGCGGCGACCACTGCGACGACGAGTCCCAGCCGGAGGCTGGGCCGCCGTCGTGTGGCGGCGGGCGTCGGTGGCGGCTCGCTCGCGGCTCCGCCCGGCTTGTTCCTTCTTTGCTTGCGACCCAATGCGCTCTCCCCTTCGAGTCTACACGGGACTGCTCCGAACACCCGACGTGGCCCGCTGGCCGCGTGGCCGCGTGGGCGCGTGGGCGCGTGGGCCACGCGAGCCACGAGAGCCACCGGACAACCCTCCGCGAGCTTTGGCTATACTGCGGGAAGCGGAGGGCAGTCATGCACGGACGTCAGGACTTCGGGCGCGGCATCATCGGGCGCGGCCTCACTCTCGTTCTCTTCATGGCCCTCTTCATGGCCCTCACGGCCTCCGCGGCCGCGCAAGACTGGAGGGGCCGAGGCCGGATCCAGGGCAGCGTCATCGACGAGAACGGACAGCCGATCGCGGGAGCGACGCTCGACGCCCGCAATCCCGAGCGCGGCGGCGGAACGACGATAAAGACCGACAAGAAGGGCCGCTGGGTTCTGGGCGGCATCGCTCCCGGCAGCTGGCAGATCGACGTCGCCGCCGAAGGCTACGAGACCAAGAAGATCTCCGTCAATCTCCCGGGCGAGGAAGCCCGGCTGGCTCCCTTCGAGGTGCCGCTCGTCAAGGCGGCCCCCCGCGGGCCCGCCCCGGAGCTGGTGGCCGCAGCTACCGCCGCCGACGCGGCCTACAAGGCCGGCCGCTACGCCGAGGCGCGCGCGGAGTATGAGCGGCTGCTCCCGCAGCGGCCCGACCTGGCTCCGCTGCTCCACCAGCAGATCGGCTTCACCTACCTGCAGGAGAAGCAGCCGGCACAGGCGGTGAGCCACCTCGACAAGGTGCTGGAGCTCGAGCCCCAGAACCAGCGCATCCGGGCGATCGCCGCGCAAGCCGCGCTCGAGGCGGGCCTCGTCGACAAGGGCCGCGAGCTGCTCGCATCGCTCGACGCGAGCAGCGTCGAGCACGCCGACATCCTGTTCAACCTGGGCGTCAACTTCCTGAACGCCGGTCAGAGCCAGGATGCCATCGCCTGGTTCGGCAAGACGATCGCGAAAGATCCCGCCTACGTCGATGCCTACTACCGGCGCGCGCTCGCGTCCCTCGGCCAGGGCCGAACGGCCGAGGCCAGGGCGGACTTCCAGAAGGTGGTCGAGCTGCAGCCGGAAGGCGACATGGCCTCGATGTCCCGCAAGGCGCTCGCCGAGATCAAGTGACGATCACTCGACCTGGACGGCGATCTCCGAGCGGGTGGCGCTGCCGCTCACGGGATCTCGAAAGCTGACGCCGAGCGCGTAGCGCCCTGCCGCAACCCCCTTCGGAGCAAGCGTCACCACGTACCGCTGCAGCCCGTCGGCGTCCTCGACCACGCGGGGCGGCCCTTCGAGCGTCAGCGTGCGGACGCCGCCCGCCGCGTCCGTGAGCTGGGCCTCGACGTCGAAGGCCGACTGAGTGCCGTAGCGCTTGGCGCCGCCCCACGCGATCACGCACAGCTCGCGCGCGACCCCGTTCCGCAGCGTCGGCAGCGGCTCGGCGGTGAAGGGCGCATCCCCCAGTCGAAACGGGATGTCGAGGCGCGGCAGGGAACGCGACGCGGCGGGAACGACCAGGCGCGCACGCGGGTCGTCCATCAGGAGCGGCGGCGAGAGCACCGTTTTCCCAGGCGCGAAGGCCGGCACCTCGAGCGGCAGCCGCAGCGCGCCGGCGCGCCCGGACGCCTTCTCGCGGATCACGAAGCGCAGGTCCACAGCACCTTCCGGCACGGCAAAGGAGCTGAGCACCTGGAGCCCCGTGGCCTCGAGGGCGGGCTTCACGGCGGCCAGGTCCAGGACGGGAGTGAGGCCAAAGGCGTCGTGGATGCGCCCCTCCGCGTCGAGCGCGTAGCCGTAGACTTCGAGCTGGAGCTGCTTCGCCGTGACTCCGCCTAGCAGCGATCGGCCGTCGACTTCGAGAATGACGGGCAGCACCGAGCGGCCCTTCGAGTCCCGATAGGGCACGGCCACGGCCCGCAGCGCGATCGGTCCGCCCGAGAGGCCCTTGGTGATCGCTTCGGCAGCCTGCAGCTGTGCCGCTACGCGGGGAGCCTCGCGCTTGGGGTCCGGGATCACGTAGCCGCGCCGGTGGGACACCTCGAACCCGTCGCGCTTGACGCGCACCTTGAGCTTCCGGAGGCGGCCGAGCTTCTTGGTGGGATCGAGCGGCTCGAAGGCGAGCACGTAGTAGTAGCGGCTGGCGTCGAGGACCTCGGCGAGGCCGCCCGCGAGGTCGTTGGCGTCCTTGATGAAGCGACCGCCCGTGTTCGCCGCGAACTGGGCGAGCGTGTCGCGTCCCTGCCCGACGCGGCCGGGCACCGCTTCGTCCACCGCTCCGCCTGCCGCGAGCCCGGTCACGTCCACGCTGTGGATCACCGTGTCGGAGGCGGCCATCGCCTGGAACAGCCTGTCGAGCGCGTCGCGAGCGACCGAGTCGCCGAAATAGCGGTCGGACTGCACCTCCCAGAGCCGGCCTTCCGTGACGGCCCGGGACGCCTCCACGGCTTCCTGCCCCTGCGCGCCCCCGAGCACGCTGGAGTCGAAGCCGGCGGAGAGCAGGATCACCTGCTTGCGACCCTGCAGGGAGTCGAGCGTGAGCGCGAGATCCTCGAAGCCGGCCAGGAAGCCGTCGACGCGCTGGCGGTAGAGCGCCTGCTCCCCCTTGGCCAGCTGCAGGGCTTGCACTCGGAGATGCTCGAGCATCTCCCCGGCCCGGCCCTCGGGAGGCGGCGAGCTCACGCCGGGTCCCTGGGGCGGCGCGCCCAGATCGTAGGCGATGCTCAGCGGGTCGCGCAGCCGCTGCGTCTCCAGGATCCCCAGGCTCGAGATGGCTCTCCCGAGCTGCGCCCGATCGGTCGTGAAGCCCACCAGGATCTGGACTCCCGATTGCCCGAACGTCGCCGCGGCGGCCAGGTCGGAGGGCGCGAGCGAATCACGGACGAACCCGATCGCCGCTTCGCGCGCGCGCATGATCCCCGTCGGAGTCGAGAACGTCAGGTCGAAGAGCAGGAGGAACTGCCGGCGCGCCGCGGCCTGGACGAGCGTCCCGGCCTGGGCGGCAGGCGCCGGGCCCGCAGCGTCGATCGCCTGGAAGGCGACCAGCGGGACCTTCTTGCCCTGGTCCTCGATCTCGAAATCGGCGGCGGTCAGGCCGGGGGCGGCCTTGCCCGACTTGTCGGTCACGAACACGGGCACCGCCACCACGGTGGCTCCGCTGCCGAAGACCGGCACCTCCGGCGGCTTCTGCGGCCATGCGGCGGGCGGCACCGCGAGCGCGAGCCCAAGGACGGCCGTAGCCAGGCGCGGGTAGGTGATCGCAGGCATGCGGATTTTCCTCCGTGATGGCGCCAGTATGACCCGGCGGCGCCCACCAATGGAATGCCGGCAGGACGAGGGCAAGCGGCGTGCCGATGGCGCTCCGGTCAGAAGCGGTGGATGTAGGAGGCTTTGAAGAAGAAGCCGCGCTCAGAGGTCCGGTAGGACAATGGCGGGCTCTCGGTCCATTCCGAGCCGCTCCAGCCGCGCTCCTCGAGGAGCGAGCCGTAGCCCGCGTAGGCGACGGTGCCGGGCAGGAGCTCCCATGAAGCCAGGAAGTCCGTGAGCACCTGCCGGCGCGAGCTGTCGTACTGCACGATCGCCCGCAGCGAGAACTGCCTTCTCTGAAGCGGCCCTCTCCTGTCAAGAGCCCCGTCGTTCGTTGCCTTTCGTTTGCCGTCCCTCCCTAGTTGCGTCCGTTCTGTCGGGCGCGCGTCGGCGAAGCGCGCAACGCACCAGGATGC
>Ga0247727_10013971_pt1 | contig 13429 bp, 9 predicted proteins | sample WisWelCaveWW1625_FD_202498 | JGI IMG/M metagenome (GOLD analysis project Ga0247727, IMG submission 202498) | Biofilm microbial communities from Wishing Well Cave, Virginia, United States - WW16-25 | ecosystem: Environmental > Aquatic > Deep subsurface > Groundwater > Cave microbial mat | place... | reverse complement strand
TAGTTCCGCAATCGGAGCCCCTGGGGAGAACAAAGAGCTGCTGAACCTACGTCTTGTTGTCTATTGTGCCCTGCTAGGACCTGGAACGCCTGTACACCCGGTTACCGCGAAGCGGTTTAGTCCAACAATCTTTTACCCGGATCTTGACAACTGGCCCTGTGCGCCTGGGGTACAAGAGCGCGTAAGGGGGTGAGGTCATGTCTCAGGTGAAGGAGAAGACAGTGTCAAGACAGGGGGGTCCCAACAAGCCGCTGGCCTACATTGGATTCCATTGCCTGCTTCCGATTATTCTGGCGTTGGCGGTGCTGCCCACCGGCGCCCAAACGTTCACTTACACGACCATTTCCTTCCCGGGTGCGATAGTGACTGAGCCCCTCGGGATCAACTCTCAGGGCGACATCGTCGGCTTCTACCAAGGCGGCCCCCCACGCGGCTTTCTGCTCAGGCAGGGCGCCTTCACCCTCATCGACGTCCCGGGGTCGTCAGACACCGCCGTCCTCGGCATCAACCCTCAGGGCGACATGGTCGGCAGGTTCGTTGCCGGTGGCGTCGCCCACGGCTTTCTGCTCAGGCAGGGCGTCTTCACCACCATCGACTTCCCGGGCTCGTCATTGACCTGGGCCACCGGGATCAACCCTGCGGGCGACATCGTCGGCCGGTACAACGCCCCCGGCGTCTTCGGTGGCTTTCTGCTCAGCCAGGGCATCTTTACCAGCATCGGCTTCCCAGGGGTTGGCGTTGCCAGCGGGATCAACCCTGCGGGCGACATCGTCGGCGGGTATTTTTTTGCCGGCGCCAGCCACGGCTATCTGCTCAGGCAGGGCGCCTTCACCACCATCGACTTCCCGGGGGCCGTAGGGACGGACGCGCGGGGTATCAACCCTGCCGGCGACATCGTCGGCCTGTATGCTAGCGGTGAAGGTGGCATCGAAAACCACGGCTTTCTGCTCAGCCGAGGCGCCTTCACCACCATTGACTTCCCAGGGGGGGATCGGACTGTTGCCACCGGGGTCAACCCTCAGGTGACATCGTTGGCTGGTACCATGTCGGCGGCGCCCGCCACGGGTTCCTGGCTACCGCATCTACCTATGCAGCCCGCAGCGTGTCGGGAACGCTTTCAGTCGTCAATACGCGGACCACCACGGGTATTTTGTCTGAACTCAACTCGGAGCGAGGGCACTACGCGTTTCTTGATCGGCGCCGATTTCCAGGTCACCGCATCGTACCCAGGGCCTCGGGCCTCTTCCCGCCCGCGAGGTATTACGCCAATCGGGCGGGACGGAGAGCACCATGAAGCAACAAAGGAGTGTGCTCTCGGTTCCCGCTTCAGTGGTGACTACTGCCTTGCTGATAGCTCTTTGCCTGCCCGGGTCCGCCTACGCTCAACCTCTAGCGCTCCAGCCTGTGCCGGGATCGCCTTTTTCGTTCCCGGGGATTGGAGTCAACTCCGAGCTCGTCCTAGTCAGCCCAAACCAGCAGTTTCTCTTTGTCGCTAACCAGTTCAGCAATAGCATAACCACCTTGAGCATCGGCGCCGGAGGGAGCTTGTCCGTAGTTGCTGGGGCGCCATTCGCCATCTTCCCTCCCCCTTCATCCTCTCCCGATTTGTTACTTTTGGCCTGGCGAGCAACGCTGCCGGAGACCGGCTTTATGTGGCCTGGAGCGGGGTGGTCGCCGGGGCTCCTTCTTCTCTCCTAACCGCACATGCGGTGAACGTCTCTGGCCAGTTGACCCAGATCGGGTCCTTTCCATTGGATTCAGTGAGCAGCGCCTTTAACGGGGTTGCGGTGGTGGGGGATTTCGTCTACGTAAACAACAATCGCCCTTCCAATACGGTGAATGGCTATGTTGGAGCAACTACGGGCGCCCTAACCCCAGTGCCAGGGTTTTCCTTCCCTACTGGAGGGGTCGGGCCAGCCCCTGGGAATTTTGCCGCGCCCCGAATCGCCGCTGCCAACCACCTGTTTGTCGTGAACGGCGCTTTTGGCGTTGGATCAAACGATATCAGCGTCTTCAGTATTAACTCGGATGGGAGCCTGACCCTCGTGCCAGGCTCTCCTTTCCCCCTGCCCCCGGGTCAGGTCAACGCGGGGTCGATTGCCGTTAACCCGGCCGGTACGTTCCTCTTTGCTGGGACGACTACCGGTAACATCGTGGCATTCCCAGTGGCTAGTAGTGGCGTTTTGGGGCCCCCAGCCACCTTCTCTAGCGGCCTTTTCAGCTTTATGGATGGGCTGGTGGTCCATCCGAGCGGCGGGTTCCTGGTCGCAGTCTTTCGGTCCCTTAGCAAGATCGCTGTCCTCAACATAGCGGCCAACGGCGCCGTCACGCCAGTGTCCGCCTCCCCATTCCTTCCAGACGTAGGGACGGGAGTCTCCCCGGCCGGTGGGAGCTTTGATGCTGCGGGTACTTTCCTGTTCGTCGGAAACCAGAGCTTCGGCCCAACCAATGTCAGCGTCTACCGGTTTGTGGCCCCTGTAAATCCTGTTGCTATCGATATCAAGCCGGGCAGCGACCAACTCTGTAGGCTGCCGGGCCTTCAACGAACAGCTCCCGGTGGCCATCCTAAGCACCGCAACCTTTGATGCCACCTCTGTCGATGCCGATAGTGTCCGCTTCGGTAAGACGGGCACTGAGACCGCGGAGGTTCATAAGGATGAGCAAGGTAGTGCAAGACGCCATGTGGAGGATGTGAACAACGACGGTCGGCTAGACATGGTCTTCCACTTCCGTTTTCGAGACTCTGGCTTTAGCTGTGCTGACATCCCGGCAGACCAGATGTCGGTCACCCTGACTGCTTTCTTGACGGGTAAAACTCCCGATGGCACGCCCATTAAAGGAGAAGACTCCCTAAGACTCGTGGGCGAGTAGGAGGAGAAGCGCCCCGATTGTGATGGAGGCTTGCGGCCAGGTGGATTCTAGTATTCTCTTCCCAAGATCTCTCAGAGACACTGAGGTCCGGTAAGGGAAGTCCTGGCGACGAATGCCGGTCATAACGGAGGAAAAACAATGCCGTGCAAAAAGACTCTTCGCGCAGCGGTCCTGCTGGGTCTCATAGTCCCACCGGGGCTTCTTGCGCAAACGGCCCTGGAGCCGGGATGGACGGTCTCGACCTTCACTAGCGGCTTGCTTGCTCCAGCAAACGGCTTGGAGTTTGATTGCTCCACAGGAGGCTTCTACGTTGCAGAGTTCTTCGGCAGAATCAGCTTCGTGAACTCGGCGGGAACACCCTCGTTCTTCGCCGACGTCCCGGCCGTGGACGAGATGGCCCTCAACCGGACCTCCACGTTCCTCTTTGCGAAGCAGCACGGGTCTGGCCCCATCCACATGTTTAGCACGCCTTCGGGCACCCCCTTAGGAACTATTGGCGACCTCAGCGGCCCTACCGGCACAGCCTTTGACTCCGCTGGCAACTTTTACGCTGCGGAGCACAATAACCGTCGAGTCCTGAAGTACGCCGCGTCTACGCTCCCACCGAATACACCTGTGCCCTCGGTTTTCGCGACCGGCTTCGAGAGCCTGGAGGGGATGCGTTTCGATTGCCAGGACAGGCTGTTCGTCGCCCAATTTCTGCACGGCAGCTTCGTAGAAGTAGTTCCACCCAGTGGCGAGCACATTCCATGGGCGAGCGGCCAGAACACGCCTATCAACGTCGCCTTCGATCCATGCACAAACAACCTGTTTGCCGCCAACCTGGGGAGTGGGACGATCCTTCGGGTCACAAGCCCCGGTGTGTTTACAACCTTCGCGGACGGTCTCTCAGCGCCCTTGGCTCTTGTCTTCGATGCCGTGGGAAACCTCTACGTCAACGAGCAAAATACCGGACGCATCGTTAGGTTCACGACGCCGACTCCGTGCACTTCCAGTTGTCTCTGTCCGGGGCGGAGGTGCCCGTTAACCCAGGGCTTCTGGAAGAATCATGCAAGCGCCTGGCCGGTTACCTCTTTGACACTGGGCAGCCAGACTTACACTCAAGCCCAGTTGCTGATCATCCTGGACACCCAAGGGAACAAGGATGCGAGTTTAATTTTGGCGCACCAACTTGTCGCAGCCAGGCTCAACATTACAAACGGCTCTAACCCGGGTCCAATCAGCGCCGTCATAAGCGCCTCAGATGCTCTGCTTGCGACATTCGCCGGTCTGCTGCCGTACAATGTGTCCCCTTCGTCGGTTACTGGGCAGCAGATGGGGGCTCTGGCGCAGACGCTCGACGACTACAACAATGGCCTGCTGACCCCGGATTGCACGAATTAAGTTAAGGTTAACACTTTCGAAACCACCCGCGCAAGGACGCCGGCCGGCCCGGGCCGGAGCGTGCTATTCTCGGATCGTTGCTTTGTGCCCGGGGGATCTCCATGCGAACCACTCTGCTGGCCGCCGTCCTGTTGGCCGCGCTGGCCGCCGCTCAAACCACTGACGCTGTCCTGACTGGGACCGTGACCGACCCGACCGGGGCCGCGGTCCCGGCGGCGGTGGTGTCGGCCGGCAACACCCGCACCGGCCTGGTCCACCGCACCCTCACCAATGAGGCCGGCGTCTACCTCTACCCCGGCTTGCTTCCTGGCGTCTACCAGTTGACGGTCGAGATGAGCGGCTTCCGCAAGGCCGTCTTCGACCAGATCGAGCTGGAGGTGGCGGCGCGGGTGAACCTCAACGTCCAGCTGGAGGTCGGCAGCGCCGCCGAAACCGTCGAGGTGCGGGCCGCCGCCGGCGAGCAGATCGGCTATCTGACCAGCTCGGTGGGATCGGTGATTACCGGTCGCCAGGTACTGGAATTGCCTATCGCGGGCCGCAACGCCTTCGACCTCCTGCGGACCCAGGCCGGCGTCAGCGGTCCCAACGGCGGCCAGAACTTCAACGGCGCCCGGGTCGGCAGTCTGAACGTCACCGTCGACGGCACCAACATCCAGGACAACCTGCTCAATTCCCTGTTCCTCACCTCGGTGGTCTCCGGCGTCAGCGTGGACCGCATCGAGGAGTTCCGCGTCGTAACCTCGCCCTCTGACGCCGAGCTGGGCCGTGGCTCGGGCCAGATTCAGGCCCTGACCCGCTCCGGCGCCAACGAGTTTCACGGCAGCCTGTTCAACGAGCACCGCAACCGCTCCTTGACTGCCAATACCTTCTTCAACAACCAGCGCGGCGACCCTCGCGACCGACTCATTCGGAACTTTTTCGGCGGCCGCATCGGCGGGCCGATCCGGAAGAATCGCAGCTTCTTTCATTTCTTTTACGAGAGCCGTCTGGAGCGCTTCAGCCAGACCGTCACCAGCACCGTCTACACCGAGACGGCCCGCCGCGGCCTGTGGCGGTTCTTCCCCGGCGCCCGCAACGCCAACGCCCTGGCCGGGACCAATGCCACCGTGGATCTGAACGGCAACCCCGTCCGCCCGGCGGCCGCCACCGGTGACCTCCAGAGCGTCAGCGTCTTCGGCCGCGACCCTAACCGGCCGGCCCCCGATACCAGCGGGGTCATCGCCGCCCAGCTCGCCCAGATCCCGCTGCCCAACAACTTCCGGGCCGGCGACGGCCTCAACACCGCCGGCTACACCTGGAACCGGCCCCGCCCCTACGATTTCCGCCAATTCGACGCCCGCCTGGACCACCACTTCAGCCAGAATCATCGTCTCAGCTATACCCTGAGCCGCCAGAGCTCCGAGAGCCAGAACTACATCGCCGCCCAGCGCTACCCGACCGCGGTTCCCGGCGAGACCCCCAATGAGACCACCTCCATGGCCCTGGGGTTCACCTCCACGTTCCGCCCCAACCTGCTCAACGAGTTTCGCTTCGGCTTGCTGCGGCCGCGCCAGACCTACGTGTCGCCCTGGCAGGTGGCCGGGACCGGCATCCTGCCGTCGGCGGCGGGCCAGCCTTACCTGCTCAGTCTCGGCCTGGCCAACAGCCCCATGTTCCCGGGCGTCGGCGACGACCCCAGCAGTCGCATCTCGCCGGTCTACCAATACGGCGACACCGTTACCTGGCTGCGCGGCCGCCACAACTTCAAGGGCGGCGCCGAGATGCGCTTCGTCTCGGCCGCCGGGTATGATTCTTTCCTCGTGATGCCTAGGGTTACCCTGGGGGCCGCCGCCCTGCCGGTGCAGAACATCAACACCATCCCGGGCATCGGACAGAACCTCGGCGCCCAGACCCTGCTGACCGACCTGGCCGGCTCCATCAGCTTCATCCAGCAGAACTTCAACTCCCCGGGCGGCGCCAACCCCGTGTACGTCCCGGGCCAGACCCGCTACCAGCACGTGCGGCAGCCGGAGTTCAGCTGGTTCTTCAAGGATGACTTCAAGGTCTCTCCGTATCTCACGCTCAATCTGGGACTTCGCTGGGAGTGGTACGCCACCCCGGTGGAGCATACCGCCAAGGGGCTGGCGCTGGAGGGCGGCAGCGGCACCCTGTTCGGCATCTCCGGAACCAGCTTCGCCGACATGTACCAGCCGGGACGCACCCCAGGTTCGCTGACCAGGGTCCGCCAGATCGGACCCGGCACCCCCAGTCCGAACGCCAACTACTTCGGCAACGACTGGAACAACTTCGCTCCGGCGGTTGGTCTCAGCTGGTCCCTGCCGTGGCTGGGTAAGAACAAGACCGTGCTCCGGCTGGGCTACGGGCTGGGCTACGAGCGCAACCCCATCTTCCTGACCTCCACGGTGTCGGGCCAGCAGCCCGGCTACTCGGCGCTGACAACCTTCTTCCGCACCTCGCGCTTCGACCTGCCGCAGCTGACCCTGCCGGTACCGGCCACCGGCCGGCCCCTCGAGGTGGTGCCCCTGACCTCCACTCGCACCCAGACGGTCTTCAGCTTCGATGACCACCTGCGGACGCCCTACTACCAGAATTTCAGCGTCTCGTTGCAGCGGACCCTCGCCAAGGACACCATACTGGATGTCCGGTATGTCGGCAATAAAGGCACGAAGTTGATCCAGGACGCCAACATCAACGAGGTGAACATCTTCGAGAACGGCATCCTGGAGGCCTTCCGGATCACTCAGGCCGGCGGGAACGCCCCTTTGCTCGACCGCATCTTCAACGGCCTCCCCATTGCGGGTCTGGGGGTGGTCGACGGCGTGAGAATCACCGGCTCCGACGCCGTCCGCTCCAACGGCGGAGGCATGCAGGGGTTTCTGGCCGGCAACGATCCCGGCGGTTTGGCGTCTTTCCTGAACTCGACGCCCAACTTCACCGGCCAGGCCGGCGGCCTGCTCCGCAATGCCCGGCTGCTTGACAACTTCGTGGTCCCCAACCCCCAGTTCGGCGGCGCCCTGCTTACCAGCAACTTCGGCAGCTCCAGCTACCACTCCCTGCAAGTCGAGGTCGTCAAACGGTTCTCCCACAGCTGGACGTTCCAGGGCAACTACACCTGGAGCAAAGCGCTGGGCAACTACGAAGGCGATGACGCCGCCTTGGGCGACAACTTCCGGACCCTCCGCAACCGCAGCCTCGACAAGGAGATCCTCTCCTACAGCCGCTCCCACGTATGGCGCAGCAACGGCATCTGGGAGCTGCCTTTCGGTCCTGGCAAGACCTTGGGGCGCGGCAGCCAGGGCCTGCTCCGGCGCCTCCTCGAAGGCTGGCAGATGGGCGCCATCTTCACGGCTCAGTCCGGCGCCCCCATCACCCTGAGCGCCATCGGCGCCTTCAATACCTTCGGCGGGGGCACCCCGGTCGCCCTGGGGCCCTTTTCCAAAGGAACCGGAAGCGTCGAACGCCGCGGCGACGGCGTAGTGTATTTCTCAGACCTGGGCCAGACGCGGGATCCTTATGTGGCCAACATCACCCCCGTCAACGGCATCCAGGGGCGCAGCACCCTGCTGGGGGTCACCGACGCCTCCGGCAAGCTCCTGCTGGCCAATCCTGCCCCGGGCCAGTTCGGCGGCCTGGCCTCGCGTTTTCTGGAAGGTCCCGGCAGCTTTCGCCTGGATCTGAATCTCATCAAGCGCCTTCGCTTCCGGGAGCGTTGGGAGTTGCACTTGCGCGCCGACGCCGTCGATGCCACCAACAGCCCCCAGTTCGGCAACCCCGACGCCAACATCAACTCGCTGACCTTCGGCCGCATCACCGGCGCCGGCGGCAGCCGCATCATCGTGGTGGCGGCCAGGCTGAATTTTTGAGGATTCGGGCTCCGGCAACTACCGTCTTGGGCGGGCTTGAACGGGACCGGTGAGCACGATGTCCACCGGCACCCCTTCCAGGATCCTGGGGAATTGGGCACGCTCCTTGCGCCTTAACGAACGGCTCACAAAGATTTGGATAGCGGCCTTGCTGGCGTCATTCTTAGAGGCGCCGACTCCGACGCCCACCACCGCGGGAAGGCCGAACAGGCTCTTCTCGTGACGTTCTTTGACGGCAGTGGCATCGCGGATCGTGCGCTCGGTCACTGCCTGTGCCCCCGGGCTGAGGGTCGCTCCCAGCACCGCCATCAGCCCGGCTGTAAGAATGAGACGCAAACGTCACTTGTTGGAGTGTGCCAGCAACGGCAGCGCCCGGATCTCTCCGACTTCCAGGACCTCGACCTTGACGCCTCCGACGGTTGATGGAGCTGCGGCCAAGGCCCTCGGAGTCGCCGAGCGCACCAAAAGCTGGATCACCACGTCGTTCGGATTCCGGCTGGAGACACCGACGCCGTGACCAACGACATCCGGCAGCGCGAACAGCTCCCGGCTGTAGCTGTCCTTGATCCGGGTGGCGGTAGGAATAAAGTCCCGAACCGAAGGCGGCGGCCCCTCCCCATCGTCGGGGGCGCTGGAAGCGACGAAGCCGGCTCCGAAGGAAGCCAAAACGGTGTTGATATTGTTCGCGACCGTCACCAGCGAGCTTCCTGCAAAGAGCAACCCTACCGGCTTGGACGGGCCTTTCTTCGGTTTGTTTGTGACCAGCGAACCCGAGTCGCCGGGTGCGGAGAAACTGCCCGGACCTATCAAGAACTGGGAGACAAACAAGGCCGTTCCGGAGGAGTAACCTACCAAAACCGAAACCCCGACGGACGTGATCGACCCGGAGGTCAAACCCGTAGTACGCCCGGACTTTTTCACTTTCATGCCAACGCTCGGACTGACAGTTGTGGTGCTAGGCACGCCGATATCCAGGATGTTCCCTGTCGAGCTGACCTGACCTGCAACCACAGCTGCGATGGCCGCGTCGACGGTGTTGGCGACAACGCCGCCGAAGACGATGGGGATAAAACCCGACAGATTGGCGACCGTCGAGGTTCCCGGCTGGGTGCAGACAGGAACCGCATCCAGGGGCGAGCGGTGAATGATCCCCTCACCGAGGGCGGCGGCGTTCTCGCGCGCCAGCACGTGGTTATTGCTGAGGATATACTTAACGTCGCCTACTTTGATCTGCGAACCCAGAGTGGCGGCGGCGCAGCCGGCGAGAGGATTGATGCCGGAAGTGCCCAGCGAGATTGGCGCGGGTTGCTGGGTGCGATGGGCCGGGCCGCTGTCCGGGAAAGCGATCCCGGAGAGGCACAGTGCCAGCCCAGTCGCAAGTGTCCACGACAGCGTGGGGTGTGTTCGGTTCATGAGTTTCTCCAGATAGCACTCTAAGGCAACTGTCCGGGGAAGTCAATCCCTCTTATGGGACTCCTTAAGTCATAGTACTTTGGTTGAATCCAGAAGTAAGGTGACCGGGCCGTCGTTGACGAGCTCCACCTGCATCATGGCCTGAAACACCCCGGTCTGAACCTGGAGACCCCGGGTCCTCAGCGCTTCCAGATACTTCTGATACAGTGCACCCGCCTGCTCCGTGGGGGCAGCCTGATCGAAGCTCGGCCGCCGGCCCTTCCGGCAGTCCCCCAACAGCGTGAACTGCGAAACCACCAAAACCCCGCCACCCGCTTCAGCCAGCGAGCAGTTCATCCTGCCCTCCGCGTCCGGGAAGACCCGCAGACCGGCGGTCTTCTCAGCCACGTATTCCACATCGGCCAAAGTGTCCTGGCGCCCGACCCCCAAAAGCACCAGAAAGCCCCGGCCGATGGAGCCGGTGACCTGACCATCAACGGAAACCTGAGCCCGGCTGACCCGCTGGATGACGGCCCGCATCAAGGCCAGTATACGCGCCGCCACGGATCGGCAAGTGCCAGCAACTGCATTCGGCCCCTACAGCCCCGTGGTAAGCCATTCTCCAGCACGCGGTAAATGATGCGGTACTGGTCCCGGTAGAACCGAATCCGGTACACGTCCCGGTAGCCTCGCAATGGAATGTGGCCTGGTGAGAAGGGATCTTCACGCAGGTCCCTCATGACCTCGATGGCCTCGATTCTGACCCGGTCTTCCAGTTCATCCAGATGTCGTCTCGCCAGGGGAGTGAACTCAACCTTCCACCCGATACCCATAGCGTCTCAGAACTCTGGCGAGTGGAATCGGCTTTCCCTGGAGCTCACCGCGCAGGCCGATCACGAAATCGGCGTCGTCCTTGGTCACCCAGTCGGGGTCCGGCAGCAGCGCTCTTTCCTCGGGCGTGAGATTGGTCCGAGAAGCGCGAATAGCCGGGCGCGAGGAGCGCGGAGAAGATCGGGCCCCCACCGGACTCGTGCGTCGGCGGGTTTTCGGCTGCTGCCTGGCCGGTGTGCGGGGCATTCTATCTCCAGTATAGCTGACAAAGATCGGGCCCCCACCGGACGCCGCCCAAGGAAAACCCGGCGCAGCCGCTCCTGACGCACTTTTGACTTTTGCCTTTTGACGGTTGATCCCCCCCTACAACCTCTTCTGGCGGAACAGCAAGTATTCCTTCAGGGCCCCATCGAGGGGCCGCGAGGTATCCAGCAGGAAATAATCGGCCCGGGCGCCCTGGGCCGACTGGCGCAGCTCCTCGATGTGGGCCTGCATGCGGCGGCGGTATTCGCCCCGCGCGTACTCGGAGGCCACCTCCATGCGCTCTCCAGTCTCCATGTCCTCGAGCAGGGTGGAGTCGCCGAACTGCGGCGCGGCTGACGCTGCCAGAAGCACCCAAAGGTCTTTGGTCTTCATGGGAGGACTGTAGCACAGGAGGTGGGTTGTGGATGGTGGGCGGTAGGACAGGCATTCCTGCCTGTCGGGGCAGCCAAGCGGTCAAATGTCCATACTCCAGGGAGCAGCCTGCGGCCCCTCCGGTTGTGGGCAGTGGATCGTGGGCGCGAGCTGTGCTACCCTATCGGCATGCGAAGACAGACGCCGCTGGTGCTCGTCGGCATGGCCGTCCTGCTGCTGGCATTGCCGGTCTTCCTGCTGTTTGCTCCCGTCCCCTTCTTCGAGCTTCCCCCGCCGGAAGGTGTTGTCGCCAGCCCGGCGCTCGACGCCCCTGCGGCCCAACGCCCTGGCGTCGCGGCTTTCACCGTCTCCCGCGCCCCTCCCGCCTGAACCTCGGCCCGCAACCTAGCTGCTAAGCACTACCTACGACCCTTCGGAGGTGCGCCATGAAGTCGCTTGGCCTGTTGCTGTCTACTGTTCCTTTCCTGGCCCTAATCTTCATCCTGGCCCTGCGCAAGATCCTGGGCTGGATGGAGGACCGCGGCTGGATCCTGGTTCAGGATCTGCCGACTTACGGGACTCTGGCCAACAGGCTGCTCGACTTGCAAGCCATCGTCGAGCCGCAAAAGCGCCACGTGGTCAAGGCCCGCCAGCAGCAGGAAGAGCGCAAGGAGGCGGACGACGCCGGCGGCCCGCCCCAAAGCGGGGTCTCCAGAAGCAGCTCAGAACCCCAGGCGCAGGGCGAAGCGCACCACCCGCTGGTCCTGCAAAGCCGAAGTGATGAACGTGTAGTTGGCGCTTCCCAGCGCCCCATTCGGGTTGTCGAAGTGTGGCGTGTTGGTGAAGTTGTACGACTCCGTCCGGAACTCCAGGTTGAAGCGCTCCGTGAGCTGGAACTTGCGGAACAGGCTCAAGTCGATGTTGACCACACCCGGCCCGCGCAGGCCGCGCAGGGAAGAGCTTCCCAGGCGGACGTCGGTCACGGTCCGGTAGGCCGTGCCGTCGAAGAAGGACTGCCCGACATCGATCCCGCCCAGCTTTTTCACCGTGGAAGCCACCTGGTCGGCGAACTGCGTGGTTCCCGGCACGTTCAGCGAAGTGCCGGGGGCGGTGACGGTGTACGGCGTGCCGGTGTAGGAGCCAAAGACCGAATTGATCTGCCAGCCACCGACCAGGGCGGCGCCCACCCCGCTGGTCAGGTATGGTTTGTTCTTGCCGAAGGGCAGCTCATAGAGCACGCCGGTCTGCAAGTTGTGGGTGCGGTCGAAGCTGGTGACGGCCCGGTTCCGCTGAAACTCGCCGGGCAGGTAGACGCTCAGGGTGCTGTCGCTGTTGCCATCGTTGATCCCCATGGTCTTGGACCAGGTGTAGGCGAGCTTGAGGAGCAACCCGGCGTGGAAGCGCCGGTCCACCTGCACTTGCAGGGAGTTGTACTTGTTGTCGGCCATGGGGATGATCATGCCCATGTCCACATTGCGGCCGAATCTGGACGACAAGGGCCGACCCGCTGCGCCGCGACCCGGAATCAGCCCGGCGTTGATGTTGAAGCCGCTCAGCATCTGGCGGACGCTGTGAGTCCCCACGTAGCCAACCTGGCCGGTGAAGCCGCCGGCGAGCTGTCGCTGGACCACGAAATTGAAGGACTGGATGTAGCCGCGGCGGAACAGCCCGGGCTGGAGGGAGTTGGTGGCGATGCTGTTGGGGATGTCCACGATGCCGCTAGAGATGTCGAACGCCGGGAACGGCGGGATGCCGGTTTCGAGCGTCCCGGCCGGGACGAAGCTGCTGGTCTGGATGAACTCGTTGCGGACGATGGCCGGGAAGGGGCTGCGCATGGGCCGGCTCATCGGGTAAGGATCATTGGTAATGCCGTAGCCGGCGCGCAACACGGTCTTATCGCCCAATCGGTAGGCCAGTCCGACGCGCGGAGCGAGCTGCTTCTTTGAGGCAGTGGTGCCGGCGTTGCGCGGCACGTTGCCGCGCCCGCCGATCAGCATCTTGTTGGTATCGGGATCGTACCGCTCGATGCCGAATTCGCCGCGGTGCATGATCGGGTAGTACTCCCAACGCAGCCCCAGGGTCATCGTAAACTGGCGCGTGACCTGCCACTGATCGCGGACGTAATAGCCGTGCTGCCACTCGCGGGTCCTCATGGGGTCGTAGAACTGGAGCGCCTTGCCGTCAGAACGCGTCAGGCCGAGCAGGAAGGAGGCCAGGTTGTTGAACTGGTTCGGCGCCGCCCCGCCATTGAGGGCGGTGGTGCCGCCGCCAAAGAACAGGGCCCCGCGCGGGCTCCAGCCGCCCTGCTCCGGCTGCCAGTGGTTCATCTCGTGCTTGATCAGATCGGCCCCGAACCGGATGTTGTGCGCGCCCTTGGTCCAGGCGGCGTTGGCCACGTAGGTGTAGACGCGGTCGTTGCGCTCCACCGGGCTCCAGGTGTTGGGCTGGCCGATGGTCTCGTAGCCGTCGATGCC
>Ga0247727_10013970_pt1 | contig 13430 bp, 12 predicted proteins | sample WisWelCaveWW1625_FD_202498 | JGI IMG/M metagenome (GOLD analysis project Ga0247727, IMG submission 202498) | Biofilm microbial communities from Wishing Well Cave, Virginia, United States - WW16-25 | ecosystem: Environmental > Aquatic > Deep subsurface > Groundwater > Cave microbial mat | place... | reverse complement strand
TCAGCGCCGCGTCGAGCGCGCGCCGCAGGCCTTCGCCGCTGCCGGCTTGCTTCGGCAAGAGATCGCGCGCACCGGCGGCGGCCGCGGCCGACCATTGCGCCGGGGTCGGATCGGCGGTCATCAAGAAAACCGGTAGATCCGACTGCAACGTGCAAGCCGCTCGCGCCAACGCCAACCCGTCCGTTCCCGGCATGTGCACGTCGGAGAGCAGCGCCGCATAGTGCGCTTCGCGTAAGAGCGCCAACGCTTCCTGCGCCGTGTGACACAGGATGGGATCGTAGCCCCAGCGCATCAAACGCCGGGCCGCGACGTGGCGCGACAGATCATCGTCGTCCACGACGAGAATCGTCTTGGCATCTCCATGTGCGCGCATCGTCCGACGCTCCTTCGTGCGAACGCGGCGTTTCGCGCAAGGGACATGCCACGTGCCTGGAAATTCCTTGGAGCACCTCGCCGCACGGGGTGCGGGCGGATGCATCAACGCAGCGGCATCACGAACCGCAGACCGAAGAGCGCATCCAGCACGCGGTTGTCGCGCGCGCCCGCCTCGGCTCCACCGCGCACCTCGAGACGCAATCCGTTGGCACCGGTGTATGCGATGACCCCTTGGAAGAGACCGCGCGTGCCGCCGCCCTGCATCCACAGTCCATCGGCGCGCACCAGGGTTGCAATACGACCGCGATGCGGTGCGACCCCGAACCACGCGTGCGTCGCGTGCGGCACATCGCTACGTTGGAAGCCGCCGCCCACTCCCGGTTCGGTCCAAATCCGGCCGATGCCGGTGCGCAACACACCACGCGCGCCGGCCTCGACGCTGCCCGCCAATTCCAACTCCTGGCCGCCGCTCGCGAAGGGGAACAGTTTCGGACTGGCGGTCGGGATGCGCGCGGCGCCTTCCGCGTGCACGCGGACGATGCCGCCCTCGCCACCCGCGAGGCGTAGACGCGCGAACAGTTTCGGATCGCCGAAGCCGAAGACTTGCTGCTCGGCAGTGCGGACGCTGACCGCGCTCCACGCGAGAGCGAGACGCAGGGGTCCGCGTCGAATCGGCGCAATTGCGACGGGGAAGAGAACCGCGGAGGTATCGCCGGTCGCCACCCACACCCCGGCCGCGATGCCGAGCACCGTGTCGGCGGCCGCAACGCCATGCCAGGGAGCGGTTTCGAGGAACAACCCGCGTGCGAAGCCAGGATCCGCCATGAAGCAGAACGCGGTGGCGATGCAAACCGCCACCGCATTCCGGAAACGAAACGCGCTCAGGCGCTGGCGCGCAACGTCATTTTGTCGCCGCTCTCGAACTGAACTTGAACGGCGGCACGCCGTCCGGGCAGCATCGTCTTCTCGACGACGCGTCCATACTGGTTCATGGAGCGGTGATACAGGATGTCGCCGACCGCATACACCTGCGCCGCGTCGTAGTCGCGAGCCGCCGCGCGTTCGGTTTCGACGATCGCGGTGGTGACGACGGGCGCCGCCACAGCCGCCGGCGTGGCGACTGCTTCCTGCGCCTCCTCCCGGGACATCATGTGTGGCAGGATGCCATTGCATCGCGGACATTTCAGCCAGGTCACCTCGTGATCCTGGACGGTGTCCACCACGGTCATGTCCAGGGTGGCCTTGCAAACCGAGCAGTACTGCCGGATGTTCGGCGCCGACGACGAAATCATCCCACCGCCTCACCTGCGAACCCGAACGAACCCACCCGCTCAGGCGCTGCGCGCAACCGGCGTGCAGCAGTTCATCATCTCGGCCTCGTGCATGAATCGCATCCCGCACACGGGACACCTGTACTTCCCGTCCACGCGTCCCTCGGATACGGCCCGGGCCAGCAGCTTGGTGAACTTGACGTAGTTTTCGTCATCGCTCATCACCAACGTATCTACACCACCCTGCTTCATTTTTCCTCCTTCTGGCGGAAAATGAATTCCCCCTGTCAACCACACATCAGATACGGCTGCGAATCTTCGCGAACCTCCACGGTGCGACGAACAACGGAGCGACGCCGAAACCTACAGGAAGCATGCGCGACCGGTCAAGGCTCGAGGAGTCTGGATGCGTGCGACGCAGCTCGCATCACGTGGTCGCGGCGACGACGGGTATGCGGTCGAGGCTCGTGTCCACATCGCGGACGAGATCTTCGATGTCCTCGATCCCAACCGAGAGCCTGACAAGACCATCGGTGACACCGAGACGGATGCGATCGGCGGCTGGAACCGAGGCATGCGTCATGCTTGCGGGATGGCACGCCAAACTTTCGACGCCGCCGAGACTCTCCGCCAACGCGAACAATCGAAGGCCTTCCATGAACGCACGCGCGGCGGCCAGCGAGCCCAGATCCAGCGAAACGATGCCGCCGAAGCCGGTCGCTTGGCGGCACGCCAGCTCGTGCTGCGGGTGCGCCACCAATCCCGGATAGTAAATGCGCGGCACCTTGGGGTGTGTCGCCAAATGTCGCGCCAGTTCACGCGCGTTGCGCTCGTGCTGTTGCATCCGTATCGCCAGCGTCTTGACGCCGCGCAGCACCAACCAGCAATCCATCGGGCCCGGGACCGCGCCGGCGGCGTTCTGCAGGAAGCGCATCCGCTCGGCGAGTTCCGAATCGTTCACGACGACCACTCCGCCCACCATGTCGCTGTGGCCGTTCAGGTACTTCGTGGTGCTGTGCAGCACGATGTCGGCGCCCAAAAGCAGTGGTCGCTGGAAGTACGGACTCATGAAGGTGTTGTCCACCGCGACCCGAACACCGCGCGCCGCCGCCAGACGCGACAGCGCCGCGATGTCGCACAACTTGAGCACCGGATTGGTCGGCGTCTCCAGGAACAGGAGCCGGGTCGAAGGACGGAAGGCACGTTCGACCACGCTCGCGTCGGACGTGTCGACGAAATCGAACTCGAGTCCGAAGTTCCGCCACACCCGCTCCGCCAGACGATAGGTGCCGCCGTAGACGTTGTCGGTGCAAAGGACGTGGTCACCGGCCTGCAACGTTTGCCACAGGGTGCCGATTGCCGCCAGACCGGACGCGAATGCGATCCCGTGGGCGCCACCTTCCAGCGTCGCCAGGTTGCGCTCCAAGGCCGCGCGGGTCGGGTTGTGCGTGCGTGCGTACTCGTAGCCCTTGTGACGTCCCAGACCGTCCTGCTGATAGGTCGAGGTCTGGTAGATGGGCTGCGTCACCGATCCGGTGGTGGGATCCGGTTCTTGGCCCGCGTGCACGGCATCGGTACTGAAGCCCATCGCACTCCTACAAGATGAAGTCCAGCAGATCGAAGCGGGTCACGATGCCGACCAGGCGGTCGCCATCGCGCACCAACACGGCGCCGTCGCGCTGTGACAAGTAGCTCTTGGCACGTTCGGCGCTTTCTTGCGCGTTGACCTCGGGAAGCGGCGGATCCATCACCGCGGTGACCGCCTGCGACAGCACGCGGTCGTCCTCCAACACTTGCCGCAACACCTTGGATTCGTTCACGACCCCGACGTTAGCGCCGTCGCGCAGGACCGGCAACTGCGACACGCCGTATTGGCGGATCAACGCGATCGCCTCGCGCACCACGCTCGTGTCCTCGACCGTCACCAAGCGCGGCAGGCCGGACGGACGGCGTTCGACCACCTCGCTGATGCTGGGATCGAAGCCTTCCAGCAGGCGGTTCTCCTTCATCCATTCGTCGGAGTGCACTTTGCTCAAGTAGCGCTCACCGGTGTCGGGCAGCAGCACCACGATGACGCTGTCGGCCGGGGCGCGCTTCGCGACCTCGAGTGCCGCGAACATCGCGGTGCCGCACGAGCCGCCCACCAAGAGGCCTTCCTCGCGCGCCAAGCGCCGCGCCATGTTCAGCGCCTGGCGATCGTTCACCGTGATGACCTCGTCGACATACTGCTTGTGCAACGTGGTCGGGATGAAGTCCTCGCCGATGCCTTCGGTCTTGTAGACATGCGCTTCGCCCAAGGTCCCGGTGTCGACATACTGCTTCAGCATCGACCCCTCGGGATCGGCCCCGACGATGCGTACATTCGGATTCTGCTCCTTGAGATAGCGACCGACGCCACTGATGGTGCCGCACGTCCCCATCCCCGCCACGAAGATGTCGACGCGCCCGCGCGTCTGCCGCCAGATCTCGGGCCCGGTGGTGCGGTAGTGGGTCTCGGGGTTGACCTGGTTGTCGTACTGATTGGTGTGCACCGAATTCGGGGTCTCTTCGACGATGCGGCGCGCGACACTGTAATAGCTCTCGGGGGACTCGGGCGCGACGGCGGTCGGCGTGACGATGACGCGGGCCCCATACGCCTTCAGGAGCCGGATCTTCTCGAGGCTCATCTTGTCCGGCATCGTGAAGGTCGAGCGGTAGCCGCGCACCGCACAGGCCATCGCGAGGCCGACGCCGGTGTTCCCCGACGTGCACTCGACCACCATGCCGCCCGGCTGCAGCATGCCGCGCTGTTCGAAGTCCTCCACCATCGGCAATCCGATGCGATCCTTGACGCTGCCGCCGGGATTGAACGATTCGACCTTGGCGAGCACGATCGGCGACAGCCCGGCGGTGACGCGCTGCATGCGGACCAGCGGCGTATTACCGATCGCTTCCAAGATGTTGTTCTTGACGTCCCAATCGGTCGGAATCGGTCGCATGAGAACTCGGGGATCGCCCCTTGCCTTTCGAGGATGGTGCGTGCGCGCGTCATGAACGTCCACGCGCAGCCTAAGCCGCCCCGCGCACGACGTCAACCGGACGCGCGGTTGACCATGCGCGTGAATGCAGTGCATGATCCGCCGCGGAGGGTTGCATGGCGGAACTCGGCGTGCGCGCGATCGTGCGCGGGCGCGTCCAGGGCGTCGGCTACCGCGTCTTCGCCCTTCGCGTCGCGCAACAACTGGGCATTCGCGGCTACGCCCGCAACCTGCACGACGGTAGCGTCGAGGTCGTGGCCACCGGCGATGCGGCGCAGCTCGCCGCACTGCAGGCGCACTTGACGCAAGGGCCACCCGGATCGCGCGTCGATGCCGTGGAGCCGTGGCAGCTCGATCCCGTGCCACGTTTCGAACGTTTCGACATCCGCCACGGATCCAGCTGAGAGGATGACGCCGTGCTCCGCCTGCCGAGCCTGTCCATCACTCCGCCCGCGATTCCCGTCCACGACAACTGCGGGCGTTGCACCGCGATGTGCTGCAACTACGTTTCGACCGAGATCGATCCGCCGACCACCGCGCGCGACTTCGATCAGCTGCGCTGGTACCTCATGCATCCCGGTGTTCGCGTCTACTGCGAGGACTCGACCAACGGCTGGTTCATCCAGTTCATGAGCCGCTGCCGCTTCCTGCAGCCCAACAATCTGTGCGGCATCTACGAAACGCGGCCGCAGATCTGCCGCGACCTGCAACCGACCGAGTGCGAGTTCGCGCTCGGTCCGGGCGACCGGCACTTGTTCGCGAATCTGGAGGAGTTCGATCGCTGGCTGGCGGAACGGGAGCGACTACGGTCGAACCGGCGCCAGGGACGCGCGGACCGCGCCGCGGCGGCGGCGCGCTGACGATTCAAACGGCGTCGGCCTGTGGTGCGGGTCCGCCGCTCTCGTAGATCTTCATGTCGCCGACGGTCGAGATGCCGCGCTCGTGCAGGAGCCGCAGCAGCTCTTGGAGAATGCGCGCGGTGGCGTAGGCGTCGTCGTGGGCGCGATGGCGATGCTCGAGTGGAATGCCGAGCTCCCCCGCCAGATGGTGCAGCTTGCGGCTGCCATGCTTCGGTTCGATGAGCCGTTGGCTCAATTTCACCGTACACAGATGCGGCGCCGTGAAGCGCCGCCCGGTCGATCGTTCGATGTGCGTCTTGAGAAATCGGTAGTCGAAGGACGCGTTGTGGGCCACGAACACGCCGCCTTCGAGTACCCGCTCCAACTCGGGCAGCAGGGTTTCGAATCGCGGTTGCCCGCGCACCATGCGGTCGTCGATGCCGGTCAGGCGCACGATGCTGGGCGGGATCGGCATCTCGGGATCGACCAAGGTCGACAGCAGCGGGCGGATGCGGTCGCCCAGGACCTCGAACACCGCCATGTCGATGATGGCGTTGTGATCCGGATCGCTGCCGGTGACCTCGAGATCCAGGACGCGGAAGGGGGTCTCGCACAAGGGAGTTTCGGCGTAGTCCCAGCCGATCGTTTCCCAGAGGCCCGCATGGACCTCTTGAAAGCGGCTGTCGTTGGCCAGGAGCCGTCGCACGGCGCGCCGCACCTGCCGTTTGTCCCTGACCTTGAGCTCGAGGATCCGGGTCCCGATCAACGAAGACGAAGTGGGGGCTTGGTTCTCGCTGATGAAACGATACGCCTGGTCGAGCTGAGCGGCCCTGACCTCTGGTTCCATGCCACCATCTCTAACGGTGCTGCCCGAGCGGGAGCGGCTCGTGACCCCATAAGACCTTTATTGTACTTGGATTAACGAATTGTTGTCAAACCGGGAGCAAAAGGACGCATCGTTCCGCGTCACAATGACAACTTGGTTCAACGATCGGTTCGACCACCCGCACGACGCGGTTCGGCTTCGCCGATCCACTCCAATCGATACACGGTGCGACGCTTTCCTGATTCCGGCACCCCCGGGACGGGTCGGGCGAGACGACGATCGCTCTCGATCTCGGCGATGCCACGTACGAGTCCTAGGAGCGGTGCGTCCGGTGCGGTCCAGGTTTCGACCATGCGGGTGGCCGTTTGCGTCATCTCAACACCCGAGAGCATGCGCGTCTTCTGCTCGAACTCGCGACGGTGTCGGCCGGTCGCGTTCAAGCTCCGCGTCCCGACCTCGAAGACCTTTGACCCGAGGCTCGAATCGCCCGCCGCGGCCAACGGAATCGCACGTTCGAGACCAGGCCAGCCCTCCCAGTCCTCGCGTGCGAGCCGCCGCGTCTTCCCGTGCACGATTTCTTCGACGGAGCGGATGTGATCGAGCAGCGAACCGCCACGCCCCTGGAACAATTTGGGATCGGTTTCGATGCTGGCCGAGAGACTGTCGCCGGACCAGAGGCGCAAGTTCACCGACGAGGTGGTCACGCGTTCGATGCAGGCCGAGAACGTCACGGTGCGGACACCGGCGGCCTCCTCGGCCACGAAGCGATAGGTGCCGCACGCGCCGGCACGAGGCGGCGCCGGCGGCAATGCGCGCAGCAAGATCTCGAGTTGAGCAGCCGCCGGCGGCGGGAAAACCGCCATCGCCGCCAACACCGCAAAAAGGCATGGGGAGCGGCGGAGGCCGCTCCCCATGTCGAGACGACGCGCCGCGGCGCGATTCACTTGTGGGCCATGCGGGCCCAGTAAGACGCGTAGTCGAACTTCGGGCTGTTCTTGGCGTCGTGGCAGATCGTGCAGGTCTGCGTTGCGGGGCGCGCGACGAATTCCGTCGCCCCGTGCAACGTGCCCTGACCGTGACAGGACTCGCACGACACGCTCCCCAACTCCGCTTGCGCGTTCGGATAGCCGTTCGGCTGATTGAAGCCGGTCACGTGACACTTCAGGCACTCCGCCGAACCTTCCATCTGCTTGTGCTCGAGCGACGCCATGGACTTCGCGTGCGGCGAATCCTTCCACGATTCGAAGGCCGACGCATGGCAGCGGGCGCAGATCTGCGCGCCGAGGAATTTCTCCTGCTTCGGGGCGCTCACCGCTTGCTCGGTGCCCATGGCCTGCTGCACGGCCTCGCGCTTGCGTACCTCGCGCAGGCTGACCTTGAACTCCTCGACCTTCAATGCCATCAGCGAATCGTTCTTCACGTTCTTGTCGAGCGAGTGCATCTGGTGATCGTAGCGCAGGATCTTGCCGGTCTCGCTGACCACGAACTTGAGGGCGCCGACGTACTTGCCCTGCTGCCCCGCTTCCAGGATCAACGATTTGCCGGTCGAATCGTTCCCGACCTCGGTGGGCTTGTGGTTCACGAAACCATCGCCGCCCGAGATCGCGAGATCGATGCCCTTGATCTCGTCGCACATTTGTTGCGTGTGCCGTTGTGACACGTGCGCGAACAACACCACCACGTCCACCTTGGCACGCAGTGCCGGCAGCAACTCGCGCACCGCGGTCGCAGGATCGATGGTCAGCATGCTGTCGGCGTCGCCGGTCAACGGCGCCAACGACTCGCCCTCGTTCATCACGCCCAAGAACCCGACTTTGATTCCTTGGACGTCACGGATGACGACGGGATCGAAGACCGGCTTGCCGCTGGACTTGCGCCGCAAGTTCGACGCGACCAGCGCGAATCGGTTGGTGAGCGCCGTCTGTCGCAGGACATCCACCCCGTACGCCAAGTCGGCGGGGGCGACGTTCACGACCGAGGTCCCCATGAGGCCCATCATGTCGGCAATGAACAGGCTCTGGACCTTCTGGGACTCGAGCGAGCCCAATGCCCAGCCGCCGCCGTCCACCGCGAGGACGTTGGGGTTCTGGTTCCGGTAGTTTTGGATGATCGTTGCTCGCCGAGCAACGCCGCCTAAGCGACCGGACTTTCACCCACACTCTTCGATTTCGGCCTTCACATCGCTTTGATAGAGAAGGACGATCTCTGTTTCGGGAGCCCGCTTGGGCGCGACCACCTTCGGCTGCCCGCACGCGAACAGCACGGTGACCAGCAACGCGGCCGCGAGCAGGCGTTTCTGCAACACGGAAGATCCTTTCACGGGGGTTCATCGGCGCGGACCAAAGCCCGCCCAGGATAGGACAGCCGGCGCGGACGGCACAAGACAACCCGCCGGGCATCCTCTCCTGTACTCGCCCCTTCCGACACTCCGGATCGGCGCCGTGCTGCGCTCCCTCATGATGACCGCAGTGCCGACTTCAGCGTGGTTCCGGCGCGAAACACCGGCGCCACCGCGGCCGGGATGACGAGTCGTTGCCCGGTGTGGGGATTGTGTCCCGTCCGCTCCTTGCGAGCCCGCGCTTCGAAGGTGCCGAAGCCGGCCAGGTGCACCCGATCCCCGCGACGCAGGACGCCGGCGATCAAGCCCGCATCCACCGTGGTCCCGAACAGCGCTTCGATTGCGAGCCGCGCTCCCTCCGATGGCAACCCGGCGGACCGGGCCAGTTCGGCGATCAATTCCGATCGGTTCATGGTTCCCCCCATTGCGATGCCTCTCCTTCAGAAATGCGGCCTGTCGACAAGTCTGGAACGACCGTCCCGAGACCCTTGGCCGGCTGGCTGGCGCTTCCACCCGCCATGTATGATGTGGGCACGCCGAGGCTCGAACGACTCGCCTGCGACTGCCCCTCGCGCTTTCGCGACGTGTTTCGGCAACGATTCAATGACTGTCGCAACACCCTCGATCGCGTTCCGGGAGGCTCTTCGCATGATGTCGCGCCGTCGCCCCGTCCATCGGGGGCTCGTTCCGCTCGCCGTGCTCGCGCTCGTGTCCACTTCAGCGCAAGCGTTCGTCGAACCCGATGCATCTCCACACGCGGTGAACCATCCGACGACAGCGAGCACACCGATCACGGAGCGTGCGTCGAGTCTGCCGCCCGCGGAACGAATCACCGCATGGCAGGATTGGAGCCGGGTCCATCCCGGTTGGCGCGCCACCTGGAACGCACGCACCGGATCGCTGCATCGCGCCTACGGACCAGACCTGCGGCTCGCGGTCGCAGGAGCCTTGACCCGCGCCAACCTCGAGCCCGCGTGCCGCGCGTTCTTGGCTGCGACGACGACCCTCACCGGCATTCGGGCCGAGCAATTGCGTCTCCTCAAAGTCGAATCGCACCTCGATCGCTGGTACGTCGTGTTCGAGCAGGTCGTGGACGGCGTCGCGGTGCGCGGCGCGCGTGCCGACTTGCGCCTCGGCGCCCATGGCGAAGTCATGCTGTGGGGCGCCGATTGGTACGGCACCGCACCTGCTATTGCACCCGCGGCACGGATCGCGCGCGATCGTGCACTGGCGACGGCGTCGCAAGCGATCGGCGCACCCATCGATGTGCAGCATCGGATGGTGCTGCTGCCTGAAACGCCCTCGGGCGACGCCGGCTTCCGCCTGGCGCACGAGCTGCGCTTCCGCACCGAGGCGCCGCGTGGTGCGTGGCTTGCCCTGGTGGACGCACGCGACGGAACCTTGCTGCGCCGCAGCGACGAGAACCGTTATGCCGAGGTCACCGGCAACGTCGCTGCCCAGATCGAACCCATCACCGTCGGCGACTCGCTGGTTTCGTTGCCGCTGCGTGACGCCCGCGTCAACATCGGCAGCGGCGCCATCGAGTTCGGGTACACCGGCGCCGGCGGCGACTTCACCATCACCACGACCGCCACCGATTCGGTGGACCTCACCTCGAGGCTCGCGGGCCGCTTCGGCCGCGTCTACGACTACGGCGACGGGTTCGCGACCCCGAGTCAAACGCTGCGCGCCTTCCCCGGCACGCCGCGCGACTTCGCCTGGGACGACAGCAACTCCGAGGCCAGCGAACGCGACGCCTACTACCACGCCCTGGTGTCGCACCAGTTCATCAAGGATTTGGACCCTGCGTTCACGGGCATGGACTACAACATGCCCATCACGGTGGACATCAACACTCGCGATTGCAACGCCTTCTACGATGGGTTCGGCATCAACTTTTTCGGCGAGAGCATGCGCTGCGTGAACACGGCGCGGATCGCGGACGTCGTCATCCACGAGTACGGGCATGGGGTCACCGATCAGCAATACCGGCCGCTGGCGCCTTCGGGTGCCATGCACGAGGCGTTCTCGGATTATTTGGGGTGCACGATCGGCGGCCAGCCGCTGCTCGGGCGCGGCTTCCGCGGTCCCGGCACGTTCGTCCGCAACCTGGACAACATGCGGCGCTTCCCGGAGGACATCGTCGGTGAAGTGCACCGCGACGGTCTCATTCTGGGCGGCGCGCTGTGGGATTTGCGCGAGGCGTTGGGACCCGTCATTACCGATCGGTTGTTCCACTTCGCGCGCTACGGCGGCTCGGAGAACTTCGACGACTACATGCTCGACGTGCTGGTGACCGACGACGACAATGCCGACATCTATGACGGCACGCCGAATTTCGACGCCATCGTCGCCGCCTTTTCGGCCCACGGGATCGGCGATTACAGCGTGCAGATCGCGCACACGCCGCTCGCCGACACCGAGGACCTGAACAAGCCGCTCACGGTCTCGACCACGATCTTGTCCATCTTTGCGCTGGATGCGCCGAGCTTGCAGTTGCAATACGCGGTCGGGGCGGGCCCGTTCAACACGCTGCCGATGTCGCCGACCGGCATGGGCTCGCGGTCGTTCGCGGCGACGATTCCGCCGCAGCCCGCGGACAGCGAAGTGTCGTACTACGTGACAGCGGCCGACACCGCCGGTCACACCGGGACGGCGCCGTCCGGCGCGCCGGCGACGACGTTCCAGTTCCGAATCGGTACCGATACCACGCCACCGGTCATCGTGCACACGCCGCTCGACGATCGGCCGCTCGTGGCGCCTTCCTGGCCGGTGCGGGCGCAGGTCAGTGACAACCTCGATCGCGGTCTCGATGCGGTGGTCGTACGTTGGTCGCGTAACGCGCGCACGCTCGACCAGACGTCGCCGATGTCGTTGCTCGGCGAGCAGAACTGGTACGCCGCGTTGCCGGTGGGCGGCGCGAGCTTGGGCGACTCCATCTTCTATGCGTTGAGCGCCACCGACTCGGCGGCGGTTCCCAATACCGCATCGGATCCGAGTGCTGGCGTGCACGCCTTCCGCGTCGTGCAGGGAACCGCGAACGATCTCGAAACCACGGATGGCGGTTTGATCGGCGGCGGCGACTGGCAGTGGGGCGAGCCGGCCGGACCCTTCACCGCGTACTCGGGCATCAACGTGTGGAGCAATGGTCTGCTCGGGACCTACTCCGACGACCAAGTCTCGGTGCTCGAAACCGCCGACATCGATCTCGGGACGTGGGCACGCGCCGGGCTCGTGTTCCAACACGCGTACGACACCGAGGACAGCTACGACGGCGGTGTGGTCGAGATCAGCAACGACGGCGGTGCCGTCTGGCAACCGATCGTGCCGAGCGGCGGCTACCCGAGTTCGTTGGCCGCGCTCTCAGGTCCCGGCTACAGCGGCAAGAGCAACGGCTGGTTGCGCGCGGAGTTCGATTTGTCGCAATGGCTGGGACAAATCATCCGCTTGCGCTGGCGCTTCGCGTCGGATTCGGGAATCGTGCGCCGCGGTTGGTTCCTGGACGATGTCGAGATCGTCGAATCGCAAGTGCGCTCGGTGCCGCTCGACCTGGTTGCCGAAAGCGGTCGCGATTCGGAGGCGCTGCTGCGCTGGCGGACGCCGGCCGGTTTCGCAGTCGCCAAGGCCGGGAGCCCGCTCTTGGGATTCCATGTGTATCGCGCCTCGCAGGCCGATCTCTCGGATGCGGTGCGGGTCACGCCGGCACCGGTGCCGGGCAACTCGTTCCTCGACGACGGGCTGGTGAACGGTTCGTTCTATCACTATGCGGTGACGGCGGCGTACGACGTCGGCGAGAGCCGTTTCTCCAACACCGCGACGGCGCAGCCCTTCGTGGCGGGATACGCCGCCGATGTCACGTCGCTCGATGTCGTCGTGCCGGCGGCGGGGGCCGCCGACACCACGATCACGTTCACGAACACCGGCACCGGTGTCTTGGGCGTCAACGTGTGGGTGGGCGATCCGGGCGATGCCAACCTCGACGCCGTGCGCATCGCGTACGAGGTCGGCGGCGCTGGCAAGGCTGCACCGATGCCCGCGGTGTCGCGCTGGACACGGGCGGAAATGCTGGAAAACGTGCGGGTCGGTGTGCAGTCGAAGCCGCAACGTGCGAAGCACTCGTTCCGATCCGAGCCGACGGTCGCCGGCGCCGGCGCGTATCAATTGCTGTTCACCGACGGCGATGACGGCACGACGCCCGACTTCTTCGAACTGCACGCGCGCGAGGAAGCCGGCCTCTTGTACTTCAAGGTCACCGGTCATCGCGTTTGGGGCAATATCTTGTCGGATTTCAACGTGCTGCTCGGCATGGACGCGGACGCCGATCGCAGTACCGGTGACGACGACGGTTCCGACTACTACCTGCTGATGGGCGTTTTCGCGATCACGCAGATCGGCGTGCCGGCGGTGATCGTCACCAGCGGGCAGCAGATTGTCGACGTGCCGGCTGTGCAGGTGTTCCCCAACGACTCCGACTTTTTCGAGGTCGGCTTCTTCTCGGAACTCCTCGGACCCGGGCGCGTGAACCTGACTTTGCTGGCGCTCGACCCGTCGTTGCAAGTGCCGCGGGATTTCGCCCCCGATCCGCGCGCCGCGTCGCAGTGGTTGCGACCGAGCCCGCTGCATGTGTCGGCGCCGGTCGGTTCGCCTGCGGCGCTCACGGTGACGTTCCCCGGTGCGGTGCCGGCCGGAAGTTACGCCGGCAAGTTGCTGCTCGAAACCAACGACCCGTTGCTGACCGCGGTCACGATCCCGGTGACCTACGAC
>Ga0247727_10013969_pt1 | contig 13431 bp, 9 predicted proteins | sample WisWelCaveWW1625_FD_202498 | JGI IMG/M metagenome (GOLD analysis project Ga0247727, IMG submission 202498) | Biofilm microbial communities from Wishing Well Cave, Virginia, United States - WW16-25 | ecosystem: Environmental > Aquatic > Deep subsurface > Groundwater > Cave microbial mat | place... | reverse complement strand
ACATCACGTTCGCGCAGGCCAGGGCGCTCCGCGACCGTGCCTCGCTCGCCGTGAGCGTCGGTGCGGAGGCCTTCCTCTGGAACGCCGAGGTGATCTCGCGCTTCGAGACCACGAACCCCGACGTCGGCATGATCGGCGTCACGCCGGAGGTGTTCGGGGCGAAGAAGTGGATCATCGAGGACGGCCGTGCCATCCAGCAGGCCGACGTGGACGGCTTGCGCGCCGTGTGCGTGCTCGGCAATGCGCTCGCGAAAAAACTCTTCCCGCACGGGTCGCCCATCGGCGAAAGCATCAAGTTCAGCGGGCACCGTTACCAGGTCGTCGGACTGCTTGAAGCCAAGGGCGGGATGGGCGGCCAGTCGCAGGACAACTTCATCGCCGTGCCGCTGACGACCGGCCTCGGGCGGTTTGGTTTCCAGCCGTGGCGCAGCCTGAGCCTGTTCGTCGAGGCGCGCAGCCCCGCGCTGCTCGACGACACGGCGGAGCAGGTCCGCGGCATCATGCGCACCATCCGCAAGGTGCCGCCGGGCGAGGAGGACGACTTCGAGATGTTCTCGAACGACTCGCTGGTGGAGCAGTTCCGCGACCTCACGTTCGCGGTGCGGATGGGCGTGGCGGTGGTCAGCAGCATCGCGCTCATCGCCGCGGGCATCGGCATCATGAACATCATGCTCGTGAGCGTGACCGAGCGGACGCGCGAGATCGGGGTGCGCCGCGCGATCGGCGCGAAGAAGAGGAACATCATGACGCAGTTCATCATGGAAGCCGTGATGATCTGCCAGGTGGGCGGCGTGATCGGCGTCGCGCTCGGCATTGCGGGCGGCAACGGCGCGGCGATGTTCCTCAAGACCACGCCTGTGTTTCCGGTGGACTGGGCGATCATCGGATTGCTCATCTGTTCCGTGGTCGGCATCGTCTTCGGCACCTACCCCGCCTATCGCGCCGCGAACCTCGACCCAGTCGAGTCGCTGCGATACGAGTAGCAGCCGACGTCAGGCGGCTCACTTCATTCCGCACTCCACTGGAGCCTCCTTGCGTCGGATGCTACGTTGACAACGCCTCATCCTCCCGCTACCAACCCGCCATGAAACAACTCCTCCGCATCGCCGCCTTCGTTGCCTTCGCTGCCTTCGGTTCAACTCCGCTGCTCGCCGCTCCGGAGACGTTCAAGGTGAGCGAGTTCACCTTCAAGCGGCCCGCCGCGTGGGAGTGGGTCGAGACGACTTCCAAGATGCGCGCCGCGCAGCTCAAGGTTTCCAGCTCAGACAAGAAGCAGTCCGGCGACGTGATCTTCTTCTACTTCGGCGCGGGCGGCGGCGGCGGGGTGAAGGCGAACGTGGACCGCTGGTTCAGCCAGTTCGAGGAACCGCGCGAGAAGATCAACGCGAAGTCCGAGGAAGTCACCGTCGGCAAGACCAAGGTCACCTACGTCACCGCCGAGGGCACCTACAAGAGCGGACAACCCGGCGGGCCGTTCACACCGATGAAGGACCACATGCTGCTCGGCGCGATTGTCGAGGGCGGTGAAGGCAGCATCTTCGTGCGGCTCACCGCGCCGAAGGACCTCGGCAAGTCGGCGACGGCGGACTTCAAGAAGATGATCGAGTCGGCGTTGAAGTAGCGCAAATCCGAGTTGGTGCTGGCTCTTGAATCAGTGGTTGAAGCGGAACTCCGTCCCTGCCATCAGTGACCAGAGCACATGACGCCACGCCTCAGCCGGGCGCTCGCCGTGCTTGGCGAGATACGCCGTGACGGTCTTGAGTTCGGCCGGTTCAGGAGGACGCGAGAGGACATTCCAATAGGCCTTCTTCACCGCCTTCGCAGTGTCGTCCTGTGTCGCCAAGCCGCGCAGCAGGCGTGATTCCGAGTCGCCGAGAAGCTCGCGCTGCATCTTCTCGGCGTTGCTCACGAGCAGCGCCTCATCCACGCTGACCTGAAAGTTTTCCTCCGTGCGTTCGAACAGTCCCGCCCAGCCTTGCGCCGCGCCTTCGAGTGTCTTGAGCTGCTTCGAAACATCTTCGCCGGTGCGTAGCCCGTCGGGGTTCGCGGCAGCGCACTGGAGCGCGAGCGCGAGTTGGTGCGGCGTCATCGCCCGCGGCACCGCCACGGCGAAGAGCGACGCATCCGGCCGCTGGCTGTCGCTCCACCGGCTGCTCCGCGCGTAAGCCTCGCTCAACACGAGCCCGCGCACGAGACGGCGCAAGTCGTAGCCGTGCGTGGCGAAGTCGCGCGCAAGCCACGCGAGCAGTTCGGGATGGCTCGGTGCGTTCGCGCCATGCATCTGGTCGAGCGGCATCACGAGGCCGCGGCCGAAGAGCTGGTTCCACACGCGGTTCACGATGGCTCGCGAGAAGAATCCTTCGTCGCCGGATCGCAGCCCCGCCTCGATGAGCTGCGCGCGCCGGCTGAACTTCGGCTCCGGCCACGGCTCCTTCTTCTTCTTCAGCTCTTCCATCATCTGCTTCTCGTTTTTCTTCTGTTCAGCCGTCGCCTCGGCGGGCGCGGGCTCGTCGAGCACGCGGCCGGTGAGGAACATGAGCTTCGCGTCCTTCGACTCGCCCTTCGTCGTCTTGAAGTTCACCGGCGCGCCGTAGTCGCGCTCCGCCACGAAGTCGCCGAAGTCAAACGTGCGGCTGAAGAACGACTTCATGCCGAAGTAATGGTCCTGCTTCCACGACGGCACGAGCGGGTGGTCGTGGCATTGCGCGCACGAGATGTTCACGCCGAAGAAGCGCACGCTGACCTCGGTGACCATCCGGTCGGGGTCCTTCACGCGCGCGCGGAGGAAGGCCGAGGAGCCTTTCGCGTCAGCGTCGCGCGCGGTGACGAGTTCGCGGAAGACGCGATCCCACGGCCGGGCGTCCTCGACGGCGGGGGTGAGGTAACTGCGCAGGTCGGTCCGTTCGCCGGCCATCAGCAGCCAGTCGAGTTCGTGGACCATGTGGCGCGCGAAGCCCGGCGAAGCCATGAGGCGGTCGGCGAGTTGCGCGCGCTTGTCCTTCGCTTTCGACGCGGCGAATTCCTGCGCCTCGGCCGCGGTCGGGATGCGGCCCGCGAGGTCGAGCGTGAGACGGCGCGCGAGGTTTGCATCCGGCCCAAGGGGTGCGGGCTTCACGCGGGATTTCTTCAGCTTCGCGGTGATGAGCTGGTCCACGACCTTCTCGATGGGCAGGCTGGCCGGCGGCAGGTCTTTCGCGGCGACGCGGTCCCACCACGCGGTGGAATCCTTCGCTGCGACCGCGGGCTTGTCGGGGAACGGCGCGCCGCTGCGAACCCAGCGCTCGAAGTCCGCGATCACCTCGTCGGGGAGCTTTTCCTTCGGCGGCATCTGGAAATCCGGGTCGCGCCAGCGCACGGCCCGGATGATCGGACTGTGATCGGGATCGCCGGGGATGAGCGCGGCGCCGTTGTCGCCCCCCTTCAGCGTGAGTGCGCGGGAGTCGAGGCGCAGTCCACCCTTGAGCTTTTGCGCGCGGTCCGAGTGGCACTGAAAGCATTTGTCCGCGAGCACCGGCCGGATGCGGGTCTCGAAGAAATCCACGTCGCGCGCGCTGGACTCCGCGGCGCGCAGCGATGTGCATGCCAGAAGCGCGGCAAGCGCGAGGCGGATTCCGGTGTGGCTCATGACGGCAACATGCCAACTGACCGCGGGGGAAGCGACCGTATTCGAGCGCCGGGCGGAGGGCATCCAATGGCGACATTGATGACAGGTCACGTTTCACTGGCGGCCGACGAGGCAGGGCGCAATATCCGTTGACGCTCGGCGGGAGCGTTCGCACTATTCGGCCGGCGATCCAACCCTTCGCCGGGGCGGATCGCCTTTTTGCTGAACACCAACTGATTTTGAAAATGAACCTCGACCAGCTCTATTCCTCGGTCACCATCAAGACGGGCGCGAAGCTCGCGCTCGTCGTCCTCGACGGCGTCGGCGACATCGCCACGGCCGCTCAGGGCGAAGTCACCCCGCTCGAAGCCGCAAACACCCCGAACCTTGACGCGCTCGTCCTCGCGGGCGTCGCCCAGGGCCGCATGATCCCCGTCGCGCCGGGCATCACGCCGGGCAGCGGGCCGGGACACCTCGGGCTGTTCGGCTACGACCCGCTGGAATTTGAGGTGGGCCGCGGTGTCATCGAGGCGCTCGGGCTCGGACTCGAATTGAAGGCCGGCGATGTCGCCGCGCGCGCGAACTTCTGCACGCTCGACAAGAAAGGCATCGTGACCGACCGCCGTGCGGGGCGCATCGCGACGGACGTGTGCGAGGCGTTGTGCGCCGCGCTGGCGAAGAAGATCAAGAAGGTCGGCGACGTGCAGGTGATCATCAAGGCGGGCAAGGAACACCGCTTCGTTGTCATCTTCCGCGGCGAAGGGCTCGAAGGGCCGCTGACTTCCACCGACCCGAACCGCGAGGGACTGTCCATCGCGACCGCGAAACCGGGGAATGCGAAGTCCGCGGCGCAGAAGAAAACCGCGAAGGCCGTGGCGGAGTTCTACAAGCTCGCGCTGCCGTTGCTGGCGAAGCAGAAGAAGACGAACGGCTTCCTCCTGCGGGGCATCGCGCATCAGCCGGAGATTCCCAACTTCGAGCAGCGTTACCAGCTCCGGCCTGCGTGCCTCGCGGTGTATCCGATGTATAAGGGCCTCGCGCAACTCGTGGGCATGACGAAGATCGAGGGGCCGCAGACGATCGAGGAACAGTTCAAGCGCTACGCGGCCGAATACGACAACTACGACTTCTTCTTCATCCACTACAAATACACGGACAAGTTCGGCGAGGACGGCAACTTCGAGGCGAAGACGAAGGCGATCGAGGACTTCGACGCCGCGCTGCCAATCCTGCTGGCGAAGAAGCCCGACGTGCTGGCGATCACCGGCGACCATTCGACGCCGTGCGCGATGAAGGGCCACTCGTGGCATCCGCAGCCGGTGCTGCTGCACTCGGCGTTCAGCGGGTCGGACAAGCTCGACCGCTTCACGGAGACCGGCGCGAACCTCGGCTCGCTCGGCGTCTTCGAGGCGAAGTATCTGATCCGGCTCATGCAGGCGAACGCGAGAATGTTCGACAAGTTCGGGGCGTAGTCAGGAGGCGTCTGACTGGAACTCAACGGTGGCAATCTGGAATTCTCTTGTGCGGCGTCGAGTGTTTGCGTAAAACAGTGCCACAGAATCGCCTGCGACAGCGCGGCGAAAGCCGGGTCAACGCATCGGAAGTGGCCGCCTTGCGCCCAACCTCAACTCATTCGCCGGTAGCCGGCACCGGTCTGCATCACCTGCCATGCAAATGATGTCCCGCACCTCCCTAGCCTCGTGGCTTCGCCCCGCGATTTCCGCGGGCACGATCGCCCTGCTGGCGATTGCTGTCACCGCAAAGGCGCAAAGCCCCGCCTTCCGCTGGGCCATCAAGGCCGGCGGGACCGAGGATGACGCGGGTAATGCCATCGCTGTGGACGGCTCGGGCCACGCCTACGTGATCGGTTCGTTCAGCGGCGCGATCGAGTTTCCGAAGCAGCGCGAACCTGTCAAGCTGGTGAGCAAGGGATTCAGCGATGTCTTTCTCGCGAAGGTGGACAACCTCGGAAACTTGATGTGGGTGAAGCAGGCGGGCGGTGGATTTGACGACTACGGCCGCGGTGTGGCCGTGGACGCCGAGGGATCGTGCTACATCACGGGGCACTACCTCTCGACCAACTGCGTCTTCGACAGCGTGCAACTGGAGCGCACTGGCAACAGCGACATCTTCGTCGCGAAATACGACTCGAGCGGGAACCAGCTTTGGGTGCGGAACGCCGGCGCCGCCGGCGGCATCAGCGCCCACGGGATCGCCGTGGACACGAACGGCAACAGCTTCATCACCGGCCAGTATTTCGGGAAAGCCACGTGGGAAGCCGGCACGCTGACCAACATAGGGTTCGCGGACATCTTCGTCGCGAAATACGACACGGAAGGCAACTTTGTATGGGCGCGCAACGCCGGCGGTCCAGGCGACGACAGCGGCAACGGCATCGCCGTGGATGCCAAAGGCAACTGTTTCGTCACGGGGAATTTCTCCGGCGCCGCGCGGTTCGGTCCCTTGACCACGGTGGCCGGACCTGGCCATACGGCGCTGTTCGTCGCGAAGTTCGACTCCATGGGGCGCGTCACGTGGGCGAGTTCCATCAAGGACGGCCCCGGCGCGAGTTTCGGGCGCGGCGTGGGCGTGGATTCCTATGGGAATTGCTACGTCGCAGGCTCGGTGAACGGCATCATGTCGCTCGGGGCCGACCGGGGCGAGACTTCGACCAAGCTGCCGCGCGACAAGGCGCGCCGGCGGATTTACGTCTATCCGAACGGAGGCAGCTATGTGGCCGGGAGCCGGTCGGATTCCTACGTCGCGAAGTTCGGTCCGAAGGGCCAGCTCGTTTGGAGCCGCACCGGCGGCGGCATCCGGCCCACGGCGGAGTCGGCCCACGGCATCGCGGTGGATGCGCAGGGCAATTCATTCGTCACCGGCACGTTCTCGGGGCGTTCCAACTTTGGCGGCGCGAACATGGTCAGCAGCGGCATCTCGGATGTGTTCGTCGGCCAATACGACCGCGACGGCCACCTCATCTGGCTCCGTCAGGCAGGCGGCCAGAGCACCGCGCCGCACTGCGGATTCGGCATCGCGCTCGATCCCGCGGGCAACAGCTACGTCACCGGCTACTTCCACAACGACACCTGGTTCGGGAGCAACCTCATCAAAAGCCTCGGCGAGGCGGACATCTTCATCTCGCGGTTGAGCGGTTCCTCGATTCCGCTTCGCTGACTTGCGCCTCCGCGTCTCGCGCGGCTTCCACAGGCCAAGCCCGGCCCCATCACACGCCGCGGCCGTGCAGCACCCACACCATTTCCGCGGTCGCGACGAGGTTCATCACCGCGTGCATCACCATTGGGGTGACGAGCGAACCGGTCCGCACGCGCGCCCAACCGAGCACCAGCCCGCCGGCGCACACGACCGCCTGGCCGTAGAGTCCGTATTGGAAGTGGATCGCCGCCCAAGTCACCGAGGTGAGCACGACCGCGCCGACGGGTCCGAGCTTCGATCTCATCAGACCTTCGAACATGAACCCCCGGAACATGAACTCCTCGCCGATTGGCGCCATCACGAGCATCACGAACACGAGCAGCGACTTCCACGAGGTGCTCTGATAGATGTTGATCATGACCTCCGGGACCACCTCCTGTCCCAGCAGCCAGCTCACGCAATCCGACAGCGGGATGAAAAGGGCCATCACCATCAGCCATCGCGCCAAATCCTTCCGGGCGACGGGCCGCAGCCGGAGGTAATCGCGCACGGGCAGGCTCCGTTTCATCCACGCAAAGAGCACTGCAAGCCCGACCGTGACGGGAGTGGAGATGCAAGTCGCGATGGCAAGGAACAACCCGTCGCCTTCGATGGCGGCCGGGTTGACGCCCTTGCCCATCGCAGCCAATCCGGCCGCGTAGAAAACCAGCGCGATCATCTGCGCGCCGAGAATCGCGCCGAACAACAGCAACGTGAGCCCCAACGTCGCCCACACGCCCCAAGCGCGAGCCTCGGGCAACGGCGGAAGTGGATCAGAAGTTTGCGGCTCGAACGGCAACGGTGGCGGACCCGCAGCAGGGAGCGGCGGTGGTGAATCGGGATCGGGACCCGGCATGGCTGGAACAGACCGGACTCTCGCCTCGTGGTCAAGCGTCGCACGTCGGGCACGAAGGCCAATCGCATCCGCCGCGAACGGGAAGTATTGCTTGTCTATCAGTCGCGGTGTGGCATTTTACGCGCACGAAACGGATTTGAACCATGAACAAGCCCAACATCATCGCCTATTTGAAACCCTCCTGCGGATGGAGCAACGGCGTGCGTGCCGTGATGAAGAAATACGACCTGCCCTTCGAGGACCGCGACATCATCAACGACGCCGTGCAGCGCCAGGAGATGATCGAGAAGAGCGGCCAGATGCTAAGCCCCTGCGTCGAGGTCAACGGCCAGATGCTGGCGGACATCAGCGGCGAGGAGGTCGAGGCCTACATGCTCGCGAACGGCCTCGTGCAGGTGAACGCGCGGCAGCCCGATGCGCCCACGAACCAGCCTTGCGCGCACGAACTGCCCGGTGGCGCGCCGATGCAGTTCAATCGCTGAGTCAGCCGCCGTCCGTCCGCATTCGGAACGTCCGGGCTCCTACTTCACCAGCGGTTCCTTGCCGAGGTCGGCCATGTCCTTTTTCGCCTCCGCCAGCGCGGTCTTCTCGTCGTCGGCCAGACGCTTCACCATGAGGTTGCGATACTGGACGACGCTTCCCGGATCGTGCTGCTGAAGCGCGAGGTGCCCGGACTTGAAGGTGCCTTTCTCATCCACGTGGTCCACGACGATGACGTCGTTGACCTTGATGATGATCCGATTCCCGATGGCGATGACGTGCTGCGTCCACCACGTGTCGTCCTCGACGAGTTGCTTGAGGTTGCGCTTGATGCCGTAAAGGCTGCCGGTCTTCTGCGGATCCGGGCTGGTGTTCTCCACCTGCGTCTCGTAACCCTTGGGCCAGCTCCTGCCGTAGGCGGCGCGGACATACATTCCGGAATTGCCGCGGTTGTTGAGTTTGATCTCCGCCTTGAACTCGAGGTTCGTATACGTGTTCGGGCTGAAGAGATGGCAGACCTTGCCGCGGCCGGTGAGCACGCCGTCCTCCATTTTCCAGTCGCCCGCGTCGGGCATGGTCCAGCCGCTCAGGGTCTTGCCGTCGAAGAGTTGAACCCAGCCGGATTTGTCGGGCATCTCCACGACTGGTTTCGGCGGCTCGAGTTGGGCAAAGAGGCTTGTGGCGGCGAGGAGGGCGGCGAAGGTGACTGGGCGCGCGTTCATGGTTCGGCGTGATTGGGTTGCGCTGGCGTTTTACGCGCGGGCAGGACATCTGGCAACGAGTTAATCCGTGCAAACGCCGCACACGCCCGCTAAACACACGCGCATGCGAACGGTCCATTCTGCCGCGGCGATGCAGCGCCTCGCACGAGCGTGGCGGCGCAAGGGCGTGCGTGTCGGCCTCGTGCCGACGATGGGGTTCCTGCACGACGGCCACCTGAGCCTGGTGCGTCGCGCACGAAAGGCCGTCGGGCCCCGTGGCGTCGTCGTGCTGAGCCTTTACGTGAACCCGGCCCAATTCGCCGCGGCCGAAGATTTCTCACTCTATCCCCGCGACCTCCCGCGCGACACGCGCCTGTGCCGCGACGCGGGCGTGGACGTGCTCTTCGCGCCGGACGATGCGCAGATGTATCCCGCCGCGGCAGGCGGTGCGTTCAGCACTTTCGTCGAGGAGACCGCGTTGACCCAGACGCTGGAAGGCCGGTCGCGCCCGACGCACTTCCGTGGCGTCACAACGATCGTCGCGAAGTTGCTCAACCTCGTGCTGCCGGATGTCGCCGTGTTCGGCGCGAAGGATTTCCAACAGGCTGCCGTGATTCGCCGGATGGTCCGCGACCTGAACTTTCCGGCCACACTGGTGGTCGCGCCGACAGTCCGCGAGCGCGTCGGGCTCGCGTTGAGTTCGCGCAACAGATATCTGACCTCCGTGGAGCGCCCGCAAGCCACGATCCTGTGGCGCGCCATCGGGCATGCGCGTGCGCGTGTGCGCGCTACCAAGCGCGCGGTCTCCTCCAAGCGATTGAAGCAGGAACTTCACGCGCTCATCGCCACACAGCCCGCGGCGAGGGTGGACTACCTCGAGTTCTTCGAAGCGGACACGCTGTCACCGACGGCCACCGTGGGCCGAGGAACACACCTCGCGCTGGCGGTCTTTATCGGGAAGACCCGGTTGATTGACAACGGGAGAATGTGATTGGAGGCGACGCGCGCGTGGCGCGTCCCCGGCCGCAGCGGCCAGAATTGTCTCGCAACATCCTTCGCGGAGTGCTCTCCTCACGTCCACACAGACAGAAACCCACGGCCGGGTCATCTTGCGGCGCGGGACTCGGACAGGGGAAGGGCAGCCATGCTGGCGCTGGGAGAAATCGTCAAAGAGTTTCTTGTCGAGAGCCACGAAAACCTCGACCGGCTGGACCAGGATTTTGTCCGCCTCGAACGCGCGCCTGCCGACCGCGAGATTCTCGCCTCCGTGTTCCGCGTCCTCCACACGCTCAAGGGGAGCAGCGGCTTCCTCGGCTTCAAGCGCCTCGAAGTCCTCGCCCACGCCGGCGAACACCTTCTCGGACGCCTCCGCGACGGGAAGCTCTCGCTCGATGCGAGCATGGTCAACACGCTGCTCGCCGCCGTGGACCGCATCCGCGCGATGCTGCGCCACGTCGAGGACGACGCCAAGGAAGGCGAGGGGAACGATCAGGACCTCATCGAGAAGCTGAAGCTGCTCGCGGAAGGCCGGCCGCTTGCGGACGCGGATCGCGACGCGGAGGCGGACACCAAGCTCACCCTGCGAACACCCGCTTCAGCGCCCGCGCTCGTGCCTGCCTCGAAGGCCCAACTCGACGAACTCACGCGCGAGTTTCTCACCGAGAGCACCGAGAACCTCGACGCGCTGGACAAGAACTTTGTCGGGCTCGAAAAGAACCCAGCCGACCGCGAGATTCTCTCCTCCATCTTTCGCACGCTCCACACGGTCAAGGGCACGAGCGGGTTCTTCGGCTTCAACCATCTCGAAACGCTCGCCCATGCCGCGGAAAACCTCCTCGGCAAGCTCCGCACCGGCGAACTGTCCCTCACCCGCGACATGACGGACGCGTTGCTCGAGGCGGTGGACTCGATCCGCGACGTGCTTGACCACATCGAGTCCACGGGCAAGGAGCCCGCAGACGACCACCGCGACATCACCGACTCACTCGCGCAGCTCTGCGGTGATCGCGCGCCGACCAGCCTGGTCTCCCGCGGTCAAACAGCTCACCCGGCCCAGCAGCACGAGCCCGACACGCAGTCCTTCAAGCGCCGCCATGCTGCGCCGCAGCTTGTTGAAAGCCCGCCGCCCCAGCCCGCCGCGCCACCGAGCGTGACGGTTTCGCAAATGGCCGCGTCCAACGCGACGCCCCAGTCGGCGCCCGATGCCGCCGCCATCGCGGAACGCCCCGGCGGGCTGGCCGACGCTTCCATCCGCGTGGACGTCGGCCTGCTCGACAAGCTGATGAACCTCGTCGGCGAACTCGTCCTCGCGCGCAACCGCCTGCTGCCCTTCTCCGCCAACCACCAGGACATGGCGTTCACGGCCGCCACTCAACGCCTCAACCAGATCACGACCGAGCTTCAGGAACGGGTCATGAAGACCCGCATGCAACCCATCAGCAACCTCTGGAGCAAGTTCCCACGCATCGTCCGCGACCTCGCGGCCCAATGTGGCAGGCAGGTCAACCTCGTCCTCGAAGGTCAGGAGACGGAACTCGACCGTTCCCTCCTCGAAGCCATCAAAGACCCTTTGATACACATGGTCCGCAATGCCGTGGACCACGGCATCGAGTCGCCAGAGGTCCGCGTCATGCGCGGCAAGCCTCCGGCAGGCCGGCTTCACCTCCGCGCCTTCCACGAAGGCGGACTTGTCATCGTGGAAATCAGCGACGATGGCGCGGGCATTGACCTGACGCGTGTCCGGTTGAAGGCCGTCGAGCAGGAACTCCTCACTTCCGATCAGGCGAAGGCCCTGAGCGACCGCCATGCGATGGACCTCATCTTCCTGCCCGGCTTCTCCACCGCGCACCACACCACCACCGTCTCGGGCAGAGGCGTCGGCATGGACGTGGTGAAGACCAACATCGAGAACATCGGCGGCACACTCGATCTGCGATCCATTGCCGGACAGGGCACGACCCTGCGGCTCAAGGTTCCGCTCACCCTCGCCATCATCCCCGCGCTCCTCGTCAGTTGCCGGGGCGAATCCTATGCGATTCCCCAGACCAGCCTCCTCGAACTGCTCCGCCTCGAACCCGCCCAGGCCGCCGCGGGCATCGAGAACGTCTATGGCGCGCCGGTCATGCGGCTTCGCGGCAAGCTGCTCCCCCTCGCCTTCCTCAGCCGCGAGCTCAAGCTCGACCCCGCGCCGGCCAGTGACGGCGGCGGCCCTGCACCCCACCCCTCACCCGCCCTTCGGGCACCCTCTCCCCTCGGAGGGGAGAGGGATGGGGTGAGGGGTGGCTCGGCGCCACTTGCGCCCGATGGCGCGGTGAACGTCATCGTCCTCCAGGCCGAGTCCCACCGCTTCGGACTCGTCGTGGACGAAATCCACGACACCGAGGAGATCGTCGTCAAGCCCCTCGGCAAGCTGCTCAAGGGCGTTCCGTGCTTCGCCGGAGGCACCATCCTCGGCGACGGCAGCGTCGCGCTCATCCTCGATGTCATCGGCCTCGCGCTCCACTCGGGCATCGTCGAGAAAATCCGCGACCGCGCCTTCGGCGAAGACCCGGCCCCCGCCGCCCCGCACAACGGCGAACCCAGCGAACCGCTGCTCCTCTTCGAGATGGGCGCCTCCGAACGCATGGCCATCCCGCTGGACCAGGTGGCGCGCCTCGAGAAGTTCCCCGTCGCCCGCATCGAACGCACCGGGGGCACCGAGGTCGTGCAATATCATGGCGACATCCTCCCGCTCATCCGCGTCGAGCGGTTCGTCGCGGGGACGGGGTCTCTGCCCGAGCCTTCCGACGGCGTCATTGACGTGGTGGTGCATTCCGCGCAAGGCAGGCGGGTGGGCCTCGTCGTCGGGCGCATCCACGACATCATCGAGGAACCGCTCCGGCTCCAGCCGGGCACGGCCCGCCGCGGCTTCATCGGGTCGGCCATCGTCCACAACCAGGTCACGGGCCTCCTTGACGTTGCCGGCATTCTCCGTGAGGCCAGCCCGGCCAACTTGACTGAAGTGAGGGGTGAGAAGTGAGTAGTGAGACGCCCAGTGACATCGGTAGCCTATCTCCAGACATCCCGGCAAGCTCCGGTTACTTCGGCGGAGCGTCCCGGAACATGCCGGATCACAATGGTTACTTCGGCATCGCGTCCCGGAACATTCCGGATCGCAATAGTTACTTCGGCATCGCGTCCCGGAACACTCCGGATAGCAATAGTTACTTCGGCATCGCGTCCCGGAACACTCCGGGACGCAATCCCAACTTGGGTATTGCAGTTCCGAACATCCGGCGGAGCAATACCAACTTGGGTATTGCAGTTCCGAACATCCGGCGGAGCAATACCAACTTGGGTATTGCAGTTCTGTGTCTTTTTGACCACTCAAGTGCCATCGGAGGAAGCGAAAAGAGCCCTTTGCATCGCTATCCCAGCTTCGGCAGTCGCCACCCCCACTCGGCGCATCTGGTCAAAAAGAGCCAAATTGAGGTGTTGAAGCCTCGGGACAGCGGGTTTGAAACGTTGGACCCGGGCGCATTTCAGTTTCTGGCAACCGGATGGTTGTGTCCCTCTTCTCCCTCACCCCTGCCCTCTCCCGCTGGGAGAGGGAGAAT
>Ga0247727_10013968_pt1 | contig 13431 bp, 9 predicted proteins | sample WisWelCaveWW1625_FD_202498 | JGI IMG/M metagenome (GOLD analysis project Ga0247727, IMG submission 202498) | Biofilm microbial communities from Wishing Well Cave, Virginia, United States - WW16-25 | ecosystem: Environmental > Aquatic > Deep subsurface > Groundwater > Cave microbial mat | place... | reverse complement strand
CGGTAAACCAGGGAATTAGTCAATTGGAAAGATACGAAATTTTGTCCATGAATTCAAGAGCGAACTGCAAGCAATCGCTTTTAAGAGCTTGCTTATAGCCGTCTTTGGAATTATATTAACGGAAATGTTTTTAACCCACAATCGAATTTTCCAACTCTAACCAGAGGAAGGAGAGCGCGGATGAGCAAAACCAAACAGGCCGTCGCAATTTTTATGTTGCTGGCGGCAATGATTTTGTCGCTGCATGAAAGCGCGACAGCGCAATCGACGTCGAAGAAATCCATGGCCTCTACAGTCGCGACCGGCTACGACACGAGTTTGTATCGCGCGATGAAATGGCGCAGCATCGGGCCGTATCGCGGCGGGCGCTCGACGGCGGTGGCGGGCGTGCCGAATCAACCGCTGGTGTATTATTTCGGCGGCACCGGCGGCGGCGTGTGGAAAACCGAAGACGGCGGCATGAATTGGAAACCGATTTCGGATGGATATTTCAAAACCGGTTCGGTCGGCGCGATTGCGGTGGCGGAGTCTGATCCGAATGTGATTTACGTCGGCATGGGCGAGGCCTGCGTGCGCGGCAATTTCTCGCACGGCGACGGCGTTTACAAATCCACCGATGCGGGAAAGACGTGGAAGAATATCGGGCTTACGGATTCGCGACAAATCGGCAGGATTCGGATTCATCCGCAAAATCCTGATCTCGTTTATGTTGCGGCGCTCGGGCATGTTTACGGCACGAACACGGAGCGCGGCGTGTTTCGCTCGAAAGACGGCGGCAAAACGTGGGAGAAAATTTTATATAAAGATGAGAAAACCGGCGCGGTGGATATTGCGATGGATCCGACCAACGCGCGCATTCTCTACGCCGGGCTTTGGCAAGTGAGCCGCACGCCGTACGGCATGTACAGCGGCGGGCCGGGCAGCGGTCTTTATAAATCAACCGACGGCGGCGATACGTGGACGGAGTTGAAAGAAGGTTTGCCGAAAGGCATTATGGTTTTTCACTTCGGCGGCAATCTCTTCGATGGCCTGGCGCAAATCGCCGTTGCCTTCTGCCAATTGAAAATAAACCATGTCCCGCGAAGGCGGGATCATGAAAGACGATGTTGGTCTGGCCGGGCATGGCGAGACGACGTTGGGTAAAATAGCCTTTGTGCACACGTTCTTTACCGTTGTAAGGAATGAAGTGGCCATCCGCATAATAAAGGATAGAGCAACTCACTAAACCGGCTTTGATTTGATTGACAAAGAACTGTTTGATCAGCGTCAACCCTTGCGCCTTCTTCCCGCCACAGCGGGATGTGCAGCCACTGTGAAAACTTGGTGCGCGACGGCGAACGCTCCACGCCGCAAACGACGCCCAGTTCACGGCTTTTGACGGCCTTGAGTTGTTCGATGGACTTGATACCGTGAACCAGCATTTGCGCCAAGAAGATGAAAACGTTGGCCAGTTGGCCATAGGTCCTGGCAAAGAAGGCGGTGAAATTCCAATCTTTCTCCAAGATGGCGCTGAAAATCATCCCGCCGGCATAGCGGGAGGGCTGCCAGTCATGAGTGGTATTGAAATTTTCCGGCGCGGCTTGGGCCGCAACAGCCTCTTCCGTGGTCAACGGCAGAACGCTCTGCCGGGTCTTGCTTTTTTGCTGGGCGTCGCGGGATTCGTGGCGGCGCTGTTCATGCTGCCGCGCTTTGTTGCCCGTGCCGCGCTTTTCGCTATGGAGCAGGCCATCGGCGCCCAATTGCTCATAGGTGTCCAGCGTATTGTAAACCGTCTGCCGACTAATATCGAGCGCTTCGGCCACGTCACTCGGGGAGGCACCCATGTCGTTGACGAACTCAACGATGAGCAAGCGGCGACTGGTTGCCTGGCTGATGTCAACGCGCTTCAGCAGACTGCCGTTTTTGTAGAGCGTGATATGTTTTTTCTCACGTTCTGCCGTCAGACCGTTTCCGAGCCTGGTCATCTTTTTTCCTATCGTTTGTCAGTGTGGATTTCAAGGACTAACAAAAGATAAGAAATTTATTTAAAGAAAGAAACAAAAAATTAAATATGTTTAAAAATTTTTTAATAGCGGACACATATTACACAATTATGAAAGTTTTATTTGTCCAATTTTTCATACTTTTAGCCGCCCCCCTCGTCCAATCCAGTTCACTACCCGCGCCCCGGGCGGAGCGGCTGCTTTGGAGGCCGGCGTTGCAGTTATCACGTTCCGCCCTCGCCATTTTGTTCTGTCGTTTCTTCGTGTTGACGCGTTTCACTTTTGCGGCGGACAAAAGATGAAGAAAACGAAATCACGAAACTTCGAGCGCGCGGCGGGGGGATTTTTTTCACCGTCACCGCGAGATAGGGACGCTTGGGCGAAGGCAATTTGTCCAATTATTGGCATTTTCGGCCCAAAACCTCTGTCAAATGCGGCTCAAACCGCAAGCCCAAAACCGACCTTGACGAGGTCTGTAAATATTGAAACTCTTGCCATTGACGCCCAACGCGCCGGTCCAGTTCTCAAAAATTACACATTCTCCCAGCATAAGTTGCACGCTGCTTTTTCCAGCAGGCTGGCCGCTGCCGTTGGATTGCACGTCCCACTCGCCGATCCAGAAATCGAATTGGCGAAATTCCGGCGAGGCGGTGCAGGGACGCGACGCTTTTTGCGCCTGCGACAACACTTCTTTAAAACGAGGGTCATTTTGCCAACCGGCAAAATCCGCATCGGCAGTGATTTGCTCCGGTTGGCAGAAGCCCGAAGGCGCGAGCTTGTTTAAAACTTCAAATGCTCTGTCTTTATGGCTCAGGCGGGCATAAGCGCAGGCCAGATTATACTGCACCACCGGTCCGTTCGAATTAATCGCCAGGGCTTTCTCAAAAGCTGCCGCGGCTTTATCGTATTTGCCGGAGGAATGGTAAATCGAGCCCAACCGATTCCACGCCTGAAAATTGGACGGCTCTTTTTTCGCGACGCCCTCATAGGTTTTCGCGGCATTCGCCCAATCCTGCGCCTGGAAGAATTTATTCGCTTCGTCCAGCATGGCCTGGTTGGAATTATTTTGCGCGACAACTTGCGGCACGATAATCATCATGCACAAGATCAGCAACACCGTAAATTTTTTGCTGGTGATTTGCATAGTTTCCTCACAACGCGGACGAGCCGCAACCAAAAAGATTATTGCTCACGGAATGTCCCGCCACAGCGGGATCACGGAATTTTTTTCCGTGAGCCGTTCCATTTCCGTGAGCCAATTTTTTTGCTTTTTTGCACAGATTTTACTCTTTAGAGACTAAACTGTGTTGAAATTTATTTAACCAATGTTAGCTTTCTCGTTTGCGCAAAAGTTGCGGTTTCAATTTTATAGAGATAAATTCCCGAAGACAGCGCTTGCCCCTGCGCGTCGCGGCCGTCCCACGTGATTGCATACGTGCCGGCGGCCTGGAACTGATTGACCAGCGTGAGGAGTTTTTTGCCGACCAGATTATACACGTTTAAAATGACGTGCGTCGATTTCGGAACATTGTATTGAATCGTCGTGGCCGGATTTCCCCCGCTCGGAGCGGGGGATGTCGCTTCACTCCAAAACGGGTTCGGGTAATTCTGGTGCAACGCAAAATTAGTCAGCGGTACGGTATGGTTTTGGTTCACCGCGGTCGTAATCCCTGCGCCTTCAGTGATGGTGAGAAAACGATTGACGGGAACATTGTGCGCCACGTCAATTTTCCCGGACGGCCATTCAACTTTGAGCGAATCAATAATTGTCGCCTGGCCAAAACCGAAATGCGCATTCAGCATATTGTGGCCGTTAAAACTATTCTGGCTGGAAATCTCGCGCATCTGCCAAACCGCTTTGCCGCCGATCGTCGCCCTGGCGCGCACTTTGGCGCCAATCGCGGCGCGATTCGACGTCGTGCCGACGAAACGGATATTGCTCCAGCTATTGCCGTTGTTGAGTTCGTTGCGATATAACGCTTTCGTCGCGCCGCTTCCCGTCACATAAATATCGAGATCGCCGTCCGCGTCGTAATCGCCCGCCGTGGAACCGACGTTTTGATTCGTGCCCGCAATTAAATCGCCGGCGTCAACGCCGGTAAAGGTGCCGTCGCCGTTATTTCGGTAATAGCGACGCTGCCAGCCGCCCTCCTGCGTCACATACGCATCCAAATCGCCGTCATTATCAAAATCACCCCAGATCGAACCGAGGGAGGCGTCAACATCCGTGACGATGCTGCCGGCTTGCGCTCCCGTCATGCGCGTGAACGCGCCGTTGTCGCTGCGATAAAGATTATTGGCCAGGCCGGCGGTGGTTTGCGAGGCGCCGTAATTGGTCAAATAAGCGTCAAGATCGCCGTCGTTGTCGTAGTCGATCCAGTTCCACACCTGGCCGTCAACGAGATCGGTGGCGATCGGCGCCGCGGTGATGCGCACAAAATCAACCTTGCCGGTTTCCTTCAGCATATTGCGATAAAGGTAATCCGGCGCAAATTGTCCCGTCGCCGGGCCGCTGCCAATGAACAAATCCACATCGCCGTCATTGTCATAATCCGACCACGTCGCCACGGTGTAAGGCGCCAGCGCCGTCGTAAATTCCCACGTCGTCACGCGTGTAAACGTGTAGTTCGGCGGGCCATCATTATGATAAAGAAGATTGGGAAGCGCAGGTGGAATCGGTTGCAAAAATTGACACACAAAATTTTCCGGATGGACGATGAGCAAATCCACGTAACCATCATTGTCATAATCCGCCCAGGCGCTGGACCAGCCGCGAATCGCCAGGCTATCGGCAAATGCGCCGGTGCGGATCGCCGCAAAAGTTCCATCACCGTTATTGCGATACAACCGGGAGTTGCAGCCGACATAGAAGCAATCCAGATCGCCGTCATTGTCGTAATCGGCCCAGGTGTTGCCGTTGCCGCCGCGCTGCGCCAGATTGCCGCCGATGAGGTTTTCGAGTTTGGTAAAATTGTTGTTGCCGTCATTGCGATATAAAAACCGGCGATTGGAAAACAGATCAAGCTTGCCGTCATTATTGAAATCAATCCAGCTCGCGCCGACATAACCGCCGGTCGCAGCACCCGGTTCCGCGATGGTGATGGGATTGGCGGGATCGGTGACGCGCACAAAAGTTTGGCTGTGCAAGGTTACAGTGCAGAAAAGCAGAAATGTTAGAGCGGGGAACCAGCTTTGGCGTGGAAAGGCATTGAAACAACGAATCATATCCAACCTCCGATCAATGTGATGTGAATATTTGGGGCGGCGCGCATGGGTTGGATATATTTACAAAGATTCCGGCATTCTTTCAATCACCCGATCAGGTAGTTCGGGTATTAATGCCTCAATGACAAGGTGTAGCGCAGACATCTTGTCTGCCCCGCGAACGGGGCGCTACGTTTTCCCGCGTGAAGGAAAGGCTGAGTTGAGGTTAAATCAAATGTTGCTCAAACGCTTTGGCAATCGCTTCCGCCTGCGAGTGCACGTGCAGCAGTTCATAAACTTTTTTAATGTGGCACTTCACCGTGTTTTCGCTGATAAATAATTCCTCGCCAATGACGCGATAGCTTTTGCCCTCGCGCAGTTTCTGTAAAATTTCCTTTTGGCGGGAAGTAAGTTGCGGCCCGGCCTCGCTGCTCTGAAATGATCCCACCACCAGCCTGGCGATTTTGGTGCTCATCGGCGCGCCGCCGGCCAAAACTTCCTTAATGCTGGCCAGCAATTCTGCCGGCGCGACGTGTTTTAACAAATACCCGCCGGCGCCGGCGCGGAGCGAATCAAAAATCAATTCATTATCTTCATAAATCGTCAGCATGATGATATCCAGGTCGGGCAGCAGCGCCTTGAGCTTGCGCGCGCCCTCAATGCCGGACATTTTGCCCGGCCGGAATTTGATATCCATTAAAACGACATCCGGCAAATCATCTTCGAGTCTGGCAATCGCCGTTTCGCAATCGCTGTACGCGCCGGCGCAGGCAAAGCCCTTCGCGCCGGCGATAATGATCGCCAGGCTTTCACGAATCTCGTCTTCGTCTTCCACAATGGCAACACGAATCATAAACTTTTAGCTTTTATCCGTTGGTCGTTTTTCAATCCGTTGGGATTTTTTTTAAACCTTGCTTTGGTTCTGGCTCGTCCGGGTTGGGAAATTATTTTGTCGTTAAATAATTTTGCCGTTTATTTTCAGTGATCGCTACCGCGTTGACAAATTGCACAATCGTGCCCTCGCCGCGCCGCGAAATGATTTCCAGGCTGCCGTGAATCGCGGCGGCGCGTTTTTGCATGTTGCGCAAACCATGCCCGGGCTCGCATTCGCCCGGCTCAAAGCCTTTGCCATCGTCCAGCAGCCTCACGGAATAGTGGCCGTTTTCGCGGCCAAACTCGCACGTCACGTGCTTGCAATCCTCGCGGGTGTGTTTCAAAATATTGTTCATGGCTTCTTTAAAGATGCAGGTCAAATTCTGACGCGCTTCCATGGACAAATGAATTTGTTCCAGCTCGGCGCCAGGCCCGGCCAGGTGAAATTGAATGCCGCTGCGATCAAATAACTTCTCGCCGAAATCCTGCAACTTCAACGCGGTGTCGTGCAGCGTGTTTTCGGCGGGATCGAGCGACCAGATAAAATCATTCATATCTTTGTGCAAACTCGCCGCCACTTTCATAATCCGCTCAACATATTCGCCAATATCCCGCGCGCCATGAGACAGCTTGGATTGCAACACGCCGCAGAACAGTGAAATTTTGGTTAATTTGTGGCCGGACTCATCATGAAAATCCGCCGCAATTTGCTTGCGCACCCGCTCGCGCTCTTCCAGTCTGGCATGCTCAACGGCCTTAAAGCGTTCGAGCCGTTCCTCGCTTTTGATCCGCTCAATTTCAGCAACCCGGCGGCGTTCGCTTTGGAGACGCAAACGATGCACCAGCGTAACCGTTGCGACAAGCATGAACCCGGCCAGCAGATAAAACCACCACGTCTCCCAAAACGGCGGCGCGATGTTGATTTGCAGCGCCGTTCCCGCTTCATTCCAGACACCATCCTGATTCGACCCCTTGACGCGAAAAACGTATCGTCCCGGCTTGAGATTCGGATAACTCGCCGCCGTTTGGGTGCCGCAATAATTCCATGCTGCCTCCAACCCTTCGAGTTTGCAGGCATATTGGTTTTTCCCCGGAACGGCATAGGAAAGCGCGGCAAATTCAAACGTCAGAAAATTTTCACGATGGGAAAGCTCGAGAGCCTGCAACTGTTGCAAATCTTTTCCGCGCGGCTGCGGCTCGCCTGAAATCCTGAGCGCCGTGAGTATAACCGGCGGCGCTTCCGGATTCAACTTGATTTGCGCGGGATGAAACCGATTGAATCCATTAATGCCGCCGAAAAACATTTCGCCGCGACGATTTTTGTGGAAAGCGCCCACGTTGAACATGTTACTTTGTAAACCGTCGGCGATGTCGAAGTTGCGAAAAATCTCAGTACGCGAATCAAATTGGGCCACTCCCTTTTGGGTGCTTATCCAAAGTTTGCCGGCATCATCTTCCAATATTCCACAGATCACCCCGTTCGTCAGTCCATCAAACTCTTTGTAGTTTGTAAACTTTTCCTGCGTCCGATCAAATTTGTTCAAACCGTCGCTGGTGCCCACCCACAGGGTTCCGGCCTGATCTTCGTAAATCGCATAGACATAATTATTGCTTAAACTATTTGGATCATTCAGACGATGCCGGTAATGCATAAACGTTTGCGTCTGCCGGTCAAGCTTGTCGAGCCCGCGATACGTGCCGATCCAGATCATGCCGTGACGATCTTCATAAAGCGCATGAACAAAATTATTGCTCAAACTAGTGGAACTTTCCTTCGTATTTTGATAGCGCCGAAATCGTTTCGTTCGGTGATCAAATTGGTTTAATCCGCCGCCGTCCGTGCCGATCCAAATGTTGCCGTCGCGATCGGCAAAAATCGCATTCACGTTATTTAAACTCAGGCTGTTGGTATCCTGCGGCGAGTGTTGAAAATGGGAAAAATGCCGGCGTTCACGATCCCACGCATACAGGCCGTCATCAAATGTACCGATCCATAGTGTCCCGGTTGTATCTTCATGCAACGCCGTAATAAGATTCGAGCGGAATTTCCTGTTATCAGCAGGATGATGGGTGAATTTTAGCGCCGAATCCTGGCCGGCAACTACAACCTGCTCAAGCCCGCCGCCAAAGGTGCCAACCCAAATGTTTCCGGCGCGGTCCTGCTGAATGGCGCGAACATGATTAGAGCGCAAACTATTCGCCTGATTCGGCTCATTCCGGAAGTGCGCAAATTTATATTGATATGGATCAAGCCTGTCAACGCCGCCCTTGTAGGAGCCAATCCAAAGCGTGCCGGCCCGATCTTCGCAGAGCGCCACGATGGTGTTGCTGCTCAAAGCATGCAAATTGCCAGGATCATGCCCATAACGCGTAAAGCGGTTCGTGGCGTGCACAACTCCTTCGGCTTCGCTCAGGACAAGTTTATTGAGTCCGCCGGAAGCCGTGCCGACCCACAAGCGGCCATTGCGATCAGCCAGAATGACACCGATGTCATTGGCACTCAAACTATTCAAATTGGCTGGATCGTGCCTGTACTGAAAAAACGCTGTTGCCGGCCTGGGAAAAGAATCCAAATCCGCATGCGCGATTTTGTTGAGGCCGTGGCCGGGCGTGCCAACCCATAAATTGCCTTCTCGATCTTGTGCGATAGCGCTGACAAAATTGCTGCTCAAACTCTGAAGATTTACCGGATCATGTTTAAAACTCATGAAGCGCTGGCGCGTTTGATCAAACCAATTTAAACCGCCGCCGAATGTGCCGATCCATAACCGGCCGGCGCGATCCTCGTAAAGGGCCCGAATGGAAACGGGATTTTTTCTTTTCGGATTTATCGGCGGAATTTGATGATGAATAAATTTTATTTTACCCGCGTCTGCAGAGGTTGGCGTCGGCGCTGCACTCACCAGTTGATCCAACCCTTCTTCCGTGCCGGCCCACAGTGCGCCGTGCTGGTCTTCTAAAATTGTCCAAACGACGTTGTGGCGCAAACTGGTGGAATCATTTGGATCGTGCAAATAACGCGTGAAGGTTTCACCGGCGCGGTCGAATTTATTGAGGCCGCCGCCCCAGGTGCCAATCCACAAAAAGCCCTGCCGATCTTCGTGAATCGCGATGACGTCGTTGTAAGAAATTGAATACGGGTCACGTGGATCGTGGCGGTAGGTGGTGTAGTGCCGCCCGTCGTATTTCACCAGGCCGTACATCGTGCCGAACCACATCAAGCCATAACGATCCTGCTGAATGGCGTAAACCAGATTATGCGAGACGCCCTGCTCGAGCGACAAATGATCGAAGCGAATCTGCTGCGGCTGCGCGTGGGAGAGTTGTATAAGTAGCGCGATAAATATGCAAACGATATGATGCTTGGCGGTATTCATGAAGGCAAAAATTGAGCGAAATAAAAGCAAAAAATTTTCCAACGGATAAAGAAACGACCAACGGATTCTTGTTATCGGTTGGTCGTTTTTAATCCGTTGGCCCTTAGATTTTCAACTTCACGACGCGCCCAAAGATTCAGGATACTTCAACACCGGCGCCGCTTCCTCGCCGCCTTTTTTCGCGTGGTGCAAAAACGTCAGGCCGTGCGGCCCTTTGGATTTGATCAGCTCCGGATAAGCTGTGAGCATCGCTTTCACGACGTCCAGTTTGCCGAGCATCGTCGCCACAAAAATATCCATGCGGCAGCCTTTGTTGATGAGAAATTCGGCGATATCTTTGCGGCCCATGTGGCCCGCGTCCCGCAAAGCGGGATTTCAAAATCGCCGCCGCCCCAATCCCAGGTGGCGTTCAGCAGTCCCGGTTGTTGCTCCAACAATTCTTTGACGCGATCCCAATTTCCGTGGCCGGCAATCACAAATTCTTTCACCAGATCGGGCGCCAATGCCGGCGGCTTGCTGGGCTGCTGCGATTGTTGCATGAAAGCTTTGGGCGCCAAAAAAATTTCTCCGGCGCCAACTGCCGCCAACCCCAAAAAATTTCGGCGAGAAAAAGATGACGATTGCATAAACGACTCCCTGTGGGTGTGTAAAAAAAATCGAATTGCGAAAGCGGGTTTTCCTGAAGGACGACAACTAAAAGCAGATCGCTTATTCCCGTAATAAAACTTTTTTTTCAAACCCGCACTTGACTTTTCAGCGCGAGTTGTGTATATTGCGTCATTCTCCTCATTTTCGACGTTTCTTCTGCGACATAGCCAGGAAAAATTCTAGATCAGCTAATAACGTTGCGGCTTTGAAAGAGGTAGGCGATGGATATTCTCTCCCATGACGTTCTCATCGTTGGCGGCGGTGGCGCCGGCCTGCGGGCGGCCATTGCTGTTGCTGAAACTAATTCCAAACTGAATATCGCGGTCATCTCGAAGGTTTATCCGATGCGGAGCCATACGGTCTCCGCTGAAGGCGGCGCCGCGGCGGTCATCAAGCCGAACGACAGCTTCGATCATCACGCCTACGATACGATCTCTGGCGGCGATTGGATGTGCGATCAAGATGCCGTCGAAGCCTTCGTGAAGGAAGCGCCACAGGAGATGATCCAGCTCGAGCATTGGGGTTGTCCCTGGAGCCGGCAGGACGATGGCAGGATTGCCGTGCGTCCGTTTGGCGGCATGAAGATCGAACGCACCTGGTTCGCGGCGGACAAGACCGGTTTTCACATGCTCCACGCCTTGTTTCAAACCACGCTGAAATATGACCCTATCCAAAGATACGACGAATGGTTTGTGACCAAGCTGCTCGTGGATGATGGCCGCTGTCAGGGCGTGGTTGCTATCGAATTGGCCACGGGAAAAATTCAAGCCATTGCGGCCAAAGCGGTCATCTTGTGTACCGGCGGCTGCGGCAAAGTTTTTCCTTTTACCACCAATGCCAATATCAAAAATGGCGACGGCATGGCGCTGGCTTATCGCGCCGGTGCTCCGCTAAAAGACATGGAGTTTGTGCAGTATCATCCCACCGGGCTGCCGTTCACCGGTATTCTCATTACCGAGGCGGCCCGCGCCGAAGGTGGGTGGATGCTCAACAAAGATGGTTATCGTTATTTGCAGGATTATAATCTTGGCAAGCCGGAACCAAAGCCGGTGCTGCGCTCAATGGAGCTCGGGCCGCGTGACCGTCTCTCGCAGGCTTTTGTCAAAGAGATGGAAAAAGGGCGAACGCTCAAAGGGCCGTATGGTGATTACGTCCATTTGGATATTCGCCATTTGGGCGAGAAGGTGATTAACACCAAACTGCCGTTTGTCCGCGAGCTTTGTCTGAAATACGAAAACATCGATCCGATCAAAGAGATGATTCCGGTGCGACCAGTGGTGCATTACATGATGGGCGGGGTTCATACGGACATTCACGGCGCGACGCCGCTCGAAGGTCTTTATGCCGCCGGCGAGGTCGCGTGCGTCAGCATCAACGGCGCGAATCGTCTCGGCTCCAATTCGCTCACCGAGTTGTTGGTATTCGGCGCTCGCGCCGGCAAAGCTGCAGCTCATTTCGCCGCAGATCAGAAGGCGCCGAGCAATTCCATTTTAGACGCGCTGGTCATCGACGAGACCAGCCGAATTGAGAAACAATTTTTGCGAAAAGAAGACGGGCGCGAGCGCATCGCTACGTTAAGAAGTGAGATGCACAAGGCCATGGAGGAAGGCGCTGGCATCTATCGCAACCAGGCTTCTTTAAAGAAATCAGAAGAAGTCATCCGGAATCTCCAGGAAAGATTTTTGAATCTTGCCATCGCTGATCGCAGCTTCACCTTCAACACGGAAATCACCGCGGCGATGGAGCTTTCGTACATGCTGGATGTTGCTGAAACAATTATCCAATCCGCGTTGCAGCGCACCGAGTCGCGCGGCTCCCATCAGCGCACGGATCATGCGCCGCGCGACGATCAGAAATTCTTGGCACACAGTTTGGCTTACCGCAACGAAGACGGTCCGCCGCGAATGGAGTATCTGCCGGTGGTGATAACTCGGTGGCCGCCGGGGGAAAGGGTGTATGGGAGGTGAGCAAGTAGCTAGTGTCCGTCCGAAAAAGGGCTTTTTTGAGAGAAATTTTTTGTTGAGTAAATCGCTGTACACCCTTTTGATGAAACGATTTTTGTATTGATGGCGGAAAAGCATGCATCAGTGAGAAATTCATCAATTCAGACATATAAATTTACAGACTCACAACACAATTTATCATTAATCTTTAATTTTAGAAACACTACACCCTTGCGATCATATGCGAGAGCGAGGTTTAAGCCGCGCGCCGCAGTGGCTGTTGCTCATCACGCGCTTGTTGGATGAGAATTTTTCCGAGCGTATGAAGATTACGGCCCAAAACACCAAGGGCGACATAGCGATGGTAGCCGGTTTCGCCTTTGTCGCGACAGACGGCCAAACCGTTTCCCGCCACCAACGCGTGGATCGCAGATTCAATGCCGGGATGCCACCGCCGTGCTTTCCGAAAGGACGACGCGCTTTCACGGTGTTTGGCCTCGCCGGTGACGTAACCCTTTTTCGGTAAGCAGGCCACTTCCACAATCTTTTGCAGTTCTTTGACATTGTCCGGCGTATAAAAACCCTTATCGAAACTGGCGACTTTGATGCGGTTTTGCATCCGTTTTTGCAAGGCTGTCATCGTTGGCACGACCACCTTTTCATCGGTCACGCCCTTGTCCATCACTTGATAATCGACAATAAAGCCGATTTGGTCTTCGATGAAAAGGCAGCGATGGCCGAACTCAATCGGAATGGGAAATTTTCCGCGGTTGATGAGTTCGGTGTGAATCTCAAACACGCTGAAAATTTTCTCATCGTTCGGGACTTGCTCGCCCTTGATGACGCGACGCTCGGCCTGCGACACCACGGCGAGGGTGGCTTGCAGAAAGTATTCCAATTCTTCAATCAGCTTTTGGGCGTTCTGTTTGTCGGCTTTGCGTTTGAGCGTGTCCACCTTGAGTTTTTCCTTGAATGCCAAGGCTTGGCTGGCAATCGTGACCGCTTCGGCGATCAGTTGTTCATACAGCGGTTTGAACTTTTCCTGGTTCTCGGCTTTGCGGCTGCCGGCAATTTTCTGAATTTTCCGATGCAGGCGCTTGGCCGGTCGTAAAAGCGTCCGATAATGCTGCCAAGTCGTAACCACAAAAAGTGTTCCCAGCGCCGCCAACACGCTGAGCATTTTGCGAATGCCATCGACCAGTAAACTGGAGTCGGTCGGGTAATGAATATTGGTTTGCACGACGACGCTATCGCCACGCACTTTTTCGATGGCCTCAGGCTTCAGGCGATGCCCTTCCGCCACGATTAAATTGGAAATCTGGCGGATGGTTTCGTTGCGGAGTTTGACAATGTTGTCGCGAATGGTGTTGTACGGAAAACGTCTGTGCTCTTCCCAATCACCAA
>Ga0247727_10013967_pt1 | contig 13431 bp, 16 predicted proteins | sample WisWelCaveWW1625_FD_202498 | JGI IMG/M metagenome (GOLD analysis project Ga0247727, IMG submission 202498) | Biofilm microbial communities from Wishing Well Cave, Virginia, United States - WW16-25 | ecosystem: Environmental > Aquatic > Deep subsurface > Groundwater > Cave microbial mat | place... | reverse complement strand
ACTAATCTTTAACCCACAAAATGTCATTCAGCAGGGATCCTTTTGAATTTCAAGAGGATTGCCAGCAACAAAAAGGATTCTTCCTTCCAGAATGACAGTGTATTTATTTTTGAACGTGAAACATTTCAGCGAAATCGCTTCGCTCTCATGCGGAAAAACTTGACCAGCGGATCGATGTAAGGCCTGTCGGTGCGAATGTCGACCGGATCGACCTTCATTGACCGCAAAGTTTTCTCGCGCAGCAAGCCGCGCCGCGCCGCTTCCTGCGCAAATTTTTTGCGATTGGCTTCGTTGGTCGTGTCCAACAAATAAACTTCGCCGGTTTCGGCGTCTTCCAATTCCACCAAACCGACGTTGGGAATTTCGGTTTCGCGCGGATCGGTGATCGGAATAGCGACGAGATCATGGCGGCGGCTGGCGATGCGCAACGCTTTCTCGTAACCTTCCGAAAGAAAATCGGAAACGAGAAACACTACGGCGCGGCGCGTGGTGACACGATTCAAATATTCCAGCGCCGAGGCGATGTCGGTGCCGTGCCCTTCGGGCCGGTGATAAAGAATCTCCCGCAACACGCGATAGACATGCTGGCGGCCTTTTTTCGGCGGCACGAATTTCTCAATGCGATCGGTGAAAATAATCAAACCGACTTTGTCATTATTTTTGATGGCGGAGAAGGCCAGCAGCGCGCAGATTTCCGCGGCGATGTCGCCTTTCATCTGCTCGTGCGTGCCGAAATCTCCGGACGAGCTGGCGTCGACGAGCAGCATGACCGTCAACTCACGTTCTTCATCGAAGACTTTGATATACGGATGTCCGGCGCGCGCAGTGACGTTCCAATCGATATTACGAATGTCATCGCCAATGATGTATTCGCGCACTTCGGCGAACGCCATGCCGCGGCCTTTAAAAACCGAGTGATACTCGCCGCTGAAAACGTCGTTGACCAACGAACGAGTTTGAATTTCAAGACGGCGAACTTTTTTGAGAATTTCTTTGGGAATCATTTATTTTACGGATGATGGTTGGGATTTTCCACGAGCAAGCCCTCAGCTTGAGCAGCGGTGTTCAATTTGTCATCAGCCGATACGAAAATCAAGGAAGATAAATTAGTCAAATTTCGTTTCGTTTGAATCTTTACAGCATTTGCAAGTTGCACTGAGTCATAACCGCGAAGGCCGTGTTTCTCAGCCAAAGTCATTGCGTGATCGACGATTTGATCTGAAATTTGAAAAACAACAAAAACAGTCCTGAATTCAACTTTGAAAGCGGTGATGGCTTTTGTTGCATCTTGCGGTGTGATCGAACCCGTGCGGCCTCTTTTGCAAATTGCTGCGACCACTTCGGCGCCGCTCATTAATGAAGTAAGAATTTCATTGCCGCCGGTTATATCAGTAATCATGGCAACCCATGACGAACCTGTTTCTTTTATATAACGCTTAACAATTCCACTGCTGTCAAAATAGTAAGCTGCCATTATCTGGGCTCACGATCTTCGATGATGGTTTGAGAAACCGGCTTGCCTTTAACCGGCACGGGCTTGAAATTGCGCGGCATCTTTAAGTCGCTTTGGGGAAACGTGACGATCAATCCTTCCGCGCGCAAGCTATCAATAAAAGCGCGTTCCTTCGCTTGGTCAAATTCCCGCAAAACGATTTCAAGAAATTTTTCGATGCTCATTCCTCGCACGCGCGCTTGCGCGTCAAGATGATCATAGGTCTCGCGCGAAACTTTGATGGCTTTTGCAGCTTTCATAGTTCGTCTCCTAAATTAGTGAGCGCCCATTGACATTTGTTTTACTGAGCTTCACTCGGAACGTTTCATTTCCCAATCCAAGCAAGATTTTTATGGCACTTCAATCCGGCTCAACACCTGTCCAACAACATATTCCGAAGTTTTTTCCTCGGCTTCGGCTTCGTAAGTGATGATGATGCGATGGCGCAAAACATCGAGGCCGATGGCGCGCACATCTTCCGGCGTCACATAACCGCGTCCGCGTAGGAAAGCGTGAGCTTTGGCTGCCTGCGCCAAAAAGATGCTCGCACGCGGGCTGGCGCCATATGCAATCAAATCTTCGATTTCCTCAATACCATATTTCTTCGGCTCGCGTGTCGCAAAGACGATGTCGATGATATAACGCTCGACTTTTTCATCCATGTAAACTTCGGAAACAACGCTGCGCGCTTTGACAATATCGGCGGGCGAAACCACCGGCATGACGCTTTCCAAATTGCCGCGCGTCATGCGCCGCATGATTTCGAGCTCTTCATCTTTATTCGGATAGCCGATGGAAAGCTTGAGCATAAAACGATCAACCTGCGCTTCCGGCAGCGGATACGTGCCTTCCTGCTCGATTGGATTTTGCGTTGCTAAAACGAGAAACGGATCGTCGAGCTTGAAGGTATTTTCGCCAATTGTGACTTGCCGCTCCATCATGGCTTCGAGCAACGCCGATTGCACTTTTGCCGGCGAGCGGTTGATTTCATCCGCCAAAATCAAGTTCGCAAAGATCGGCCCTTTTTTCGTGGTGAATTGGCCGTTGCGTTGATCGTAAATCAGCGTGCCGATCAAATCCGCCGGCAGCAAATCCGGCGTGAATTGAATGCGCTGAAATTTCGTTTGAATAGCTGCAGATAGTGTTTTTACGGCCAGCGTTTTTGCGAGCCCCGGAACTCCTTCCAACAAAACATGGCCATTGCCCAACAGTCCGACCAGCAGCCGCTCGATCATATATTTTTGGCCGACGATAACTTTTGATACTTCGCGATTGATTCGTTCGACAAACGTGCTTTCACGCCGTATTTTTTCATTGATGGCTTGAATGTCAACGTGCATTATTCCTCCTTATAGAGATGGCTCGACGGGCGTCGCCCGATTTATTTGCAAAAAATTTTCGGTGAGCGCATAAGCGCGCGCCAATCGCGCCGGCTCGCCGGTTTCGCCGGAAAATTTGAACAAATCACAAGTTTGCAAAACCTCCTCAATTTGCGCGGCGCGCTCATCAGACGCGGTCGCTTTGCGAAACGCGTCTATTGCGTCCTGTGTCGAGAAACCCTGCGCCGGAATGGCATAACGGCGATTGAGATAACGCCGCAACAATTTTGACAATGAAGCAAACGCATCTTTAAAATCGGTGGTATTGATATCGACCGTCGCTTTGAGCTCTTCAAGAAATTCCTGTTCCAATGGTTTTTCCGCTATCGCCGCGCGCCGCGCCGCTTCCTTCTTTTTAGCGCGCGCTTCCAATTGCAAAACCACGACGACGAGGGCGGCGCAAATCAACAATCCAATTGTCAACGCCAGCCCGAGCGGCGCTTCATCCGGCTCCGGCAGAGGGTCAACAATTTTAATTCCGGTGCGGCTCGTATAAAGGCTGTGTCTTTCGCCGGCGCGTTTATCAAGATAACTCAGGCGCATGCCTTCGATATAGCCCATGCCCAATCCCTCGGGCCGCAGCGAATATTCAAATGTTTTTATCGAAGTCGGTTCGCCGTTTTCAACGCCAACCCAATTTGACGAAGACGAACCGGCGATTTGAAAATTGGAAAGCTGCGGCGATTCAGGTGGGTCGAACTCAATATCGGAAAGCCGGCCCTGCCATTTTAATTTAATCGTGTAAAGCGCCAGACGATTTAACGGCGTTTCGCCGCTCGCGGCTGTCGCGCTTATCGAAACTTGCACAGCGGTGCGCAAGGAATCCATCGGCGGCTCTGCTGGAGTTTGGCCATACAAAGCCAATGGCAAAACCTGAATTAAAAGAATAATTGCTAAAGTGAAAAGGGTTGAAGTTAAATAACGATTAGAGGGCTTTTTAAAATAAGTCAACATAATTCATTTTAACTGGCAGCTATATTTTGTAAACGCAAAAAAGCCGCATGGCAATCTTTCGGCATAGGCAAATGCTTTGTCCTTCGACAAATCAACTTGTGGAAGGAGACCGCCGAAAAAAGGTCACCCGGCTCTTTTAATATGACGACGAAGGCTAAAAAAGGTTTTACTCTTTTGCGCGTGGAGATTTGGCTGTTTTTTGCGCCGGCGCCGCTGCGCCATCCGCTGGGCTTTCACCACTGGCATTGGTGAAGATATTGATTTCGCTGATATCTTTGCCCAAATGCTGCAGCTCCCATTGCACGGAGGCCGTCAATTCATGTTCCGGATATTTTTCGACAAATTGATTGTAAGACGTTTTGGCTTTGTCAAAATTTTTGAGATGGTTCGCATAGATATAGCCGACCATGAACAAGGACTGCGGCCGATACTCGCTTTGGGGAAATTTTTCGACGATGCGCTCGTAAGCGGCAATCGCCTTCTCAAACTGTTCCTTCTTGTTGAGATAAATCATTCCCAATTTTTGCAGCACGGAGTCGGCGTGAGGGCTGTCGGGAAAACGCTCGCTCAACTCTTCATAAATTTTTAAAGTCCCCTCGATGTCTTCTTTGGTTTCGAGCTTTTGGGCTTCCGCAAAAAGCTGCTCTTCACTCATTTTTTTTGAGCAACCGATTACAAGAATTCCGCTCATCAGGAGAAGGGCAAAAAACGGCTTTCTTATCATTTGACTAACCTCCAAAATCTGGCAGTTATAAAATTAATACAACTTTTAATTTAAAGAGTTCACCGGCAAAAATCAAGAAATTTTTCTTTAAAAGCTCAGCAGGTTGATCAGATTAAAATTGCTGCCGTGCAGGAATTTCCCCAATTGCTTCACCGTTGAATCGACTTTGGCTAGAGTCGAATTCAAACGCAAATAAATTTCGTCGTCGTAAATGAGCTTGCTGAGATTGCCCTGCCGCTGTTGCAAATGTTGGGAAATTTCTTCGAGCGTGGTTGCGAATGAATCTAACTTGCGAATCGTTTGTCCGAGGGTGACAAAGGTGCTGTCAATTTGCGGCGCGCGGCGGTCGATGAAACTGCGTAGTTGCGTCGAGGTGGCCTCCACATTGTTCATCGTCTGCTGCATCGCCGTTTCATTGGCTTGAATAAATTGCCGCATCACGGCGGTGGAGGCCTGCAAATCATCGAGCGCGGTCATGAGTGGGCGGCGAAACGTGGCGTCATCCAAAAATGTCGAGGCGAGCGCGATCGTCGAATCCAGCCGCTGCACGAGTTGATTGGAGCGCGCCGCCATTTTGCTCATTTCCAACAGCATCTCGGAAAAGCCGGCGGTTTGCGAGCCTGGCAACGGGGTTTGTAGTTTGGTGAGATCGAGCACTTGGCCCGAGTGGCCCGGAATGATTTCCACTTTTTTCCCACCCATCATTTCAACGGAAGTGATATAAGCCTCGACATCCGAATGCAATTCCACGTCGCCGTCGAGATTCACCTCCACCCGCACTTGCCCGTTTTGCAATTGAATGTCGTCGACTTGCCCCTTTCGCACGCCATTGACGGTGACCGGATCGTTGATACGCAGTCCGCCGGTGTTCTGAAACAGAAAGGCGACGCGAACCTGATCGGAGGCCAAACGATAATTTTTTCCCCACAAAATTCCGAACAGCAAAATCGACACAGCGGCGATCACCGTCAAGCCGACGATGAATTCGGCGTTTTTTCTCATTCAAAATCTCTTTCCAAATACCGCTCCATATCGAAAGGTTCTTCGCCGCCCGCCTGTATTTTGCGTTTGAGGCGCTCGTCAAATTCGCGCGCCATGTGATGGCCGGACAGTTTGAGCAATTGCGACATAGCAACCACTTCGGCAATCACCGTGATATTCTTGCCCGGAAAAATCGGTATCTTGACGAAGGGAATCTCGACGTCGAGAATTTTGGTGTATTGCTCGTCGACGCCGATGCGCTCGTAATCTTCGGCGTTGTCCCATTCTTCGAGATGCACTTCGACTTCGATGCGTTTCTGCGCGCGCGTCGCGTGAATGCCGAAAATGCTGCGAATGTCGATGATGCCGAGGCCGCGAATTTCCATGTGATATTTCAGCATCTCACTGCCCTGCCCCATGAGAAGGCCGGCGGCTTTGCGGCTGATTTGCACCACGTCATCCGCGACGAGACGATGGCCGCGCTCGATGAGATCGAGAGCGATTTCGCTTTTGCCAATGCCGCTGCGCCCGGTGAAAAGCAAACCGACGCCAAAGACGTCGACGAGCGTTCCATGCACGGTCGTGGTCGGCGCGAATTTCTCATCCAAAAAATCGCCGAGCAGATGAGTGAATTGCGTCGTTTTCAGCGGCGAAGAAAAAACCGTGATGCCGCGTTGATTGGCAATATCGACCAGCTCCGGCGGGATGGGATTGCTATCCGTAATGACGATGCACGGAATGTCGAAATTGAGCATCGTTTGAAGCGCATGCCGGCGCTCGCCGAGACTCATGCTCTCAAGAAAGCGCATCTCGGTGTTTCCGAGCACCTGAATGCGATCATACGTAAAAACTTTCGTGAATCCGGCCAGCGCCAGACCCGGACGATTGAGATCGCCCTCTTTGATGATCTTGCGAAAACTGTACGTGCCATTGACGATTTCGAGGGACAACCTGCTTTGCACGCTGCTGTATAATTCTTCAACGGACAGGTTAACCATCGTGAGTTCCTTCCATTTTTATGGGCCGAAACGAAATCTCATTCTGGAAGAATCATTTTTTGAATGACATACCTTGTGATTAAAAAGATTTCTTCGAAATGACGGTTACTGGGAAACTGCTTCGACCCGCTCCCTACCTCCACAGCACAACTTAGTTTGCAAGCGCGGCCTCATGGACAAACCATGTCGCACTGCCGCGCCCGCAAACTTTCAAAACGTTAAGATTTTCAAACGGCTTTTGCCAGTTCTTCGGGCACAGTTAACGCCGCTTTGGCGTTGCCTTTCTTGTGCCACTTTTCTTTGTATTTTTCCACTTGCCGTTCCAGCTTGTCAACGGCGAGCGTGATCGATTTGCGAATGTCTTCGCTCTTCTCTTTCGCCGTCAACATCTGGCCGTAGACTTTCAGATTGATTTCCGCAATTTGCGTCAACTTCTCCCACGACAAGATGACTTCACCATCGATGATGCCATCATAATATCTGGTCAAGCGTTCAACCTCCTTTCGGGCAAAATCCTTTAAAGGTTCCGGTGCTTTAAAATGACGGGCAGTGATTGAAATGTTCATCGCTGCATCCTCCATTGAGTGAGGGTTAATGGTACATGGGAGTTGATTATTAAAAAAGACAAAAAGAAAAACAGCAAAACAGATTTTAGCCGGTCAATTCATCTTCTTCATGCTAATCGTTCTGGCGCGGCCGTTGGTGCGCTTAACAGCCGGCTTCTTTTTTGCGGCGAATGATTTTTTCTTCAGCGCCGCCTCAAACTTAGCATAACTACTTCCATCAAAAATCCACTTTTCATCCAGCGGTGTGAACAGGAAAAACCCCAAAATGCGATTACGCTCTTTCTCATTTAAATGCGCGTCGATCAAATTCCAAACCTTTTGGTAACGCAGTTTATCCGTCAGTTTCTCAAAAGATTTTGAAATAATAAAACCGTCGAGTTTTCCTCTGCCCGCGGACTTTAAACGAATTTCACGGGGCGAAAATTCTTTCTGCAGAATCTTTTGCACACGGGTCATGAGTTTTTCCATTTTGCCACTCCTGTTCTTAAAATAGTTGAAGCCAAATCAATCGCGATACGACAATTTTCTTTTAAAAAATCGCCTCGTATGCTTCTATCCAGTTTATTTTTTTCAAGCGCCGACGCAGTCGATTATTAGAGGTGTAGCGTAACTCATTTTTCCATCGTTTAGACAGCAAGCCAACGGACTCGTAAATTTGCCGATCTTCATCCGGCGTAACCAGATTGCGTAGATTACTCGCCCGTAACAGCAAGGGTAGATTGTGCCCCGCCTCAAGTATCTGGTCTAACTGAACAATATACGTCCGCAGCAAGGATTCCACCGCAACGCCGGCGGCATACAAAGCGAATGAATATTGTGCGGCTTCATAAAGTAATTTGGCATTGCTCAGTCTTTCTTGCGCTGCGTCAACATAATCGGCGGCTTCGATTCGCATGTAGTTTCCCTCTCCAATCCGAACTTTGCTTCACGTCTTCACTATTTCAAAATCGTTCATTGGCGCTCGTACTGATCTACAATTAACCCTACTTCATTTCAGTCTCCAACTCCGCGCGCGGATGCGCCTGCCGATAAACCGCTTTCAGCCGCCCGGCGCTAACGTGCGTGTAAATTTGCGTCGTCGATAATGTTGTATGCCCCAACATTTCTTTGACGGCCATGAGATCGGCGCCGGCGTCCAGCAGATGGGTGGCGAAACTGTGCCGCAGCACGTGTGGATGCGCCTTGTCGATTTCAGTGACTTGTTTGAGATGTTGGCGAACGCAATAATAAACCTGCGAAGCAGTCATCCGGCTGCCGTGATGATTGACAAAGATGGCGGTTTCGTTATGATCGCAGCAAAATTCCTTGCGTTTGTCCAGCCAATTCACCATCGCGTGCATCGCGGCGCGGCCCAGCGGCACGATGCGCTCGCGCGAGCCTTTGCCCAACACGCGAATTTGCAGATTGCGCAAATCGACGTCGTTGATATCCAAATCAATTAACTCCTGCCGGCGCAAGCCGCAATTATAAAAAAGCTCCAAAATCGCCAGATCGCGAACGCCTTTCACCGATGTCGGATCGGGCAACTGAAAAACTTTTGACAACGCTTTTTCGGAAATAACCGACGGAAGTTTTTTCGGAATTTTGAGGGCAACCAAATTAATGGTGGGATTGTGCGCCATTGCCCCTTCGCGTCCCGCAAATTTGAAAAAAGTGCGCAACGTGACCAGCAGGTGATTGATCGTGCGCGCGGCCAGCCCTTCGCGCCCGAGCAACGCGACGTATTGCCGCACGTGCAAGCGCTGCACGCCATCGGCAATTTTTTCGTCGCGTAAAAAATCTCTGAACCGGCGCAGCTCGATTTTGCGCGTGGCAATGGTGCGCGGCGAGAGCTGGCGCTCGGCTTTCAAATAAATCAGGTACCGCTCAACCCAATCATCGAAATTTTTAATCTGCAACTGCTGGCTCATAACGCGCATCCGCACCTTGCTCGAATTTCTCTTTGCATTTGGGGCAGCGCCAGTGCGCGCCTTCGGATTGCGTGTAACGCTCTTCCAAATAATTATTGCCGCAACTGGGGCAGGGCTTGTCAACCGGCTTGTTCCAGCTCACAAAATTGCACGCCGGATAATTGCTGCAGCCATAAAACGTGCGACCGCGTTTGGAGCGGCGCTCGATAATTTTGCCGTTGCATCCCGGCAGCGGGCACACCACCCCAATCGGATATGGCCGCGAAGTTTTGCAATCGGGATAACCGCTGCACGCGAGAAAACGGCCGTAGCGCCCGACTTTGAGCACCATGTCTTTGCCGCAATTCTCGCAAACTTCGCCCTCGACTTTTTCCTCGGCTTCGAGCGGCCTGGTGTGCTTGCATTCCGGATAGCCGCTGCACGCCATAAATTTGCCGTTGCGTCCCCAACGAATCACCAACGGCTTCCCGCATTTCGGACAAACTTCTTCCGTCACTTCCTGCAGCGCGTCTTTGATGGTGTCCTTCTTCTCTTCGGTGGCAACGACCGCTTGATTGAACGGCTCGTAAAATTCCTTCACCACTTGCAGGAACTGCTTGTCGCCGGCCTCAACTTTATCCAACTCGTCTTCCATGAACGCCGTAAATTTGACGTTGAAGATTTCCGGAAAATTTTGCACCAAAATCTTGTTGACGGTTTTGCCAAGATCGGACGGAATCAATTGCCGGCCTTGCTTATCGATATACTTGCGCGCCAGCAGCGTGCCGATGATCATCGCATACGTGCTGGGACGGCCGATGGCGAGCGCATCCAATTCTTTCACCAAACTCGATTCGGTGTAACGCGGCGGCGGTTTGGTGAAATGCTGCTTGGGATGAACATCGAGCAGCGTCAAGGCTTCGCCGATTTGGAGATTTTGCGGCACCGCGCTGTTCTCGCCGTTTTCGTCATCTTCATCTTTGACGTCATCATAAACCTGCAAGAAGCCGCGAAAAACCACGATTGAGCCGGAGGTACGCAAAAGAAAACGGCCGCCTTCAATCTCAATCGAAGTTTGCTCGTAAACCGCCGCTTCCATCTGGCTCGCCACAAAGCGCTGCCAGATCAATTCATAAAGTTTATACTGTTCCGGCGAGAGATACTTTTTGATGCTCTTCGGCGTGCGCTTCATCGAAGCCGGTCGAATCGCCTCGTGCGCATCCTGCGCCGAAGATTTCAATTTATATTTGCGCGGGGCTTGCGGCAAATATTCCAACCCGTAATCCGTAACGATATAATCCCGCACTTCGGCAATCGCTTCATCAGCGACGCGCGTCGAGTCGGTTCGCATATACGTAATCAAACCGACGCTGCCATCATCGCCGAGCTCGATGCCCTCGTAGAGTTGCTGCGCAATCGCCATGATGCGCTTCGCGGTGTAGCCCAAACGATTCGCGGCTTCCTGCTGCATCGTGCTCGTGGTAAACGGCGGCGCCGGCTGGCGATTGACTTTCTTCTTCTTTATATCAACTACTTTATACGTCTGCTGGCGCAGCTCGCGATTGATGGCCTGCGCTTCCGTCTCATTATGAATCTCCGGTTTCTCATCGCCGATTTTGACCAGTTTCGACAGAAACGGATCGGTGCGTCTGCCTTTCAGCTCAACGTCGATGCTCCAATATTCTTCCGGAATAAAGACGTCGATTTGCTCTTCGCGTTCGCAAATCAATCGGAGCGCGACAGATTGCACGCGGCCGGCGCTGAGTCCGCGATAAATCGTCCGCCACAAAATCGGGCTCACCTGATAACCGACCAACCGGTCAACAACGCGACGCGCTTTTTGCGCCACCACTAAATTCACATCGATTGGCAGCGTGTGCTCCAACGCCTGTTTCACCGCGCGCTCCGTGATTTCATTGAAACGCACGCGATGAATATTTTCATTGTGCTTGCTGATCTCTTCCGCCAGATGCGCGGCAATCGCTTCGCCCTCGCGGTCGGGGTCGGTAGCGATATAAACCTGATCGACATTCGCCGCGGTTTTGCGCAAATCGGTGAGCACCTTGCCTTTGCCACGAATGGTAATATATTCCGGCTCAAATCCATTGTCGACATTCACACCGAGACGCTGTTTCGGCAAATCTTTCACATGGCCGACGGATGATTTGACGGTAAAATCTTTGCCAAGAAATTTGCTGATGGTTTTCGTTTTTGCAACGGATTCAACGATGACTAAAGACTTCGACATGACTAACCGTATAACTCCTATAAAAAATTGAATGCGAAATTTTAAAATTTTTCCGAGCTTTTCTCTCTAATGACTTTAATGACCAAATGACGCTTTTGCACTTTCAGTCGCCTGCAATGTACGAAAAAAATTTTTAAAAGCAAGGGATTTTACAATTTTTTATCAATTGCAAAAAAACCGGTTGATGTAAAATCAGGGACTTGCTAATCCCAAAGCTTCAAAATATAAAAACAAATGCTTGTTATAGAAACCCCAATAAATATTCATAATGGTTCATGTTCGTTGGGATGAATGCTGTTTTTCAAAGGCAATTCCCGAACATTTTTTTCAAAATCACATTCTCTCCATTCTTGTAAATGTGGTTTATTGTCACTTCTATAAATTCTTGCATTTATTTTCTTTGCTTCAGAATTTTCACTGCATTTCTCAAAAAGAGTTCTCGCGTCTAAATCATTTAACAGAAAAAAAGAATAGGTCTGGCGATTCTGATTTTCAAAAACTAATGCCAGATAGTCATCCGAAGTCCAGTTCTTCCAATATTTTCCAGAAACACCCCAAAACCACTTTTTTGCATTCTCCTGAAAGCTGGAATACCTAAACAAAACTTTTTGGTTATTAAATTATCGCCGCCTCGAATTCCAACATGATCGACCCAAACTTCAACGCCGGTTGTCGTTAATTTATTTTCTAATTGCCGCGCAAGCGCTTTATCTTCCCAAGCGTGACTTATAAAAATTTTTTAAGCAACTCTTTTGTCTGTCCTCGACATTGATTTTTCCATCTTCCTGAACGTGTATCTTCATAAAGAAAAGTCCGACTTAACCTCAAAAACAGTCAACGCAAAATGACTAAAACGTCTGTTTCATCTTCTACCTCCATTGCCAACTTGGCGGCTTGAAGAGTTTTTCTGTAGGTCATCTTTTTTTGCGGCTCAAAGCCGACTTCGATAATATTATCTTTGACCGGATGCACCCAAGTTAGGCGGTAATCCGGAACCTTTTTGTTTAATTGGCGCCGAAATTTTTCAAAGGCTTTCAACTGCAGTTTTGACAAATTGCCGTTTTTCGCTTTCAAGGTTGGAGTTCTCATAACGCACCTCGATTTATTGAATTTTCCAGAAATCTTACCAGCTTATTTGCATCTCGCCATAGCGTTCGCGACAAAAGCATATCAAGGCTTTTATCAAGGCCATAATCGGCTTGATATCGTTTAATGAGCAAAGCCCAAAAAACCGGCCTGAGCTTGGTTAACGCCGCACGTTCTTTATGTCCCATATCTGTTTTTTGACAGATGTGGATGCGATACATTTTCTGCGTCTCAAGATGCGCCCAATTCCCGTACTCGCTTCGTGGATCGAGCTTAAGCCTGATCAGCACACCGGTGACCATCTGATAGACCGCATAATAAGCGCGGCTTGCGGCCTCGACAGGTTGGTCGTGCTCCAGCAAAATTCGCGCGGCTGCCAATGAACTTCGAGACTTCTCTTGCCATTGCGTAAATGATAGCATATTCACCTATCGTTTCTTTGCATAGTCTTTATGCAGCAATGGCTAACGCTTGTCGCTGGCGAGCTAATTTGCCTTTGGGTGGCGTCGCTGAAAATTTCTGCAATCTCGTCCACAATAGAGTCTGTCCACATAACTATCTTTCAGGCATGATAAAATTAGACCGAAACAGCCTTAACTTCGCGAACGTGCAAAATTTCCGCGCGGTCAATCGGTCGAATATATGAATCATTTAATTAACCGCAAAGCCCGTATATTGCCGTCGATACGGCGCATGAAAAGCCAGCACAATATCCTCTTTGGGTACGCCCCATTCGACCAAGTCATTGGCAACCCCTCTCTCCGTGCCGTCGTGTTGAATCCAAATCTTGCCGTTTTTGATATCGATGTGCAGCACGGCGCCGCGAATGCGTCTATGCTCATGCCAGCCGACGTTGATTAATTCGTAGTGGTCACGCTCAGTGTCAAAAACAGTCTCGACTTCGATGTCCCCATAAGATGGCTTATAAGCTCCATATTGCTTGATCAATTGCTGAACGTAGGCGCGATATTGTTCTAATTTAGCCATTTTATAAGGGTGCATTACGTGATTTTTAATTGAACTATTTGAATTCTAGCGATTACTGAGTTAACTTTATAGGCAAAGTCCATTGTCTGAACTATCTGAGAAAGGAAGAACATGGGCCAAGCCGCTA
>Ga0247727_10013966_pt1 | contig 13432 bp, 12 predicted proteins | sample WisWelCaveWW1625_FD_202498 | JGI IMG/M metagenome (GOLD analysis project Ga0247727, IMG submission 202498) | Biofilm microbial communities from Wishing Well Cave, Virginia, United States - WW16-25 | ecosystem: Environmental > Aquatic > Deep subsurface > Groundwater > Cave microbial mat | place... | reverse complement strand
GTGGCCGGTTTCTGCGGCGGTGACCGCCAGCGAAATCGTCTCCAGATCGCGCATCTCACCGACCAGGATAATGTCCGGGTCTTCACGCAGCGAGTACTTAAGGGCGTTGCCGAACGAGCGGGTATCGCAATGGACTTCGCGCTGGTTCACGACCGACTTTTTGTTGGTATGGACAAACTCGACGGGGTCCTCGACGGTAATGATGTGATGTGTGAAGTTTGAGTTGATGTAGTCGATCATGGCAGCCTGGGTGGTGGACTTGCCGGCACCAGCCGGCCCGGTCACCAGCACGATGCCACGCGGCCGCTCGCAAAAGCTCTTGAGAATGGTGGGAACCGTCAGCTCTTCCATGCTCGGAATCTTGAGCGGAATCACCCGAAAGCAAGCCCCCACGCTGCTGCGTTGCATGTAGAGGTTGACCCGGTAACGGGCGATCTCCGGGATGATGTACGAGAAGTCCAACTCGTGGGTTTGCTCGAACTCTTCGCGCTGCGCATCGTTCAGGATGCCGTAGATCATCTCCTGGCTCAGCTCGGGGGTGATGTGCGGCGAGTTGGCCTTGTAGATCTGGCCGGCGAGCCGAAACATCGGCGTGGCGCCGGCCTTGATGTGGACATCGGACACTTTACGTTGAGCGGCAAACTTCAGCAGGTCGATGAGTTGCATGGCGCTTCTCCGACGGGACGCTACCCGTACCAGTCGATGTCTTTCTTCTGCGCTTTCGGTGGTTCTGGCTGGTCGCGCATCATCATTTCGGCGCGCAGGCGGAACTCGTTCGGGTTGCTGCACTTGAGCACGGCCTCTTCGAGTTCGACCTTGTCCTCCTTGACCAGACGAAGCAGGTCGCCATCCAGCGTTTGCGAACCGATCTCGGAACCGGCCTGGATGCTGCTGTAAATTTGGTCGGTGCGACCGTTGCGGATGAGCGACCGAATGGCCGGCGTGCACACCATGATTTCGAAGGCCGCGATTCGCCCGGACTTGTCCTTCAGTGGAAGCAGCGTCTGCGAGACGACGGCTTGCAGGCTGGACGACAACTGCAACCGCACCTGCGCCTGGCGCTCGGGATCAAAGGCGTCAACGATGCGGTCGATGGTCTGCGGCGCGTCGATGGTGTGCAGCGTCGAGAATACCATCGAGCCCATTTCCGCCGCGGAGATGGCGAGCGAAATCGTCTCGAGGTCGCGCATCTCGCCCACCAGAATCACATCGGGATTCTGGCGCATGGCGTGCTTCAGCGCGGAGGCAAAGTTCGGGGTGTCGTGCGGCACCTCGCGCTGCGTCACCGTGCTGAGTTTCTCGTCGTGCCAGAACTCGATCGGCTCTTCAATGGTGATGATGTGCCCGGGTTTGTAGGTGTTGACGTAATCCATCATCGCGGCCAATGAAGTACTCTTGCCAGTGCCGGTGGGGCCGGTCACCAGGGCCAGGCCACGCGGCAGCATCGAAATCTTCTTGAGCACGGTGGGCAGGTTGAGTTCGTCCACCGTGCGCACCTTCGACGGAATCGCCCGAAACACTCCGCTCGCGTGGCCTTGCTGTCGAAATAGATTCACCCGGTAGCGGGCGACACCCTCCAGCGCATACGCCAGGTCCAGTTCCCAATCCGCCTCGAAGCGCTGGAGCTGCACTTCGTTCATCAGCCCACCGACCAACTCGTCCACGCTGTCGTGCGTGAGGACTTCATGCTCGGTCCGGGTGAGATGGCCGTGGATGCGCATGATCGGCGGTTCGCCCACGCGCAGATGCAAGTCGGAACCGTGTCGGTCCACCAGTTCTCGGAGCAGATCATCCAGATGCATCGCGGGCTCTCGCCTTTCGTTTTGCGCGGCGGCAGGTCATTCGTCTCCCTCGTAATTCTTCGCCGTTCCTGCCGCGCCTCCTAACTATGCGAGTTTCTCGCCCCGCCGTCAAGTTGACCGTTCGCACCGGCACCGTTACAATTGAACCCATTGCCCCGAAGGAGCCGCCCTCATGGCCAAAACGATTCTGGTCGCCGACGACGAAGACGCCCCGCGCCGCGCCGTTGTCATGGTTCTCAAGATGGCCGGTTACGTGGTCGTGGAGGCCGTCGACGGCGTAGATGCGCTGGCCAAGGCGATCGAGCATCGCCCCGCGGCGCTGGTGCTGGACATGATGATGCCCAACAAACACGGGCACGAAGTCTGTGCCGCGCTGCGTCAGCGGGACGACGAATTGAAAACCGTGCCGGTCATCACGCTCACCGGCCTCGATGCCATGTTGGGTGAGGAGTTGGCCTCCGAGGCGGGCAGCCAGAAGTATCTCAACAAGCCGGTCAATCCGCGGGAATTGCTCGACACGCTGAAAGAGCTGCTGGGCGAGGGTTAAACCGCAGTGGTCGCTACGGCCGCTTGCCCTTGCCCTCGCCGCCGCCCGCGAACGGGTTGGCCATCCGCTGGAAGAACGATGGCGTCGCCTGCGTGAAGCCTTCGACCCCGAGCTTGTCGAGTCCGGCGAGCACCACGCTCTCGCCCGGCTTGATGCCCTCGGCGATCTCGACGTTCATTCCGTCGGTGGCACCGATCTTCACTTTGCGTTTGTCCGGCTTCTCCATGCCTTGCTTCCACACGAACACCAGCGCGCCGTCCTTGGTTTTCTTGACCGCCTCGCTGGGCACGGTGACGACCTCGGGCGTTTCGCCGATGAAGATGGTCGTTGTCGTCGTCATCCCCGGTTTGAGCTTGCCGCCCGGGTCGTCGAGTTCGACGGTGGTCATGTAGGTGACGACGTTTTGCTGCATGGTCATGCCCGAGTTGATCTTTTTCACGCGCCCCTTGAACGGCTGGTTGGGAAACGAATCAACGATGATTTCGCAACGCATGCCGAGCTTGACACGGGCGATATCGGTCTCGTCCACGTAGGCATTATCTTCGAGCCGCGCGAGATCGGCCACTTCGATGAGCGTCGGCGCCGACAGCCCGGCCGCCACGGTCTCGCCCTCCTGCTGGGCGAGTTGCAATACGGTGCCGCCGATGGGCGTGCGGATGAAGGTCTTGTCCCACTTCGCGCGAGCAATGGCGATGCGCGCTTGCGCCTCGTGCATGGCCTCCCGCGCCGCGGCGATCTGCTTCTCCTTGACGCCGACCTTTTCGAGATTGGCCCGCGCGGAGGACAACTTGCCTTCGGCCTGGCGCACCTGTGACTCCACCGCGGTGACTTCCTGGCGCTTGACCTCGTCCTGATAAACCGAGGCCCTCACCGCGGCGAGCGCCGCACCGGCCTGCCGCAGCAGCGCTTCGGCGTTGCGCACTTCCTCATACTTCAGTTCGTCGAGCAGCCGGTTGTTCCGCGCTTCGTCGAGCTGGGCGGTGGCCTGCGTCACGCCATCCTTGGCGGCCTGGAGGTCGGCAGCGACCTTCTCCTTGACGAGTTTCAGTTTCTCCTGCGCCGACTCGACACCGGCCTCCGCTACTGCCTCGGCGGTGAGCGCATTGTCCAGGTCTTTTTGCGAGGCGAACTCTCGCTTGACGAGGTCCTGCACGCGCTTGTGATTGGCGACCGCATTGGCGAGTTGCGCCCGCGCCTGCTTCCGGTTTGCCTCCGCGTCGGCGACCTGGAGGTTTGCGCTTTTCTCGACCTGATTCAGCGTGCTGCGTGCCGTCGATAGCCCGGCCTCCGCCTTCTGGATGTTGGCCCTGGTTTGCAACGGTTGCAAGCGCGCGTCGGTCTGCGCCTGCTTCACCCGGCTCTCGCTCGCCCTCAGCGCTTCGTCGGCGCGCCGAATTTCCGCGGCGGTTTCATTCGGTGCGTTCCTGGCGATTTCCACGGTCTGACGCAGCTTTACCTGCGCCGAGGCCAAAGCCTCGGTGGCCAGCTTCAGATCTGTGTTCACCGCAATGCGCTCCAGCGAGAGGCCAGCGGCCTCCTGTTCGTAAACCGCTTTGGCCCGATCGAACCCCCGCTCGGCCTGTTCAAGTTCCGCATGCACGTCGGGCAGATCGAGCTCGGCGATCACCTGGCCCGCAGTGACCACGCTGCCGACGTCGGCGGAAAGCCGCTTGATGCGACCGGTCAACTGGGCGCCAATCCTCACCTGCGCGCCGGTTTGCGCGGCGACCACGCCGGTCGCCGAAATCTTCTGAAAGAGTTTTTCGCGCCTGGCAATCGCAGTCTCGACGCCTTCGAGTGCCTCCTCGGATTTGCCGTTGGCACCATGGGTGAACTTCAGCGCAAGGCCGAAGCTCACGGAAACAAATACGACCAGGGCGAGCATTAGCTTCGCGCGCTGCTTACGCTGTTTGGCCTGTCGAATTGCGGCCGGGTTGGGAGTTGCCGTCATGTTATCCTATCGGTTGGCTGTCATCATTAGAACTCCCCCGGTGGGGGAGGTCTCGGATGTACGATCATAGATTGAAACGGGAACGCGTTCTGTGAACTGGCTTCACCCTGGCCGGCTGAGATACACTGGGGCGAACGTTGCTCGCCGCGCTGGCGAGGGAAGGAGAATCAGCGTATGGTGCATCGCTTGTTCGCCGACGAAGACGGCCAGAACACGGCCGAATACGCGTTGTTCATGTTCCTCATCGCCATTGCGTCGCTGGCGATCATGTTGGTTTTGGGGATCAAACTGAAGAACTATTACAGCAGTTCCAACACCAAAGTCATTTCCACCCGATAGCTAAGCGGCCAGTCGCCCCAGGCTCTGCACCGCAGCCTTGCGGAGTTCGGCGGACGATGAGCGCGCCGCCTGCAACAACGCGGACTCTGCGGCGCTTCCGCCGAGCTCGCCCAGCGCGCAGGCCGCGGCGATCTGCACCTCTTCGCTGCGCGTCCCAAGCGCCGCAATCAGCACGGTCGTAGCTTGCGGTGGCTCCAGTTGCCCCAACGCGCGCGTCGCCGTAGCGGCCACTTCGTCCTCCTCGCCATCCAACAATGCCAACACCTCGTCCGACGCCTCCGAGGCCCGGAGCGAGGCCAGACTGGCAATCGCGGCGACCCGCACACTGGTGACACTGTCGCGCAGGCAAGGCAGTAGCGCCGGGATCGCCTCGGTGGCTGCCAGGGCACCGAGCAGCCGCGCCGCCGTCGCTCGCACCGGGGCCTCGCCCGAAGTCAGCGCCGCCACCAGCGGGGCGGTGGCAACCTGGCCTCCCAACTCAGCCAGTGCGTACAGCATCGCGACCTGCGTACCACCGTCGCCACTGTGCAGCTGTTCCAACAGTTTAGGCAAGGCCGCCACGCCCTCGACCCGCGACAATGCCTCGGCGGCGGCGGCTCGCACCTCGGCCTCAGAATCTTTGAGCGCCGCGCGCAACCCGGCGAGGCGTTCGGGAACTCCCATTACTTCGCTCCCAGACAGACCGCCGTGTACAACCACACCAGCGGCACGTTGAACAGCAAGCTATCACAACGGTCGATGACGCCGCCGTGTCCAGGCAATACCGAGGGAAAGTCCTTCACGCCCAGGTCGCGCTTAACAACGGACTTGCTCAGGTCTCCGAGTTGACCGGCCACCGTCAGCACGGCGCTCAGGACCAGTATTGAAAGCCAATCGAGATTGACCGTCAAACCGAGCAGCGAGCCGGCCGTCAGTCCCATCACGGTACCGATCACGATGCCACCGACGGCGCCCTCGACCGATTTGCCGGGACTTACCTTCGGCGCCAGTTTGCGACGGCCGAGGGCTTTGCCGACAAAGTAGGCACCGCTATCGGTAGCCCAGGTGACGAGCAGCGTCCAGTACAACCAAATCGCACCGGACAGCGGACTCGACTGCTGACGAAGGGCAATGAAGCAGCCGAAGAGCCCGGCATACAGCACCGCCAGCATCGTGGCCCCCACACTCGAGACCACGAAGCGCGCGGGGCGATCCTCCTTCGGTGGACTTAACACATGCCAGGCGAGGCCGCCCCCGATCGCAGCGAAAGCCAACGCGGGATAGAGCAGCGCGCGCTGACTCTCTGGGGCGATGGCGGGGGCCACGACCCATACCACCACGGCGAGATACGACACCGACTCGATGACTTCAACCTGCTGCCAGCGTAGCACGCACGCCAATTCGTACACGGTGCGCAATGCCAGCGCCACCACCACCATGGTAAACACCGGCCCGCCGGCGTGAACGACCCCGAGCGTCAGCGGAATTGCCACCGCTGCACTGCCGGTGCGCACGGCCAATTCGCGGTTCACCTCGGCTCGACCTTTCCGGGCTCATCGTTGGCGGCATGCAATTCGAGGAAGGTGCCGGCCGCTTCCACGGCTCCGAGCAGGATCATCGTCGAAATGTAAATCCACACCATCGCCAGCACGGTGCCGGCCAGCGAACCGTACACCAGGCCGTAGTGCGGCGAGGCCTTCACAAATCTGGCAAACCCAACCTTCGACAGCTCCCACGCCGCAGCAGCCAGGGTCGAACAGGTAAGGGCGATTCTTGCCGGCATGTGGCCGACCGGCATCAACCACAAAATGAGATAGAACATCAGCACCGACAGCGTGAACGGCCCCAGCCAGCCCAGCATACGCCAGATCCAGGTCAACTCGGCGGTTCGCACGCCCAGCAGTTCAAAATCAGTCATGCGCTTGACGGTGACCAGCGCTCCACTCAGCAGCAGGGAAAGCAGGCAGAACACCGCCGCCCAGGTAAACCCGATCAGCGCGACAAGCTGCCGGCGGAAATAGGTGCGGCTTTGCTCGCTCCAGGCGCAGTTGATGACTCCGTCCAGCGCGTCGAAGAAGCGGCTGCCCGACCAGACCAGCGTCAGCAGACCGATCACGCCGCCCGCGCCAGCGTGCGGTCGCGCAGCCATCTGTCGAATCTGCCGGTACAGCGACTCGGGCGCCTCCGGCATAAGATTGCGCAGTGTCGTCTCCAGCGCTTCGCGCGCCTGGTCGTGCGAGCCCAGCACCTTTCCCAGCACCAGCGCGGCGAACAGCACGATCGGAAACAGGCACAGCACGCCATAGAATGACATCGCCGCCGCATGCAGCAGGCAGTCGTCACGCCGAAACCGCCGCACGAAGATGCTCAGGAAATCTGCGCCCGTTCGCACGCACGGCGGAAGCGTTGCTACGTGAGGCATGCGTTTGAGTATGCCTCCGCTCAGCGCGCCAGCACGCGCAACCGTGCCGGGCGCAGCCGGAACGTGGCCGGGGTCGTGCCAAAGGCTTCGCCGTCAATCATCAACTCTGCGGGAGGGTCGCTGTCGATGGCGAGTTCGTCGGCCGGGAAATAGGTGACCTCGGGCAAGCCGAGGTGAGTGCCACGCAGAATATGTGCAAAGCAGGCGACCACGCGCAGTTTGCTGGTAGTGTCGAATACGCACACGTCGAACTGGCCGTCGTCCAGCCGGGCGCCCGGCGAGATGCGCATGGTGCCGCCGCCGGTCCACTCGGCATTGCCGATGCTGACGAACAGCATGTGCTGGTCGAAGCGGTGACTGGCGCTCTGGAATCGCAGCCGGGGGGCGCGATAGGTGGCCAGCGTCAGGAACAGTCCGACACTGTACGCGCCGCGTGAGCCGAACACGCGCTTGATGCGATCGCTGGTGCGATGCACTACCGCCGCGCCCAGACCGACGCCGGCAGTTTGAATTGAGTAGCGCGTTACCGTCGCGCCGCGATGCTGGCAGCTGATCTCGATTGCGTCGATGCGCCGCTCATATCCTCCATGCAGCGCGGTTATCGCCTCCGTCGCCGAGCGAATGCCCAGGTCGCGCGCGAGATCGTTACCGGTGCCCAGCGGGACGGTCAGCAACACCGCGTCGGCGCAAACTGTCAGCATCCCGCTCGCGACCTCGCTCACGGTGCCGTCACCGCCGGCGGCCGCGATAATGGGAAAATCGTGCGCAGCATCCCGCGCCAGCGCCTCGGCATGGCCGGCATGTTCGGTCAGGTGAACGACGACGGCATGGGTGGCTTTGAGCTGTTGCACCAGCCACTGAAACTCGCGTTGATGCCGCGGCACCCGGCGGGCGTTGGCGATGAGAAGCAACGGAGAAAGCACGACGGGGCGCCGAAGCTCGCTACAATATCGGTCCCAACACCCACGGCGTAAATTCCTCTTCGCCCACGCCCTGGACCTCGCTCTTTGTCATCTTGCCATTGGCCACGGCAATAAGTTCATCGAGAATGATTCGCCCCATGTCTTCGAGCGAGGTGCCTTCGAGCACCAGTCCGGCGTTAATGTCCATGTCGTCTTGCATGTGGTTGAACATGCGCGAGTTGGTCGCCACCTTCAGGCTGGGCGCGGGCTTCATGCCGAAGCACGAGCCGCGACCGGTGGTGAAGACCACGAGATTGCAACCGCCGGCCACCAGTCCCGTGACCGACGGATTGTCGTGGCCGGGCGTGTCCATGAAGCAGAAGCCGCGGTGACGGATGCGTTCGGCGAAGTCATAGACGTAGACGAGCGGGGTGGTGCCGCCTTTCGCCGCCGCCCCCAGGGACTTCTCGTAAATCGTCGAGAGGCCGCCCTCCTTGTTGCCGGGCGCCGGGTTGTTGTTGATCTCCGCGCCCAGCGTGGAGGTGTACCACTCCCACCAACGGATGCGTTCGAGCAGCTTTTCGCCGACCTCGCGTGACACGGCGCGCCGCGTCAGCAAATGCTCGGCGCCATAGGTCTCCGTAGTCTCTGCGATCAGCCACGTACCGCCGTAGCGCACCAACTCGTCGCCCGCGAGGCCGAGCGCCGGGTTGGCGGTGATGCCCGAATTGCCGTCGCTGCCGCCGCAGTTGGTGCCGACTACGAGTTCGCTGATGGGCTGCGGCGTGCGCTTCGCCGCATTGGCCTTTCGCAACAGCTTCACGGTTTCTTCGATGCCCTGGAGCGCCGTTTTGCGAATGCCTCCCGCCTCTTGAATCGTAAGGATCGGCGGAAGTTCGGGGCGCGCACTGCCGATGCTGTCCACGGAAATAAGTCCGGTGTTCTGCACCATCGCCAGCGCTTGATTGGTTTCGCAGCCGAGGCCGACGATCAAAAATGCGCCGACGTTCGGATGGTTGGCGAATCCGGCCAGCGTCTTCTGCAACTGTACGTAGTCGGCACGACCCACCGCGCTGCCGCAGCCGTTCTTGTGGACGATGGGAATAACGCCGTCGACGTTCGGGAAGTCCGCCAGCGCCGAGCTGCGCGTGCGTTGGCCCGTCTTCAGATCGAGCGAATCGCGAAACACATTGGCGATGAGTTGCGTCGTCGTCGCCGCGCAGTTCACGGTCGAGATCAGCGCGACGTAGTTCCGCGTGCCGACGCGCCTATCGCCGCGCTTGATCCCGTTGAAGGTCGGAATCTGCTCGGGCGCATAGTAATCAACGGGCTTCACGTCCGTGCCGAACTCATAGTCGACCGCCACCCCCCCCTGTGCGTGTCCACCTTCTTTTCCCTCTCCCCCGTTTCGGGGGAGGGATGGGGAGGGGGTTGGCGCCATAGCCAGGTTGTGCGTGTGGACCCACTCGCCGGGCTGGAGGTCCTCCGTCGCGTAGCCGATGATCTGCCCGTACTTGCGCACCGGCGCATCGCGCTTCACCGCGGTCAGCGCCAGCTTGTGACCGGGACCGATGGCGGTCCGCAGCTTGACGGTTCGACCTTCGTGGACGATCACCGCACCTTCCTCCAGCGGTTGCTTCAGGACAGCCACTTCGTCTTCCGGCCGCAACAGGACAGCCACTGCTTGCAAGGCGAACTCGGTCATGTTCCATACCTCGAGGATTGCGCGCGACCTTCAAGCGTCGGCGCACAGAAACTGCAAGAAGTTTGACGCGCGGAACAGCGGCGACTGAGTGAGCCAGTTGACTTTCCCAAGCTGCGTCAATAACCTTCCCTTGCTGCTTTCGATCCACGACGAAAGGGCATTTGCAAGTTGCAAAATGAGGTTTCACGTTAGAGCTGCGCATCTCCAATTCGGCAGTCACATCCATCCGAACGCAACCGCTATTCAGAAGGCGCGGACGCGGGACAGGGATTCTGTGTGGCGCGCCGCGACCGCGACATAATCTCGGCAGGCACATTCGTGAGATGACGCAAATGAGCAACACCCTGACCATCGAGCAAGTGGGCGATTCGCTGACGCGGGCGATTGCGCAACTGGAGACGATGGGCGGACCGATTGAAATCATCCGCAACGGTGAGGCGGTAGCGCACCTGCTGCCGTCGGACTGTCACGTCGGGGAGGCGCGCGCTGAGGAGCAGACGGCACTCGGCCTCAGGCAGTTAGCCGAACTGGGCGGAGCGTTCGACTGGCTCGCCGACGAGCCTGACCTCTACTCCGTTGACGATTTGAAGGTGCGATACCGTTGAAGCGCGGGACGGTGGTGCTGACGCCGTTTCCGTTTACCGACCTCGCGGGAAAGAAGGTTCGGCCCGCCCTCGTCGTGTCACGCTCGGACCGCACCGGGAGCGACGTCCTGCTCGCTTTCATTAGTTCGTATCGCGCTGAACCACTGGTGACGACCGACTTACTCGTTGAGCAGGCGCATCCGGACTTTGCGGCCACGGGTCTGAAGGTGTCGTCAGTCGTGCAACTCGACAAACTTGTAACTATTGCAACGTCCGTCCTTATCGGCGAATTGGGCGAGTGTCGGATCCGCTGATGCGCGAGGTCGACGACAAGCTAAGGTATGCGCTGGAGCTTTGATGCGATGCCAACTCTCACCCTCGAACCGATCCTCGCTTCCGTCGAGCGCCCCGCGCGCTACCTCGGCGGTGAGGTCAACAGCGTCCGCAAAGACCTGGCCGACGTGGACGTACGGTTCTGCCTCGCCTTTCCGGACCTATATGACCTTGGGCTGGCGAACGTCGGGCTGCTGATTCTCTATTCTTTGCTCAACAAGCAGCACGGCGTCTGGTGCGAGCGCACCTACGCGCCGGCGATGGACCTGGAAGCGCGCATGCGCGACCGCGAGCTACCGCTCTGGTCGTGGGAATCGAAGACGCCGCTGATCAAATTCGACTGCCTGGGCTTCACGCTGCAGTACGAGATGTGCTACACCACCGTGCTGAACATGCTCGACCTTGCCGGCATTCCGCTGCGCAGCGTCGACCGCGACGAGCGCCATCCCATCATCATCGCCGGCGGGCCGTGCGTCTTCAATCCCGAACCGCTGGCCGACTTCATCGACGCCTTCGTCATCGGCGACGGCGAGGAGGTTATCGTCGAAATCGTCGAGGTGATGCGCGGGACGAAAGATCGCCCGCGCGACGAGCGGTTGCGCGCGCTCGCGCAGGTCGAGGGTGTCTACGTGCCGATGATGTTCGAGACCGCGACGCTGACGGACGGGACGATCATCGTCCTCAGCGATGGATTGCTCAAGCAGAATGTGGTCGGTGATTTGATGCAGTGGCCAACGGATCCCGCTCGCTTACGTTCGCGGCTCGGATTGGACCCGCCCCTTGGCCCTCATCCCTCATCCCTCATCCCTCATCCCCTGGCAGCGGCAATCCGTAAAAGGTTGGTGCTCGACCTCAACGCCACGCCCTACGTCACCGACTACATCGTGCCCTGGGTGCAGCAGGTGCACGACCGCGTTTCGCTGGAAATCTTTCGCGGCTGCATGCGCGGCTGCCGCTTCTGCCAGGCGGGGATGATTACGCGGCCGGTGCGCGAGCGGTCATTAGAGACGATTGCGAACATCGTCGATGAGACGCGGCGCAAAACCGGCTACGAAGAACTCACGCTGATGTCGCTGTCGTCGTGCGACTACTCGCAGGCGTTCTCGCTGGTCAAGCAAACCGTGGAGCAGCTCGCGCCGCACAACGTGAGCGTGTCGATGCCGAGCACGCGCGTCGACGGTTTCAACATGGAAGTGGCCGAAGTCATCGCCGGCTACAAGAAGAGCAACTGGACCTTCGCGCCCGAGGGCGGCACGCAACGGATGCGGGACGCCATCAGCAAACCGATCACCGAGGACGAGTTGCTGACGAAGACCGAGCAAGTGTTCGCCGGCGGGTGGGGTCATGTGAAGTTGTACTTCATGATCGGACTGCCGACCGAGACCGACGAGGACGTCGTCGGCATCGCGAAGCTCGCCAACGAAGTGCAGCGTCGGGGGCGCAAGGCGAACCCGCGCGCGAAGGTGAACCTCGGCGTCTCAACCCACGTGCCCAAGCCGCACACGCCGTTCCAATGGGCGCAGCAGATTGGCGTCAAAGAGACGATCCGTCGCCAGCACCTCGTGCGCGATGCGTTGCGCGACAAGAAGGCAGTGAAGTTCGGCCATCACGACGCGGAGACCTCGTTCCTCGAAGGCGTCTTCTCGCGCGGCGACCGAAGACTCGGCCGCGCGCTCGAGGAAGCGCACAAGTTAGGCTGCAAGTTCGACGGCTGGACCGAACACCTCAAACTCGACGCGTGGCGCGAAGCGTTCGAGCGCGCCGGCATTGACGCCGCGAAGTATCTCGACGAGATTCCAGTCGCGCGTCCGCTGCCCTGGGACCACATCGACTGCTTCGTCACCAAGGAGTTCCACAAGCGCGAATGGGCGCAGACGCAGGCCAACGCGCCGATCGAAGACTGCCGCCTCGACGCGCATTGCTACCTCTGCGGCCCGATCAACGAGTTCCCGAAAGGCAAAGCCAATCCGTGCGTCCACATGATTCACAGCACGCAGGCGGGGATGAAGCGCGACGCGGTGAAGCTGGAGGAGTACCGCGACACGCGCGACGGGGCGACGGGGAGACGCGGAGACGGGGAGAATGGGGGCAACGAAGCCGTTTCGCCCACTCGCCCAGTCGCCCACTCGCCCAGTCGCCCTTCAGCTGTCGCCGTCCAGCGCCTCCGCTTCCGCTTCACTAAGCTCAAAGCCATGCGCTGGTTGTCGCACCTCGAATTGCAAAGCGTGATGGAGCGCGCGCTGCGCCGCGCGGAGTTGCCGATGGCGTTCTCGCAAGGCTTCTCGCCGCGACCGAAGCTGGCGTTCGCGACCGCGCTGCCGGTCGGACTGGCCAGCGAAGCCGAATGGGCCGACGTGGAACTACGTGAGCGCCTCGAAGTGGCCGACTTCATCCAGCGAGTGGCCGAGCAGTTGCCGGAGGGTCTGGAGCTCATCGAAGCGAGCGAGGTTGCACTCAGCCTGCTCTCGCTCGCGTCGCAGCAGGAAGCCGCGGTCTACACCATTGCGAAATGCGAAATGCGAAATGCAAATATCAAATTGAAAGACCGGGTGGCCGAGTTACTTGCAGCCGACGAACTCTGGGTCGAGCGCAAGACGAAGAACGGCCCGAAGCGCATCAATGTGCGGCCGCTCCTCCTATCGATTGAGGTCGTTAGCCACTCAGCCACTCAGCCAGCGAGCCACCGGCTGTTTGTCACCCTGGCCGATGGCAGCGCCGGCAAAGGCCGCCCCGGCGAAGTCACCGCGCTGCTGTTCGGCGACGGCGCGGACACGGAAATCGTCAAGGTCGAAGCGCGCTTCGCCAACTAAGCCGCGACGATGGACGAGCAGATGCGCAAACTCAGCCAGCCGGTGCCGCTGACGATCA
>Ga0247727_10013965_pt1 | contig 13432 bp, 11 predicted proteins | sample WisWelCaveWW1625_FD_202498 | JGI IMG/M metagenome (GOLD analysis project Ga0247727, IMG submission 202498) | Biofilm microbial communities from Wishing Well Cave, Virginia, United States - WW16-25 | ecosystem: Environmental > Aquatic > Deep subsurface > Groundwater > Cave microbial mat | place... | reverse complement strand
GGCGTCGCGCCGAGTCCGGCCAGCGCTCCGCTTTCGAGCTCGGCCGAGGCGCTGTCGCCGCCGGCGCCGAGCCGGAAGCGGCGGATGCCGTCGGCATGGCCGGGCTTCGAGGCAAAGACGCGGCTGCCATCGTTGCTCGTGGTCCAGCCACGGCTGCCGGCCGGGATCGCGCCCGACCAGACCAGGCCGTCCGCACTGCGCAAGACCAGCTCGACGCCCTCGGCGACAGGGTCGTAGCTGCGCGCCCCTACCTCGATCTCCTCGAGCACCAGGTTCGCGCGGGCCGAGCGCCCGACGCCCGAGAGGCGCAGCCGCGCCGGACCGACGCGACCACAGCTCGGCGCCTGACACTGGCTCGTGTCGTGCGCGCAGAAGTCTCCACAGCCGAGTGCACCGGCGCCGTGGCCGAGCGCAGCGCAGCTCTCGCCCGAGGCGAGCGCCGGGTCGCACAGCTCGCCGAGCTGAAGCGCGCCGTCGCCGCACTCGCGTTCGGCGGCGTTGCGGGTCTCGATGGGCGTGCGGCCGCCGAAGGGACACACGAAGGGATTGTCGGTGGTGGTGAAGACGCCGGGCTGACCACGGACTGGACGCATCAGACAGGAAACCAGCAGCGAAAACTTCTCGAGCGGGGCGACCGTCCCTTCGAGGCCCTGGTTCGGAAACGGACACGGCCCGGGCAGCTCCGGCGGATCTGTCCTGTCGACGCCTTCGTTCGGCCCCCAGCAGTTGTCGTTGCCGGTCTCGTCCCAGTAGAAATCGCTGCCGCCGGGCGGGTAGCTGCCGCCCGGCGGGAAGTTCGTCGAGTTCGGTCCCGCGCCCTCGCCCGCCGCCGTCCCCATCAGGTTGTTCGTGAAGGCGTTGCCGTGCACCTCGGCGGGCACGGGCGCTTCGGACGGATTCGCCGCCACCAGCACGCCGATGCGGCCGTTGTCGTGGATGCGGTTCTCGCTGAACTGGTTGTCTTCGCCGCCGACGATCCAGGCGCCCGTGCCGACGGGATAGTGGAAGAAGTTCCGCCCAGGCCCGCCCACCGGCACGTCCGTGCTCTCGGCGTAGACGTCGAAGTTGTTGTGGTGGATCCAGTTGCGCTCGATCAGTGACGCGCGCTGCGGCGGATCCACATGATCGTTCTCGGTGTCGTAGGAGATGCCGATCGCGTTGTCGGTGAACTCGTTGTCGTGCATCCAGACGGAGTTGCCCTGGGTGCCCGAGAAGCCGAGCGCGTTGTGGTGCATCTTGCAGCGGCGCACCTCCGCGCTCCAGCGCCCCACCGAGCGCGTATCGGGCGACTGGCCGATGTAGAGGCCGGAGTCGCTGCCGCCGTAGGCCTCGCAGTCGGTGAACAGGCCGTTGTCGCAGCCGGTCGAGAACAGCTCGTAGTCCCCCGCGTAGCTGCCGACGGTGCGGTCGAAGACGTAGCCGTCCACCTCGACGAAGTAGATGCCGTGCTCGTTGGCGTCGCGCGCCCAAAGGTTGCGCACGATGATGCCGTCGGAGCGGTCGCCGCGGATCACCACGTCCTTCGCGAAGCCGGCATCGATCACGACGTCGCGCGGGTCGTCGCCCATGCCTTCGAGCGTGATGTTCTTCTTTCCGACGATCCCGATCAGGTTGGCGTCGTTCGGATACGCGAGGTGGTAGGCATGGCTGTACGTGCCGTCCGGATTGTCACCGCGGTCGGTGGTGGGCGCCGCGCGGCTCGGCTCCTCGAGGTAGACCCCCGGCAGCACCTGGATGCAGGCGCCGTCCGGCGCCGCGTTCACCGCGTCCTGGATGTGCTCGTAACGGCACTCGGCGAAGAGCTTGCGATTGCGCTGCCAGCGGCGCACCCGCTCGTCGTCGCCAGCGGCCTCGACGAGCTCGGCGATGCTCGGCCGCGAGCTCGCCTTGCATACGACGAGGCGCTCTCCGCAGGCCCGATCGAGAGCCGGTACCGGGCCGGGGCGGATCGGTGAAGTGACCGGCCGTTCGCTGTGCGCGAGCGCTGCACCGGCGGGGACCAGGACGACACCGAGACCGATCCAGAAGAGAACGCTGCGCCGCGTCATCCGCCGCCTCCGCATTTCCCACACCCGCAGCAGGGCATTCAACCTCGGAAGGACGGGCCCCGTCAAGCCTCTTCGCAGGGCATCGCCCCGAGCGCGCCCGCGATCCGGGCCTCGAAGGGCGCGGCATCGGCGCCTCCGATCAGAGCCCGGCCCACGTCGTCGCACGCGATGCGCAGGGGGGCCGTTTCGTCGAGAATCGCGTCGGCGATGCGCCGGGCGGCCTCGGCGGCGGGCGTCGTGCTGCCGCTCATGCCCTGGCGCGCAGCATGAGCCCAGCGCGCGAGGGCCTCGTAGCCGGCGAGGCGTGCGGCCTCGGGCTCGCGGTCGGAGCCCGCCAGCATGTCCGTCTCGATCGGGCCCGGCAGCACCTCCAGCACGCGGATCCCGAAGGGCCGCAGCTCGGCGGCGAGCGTCTCGCCGAAGGCCTGCACCGCCGCCTTGCTGGCGCGATAGATCGAGTAGAACGGCATCGGGAACAGCAACGAGGCGGAGGTGACGTTCACGATCACGCCGCCGCCGGCAGCGCGCAGCGCCGGGATCGCGCGTCGCGTGAGCTCGATCAGCCCGAACACGTTGGTCTCGAACACGCTGCGCCAGGCCTCCTGCGCGGCGTGCTCGACGGGCAGGTACTCGGTCTCGATGCCCGCGTTGTTCACGAGCACGCGCAGTCGCTCGGGCAAGGCCATCGTCTCGGGCCTGGTGACGTCGAGCGGCTGCACCTGGATGCGCGAGCCGTCCGCACCCGCCTCTTCGGTGAGGCCGGCGGCAGCGCGCACATCGCGCATCGTCGCGAGCACGTCGAAGCCGCGCCGGGCGAGCTCGAGCGCGAGCGCGCGGCCGAGTCCGCGACCCGCGCCGGTGACGAGCGCCGTGCCCTCTGCCTTCATGTCAGGCCGTCCCCGTCAGCCCGAGCGCGCAGTTGCGCGGCCGCCCCGAGGGGCGTCCGGCCAGCTCCACATACTCGAGGCCCGCCTCGTCCACCCGGATGCGGTGAGCAGGCGGGCGTTGCGCAGTGCCGTCGTACGGGAATCGAATGGACTTATACGGCACTTCGTCTCCGCCGATACCCTAACCCAGCCGATCCAGCGCCTGCGGGAATCACGTGCGCAAGTGCGAAGGAGAATCACCATGCGAGCTACGAAAACGTTTCAGGCGCTGTGCCTCGGCGCGCTGCTCGCGCTCACCGGCTGCGTCGTGTACCCCGACTCCGAGCCCGACTACGGCTACGACGAGCCGCCCTACGGCAGGCATTACTCCAGATACGATGTCGACCACGTCTTCGACCCGCACTTCGGCGTCTATACGGTGGTCGGCTACCCGCACACCTACTGGCACGATGGCTGGTACTGGCGCCACACCCACGGCTACTGGGAGCGCTGCGGGCGCCCGTACGGTGGCCACTGGTCGCGTGCGAATTGGGATCACATGCCGCACCGACTGCACTCGCGCTATCACCAGGACGCCCGGAAGGAATTTCGCCAGGAGAAGAAGGAAGACCGCCACGAGCGGGCCGAAGACCGCCGCGATCGGCGTGACGAGCGCGCCATCGAGCGCCACGAGCAGCGCGACGACCGGCGAGACGATCGCCATGAGCGCGCCGATCAGCGCCACGAGCAGCGCGACGAACGCCGAGACGACAGTCACGAGCGCGCCGATCAGCGCCACGAACAGCGCGACGATCGGCACGAACAGCGGGTCGACGAGCGCCAGCAGCAGCGCGACCAACGCCACGAGACGCATGATCAGCGCGTCGAGCAGCAGCAGCAGCAGAAAGAGGTGCGCCACGAGCAGCGCGAGCAGCGGCGCGAGGAGCGGCACGACAAGCGCCGCGAGAAGCACGACGGAGGCGACCCCTGGGAGCAGGAGCAGGGCCCCGAGTAACACCAGGTCCGGGGGCGGGCCTCGCGGCCTGCCCCCGGTCCCGGCGCTCAGCGCCCCTTGGTGAGGCGCCCCACGTCGATCACGCGGCGGATCTTGCCGATGTTGCCGTCCGTCGTCCCGGTGCGATCCCAGAACTCGATGCGGTTTCCGGTGCCGGTCTGGACGTTCACGATGATGTCGGAGACCACCGTCAGGTCACGCGGCTGCTCGACTCCCGGGTAGGGGTCGTAGGCGACGTTGTCCGGGTTGTCGCTCCAGATCTTGTTGTGCCAGATGATCTTCCAGAGCTCGCCCTTGCGGTCGTAGGCGAAGGAGTACATCGGCTCCATCGAGTTCATGTCGAGGTAGATGTCCTTGAACTTGTAGGGATGGTCCGAGTTCGTCGGCGTGAAGCGGATCTTGATCGCGTGCCGCAGGTCCCAGCGGTCATCGGCGAAGGAGAGCCCATAGGGGCCGAAGTTGTGGTCCTTCTCGTACGGGTAGGCCTTCACCTTGGTGTTCGTCGGAGCGACCAGATCCACCTTGCCGAGGCACTGCCAGTCGTACTGGGGCACGACGCCGTTGAAGCTGAAGAGATCGTCGAAGGTGAAGTCGGTGCCCGACACCGCGTCGGTGCGCTGCGCCGAGGAGATGCGGCGCACGCGGCGCAGGGTCGGCACGTAGACCCAGGTGTCGTCGTTCTTGCTGGTCGCCTTGGGGCCGAGCGACGCCTTGTAGCGGTAGGTCATCAGCATGATGCCGCGTGCATCGAAGGGCGCATCGACGCTCGGGCCCGAGGCCTCGTAGCGCTTCTCGTTGCGGAACACGTCGCCCTTCATCTCCTTGAACTGGGGCTCGGCACGGAACGCCAGGCGATAGCCGTCGCTGGTGCCCTCGTAGTAGAGCGGCAGCTCCTCGCCGCGGTCCCAGTAGGAGTAGTAGAAGCTCGCGTAGCGGTGCAGGCCTTCCCAGCGCAGCACGAAGTCCCAGGCCACCTTCGCACCCGCCTGCGGGTCGCCCTTGCAGTCGATCTGATCGATCGGGAACGGCTGGCCGACCGTGAAGTTGTCGAGGCTGCTCTCCGGCCCGATCTTGGCCTGCCCCGCGTTCTCCTTGGTTGCAGCCACGTAGCCGGAGAACGGCGAGTAGTCCTTGAACGAGGGGCCGATCTCGAGCTGCATCCCCTCGTAGAAGAAGAAGTCGCGGTTGCTCCAGAACTCAGCGGGCAGGAAGGGCTTCAGCTGGTCGACCTTGTCCAAGGTGATGACGTCGCCCTCTTTGAAGGTGGGCGCACCCGGGGCGACATCCTCCTGGGCGAAGGCAGCGGGGGCCGCAAGAGCGAGGGCGACCGCAAGCAGGACGCAAGGGACGGGCTTCATGGGCGTTGTTCCTCCCAGAACGGGCGGATTGTCTCATGGAACGGGCGCAACCGGCTTGCCTTTCGACGCCTATCGATTGATATTCGGTGCCATCCTGAAGGGGCTGAGCCACGGCAGGCACGATCCGAGCAGGGGCCGCGACGGGCGTCCTGGAGGCCGTGGCCTCACGGGGCGGTTCCCCCGAGAAGGTGCTCCGCCTGGCGCGGCTCCAGGCGGCCGACCTCAGCGACCCCGACCGGATGGTCGAGCTCGCGCGGCTCAACGCCCTCTACGAGGCGGCGGCGCTGGAGACGCGCGACGCTGCGTTCGGACTCCATCTGTGCCTCTCGTGGGACCTGAGCCGCCTCGGCACCCTTGGCTACGCGGTGTTGAACGCACCGACGGTCGGCACCGGCCTTCGAAACCTGACGCGCTACAGCCGTGCGAATCTCCAGGCCGGGCGAATCGGCTTCTGCGTGAGCGGCCAGGAGGGCCTCCTCAGCTACGAGCTCGACGGCGAGCCGGAGCTCTGTCGCCAGCACACCGAGGGCGCGGCCGTGTTGTCGCTGCGCATCGTTCGGCGCCTGCTGGGTGAGAAGTGGCGACCTCAGCGGGTGCTGTTCGGACATCGCCGGCCCGCGGACAGCTCGGAGCACCAGCGCATATTCGGGGCTCCGATCTTCTTCGGTGAGGGCACGAACGCAACGCTGGTGCTCGACGCCGCGCAGCTGGATCAGGCGGTGCCCGGCGCCGACCGGCGCCTGCTACCGATCGTGGAACGCCACCTCGACCGCGTGCTCGCGACCGATTCGGGTGATGCCTGGCTCCAGCAGGTCCGCAGCGCCGTCGCCGAAGCGCTCTGCGACGGAAACCCGTCGATCCGGATGATCGCCCGGCATCTCGCGCTGAGCGTGCGCACGCTACAACGCCGCCTCGACGAACGCGACCTCGTCTTCAAGGCGGTCGTGGCCGAAACCCGCCGCGAGATCGCCTACCGCTACCTCGCGGACGGCAGCGCGAATCTCACGGAAGTCGCGTTCCTGCTCGGCTACTCGGAGCTCAGTGCCTTCGATCGCGCCTTCCGGCGCTGGACGGGATCGACGCCGCTCGAGGCGCGCAGGAGTCTCCGGGCGGCTGCCAGCTGACGCCTCGAGCTGTGGCACCGAAGGTCAAGCACGTCGGCTCCGAACCTGCCAGCCTGCTCTGCCAGGTGCAGGCCACGCTCCGCCGTTCGAGAGCTTCGACCGCCCCGAGCTGGCAGGCGCGGCTCACCAACTCCCTACGACACGTGGTCGAGCGCCGTTTCACACGCGAGGGCTTGGGTCGGCACGATGCGCGTGAACAGCGCGGAGCGGTAGCTCCGCATCAGCTCCGATTTCTGCACGTACTCGACGCAGTCCGACGCGGGCAGCCCGAGCGTCTCGAAGATCTCGGGCGCGAGGAAGCGGTCGCGCATCTGGTAGCAGCCCTCGACCGCGAACTCCTCGCGCTCGTCGCGCTCCTTCTCGGTGAGCTGCGGGTAGTAGTCGCGTAGCGCGAGCCGCCCGAAGGCCACGTGGCGCGCCTCGTCCTGCATCACGTAGGCGTTCACCTGCGCCGCGAGCCGGTTCTTCGCGCCGTCGCGGATCTGCTGGAACGACGCGAGCGCGCGGCCCTCGACCAGCACCTGCATGCCGAGGTAGGTCATGTCCCAGCGCGAATCGCTGAGCACGTCGCCGAGCAGCGCCTTGAGGGGAGGCGTCATCGGATAGGCCAGCTCGAACTTGTCGTGCAGCAGCCGCGAGAACGCCTCGACGTGACGCACTTCGTCCACGACCTGCGTCGCGGCGTAGTACTTCGCGTCCATCTGCGGCACCTGCTGCACGATCTTCGCGGTGCAGATCAGCGCGCCCTGCTCGCCGTGCAGGAACTGCGAGATCTGCCAGGCCTGCTGGTGGTGGCGCAGCCTGGCGCGCTCCTCGCGCGTCAGCTTGTCCCAGATCGGTGAACCGAAGATGAGGACCGACTCGTCGGGCAGCTCCATCGGGTTCTCGGGATCGAGGTCCTGCGACCAGTCGATGCGGTCCTCGGCGTTCCACTGCAGCTTCTTGGCCTTGCTGTAGAGGCCCTCCATGGCCGGGCGGCCGTGCGCGTACTCCCAGCGGAAGGTCGTGTCGAAGTGGCTGGGAATGTCCCAGCGCGTGGTGTCGATGGCAAAGGGGTAGCGGTCTTCGGTGGCCATGCGGTCCTCCTATGGCGGGAGACAGCATCGCCCGACCGAGGCCGGCAAGGCTTTGCACGCGGCGCCAAGCTGTTGGCAGTTGGTGCCAACCTGGAGCGCCCGCGACTTTCGGTCCGCGGCTGGCGCCTGCTGCGCTCATGCGGGGCCAGGCACCGGCGACCCACCCGCCCGGCGCCGACTCGCGAGCACTGCGTGGCTGATCCCAGCGGCGGCGACGAGCGCAAGAGCGACCCAGCCGCGCGGGCCCACCAGCACGAGCGACGGGTCGAACGTGAGGGCCACCGTCTTCGCGAGGGCCGCGATCTTGTAGGGGTGCATCTCCGCCATGCCCGGAGCGGTCACCATCTCGAGCAGGTCGCGCCGGCTGCGGTGGCGGATCACGACGACCGAGCCCCAGCTTTCGTCGGTGATGCCCCACTGCTCGACGGGTACGATCGGCGTCCCGGCGATCACGGGATGCCCGGCTCGCGGGAAGAGCCGCGGGATGAAGTAGTCGGTGTAGCGGGCGAGCACCGCCTCCGCCGACTCGTCTGCGCGCAGCCCCGGCGCCGCTCCGGGCTGCTCGCGCAGCTCGGCGAGGTTCAGGATGAAGACCTCGCGGCCATCGTCCGTCTCCGCGAAGCGGCGAAACCACTCGAGCTGGCGCGCATCGATCCCACCCTGCCGCTCGAGGATCGCGAGGTAGCGCTCCACCTCCACGTGCGTGAGGGGGCCGCGCACCCCGTCGTACCAGAGGAGGAAAGCCGCGCAGAGAAGCGCGGCGGTCGCCCAGATCCAGCGCGGCCCTCTCATCGCTCCCGCCTCTGACTCAGTGAACCCGATCGGCGGTCGAAGTCTGCCCACCCCGCTCGGTGATGTCGGGGCCCGGCAGACTGATCAGCATGCAGAGGCTCGAGCTCGGAAGCCGCGCTGGTCATGCATCCAACCTCCTGAGTCCTGGGGAACGATCAGCATCGCTCGCCACGCATTCCGCGCACTTGGCAGTTCGCGACAGCTTCTCGACAATCGATGCCTATCACACGCGCAGCGACCAATACTACGCCAAGGGCGACCAGCGCGTGGTGCGCAGCAGCCGGCTCTGCCACTGGTCCCGCAGCGCGAGCGCGTCGTGCATCCACGTGCCCGGCTTGGCGAGCTCGGCGGGCACCTCGCGGGTGAGCAGGCCGAGCACGAGGCGCGGATCCAGCACCTTCTGCCAGAGCACGATCTCGCGGCGCCGCCCGCTGCCGAAGACGGTGCGGAAGCCGCCCTGCACCTGGAGCATGGCGTGGCCGCGGCTCTCGTGGCCCGCCATCTCGCGCGCGTAGTGCGCCCCGCTCTTCTCGACGTACTCCTCGAGCTTGCCTTCGCGCGGCCAGACCGTGTCTTCCATGTAGAGCGTGAGGTCGTGGTCGGCGCCGGCCGGGGGCACGGCGGCGAAGTCGAAACGCTGGAGCGGCGACCAGGGCAAGGGCTCGAGCAGCTTCGCCTCCACGTCGTGACGAAGCGCGTCGAGCTGCACTGCGACCTCGCGGAGCGGTCCGCGCGCAACGCTCGCCGCGAGCGCCTCGTAGGCGGCCGCGCCCTCGAGCGCGGTGAGCGTCACCAGCCGGTACGAATGCCCGGTGCCGTGCGCGTGGCGCAGCACGTAGGCGACGCGCGCGCCCGCCGTCTCGGCCACGCGCGGGATCCAGTTGTCGCGCAGCAGCGCGTCGAAGGCGTCTTCGGTCTCGCCGCGCACCGCATGCGTCTCGTGGAGCAACCACATCGCGGCGAGGCTATCACGCTACCTGGTGGCAGCGCGCACCAGCGCGGGGCGACTCGTACAGCGCGCGAGCCAGGCATCCACGTTCGGGTAGCGCGACAAGTCGAGCTGCGCGAGCCGCGCCGTCACCCAGACCGACGCCACGTTGAGGTCGGCGACGCCGAAGGACTCGCCGAGGATGCAGCTGCGGCTCTCGAGCTGCGCGTTCAGTACCCGGAGCGGCGGCTGGAGCGCGGCCTCCCCCTGCTGCGCGGCCGTTTCGGCCGCCTCCCGTGTGAACGGCACGACCCCGGGATGAGTGGCGCGGAACTCCTCGGTCTCCGTCCAGGCGCGCCAACGCTCGAACTGCGGCCCGCCCGAGCGGAAGAGCACGGCGAAGAGAGGCTGCTCGCACTCGGTCATCACCCAGAACGACCACTGCACGGCGCGCGCGCGATCGGCCTCGGACGCGGGCCAGAGCGTCCCCCGGCCGTACCTTTCGGCCAGGTAGAGGTTGATGGCCATCGATTCGAAGAGCGCGAGGTCCCCGTCCACCAGGGCCGGTACGTGGCCGTTCGGATTGATCTTCAGGAACTCGGGCGAGCGAGTGTCGCCGCCCGCGAAGTCGGTCTTCACCAGCTCGTAGGGGATGCCGAGCTCCTCGAGCATCCAGAGCGGACGGAAGGTACGGGTCTGGGGCGTGCCGTAGAGACGCAGCATGGAGTTTCCTTCCCCACTTTGGAGGACGGCCGGGGAGGCCCAGGGGATACGCGGCTCCCTCGCGCCATCCTCAGCGCGCCTCGCGCCACTGCTCCGGCGTGAAGGTCCGCACCGCAAACGCGTGGACCGGCCCGTCCATCCACTCGCCGAGCGCGGCGTAGACGAGGCGCTGCGCCGCCACGCGCGAGAGGCCGGCGAAGCGCTCGGAGACGACGATCGCGCGGTAGTGGCCGCCCGTCGCCCCGTGGCCGGCGTGCAGCCGGCTCTCGTCCTCCACCTCGACGTGCACTGCGCCGAGCGCCTCTCGCAGGCGTGCCTCGATCTCAGTTTGCACGGCGCGCCTCGATGCGGAGCTGCACGCCGTGCGCGGGCTTGAGAGTCAGCTCGGGCTTCGGCACCACCGGATGGCTGGGATCCACCGTCACGCGATAGCGCTGGAGCACGCGCGCCAGCACCGCACGCAGCTCGAGCAGCGCGAAGTCCTCGCCGACGCAGCGGCGCCCGCCGAGGCCGAAGGGCAGATACGCCATCGCGTGTCGCGGCTCGCCGCGCTCGGGCCGGAAACGCTCGGGGTCGAAGCGCTCGGGCTCGCTCCAGTACGACGGGTGGCGGTGGAGGGTGTAGACCGAGATCAGCGCGATGGCGCCTTTCGGGATGCGGATGCCGTCGACCTCGTCATCCTCGAGCGCCTGCCGCGGCAGTATCCAGCCCGGCGGATGCATGCGCAGCGTCTCGCGGAGGGTGCGGCCGAGCAGGTCGAGCTTCGCCAGCTCCGCGAGCCCGGGCGCGCGGGCGCCGAGCGCCGCGTCCACCTCGCCCTCGAGCCGCCCGCGCAGCGCCGCGTCGCGGCCGATCTCGTAGAGCGCCCAGGTCAGCGTGACCGCGGTGGTCTCGTGGCCCGCGTTCACGAAGGTCATCAGCTCGTTGTACAGCTCGCGGTCCGAGAGCGCCGCGCCCGTCTCTTCGTCCCGGACGCCCAGCAGCAGGCCGAGCAGATCGTCGGGCAGCGGATCCATCTGGCGGTGCGCGTCGATCATGCCGTGCACGAAGCGGCTCACCCAGCCGAGCGACTCGCGCATGCGCCGGTTGCGCGCCGTCGGCACCCAGAGCGGCAGCGGCACGAGGTGATCGAACAGATACTGCGCATAGCTCGCCCCGAAGGCGGCGCGGCGATGGAAGTCGTCGGCCTGCTCGCGCACGTCGCTGCCGAACATGGCGCGGCACACCACGTCGAGCGCCAGCTTCGACGTCTCCGGCATCACCGCGAAGAAGTCGCCGCCGGCGTGCTGCTGATCCCAGCGCTCGAGCATGGCGTCCGCCCCTGCGACCAAATGCGGCACCATCGCCTCGATCTTCTCGCGCTGGAAGGCGGGGACGACCATGCGGCGCTGACGCCGCCAATCGTCGCCATCCACGAAGAAGACGCCGTCGCCCGCGAAGTGCCGCAGCTTCGCGATCTGCGCGCCCTTCCAGTACGCCTTGTGATTGCGGATCAGCACGTGCCGGGCGTACTCGGGCCGGTTCAGGATCACGCCTCGCAGCGGACCGGCCTGGATCCCGACCGCATCGCCGTGGCGCGCGATCAGCCCGCCCACGAAGCCGAGCGGGTCGTCGCGCATGCCGCGCGTGAACGGGAACGGCGTCCAGTCACGCGGGCCCGGCGGGAACACCGCCGGTCGCTGCACGAGAGCGGGAGCCGCGCTCACGAACTGCCTCCGTGCTGGGCGAACAATGACACGCCAGGCGGCTCAGCAGCGGCCCCAGGCCGCCTGCTGCAGCCGCTCACCCCGATCGCCGCGCCTACCGTGTCCGAACGCACCACGCCCGCCCATCTCTCACGGATCTTTCGGCAACCCGAGGATGCGCTCGGCGATGATGTTCTTCTGTATGTTCGGCGTCCCGCCGCCGATCACGACCTCGGGCCACGACAGCGCCATGCGCTGCCACTTGCCCTGCTCGGGCGCGGCGTCCTTGTCGAGCACGCCGGCGGCGCCCTCGATCTCGAGCGCCAGCTCGCCGAGCTCGATCTCGAGCGCGGCGCGCTGCAGCTTGTTCACGGAGGTCTCGGCTCCCACGTTCTCGCCCCGGAGCTGCCTGGTGAGGAAGCGCAGGCCGTTGAGGCGCATGGCCTCGATGCGCGCGTCCGCGCGCGCGATGCGGCGGCGCACACCGGGATCCTGCGCCGCCGGCTTGCCGTTCTTCTTGCTCTTCCTCGCGAGCGCCTTGATCTCCTCGAGGCTGCGCTGCAGGCCCGCCACCTCGGCGATGCTCGAACGCTCGTGCGCGAGCGCCGAGACGGTGACCTGCCAGCCCTGCCCTTCCTCACCGAGCCGGTTCGCCACCGGCACGCGCACGTTGTCGAAGAACACCTCGGCGAACATCGAGCCGCCGGCCATGTTCTTGATCGGGCGCACGCTGATGCCGGGCAAGTCCATCGGCACCAGCACGCAGGTGATGCCCTCGTGCTTCGACTCCGAGGCGTCGGTACGCACCAGCAGGATGATCCACTTCGACCACATCGCGATCGAGGTCCAGATCTTCTGGCCGTTCACGACGTAGTCGTCGCCGTCGCGCACGGCGCGCGTCGCGAGCGCCGCGAGGTCGCTGCCCGAGCCCGGCTCCGAGTAGCCGGTGCACCACTGGTACTTGCCGTCGAGGATGTCGGGGATGAACTTGCGCTTCTGCTCCTCGCTGCCGTACGAGAGGATCGAGGGCCCCACCCAGGCGAGTCCCATGAAGCAGGTGCCGAGCGCCGGCGCGCGCGCGTTCGCCATCTCGTCCTTGAGGATCACCTGCTGCGCGATCGTGCCGCCGCCGCCGCCCACTTCCTCGGGCCAGGCGAAGCCCACCCAGCCCTTCGCACGTACCTGCTTCTGCCACTCGGCGAGTGCCTGCGGGGTGTGCTTCTTCGGCAGATGCTGCTTCAGGAACTTCCGTACCTCGGCGCGGAAGGCCTCGTCTTCGGGCGTGAAGTCGAAGTCCATCTAGAGACCTCCGAGCGTGGCGACGCGCTCGTAGTGCCAGTCCGCATCACCGAAGGCGGGACGCAGCCACTTGGCGCGCTTCAGGTACAGGTGCGCGTCGCACTCCCACGTGTAGCCGATGCCGCCGTGGAGCTGGATCGCGTCGATGCCGAGCCTCGGCAGCGCCTCGCTCGCGTAGGCCTTGGCGCGCGAAACGGCGAGCGGCAGATCCTTGTGGCTCTGGTCCAGGCACCACGCCGCGTAGTAGACCAGCGACTGAAACGACTGCGTGTCCACGTACGCCTCTGCCAGCGGATGCTTCACGGCCTGGAAGGTGGCGATCGGCCGCCCGAACTGGATGCGCTGCTTGGCGTACTCGGCGGTGAGGCGCAGGGCGGCCTCGGCTGCGCCTACGGCTTCGGCCGTCACCGCGAGCGCGCCCACGTCGAGCAGGTGGGTGATGGCGGCGGCGTTGCCCTTCGGCAGCACCGCATCGCGTCCGATCCTGACTTCGTCGAGCGACACGCGACCGAGACGCT
>Ga0247727_10013964_pt1 | contig 13433 bp, 8 predicted proteins | sample WisWelCaveWW1625_FD_202498 | JGI IMG/M metagenome (GOLD analysis project Ga0247727, IMG submission 202498) | Biofilm microbial communities from Wishing Well Cave, Virginia, United States - WW16-25 | ecosystem: Environmental > Aquatic > Deep subsurface > Groundwater > Cave microbial mat | place... | reverse complement strand
CCCAGGACTTCGTGCAGGCGTTCGCGAAGGCGGGCGTCGACGACCTCACGGTCCACGTGGAGAGCGATCACGACACCGCTGCGACGATCCGCGCGATCCGCGACGCCGGCGTGTCGCCCGGGGTCGTCCTCAACCCGGCGACCCCTTTCGAGAAGGCGGTTCCGTACCTCGGCGACGTCGACCTGATCCTCGTGATGACGGTCCACCCGGGATTCGCGGGCCAGGCGTTCCGGCAGGACGTCGTCCCGAAGATCCGCGAGGCGCGCGACTATATCGACCGCGAGGGGCTCGACGTGCAGCTCCAGGTGGATGGCGGGATCAGACTCGACACGGCGCCGATCGTCGCGGAGGCCGGCGCGGACATCCTCGTGTCCGGATCGGGAATCTTCCCCGACCGCATCGCGGAGAATCTACGGGCGATCCGCTCCGCGGCGGAGACCGCCCGCGCGCGGAAATGATAGCGGCCATCGTGGGTGTCGCGGTTCTGTCAGGCGATTCTTGATGCGCCTGACTCCGCTCCGCAGCCGCTCCTCCCGTGCGGCCGGGGGAGGGCGGTGAAAGTGAAAATGCGAACGGACCCGCCATCGAAAATGACCTGACGGTGCTGGTGTCGCGGTTCTGTCCCCGAATCGGGTGAACTCCCGGCCTCGGGACCATCGCCCGATTTGTTACAGCCTACCGGACGCGGCCTCCGTCACCCGACTTGGGACGGGACCTGGTGTCGCAAACCTTTAAGCCCGCGAGCCCATCGAGGCGGCCCGTTCCATGGCGTTTCCGACGTTCGCGGTGTTCGGCTTCGCCGTCCCGCTCGTCCTCCTCGCGGTCAACCTACTCCTCCGCTACGGCGGGATCCTCGCGACGATCGGCCTGTTCGTCTGGCTCGGCCTGTCGATCGTCCTCATGCCCACGGACGAGCCGACGACCTAGCCCTCGTACAGCGCCTCCGAGGTCACGTCGAGCTCGAGCCACTCGTCGATCGACCGAACGTCCTCGAGGAGGACCGTGACCATCTCGCCCTCCTCATCCTCGACGATGAAGGAGTCGAGCAAGTCCTCGCTCTCGACCGTGTCCCGCACGACCCCGACGAATTCCCCTTGCGCATCGACGACGTTCAGGCCCGTGAACAGCTCGACGGCGGGCGCCTTCAGCAGGACGCGGTCCGCGATTCGTTCGATGAACCGCCGCCCGAGGCGGAGCTTGCCTATCGTGCCCTCGCCGATCACGAGGAAGCGATCCTCCTCTGCCACGACGTAGCCGAGCTCGACGCCCTCGGAATCGACGACCGCCGAGCCGACGAGGGTCGAGCCTCTCCGCGCCGCCACAGGACTTCCTCCGCGAGACGGGCGGCCCATGGACCGAGCCTACTTGAAGCTTTTCGGGAACGCGGCGATGGCCCCTCCCGCCAAATTGTTATCGTGTGCGATATCGAAGTCGCCGGGTTTATACGCGCTCCTCCTCGTGCGCGCGGCATCACGTCCCTTCTCTAGTGAGCGAAGGGAATACGGTAGGGAGCCATGCCGCTCTGTGGCCTGTGCGAAACGGAGGTAGCCGGCGGCTGGCGCGCATGCGGGGCGTGCGGCCATCCCCTCGACCGGCCCGTCACGCGCCACAGTTCGCCCGACGCGGTACGCAAGGCGCTCGAATCGGCTCGCAAGGCCCTCGTGGCGACTACCGGATCCGTCGACATGACGTTCGCGCGGCACCTCGCCGAGCGCGCGGAGCAGACGGACGCCGCGGGCGACACGGGCCTCGCCCTCGACCTTGCGCGGGGCGCACGCCACGCGGTCGATCTTGCGAAGCGCCGGGCTCGCGTCGACGCTGCCCTGGCGTACGCGGACAACGTCCTCCAGGAGGCGCGGCGCGCGGGGATCGAGACCCTCGCCTTCGAGAGGAACGTCACGCAGGCTCGGACCCTCGTGACCCGTGGCGACTACGTCGGCTCGGAGCGGCTCCTCCGCCGCCTCTCGATCCGGACCCTCGACCAGCGGAGGGAGCGGCAGCTCCAGGCGGTCCTCGATAAGGCGGCGACCCGCGTGCGGCACGCGAAGGAGCGCGGGGCCGACACGGCAACGGCCGCGGGACTCCTCGTCCAGGCGCGGGAGGCCCTGGCCCTCCGGGATTACGCGCGGGTGCGGAACCTCGCGGCGAAGGTCCTCGAGCGAGCGGACGCCGCCCGGCGGTACGCGCGGGCGGAGACGATCCTGACGAACGTCGCGATGGACGTCGACGCGGCGCGCAAGGCGGGCGTGCCCGTGGCGGAAGCCCGCAAGACCCTCACTCAGGCGCGGGACGCGCTCCGGGGCGGGCTCTACGCAGATGTCCAGCAGCTCGCGACGCGCGGCCGCGGGCAGCTCCGGGAGACGCGCCGCTACGCGGTCGTGGAGCGTGCCTTGCGAGAAACGGAGCGCGAGGCGGTGCGACAGGGACGTCAGGGGGTCGATGTGTCCCGTGCGGAGGGCCAGCTTACGGACGCGCGCGCCGGCCTCGAAGTGAAGGACTACGCCCGTGTCACGACGCTCTCGAAGGAGGCGTGGGAGGTCCTCCGAGAGGGCATCCAGCTCAAGCGTCTCCGAGATGCGTTCGAGAGCCTACGGTTCGACTCGGAGGACCTGCATCGGGTCGGCGCGGACGCGACGGAGTTCGACAGCGCGATGCAGGACCTCGAGCGGGCGCTTGCCTCGAACGACCTGGCGGAGGCGAGGAGCCTCGTCGCGCGGTGCCGCCACGCCGCGGAGACCGCGCGAGAGATGCACTACCGCGGCATCATGGAACGCACCCTCACGATCATCCTCGCGAACGCGACTCGCGGGCTCGACCCGGACCTCGCGAAGGGGATCATGAAGGAGGTCGACGACGCGGTCTCCGTCGGGCGCAAGATCGACGTCCAGTCCCTCATCGACGAACGAATGTCCGCGATCGACGCGGAGACGGGGTCGCGGATGAACGCGCGCATCCTGACAGCGCGGGACTTCGTCGTCGAGCTCAAGGCGGCGGGCCAGGACACGGTCGCGATGGAGGGCAAGCTCGCGGACGCGATGATCGCCCTCCAGGAACGCCGGTACGTGCAATCGGACGCCCTCCTCGACGCGACGGAGCACGACATCTGGGCCCTGCGCGAGACGCTGCGGAGCGAGGCCGCGGAGATGCTCGGTCAGGCCCGCGCTCAGGTCGTCCACGCCCGCAACGCGGGCATGTCGATCGACGCCTCCGTGCGCTTCCTCCACGACGCCGAGGTGGCGTACAGCGAGAGCCGTTACGCGGACGCCATGACGGTGAGCCGCACGTGCATCGCGGAGATCGAGCAGGCGATCTCCTCCGTCCAGGCCGAGCAGCGGCGGATCGACGAGCAGGAGGTGCGCGGCCGCGATGAGCGCGTCACGGTCTTGCAGCGCCGGATGGCGGCCGTCCGGGGGGAGATGCAGAACCTAATCCGGGACCACGAGGACCTCGCGAAGGCCCTCGAGATCCTCAGCGCGGCGGACCTGGCGATCGAGACCGGGGCGCTCGACGAGGCGGAGCAGCACGTGGTCGCCGCGGAGGGCCTCGTCCAGGGCGTCAAGACGGCCCTGCGGCACCACGCGACGGAGATCCTCGTAGAGATTCGCACCCGGATTGCGGATGCGCGCCGGAACGGCGTGCTCACGGAGGACGTCGAGACGGTCCTCCGAGACGCGGAGGAGGCGCTCCAGGGCGGGCGGCCGTCGGAGGCCCTCGAGAAGACGACCTCCGCGTTCCGTCTCATGGAGGAGCGGCAGCGCGACCGGATGGCGGAGGAGCAGCGCATCGCGATGGAGAAGGCCCGGGCGGCGGCGGGCAAGTACGTCACGGTCAAGAAGCTGATCGAGGACCTCCGGAAGGCGGACATCGAGGTCGCCGGGGCGGAGGAGTCCCTCCGGAGGGCGGAACGTGCGCTCCAGGAGAAGGCGTACGAGCGCGTCGACGAGGTCCTCGCGGAGCTCGACGCCACCGCGACGGAGCTCATCGAGGAACTCGTGGCCGCCGCGCGCACCCTAATCAACCGGGCGGGCGCGAACATCAACGAAGCGCGCGCAGACAGTCTCGATGTGCACGAGGCACTCGATGCCCTGAACAAGGCGGAGGCGTACTTCGACCGAGGGGACTACGACGATGCGGTCGAGTACGCTCGGGCCGCAGAGAAGAAGGTCCAGGAGATCCTCCGGGCGAAGGCGGAGCGCGACGCGGAAAAGGCTCGCGCGGCGATGGAGCGCGCCCGCGCCGGAATCGCCGCGATGAAGAAGGTCCTCGCGGACCTCAGCCGCGCGGACATCTCGATCGTCAACGCGGACGACGCCATAGAACGGGCCGAGATGGCGTTCGCGGAAGGTCGCTATCCGGAGGCCGAGTCCGAGCTCGAGGAGGTCCACGAGACCGCGCAGAGCCTGACCACGGGGCTCGAGGTCGCCGCGAAGGACCTCGTCGGGATGGCGGAGAAGCGCATCGCGGAGGCGAAGGTCGGCGGGATCATGTCCCAGCGCGCCGAGGTCGTCCTCTCGAACGCTCGCGAGGCCGTCAAGGATCGGCGGTTCGTCGAGGCGATCGAGTACAAGAAGGTCATCGAGGACATCCTCGAGGACGTCCGGCGTCAGCAGCTCGCGCGCGACGCGCGCGGCACGCTGACGGAGCTCCGCGCGAAGGTCGAGGCGCACGCGAAACTCGGTGCGGACGTCCGCATCGCGTCCGAGCTCATCGCGAAGGCGGACGAGCACATCGCGAAGGGCGAGGTGAGGGACCTCGAGTCGTACATCGAGCGGGCCGCGGAGGCGATCGAGATCGCGCGGAGGGCCCACCTCGGCTCGCTCGTCGACTCCCTCTCACCGATCGTCCAAGAGGGCGCTGCCCAGGGCCTGCCCCTCTCCGAACTCGAGGCGCTCCGGGCGCAAGCCGTCAAGGCCGCTGAAGCAGACGAGCTCGAGGAGGTCTACCGCATCCGCGGGGACCTGCAAGAGCGGCTCCTCGACCTGAAGCGACAAGGCCTCCTCAAGAAGGCCCTCAAGGAGATCCATGCCCTCGACGACGTCCTGGTGCAGTGCGAGCGCATGGGCATCCCGACGGTCCCCGCGAAGGGCCTCCTCGACGACGCACGGCACGCGATCGAGGCGGGAGACGTCGACACGTTCCAGCGCCGCCTGAACGAGGCGCGGTCGAGCCTCGAGGAGTCCCGCGCGCGGTACTTCGCGCAGCGGTACGAGAGCCGCATCCACGCCGTCACGACGATGATCGCGAACGCGAAGCGCATCGGGGCGGAGGTCGGAGAGGCGGAGCGGACGCTCTCCCACGCGGAGTCCGCGCTTCGGCAGAACGACATGGCGATGGCGGAAATCCTCGTCAAACAGGCGGAGGTCGCGATTGGCGTCCAGGTCCAGAACTTCATCAAGAACCGCTACCCGAACCTGATCCTCCACCTCCCCTCCGTGGGGCTCCAGGAGAACGTCTGGAACCGCTACGCGTTCGAGGTCGAGAACAAGGGCAAGCTCCCCGCGCGGAACGTCGAGATGCACTTCGGCGGGGACGTCGAGACGAAAGGACTCGCTCCAATCCCAGAGATCGGGGTGGACGAGAAGCGCCTTGTGGACATCGGCCTCAGGCCGAAGGCGTCCGGCGACGTGCCCGTGGAGATCGGCGTCGCGTACCAGCGGATGTTCGACGAGAACCGGTACGAGGTCCGCGACAAGAAGGACATCAAGGTCGAGCCAGAGGGGACGTATTTCGTCGAGGACGTCTTCCTGATCCACTCGGACGGACGTCTCGTGAGCCACCAATCGCGCAAGTTCCGCGAGGCGATCGACGAGGACATCTTCTCCGGCATGTTGACGGTCGTCCAGGACTTCATCAAGGACTCCTTCAAGCGCTCGCGGACGGCGTTGCGGCGGCTCGAGTTCGGGGACTCGAAGATCCTCATCGAGCGCTCCCCGCACACGTTCCTCGCGTGCGTCCTCCTCGGCCAGGAGCCGCGGCTCCTCCCCCTCTACATGATCGAGGTCCTCAAGCAGGTCGAGGACACGTACGGGCCGGTCCTCGAGAAGTGGAGCGGCCTCCTGAGCCAGCTCGCGGGGATCGACGATGTGATCGCGAAGCTCGTGTACGTCACGCGGGACCCGAGTGCGGAGACCGGCGCGTTCGCGGACAGCCCGATCACCGTGACGGCGAGGGTCATCGAGGCCCTCGGCGTCGAGCAGACTCAGGAGGTGAACGACCTCCTGAGGGAGGCGCAATCGAGCCTCGAGACGGACCTCCAGCTGTCGTGGCAATTCATCGAGAAGGCGAGGACGCAGGCAGAGGCGGCGCGGACGCACCTCGGGGAGCGGATGCAGGAGCTCGTCGCCGCGGTCCGCGAGACGGTCGCCGAGCTCAAGGGGATCGGCGCGGACACGGGCCAGGCGGAGCTCCTCATGAAGGAGGCCGAGGAGGCGATGCACGAGGGGAAGTACGACCGCGTACGGGAGATCCGCAAGGGCCTCCACGAGTCCCTCGAGCGGGCAAAGGGCGAGCTCACCGCGAAGAAGGTCGAGCTCGAGCTCGCGAGCCTCATCAACGAGATCCAGGTCGCGAAGAGCCAGAGCCTCGACGTCGGGGAGGCGGAGTCCTTCCTGACGAAGATCGAGAACGCAGTCCAACGCAAGAGCTACCAGCAGATCGAGGAATACCTGCGGCGGGCGAAGGAGTCCCTGAACCGCCAACGCCGACGGAGCGTCCTCGGCAAGGCCCGGGAGGACCTCGCGCGCCTCCAGGCGACCCTCGCGGAAGCGAGGGCGATGCGGGTCGACCTGGGCGACGTCGAGGTCGTCTTCGCGCGTGCGGAGTCCGCCATGCAGGCGGAGAACCTGAAGGACCTCGAGCCGCTCCTGAGCCGTGCGGAGGCGACGACGAACGCCCGCGTCCAGGAGATCCTCCAGGAGCGCTACCCGCGCCTCTTTCTCGAGACCTCCACGACGGGCCTCCAGGCGGACCGCTGGAACCGCTTCACGCTTCACATCGCGAACAAGGGCAACTGGCCCGCCCAGGACGTCACCCCGACCGTCCTTGGCCCCGTGGACGTGGAGGGACTCCGCACGATCGATCGAATCGAGCCGAACGAGGAGGCCGTCCTCGAACTCGGCGTAAAGCCCCACGCGGCGGGCACGATGGACTTCGACTTCGAGGTCCACTACCGCCGACCCCTCGACGGGTCGCGCCAGCAGGTCACGGACTCGTCCGCCGTGCGCGTCGAGGAGGAGGGCGGATACGCAGTGGACGACGCGATCCTCGTCCACGGGGACGGCGCGATGATCTGCCACGAGTCCCGCGCGTTCGTCCACCCGGAGGAGCGCTCCCAGGTCGCCGCCCTCGAGGCGGAGGCCCGCGCACTCGCAACAAGAGGCTTCCGGCGCGGGGAGGGCGTCGTCCGGGCCACGATGGGCGACCGCACCCTCGTCGCCGCGACCGGGCCGAACACCACACTCGTCGTCGGCCTCCGGGGCGAGGAGCCCACGATCCTGCCCCTGTACCTCGTCCAGTCCCTCCACGAGATCCACGAGACGTTCGGGCGCGAGCTCGAGTCGTGGACGGGGGACGCGGAGTCCTCCTCGGGAATCGCGGCCCTGGTCCGGAAGATCCTGTTCGCGACGGGGATCCCCGGCGTGTCCCTCGGGCCGCTCGAGGACAGCCTCGTGAGCCGGATCCCCGCCCTGATCGAGAAGGGCCTCCTCGAAGGGGAGGGCGGCCGGGACTTCGTCGAGTGGGCGCGCGACGTCATCGCCGCGGCCGGCTATCCGGAGGGGGTCCGCGTCCTCGAGCGGCTATCCGCGATGACCGCCGGCCCGACGGAGGAGATCTCCGCGCAGATCCACGAGGCCGTCCTCGCGTCGCGGGAGTCGGAGGGGCTGCAGATCTCGGACGAGCAGGTCGGCGCCTACGTCGACGTCCTGCGGCGGACGCTCGAGGCGGTCATCCAGGCGAAGGTCCGCGCGGGGATCCAGCGGGACTGGCCCGTCTCGCGCCTCTCCGTGAAGGCGACGGACTCCATGGTGTACGACGCGGTGACCGCGTTCCGCAAGATCATCGTCGGGCAGAGCGGCGCGAAGGAGCTCGACATCGTCGCGCCGAACGACTCGTGGCGCGGGATGAAGATCACGATCCAGGTCCACATGGACTCCGTGAGCGGGGCGTACCGCCTCTGGGCGAAGAAGATCGAGATCCTCCTCCGGAGCCAGGATGCCTGGAAGATCAAGCAGGGCCTCGAGAGGGGCGAGTACTTCGTTGGCATCGAGGGTCAGCGTCTCCGGATCGACCCGTCCATGGTGTCGTTCATCGAGTCCCTCCCGGACACCGTCGTCGAGGAGCCCTTTGAGGGCGGCTCCGTGTACCTCGACACGCAGATGAGCCGCGACCTGCTCGCGGAGGGCTACGCGAAGGAGGTCGTGAACATCATCAAGGAGGCGCGCAAGGACATGAGCCTTGCCGACGACCGCATCGTCGAGGTCGAGATCGCCGCGGGCCAGGGCCTCCGCGAGATGCTCCAGGCGTGGGTCGACCTCATTGTCCGCGAGACGAACGCGCTCGACGTGAAGTTCGTCTCCGTCGCGCCGGCGGATGCGTACGTCGTCGAGGCCACGCTCGGCGACAACCGGTTCCTGCTCGCGGTGCGCGAGGCCCAGATGTAGAAGGGCTTTTACGGGCCACGGCCCATCGCGCCGGCGGATGGGGATCAACCTCTCCGACATCGTCTCGGCGACGCCCCGCGCGCTCGAGGACTTCTCCGGGAAGGTCCTCGCGATCGACGCCTTCAACACGCTATACCAGTTCCTCGCGATCATCCGACAGGCCGACGGCACGCCCCTGAAGGACCGCCGCGGTCGCGTGACGTCCCACCTGTCCGGTCTCGTCTACCGCCTCTCGAACTTCGTCGCCGCGGGGATCCGCCCCGCGTTCGTGTTCGACGGGGAGCCGCCGCGGCTCAAGGCGCGCACAATCGAGGGTCGGTCGGAGGTGAAGCGGCGCGCGGAGGCGGAGTGGAAGGAGGCACTCGAGGTCGGGGACCTCGCGACCGCGCGCACGAAGGCGATGCAGACGTCCCGCCTGACGAGCGAGATGATCGAGCAGTCGAAGCGGCTCCTCGGCCTTCTGGGGGTGCCGTGGGTCCAGGCGCCGAGCGAGGGGGAGGCCCAAGCGAGCGCGATGGCCCGCGCGGGGGTCGCGTACGCGGCCGCGTCCCAGGACTACGACGCGCTCCTGTTCGGTTCCCCGCGGCTCGCGAAGAACCTCGCGATCTCGGGACGACGCAAGCTTCCTCGGAAAGAGGTGTACGTCGATGTCCAGCCCGAGGAGATCGTCCTCGAGCGGACGCTCGTCGCGCTGGGGGTGACGCGCGAGCAGCTCGTCGACATGGCCCTGCTGATTGGAACGGACTTCAACGAGGGAGTGAGGGGCATCGGTCCGAAGAAAGCCCTCGCACTCATCAAGAAGCACGGCTCCCTCGCACCGGCCCTCGAGGAGCTCGCCGTGGACATCGAGACGAAGGACGAGGTTCGCCGCATCTTCCTCGAGCCGGAGGTCGAGGACGAAGTCGACCTGAAGTTCAAGGACCCGGACGCGGAGGGCGTGCGGCGGATGCTGTGCGACGAGCACGACTTTTCGAAGGACCGTATCGACGTCGCGCTCGAGAAGTTCGGCGAGGGACGCGCGACGCAGAAACAGAAGTCGTTGGACCAGTGGTTCGGCTAGGCGGCCCTCGTTCCCAAGATCGATTACGACATCTTTTGGACCCTGCGGGAAACGCTTTATGGGCGCAGGGGACCCGCTCCGTCGACGAGTGAGGAAAGCCTTTATCCAATCCGCTCCTTGGCGCGACACCCATGGCCCTCGACGTCGCGCAGGCTGTCCTCATCAGTATGGTCCTGTGCGGCGCGCTGAGCCTTCTCGCGTACCGCAAGGACGTTCTCTCTTGGGATGGTGCCCTCGCGGCGTTCGCGGTCGGGATGGTGATCGGCATCTTCGGGGACGTGACGTGGCTCCTCCTTCTCCTGTTCTTCCTCGTCTCGAGCTTCCTCGCGACCCGCTACCGTTTCGCCCTGAAGGAGGCGATGGGCGTCCAGGAGGGCGCCCGCGGGGAGCGTCGCGCATCGAACGTCCTCGCGAACGGGGTCGCGCCGATGGTCGTGGCCCTCGCGTCCCTGCCGGATCTCGCAGCCTTCCCGAAGTCCGTGAGCGGAATCGTGTACCTTTCGACCCTCGCCGTCGCGGGTGCCGACACCCTCGCGAGCGAGATCGGCGTCCTTTCCCGTCGGACCTTCCTGATCACGAACTTACAGCGCGTCCCACCTGGAACGGACGGAGGCGTCTCACTCCTCGGGCAACTGTGCGCCATCGGGGCCGCGCTCTACACTGCGGTCATCGGCTGGTTCGCGCTGTTTTACGTCGCGGACCTGTACGCCCTCACGCCGACCGTACCTGCGGCGACCGCCTTGACCGCGATCCCAATCGTCGTGGGCTTCATCGGATGCCAGGTCGACAGCGTGCTCGGTGCCACGCTCGAGCGGCGCGGACTGATCAGTAAGAAACTGGTGAACCTCGTGTCAACGGGCTCCGGAGCGATCCTCGCGTACGCACTCCTCGTCGCGGCGGGCGGCCTCACGTCACCTTGAGCGCCTTCCGCACGAGGTCGACGCCCTCCTTTGCGAGGGCTTCCGCCCGCACCTGCGTCTTGGCCTCCGCGTAGATCCGGAAGATCGACTCCGTGCCGGAGGGGCGCACGAGGACCCACCCGTCCGGCTCGTGCACCTTCACGCCGTCCACGGTCTCGATCCGCCGTCCCGAGGCGAGCTTCAGGATTGATGCGAGAACGGCGTCCCGGCGGTCCGTCGGCACCTCGACGCTCGCCTTGCTCAGGCTGTACGCCGGCAGGTCCGCGAGGAGCGCGGAGAGCGTCGTCCCGGAACGGGCGAGGAGTTCGAGCATCTTGCCCACGGCCATCGCGCCGTCTCGGCAGAACTGGTGATCCGGGAAGATGACGCCACCGTTCTCCTCGCCCCCGAACGTCGCACCCGCCTCGAACATCGTCCGCGCGACGATCGGTGCGCCGACCCTCGTACGGTGGACCTTCGCACCTTCCTTCAGGACGACGTCGTCGAGGAGGTTCCCTGTGCTCACGGGCGTCACGACGACCCCGCCGCGGCCGCGCACGGCGTCCCGGGCGAGGAGCGCGAGGCTCTTGTCCCCGTAGACGAAACCGCCCGTCTCATCGACGAAGATCGCGCGGTCCGCGTCCCCGTCGTGGGCGACGCCCAGGTCCGCGCGGGACTCGCGCACGACGCGGAGAAGGTCCCCGAGATGCTGGGCGATCGGCTCCGGCGGCCGTCCGGGGAACGCACCGTCCGGTTGGGCGTTCAGCGAGAGGACCGTGCACCCGAGGGTCCGGAGGAGGTACGGCGTTGTGAGAGCGCCCGCCCCGTTGCCTGGGTCGACGACGACGCGGAGCTTCCGCGCGCGGATCGCCTCGACGTCGAGGCGCGACAGGATGCCCTTCAGGTACCTCGGGTTCGCGCCGTCGTCCGAGCGGATCGTCCCGACGTCGGACCACGCGGCGGAGGCGAACCGCTCCTCGAAGTAGATCGCCTCGACGGCCTCCTCGTCCTCGCGGCGCATCTCCATCCCGCGTGCGTCGATCGCCTTGATCCCGTTGTACTCACGTGGATTGTGGGACGCCGTGACGACGACACCACCCTTGAGGCCGCCGATCTTCGCGACGTAGTACTGTGCCGCCGGCGTCGGCACGACGCCGAGGTCGACGAGATCGCAGCCCACGGACATCATCCCCGAGGCGATCGCCCGCGCGAGCATCGGCCCCGACGTTCGCGTGTCGCGCGCGAGCGCGACGACCCCGCGGCCGAGGAACGTGCCAATCGCCTTCCCGACGCGGACCGCGAGGTCCGGGGTCATGTCCTTCCCGACGACACCGCGGATGCCGTTCGTCCCGAAGAGACGGCGCGTCATGCGGCGACCCTCGCATCGACGACCTTCGCGTGGGGCGGCACCTGGATGCCGTCGCCCACGATACTGTCCCGGACGACGGCTCCTTCACCGACCGCAACGCGCTCGCCGAGAATCGCGTGCGACACGTGTGCCTTGTCGTCCACGCTCGCGCCATCGAAGAGCGCCGCGTGATCGACCGTCGCGCGTCCCACGCGGCAGCCGCGGCCCACGACGACGTTCGGTCCGAGGCGGCCCTCCGCGGAGCCTCCGCCGCCGACGAGGACGTGCGGCACGAGGTCCGCGCGGGCGACATCGGCGTCGCGCGCCACGCCGCCCCGGCCGGCCGCGAGGAGGAGACCTTGCGCCGCCAAGTAGCGCGTCAGCGTGCCAGCGTCGGACCACAAGCCGTCGTAGCGGTACATCGCGAAGCCCTTCGGGACGAGGGCGGGGAAGACCTCCCGCTCGAGGGACACGGACCGACCCTTCGGGATGAGGTCGAAGATCGTCGACTCGAAGACGTAGCGCCCCGCGTTGATGAGGTTCGAAGGCGCTTCGTCCGCATTCGGCTTCTCGACGAACCGCGTGACGCGGTCGCCATCGAACGCGACGACGCCGAACGTGGTGGGATCCTCGACGGGCGTGACGACGAGCGTCGCGACGGCCCGACGGGCCTCGTGGAACGCGACGACGTCGGACATGTCGAGCGCGTCGATCACGTCGCCGTTCATCGCGAGGAAGCGGCCATCGATGTGGCCCTCGACGTTCTTGATCGCCCCGCCCGTTCCGAGCGGCTCCTCCTCGTGGATCACCGTGACGTCGCGGCCGAGGTCGTGGGCCTTGAAGAAGTCGCGGACCTCCTCGTAGCGGTAGTTCACGGCGATGAGGACCTCGTCGACCGCCGCCGGGAGGCGGTCGAGTACGTGCAGGATCTGCGGACGGTTCAGGAGAGGGACGAGGGCCTTCGGGCGGGAGTCCGTGAGGGGACGGAGGCGCGTGCCGAAGCCTCCTGCGATCACGAGGACCTGCATCCGCGGTCCGATGCGGGCGCGCGGTTATGTAGTTTCTGACGCGCCCTTTGGCCGACGTCAGCGGGGGACGATCGTCACGACGTTGTTGCCGCGCAGGACGACCGTTCCGACACGGCGGACGTTGTCCTCCTTCGTCTCCTCGGTGTCCTCGAGGACCATGTTCATGTAGTCGTCGTAGCCGACGAGCTTCCCTTCGAGGATGCGGTTGTCCTTCAGGAGGAGTTGGACCCGCTTGTTGATGGACTTCTCCAAAACGCTCAGAGGCATCACCAAAGAAACACGCCCCCCTTCTCTCGCGAGCGAACTCTATCACTGCATTTAAAACTTTCTTTAACGCGACCTCAGAACCGGAAGCCCTCCTGGTCGCGCAGGAGAACCCACGCCGCAAGCAGTGCCGCGAGGGAGCATGCGGACAGGACCACGAGTGCGGCGTCGAAG
>Ga0247727_10013963_pt1 | contig 13433 bp, 9 predicted proteins | sample WisWelCaveWW1625_FD_202498 | JGI IMG/M metagenome (GOLD analysis project Ga0247727, IMG submission 202498) | Biofilm microbial communities from Wishing Well Cave, Virginia, United States - WW16-25 | ecosystem: Environmental > Aquatic > Deep subsurface > Groundwater > Cave microbial mat | place... | reverse complement strand
GATGACGCCGAAAACGCTCGATCATTTTCAGTTTCCCCTTTTTTTCAAAGTCATGGCCCAACCCCATCCCGCGCCGACGCGCTGAAATTATTTCTGCGTTTTTCGCCAAAAAGGATGAGGTCTGTATTCAATGACGTGGGAAACAAATTTTTCTTGCATGCGGTTAATTGGGTAGAGATTCGATATCTTGAACAGCGTAGTCAGGGCAATGCACAAAACTCGTTGCAGCAGTTTATTGATACAGCTAATATCGAGTTGCAAGGTTTATTCAGCATAGACTTCCTTGAACGAGTGGCGCAGCTTAAAGCTTATCGTGCTCCCATTGCCTTGGGCGATTGTTTTGCCGTGGCAATGACGCAAATTCTTGATGCGACATTGCTTACGACCGATAGAGGTGAACTTGAAAAAATAGCCAATGCCGGTGAGTGTAAGATTTTATTTCTGAGATAACCCTGTTTAAATAATTGACAAACTCCCAAAAGGTCTCATTCACTTCACAAAAGTGACGGGACTTTTTTCTTTTTCGGCATATAAATTGCGAGATTTAACGGCGGCAAAATTGAGACGTGCGGCAAATTCAAGTATCTACAATCTTGAGCAACTGTCTTGTGCTTGTTACACGCTCTTTTTTGTAATCCGATAACATACAAATTACGTAACTCCGACTAACGAAAGGGTTTCGCAGATGAAGCGGCGCTGGTTACACTCCGGTTTGGCAGTGGCGATGCTTTGGGGACAGAGCTTGATGGCGCAAATTTCTCTGGGGCCTTATATTCAACGCGTGAAAACCGATCGCGCGACGGTGGTGTGGTATACCGATGCTTCCACGCCCGGTGTTTTGCGATATGGAACAACGAGCGGGCAATGGCTCAGCACGATCAACGTACCGGCAGGGACGGTACATGCCGCGGAAGTGACCGGTTTGAAGCCGAACACGAAATATTTTTATGACATTTCCGACGGCGCTAAAACTTTAGCGACAGGGCAAAATTATTATTTTGAAACACATATCCCGGCCGGCGTGCGCACGCCGTTCAGTTTTATTGCCGCGGGCGATTTGGGCGACGGCTCGCAAAATCAGAAAGACATTGCGGCGCGCATGCTCAGCGAACGGCCCAAACATAAATTCGGACTATTGCTCGGCGATATCACGTACAGCAACGGCGCCCGCAGCGAGTATCTAAAATATTACTTTCCGATTTACAAAGAGCTCATTCCGCATTTTGCCTTTTTCCCCTGCTTGGGCAATCATGATGTCAAGACCTCCAGGGCCGCCGCGTACATGGAGTTTTTTTACACGCCTGCCAATAATCCCGACGGCTTGGAAAATTATTATTCGTTTGATTATGCGAATGCGCATATCGCCGCCCTGGATGATGAACTTTTGATTTCAGGTAATGATTTCCTCAAGCAACTGAATTGGGTGAAACAAGACTTAGCCGATGCCAAAAGCCGCGGCCAGAATTGGCTGATCGTGATGTTTCATAAACCGCCGTACAGCGCCGGCACGCATGGCGATGATGATTTTACCAAAGCCTCGATCGCGCCGATTTTAGAAGCCGCCGGCGTCGATTTGGTGCTCTGCGGCCACTCACATGTGGCTGAGCGCACTTTTCTTTTAAATAACAACAAAATCATTAATCAGAGCACAAACACATATCCCAAAACTGGCGCCGCCACGCCGGTGGGAACGGTTTATGTGGTTTCCGGCAGCGGTGGTAAAACGGGAGCGATTGACGCCAAGCATCCGCTGATGGCCTTTCAACAAGGCGATCTTGGTGGATTTGAAATCGTTTATATCAACGGTGATACATTGCGCGGCAAATTCATGAAAAAGGATGGCAGCATCATCGACAATTTTACGATGACGAAGAAGGGGAATTTCACCAGCGTCGAAATGGCGAAAGACTCGCAGCCGCCGATGCAGTTTGTGTTGAATTATCCGAATCCGCTGCGGCTCAGTCAGGCGCCGGAAGGCTTGAACATTACGTTTGAAATTACCCGACCGACGCCGATACAAGCAGCGGTTTATGATCTTACCGGCCGCGAAGTGGCGCGTTTAAGCAACGGCGAAATTTTTAATCCCGGCCGCCACGCGCTGCAATGGAATGGCAAGGGGCAACAAGGTGAGACGATTGCTGCCGGCGCGTACTTTTATCGCTTGCAAGCCGACTCGCAAACGAACACCGCAAAAGTGTTGCTGCTGCCGTAAGTCGATGATAGTTGTTTAAATTTTCGCGCTCTCTCATAAACTCCTTCCCTAATAAAAAGCATTGGCCGATGACTTGAGGTGATCGGCCAATTGCTTTTTAACCTCATCCAAACTCATGCACGCGATTTTGACGATGGTCAGGAACGAAAACCGCGCTGACGACGAATCTCCTGTAGAATTTCAAGCAGCTTGTTGACGAGTGTTTTGGCTTCTTGGTGTTTGCCGGGGGCTTCGAGGCACCAATGATATTCCGTGTGGGTGCGCTCAAATTTGTTGTTCACGCGAGAAAGTAGTTTTCGTTCGATCGGTTCGAAGCCTTGCCAATAGGCCGCTTCCGCTAATTGAATCGCTTGCGCCGAATCCGCGCGCAGATAGGCGGATAAGCTTTGTTTCAGCAGCTTTTCGGCAATGGCGAGATTTTCTTCGATGGTTAATTCCGGAGGATGAAGCCGAAAGTAATCGATAATCGCTTGCATATCGGGCGGCTGTTGTTGGCGCGGCAAGTGATATTGGTAAGAAAGGGCTGCGGCCAAGTCGACGTTATTTTTTGTCGCCATTTGCCGCAGCGTAAAATGAACCGGCGTTGCCGGCGGCCGCGGTTGAAAATCGCGGCGCAAGGTCATTAAATAAAAGGCGAGATTCCAGCGTTGTTCGCTCGTCAGCGCTTCGGCAAACGCGGGCATGGCCGTGCCGTCGACGCCAAAGGTGAGGGCTTGATAAAATTGATGCGGCGCATAAGCCCGCAAGCGCGCGGGATCGGTAAAATCGCGCGGTTGCGGATTGAGCGTGTCTGCAGCCGGGCCGTCACCGTGGCCTTGCATGCCGTGACACGAGACGCAATTATCGCGAAATAATTCCTTCCCATTCGCCAGATCAGGCGTCACTAATGGAAACACCAGCAGATTTTTTTCTTTAATGAGACGCGCCATCGCGCTCGCAGCAAGCGTTCGGATGTTGGCGAATTTATCTTGCCGTGTGATGGCATGCTCAAGCCGTTGCAGCTCTTGCAAGGTTTCAACATGCGCCGTGCGATCGGCTTGATAAGTTGCCGTCAAAGAATGCGCAAAGCGCCGCATTTCTCCATATTCTAACGAATCGATCACGACGCCGTTCTGCACGGCGCGTTCATAGTCGCTAGAGATATATTGCAAAAGGAAAACGAGACGCTGGCTGCTTTCCGCCGCTCCATTCACCTCCGCGGACAAATCAAAGCTTGCTGCAACAAACTCCTGCTGCACGGCGGTCGCGCCGGAAAGAACCAGCAGCAAAAAAAGATAAGCAAAAAATGAGCGATTCATCATTCCGTCCTGGAAATTTTCGGTGCGCAACAAAAGTGTTTATCATGACAAAATACTAACGGCAAGCCGCACTTGCGTAAGGAGTGATTTATGAAATTTCTTAAAAGTTTTGGGGCTGCATAAAAAACTGGCTTTTCGCAGAAAAATTTGGTATAATTGAAACATGCGAAAAGGAGCCATTTATTTTCTCGTCGTGCTGGCCGTGGTTACCGGCGCTGCGCTTTATTTTTTCCGCGATCGTTATCTCGAACGCGCGCTGGAAAGCGCTGGTGAAGCCGCCAACGGCGCGAAAGTAGAAATCGACAATTTTCATTTTAGCTTATTAAATTTGAACTGCAAGTTCGAGCGCTTGCAGTGGACCGATCCGAAAGACACGTGGACCAATCTGTTCGAAACCGGCCCGGTAGAATTTGGCCTCGAGCTGCGCCCGCTGTTTTGGAAAAACCTCGTTATTCGCGAAGCAAAAGTCTCACAAATCCTGCTCGGCGCCAAACGCGCGACGAATGGGTGGATCCCCGTGGAGCCGGAAGAGCCCGGCCTGTTTGACGAAGTGGCCGCGAGTCTTGAGAAAGAAATCAAAGCCCTGCCGATTTTAAATCTCGCCGCGCTCAAGCAGAAAATCAATCTTGATAGCCTCGTCAATGTCGATCAACTCGCCGTCGTGCAAGGCGCGCAAACGATTCGCTTTGATGCCGACAGCACCGGAGGCAAATGGCAACAGTTTATCAAAACCTTTGACGCCCAAGCCAAGATCACGGCGTTACAAACGCAGGTCAAGGCGGTGGCATTAACCAATCTCAAAACGGTTGATGACTTTACCACCAATTTTCAGCGCGTCACGAAACTACGTGACGAAGTTACGGCGTTGCGCAATGAGATTACCACAAACCGCAAAAATGCCGAACAGGATTTTAGCCGTATCGCCGGCCAGATCAAAAATCTTGATAATCTTGTCGCGCAGGATTTTAACGCTGCGAAACAAAAGCTCGGCATTGCGGATTTCAATGTCAAAGATATCGGCAAGATGTTGTTCGGCAATCCCTTGGGCGGTCGTTTTGCGGAAGTGATGCGTTACATCGATCTAGGACGGGAATATTTACCGGCGGCGCAAAAGCTGATGGCAATGAATAAAGTGGAAAATCCGCCGCGTTTGATGGGACAGGACATTGCTTTTCCGCGCACCCTTGCTTATCCGAAGTTTTTGCTGCGGCACGCGCTGATTTCCGGCGCCACCGGCGCCGCGGCTTCCGAAGCTTTGCAGCTCAAAGGCGAGCTTTGGGGCATCACCAGCGACCCGCCGATTTATGGGAAGCCGACGATTTTTGAGGTGCAGGTTTTTAAAGAAGCCTCGAATGCTTATGAAGTCCGCGCGGCGTTTGATCATACGACCGAGGTTCCGCTAGACACTTTTAAAATCCGCGCGGCCAATTTCCGTCTCGGCGAAGTCGATTTAAAAAATGACAAGCCGTATCTTCCGGCGCGTTTCACGGCGAATCGCGGCGCGGTGAATGCTATGTTTTCGCTTGCCGGCAATAACGTTTTAGGGCGGATTGCGTTAGACGTCAATAAAGTTGATTTTAAATTTGAGGCGACGGTGACGGATGCGATTACGGAAACGATCCGCCGCGCGGTTTTTCAACCGATGGAGCAGTTGCAAATTACCGCCGAACTGCAAGGCCCATCCCATGATTTGAAATTTCACGTCGGCTCCAATCTCGATAATCTTTTTGCGGCCCGCGCGAACGAGCTGGTGCAAGCGAGTTTCAAGCGCGCGCAACAGGAAATTCGTTTGCGTATCGATCAAGAAGCTGCCAAGCGCCGGCAACAAGTCGAAGCGTTTTACGCCGAAAAGCAGAAGTTGGTGATGGCGGAGCTGAACAAATATCAAACCTTGATCGATGAGCAGCTTGCCATGGTCGAAAATAAAAAGAAAGAAATTGAAAAGCGCCTCGAAGACGAGAAGAAACGCGCGACCGGAGCAGCGAAGAAGAAATTGGGCGAGAAATTGAAGGGATTGGTTAAACCGTAGCCAATAATTTTGCCCGGCTCATTTTGCGATCAATTGCTTTTATCCGTTGGTCGTTTTTCCATCCGTTGGGGTAATTTTTTTAAACCTATTTGGTTCCGGCTTGTCTCTTATGCCCATGCCAAGCTCGAATTTTGATACGAATGTTCCAGTTCCCGACGAAGCTTTGCTCCGTCAGTGTATCCATTGCGGATTCTGCTTGTCCTCATGTCCAACCTATAATTTAACCGCGCGGGAAATTTCCTCGCCGCGCGGGCGCATTCGTATGATGAAAAACGTCGCCGAGGGCAACGCGCCGATTGACGACATTTTCATGCACGAGATGTTTTTTTGCCTCGATTGCCGCGCGTGCGAAACTGCTTGTCCGCCGGGGGTGCAATACGGCGCGCTGGTGGAAGCGGCGCGGGCGCAAGTCGAGTATTTTCGCGCCACGCAACAACATAAACCGTCGCGCTTCAAGAATTTTATTCTTCGCAAAATTTTCTCACAGCCGCAAAAGTTGCGGCGGCTCGCGAAACTGCTGCGGTTTTATCAAAACTCCGGTTTGGAAAAAGTAGCGCTGGCGTTGCGCTTGCCGAAATTGTTGGGAAAAAAAATGATGGCGCTCGCGCCGATGGCGCCGCGCATCGAAGCCAAATTTACTTTTGAGCGCTTGCCCGAACGGCTGCTGCCGCGTGACGGAAAAATTCGCCAGCGCGTGGCGCTCTTGTCGGGATGTGTGCAGGATGTGGCTTTTGCCTCAGTCAATGAAGACACTGCGATGGTGCTGGCGGAGAATGGTTGTGAGGTGCTAACGCCGCGCCTGCAAGTCTGCTGCGGCTCGTTGCACGGCCACACCGGCGATCTCGAACAGGCCAAGCTCCTCGCGCGCCAGAATATCGAGCTTTTTGAAAAGCTGGAGGTGGGAGCGATCATCGTGAATGCGGCGGGGTGCGGCTCTTTTATGAAGACGTACGGCCATCTGTTTGCGAATGATGCAACCATGCACGCCCGCGCCGAAAACTTTTCGGCAAAAGTAAAAGATATCAGCGAATATCTCGCAGAGATTGGTTTCAAAAAACCGCCGCAAGTTTTAGCGAAACGCGTCACCTATCACGACGCCTGCCATCTCGTGCACGGCCAAAAAGTGGCGAAACAACCGCGCGATATCGTGCGCGCGCTGGCCGGAGATCATTATGTCGAATTAAATGAAGCGAGCTGGTGTTGCGGTTCGGCGGGAATTTATAATCTCACGCACTTTGAGACGTCGATGCAGCTTTTGGAGCGGAAGATGAAAAATGTTTTAGCCACCGGCGCGCAAGTGGTGGTCACCGGTAATCCGGGCTGCGCGATTCAATTGCAACACGGTTGCCGTCAGGCCGGCGTCGAAATTGAAATTGTCCATCCCGCAACTTTGTTGCGACGGGCTTATGAGGTGGGGAAGTAAGCAGTGACCTGTAATCGGTAATCAGTAGGCAAGTGATCGAGTGCACATCAAGGATCCAGCATCCATTCTACTTCATAAAAGCTCGATATTTCGCAAATGGATCAACATCACGATCGCCAGACGTTTCCGGGGTGATTTGCTTGACCGCGATAATGCGTTTCTCTTCTAAATTGAGGTGAACTTTAAAACGCCGCTCGCCGACTTTTTCCACTAAAATCGCCAGCCGTCCGGGACTAAAGGATTCCACTTCGAGATCGACGAGATTGAGATTGTATTTTTCGGCGACGGTCGTGACGTCGTCTTCGTAGCGGCCAAAGGCATATTCGGAATAAGTCATATTTTCGCTCGCGCTAAATAATCAAGAAATGACGTGGTGCAGGCGACGATCAATTTATTAAAATTGAATTGAATGTGCAAGCTTTTTTTCGTAACGCCCAGCCATTGACTTTCCACACCTTTTCATTCCTGCTGACCTAAGCGGAATCCTTCCGGCAATTCAACTTTTTCCAATTCGAATTGCACCTCCAGCTCCGGGAAAATCTGCCGAATCAGGCGATGCGGAAAGTTTTGATCGAAATTCAGAATCATGCGGGCGGCGCCAAGAAAAGTTTCGACGCGATAACACGCAAAGGTTCCTGCTGGCGTTATGACGGATTCAATACGCGAGACCCAGGCGCGGGCGGCGCCTTTTTCAATTTGCAGCCCGTTAAAGAGTGGAAGCTGGAAAGTTTTATTGAGGGCTAACGAGGAGGCGCGCCATAGATAGGGAACGGCGTAGAGATCAATCGTGCCGCGCGCCAATGCCATATCGATAACCCGCGAGCCTCCCATTTCCACCGGACGCTGCACTTCGCCGGTGACGTATTGGCCGTCCGGGTGATACTGCAATTTCAATTCGTGATAGCGGTTGGCGCGAGAAATAACAACCTGCGTGCTTTGCGCTTGCAAACTCGAGTCGTCGCGTATCGACACGATGGCGGTTTGCTCGAATAAACCGGAGAGCGATTCGACAATGTGAATGGTGCCCGGCTCGCGGCTGATGGTGACAGTGGCGCTGCCGACTTTGACCGCGCCGGTTGCCAAACGATAACGCAGCGTTTCGGGAGTTAAAGCGGCAGGATTAAATTGCGCGAGAAGAAGTTTGGCGTTCGCCCAACACAAAATGTATATGATTAGAATGCTTCTCTTCATATTTCACCTCTTCTTCCACAAAGAGTTGTGACAAAACGATTAAAATCTATGATCAAATACCGGCAATTACTAAGGGATGCGTATTTCGTTGCAGTGTCAATACAGTTGCCTTAAAATACCCCGATTTTACATTGTTACGGAAAAGCACCACCTAATGAATTTCAGCAACTAAAGGAAAATCGGGGTTTTGCTTTTATATCTGCAAAATTAAGGAAATAAAAATCCCCAGCGAATGACTCAAAGCCACGGAAGAAAATTCGGGCGGCGTTGATTTATTCGCTGGGGAAATTTTTTCAATTAAAACTTTGCGCGATCAACAATAATTAATCATGTCGCAGCGCGACAATCGGATCGAGCTTCGCCGCTTTGCGCGCGGGGAAAATGCCAAAGAAGAGCCCGACGCTGACGGACATGATGACGGCGACCATCACCCAGCCAAGCGGCATCGTATAGGGAAAACCGATGAGCGCCGAGGGAATAAACGCGAGGCCAAGCCCGATCAAGATGCCCACGAAGCCGCCAATTCCCGAAAGCGTCGCGGCCTCGATTAAAAACTGCCAGGTGATTTGCCCGCGCGTCGCGCCGATGGCTTTGCGAATGCCGATTTCCGCGGTGCGCTCGGTGACCGAAACCAGCATGATCACCATCACGCCGATGCCGCCGACCATCAACGCAATCGAGGCCAGCACGACGAGCGCCAGCGCCACTTTGTCGGTAATTTTTTGCGTAAATTCCAACACGGCCTCGGCCGATATAATCGCAAAATCATCCGGTTGGCCAAGCGGTACTTTGCGGCGTATGCGCATGAGCGAACGCATGTCTTCTCTGGCGCCATCAATGTAGCGCTCGCTGGCAACCACGACGTGCAGCTCGGGGCCTTGTTTCCACCACAGGAAATCCCGTTCAAATGAGGTGTAGGGAACCGCCATAAAATTGTCGGCAAAGCCGCCGAAAATCGTCTTGCGTTTGGCAAAAACGCCAACGACTTGATATTCTTTGCCATTGATGCGAATGAGTTTGCCGATGGGGTCTTCACTCGGAAAAAGCGATTGCGCGGCTTTATCGCCCAGCACCGCCACATTGCGGCGATGCTCTTCCTCGAACTCCGTAAAATATCTTCCTTCGCCGACGCTAATATTTTGCACATTCAGAAACGGCTGATTCGTTCCGGCGACATGAATGAGTTGAGATTTGCGGTCCTTATATTTTACCACCGTACCGCGACCGTACTCAATCATAACGCCGCGCACGTTCGGCAGTGTTTGCAAAGCAAAAGCATCGGCGATGGAAAAATTCTTGCGCTTTTCCCACTCTTTATTTCCTTCACCCGCCAGGAAGTCGACTTTCTGCAAAGACAAAATCGGCGTGCCTTCGCCGTTAATGGAGTTGGCGATAAATTTTTCCAAGCCCGACAGTGTGGCGACCATGCCCATCAGGCTCGCGACACCGATCATCACACCGAGAATGACCAAAAACGAACGCATCTTATTGCCGCGAATCGTCATGAACGCTTCGCGAATCGCTTCATAAATCTGGCCGCGAATTTTTTCCCAGGATTCGGTTTGAATTTTTTTCATTTGTCACTCAATCCCGTTGTGTTAGATATTTCGCTTAATTTTTGGGCAGGAACAGTATGGGCAGTATCATTGTCAATCGCTCCCTGAAACAGCAAAAGAAATAAAGAAAGTTTATGGCATCAGAAATTGGAGTTCTTCTCGCTTAGGGCGCGGTTTTTCTCTTTGCACTTATCGGCGGAATGGTCATCAAGCGCTCTTTAAAACAGGAAGAGAAAAAAGAGCCGGCCGCTTCCAAAGATTTTGGGGCAACACATAAAACTTTTTCCCCTCAACAGCATCTCACAGCACAAAAGAAGATTAATGTGGTTCGTTGTCTTCTTTTCTTTTTTGTCTTTTTCTCTTTTTTGTCTTATTCGTGCCTGAGTGCCACCACCGGATCGAGCTTCGCGGCTTTGCGCGCCGGATAAACGCCGAAGGTCAGGCCGACGATAAAAGAAATAAACAACGCCACGATGATCGACCACGGGGCAATGCGATAGGGCAGCGGTGAGAACGCCGCGACCAGATAGGCAAAGAAAAAACCCAGCACAATGCCGATAATGCCGCCGACTAGCGTCAGCGAAATCGACTCGATCACAAACTGCATGGTGATATTGCGGCGTTTGGCGCCGAGCGCTTTGCGCACGCCGATCTCGCGCGTGCGCTCGGTGACGGCGACGAGCATGACGTTCATAATGATGATGCCGCCGACCACTAGCGTGATGCTTACCACGCCGATCAACGAGCCGAAGATACCTTTGCTGATCGCCTCCCAGATCGACAGCAGTTGCTCGGAAGCGGTGATATAAAAATCATCTTCTTGGGAAGGTTTAAGCTTATGGCGGATGCGCAAAATCTGGCGCGCTTCTTCCTGCGCCGCCTGAAACGTTTCCATGCTCGCGGTGCGAATCGGAAACTCGAGCGATCGCCAGCGCGAACCGAAATGTTTCAAATGCGTGGTGATCGGAATGTATGCGAAAATGTTCTGATTCGAGCCGAGAACGGAGGGCTTCTTCTCGCAAACGCCGACGATCGTATAATGGCGTCCGGCAATCTTCACGGTTTGTTGGATCGGATCGGAATCGGGAAACAGGCTATTGGCGATTTCCGAACCCACCACGCAAACTTCGCGGCGTTGCTGGATGTCGATTTTGCTCAGATGCCGGCCTTCAGCGAGAGAGTAATCACCGATGGCGGCGTACTCCTCGGTGCGGCCGCGAATCTCGACTTCTTCAACGAAACGCCGGCCGTTGTTGAGGCGCTCACTGCGGTCCATCGCCGCGTCCGAAAATTCCGCCAGCGTCATATCCTGGCGCAGCGCCTCGAGATCTTCCAAAGTGAGATTCGGATTCTTCAGCGATTTGAGAAATTTATCGAAATCCGTGAGAATTTCCCACTGGTTGACGCGGCTGACGGTAAAGACGTTGCTGCCCTGTTCGGCGATTTCATTTTTGACGTAATAATCCATGCCGTCGACGATCGACACCACCGCAATAATCGAGGTGATCGAAATGACGACGCAGAGAATCGTCAACGCCGACCGCAGTTTGCTGCCCCACAAGGCGCGCAACGCAATCGCAAGGCTTTCCCAAATCTGTTGCATAAGCTGGTCGCTGGTTTCTGGTTGCTCTGGTTACTGAAAACTTACTGAACACTGATTACTGGAAACTGCTTACTGATTTTCTTTCTTCGCTTTTGATTCGACCTTCACCAAATCTTCGTTGCGCAAACGCCGCAGCGCGCTGAACGGGCCGATGACGACTTCGTCTTTCGGCTCCAGGCCGGAAACGACTTCGAAGTAACGATCGCCGGCTATGCCGATTTTCACGTCGCGATATTGCACTTTGCCGTCTTTGATGACGAACGCGCCTTGCACTTCTTTTTCTTTCAAGGTGTCGCTCGTGGCTTCGCCGTTGGTAAATTTATTTTTGCGCGCTTTGGGATCGAGCGGTTTCAATTCGGAAGGTTTGCGCAAGGTCAACGCTTGAATCGGCACCGAAACAGCCTTTTCGCGATAACCCGTGGTGATCTCCGCTTTACAGGACAGGCCGGGGCGAACATTCGGAATTACGTCGGTCAATTGCACGATCACTTCGAAGCTCGTGGCTTGCTGTTGTCCCACGCCGCTGGCCGTGCTCAATATCGGGCTGTGGCCGACTTTCGTGACTTGGCCTTTGAAAGTAGTGTCGGGATAAGCGTCGACTTTGACAAAAGCTTCTTGGCCGATTTTGACGTTAACAATGTCCGTCTCATCCACTTCGGCTTCGGCTTCGATGATCGAAAGATCGGCGACCGTCAGCAACACCGTCGCCGGATTGTTAAAGGCGCCGACGAACACATTTTCGCCTTCTTCAATATTGCGTTTGGTGACGAGACCGGAAATGTCGGAATGCACATTGACTTTTTGCAATTCGTGGCGGGCGTTCGTCAGCATGGCTTGCCAGCGCTGCACTTCCTGCTCCGCGGCTTGGGTGCGCATCTTTTCGACGTCATAGCCGGTGCGCGCGCGCTGCAGCAATTCTTCCGAGGTCAAATTTTTCTGAAACAACGCTTGTTGCCGCTCGTGCTCTTTTTGCGCTTGCAGCAAATTGGCTTTGGCTAAATCAAGCGAGGCTTTGGAGGCCGCAACGCTCGCTTCACTCTGCCGGACATTCGCTTCCGCCGGCGTCGGGTCGATTTGCATGAGAAAGCCGCCTTTGCTAACGTCATCGCCTTCATCGACGGCGAGCTTCACCACTTTGCCGCTGGTGCTGGCGCTGATATCGACGGTGGTTTTCGCGCGCAACTTGCCCGAGGCGGAAACCAGCGCGCGCAGCTCACGCTCTTCAACTTTTTGGGATTCAACAGTCGTGGTGCTTTTGCGATTCATCTTCAGGCTGGCGATGACAAAAATCGCAATGATCGCCACCAGACCGATGCCGATCCACAATTTCTTTTTATTCATATTCATCCACTCTCGCAGTTAGAAAAAGATTTCTAGTTTTAAACGCTTAAAATGTCGGTATTTTTATACGAAATGGCAAGGCGAAAGATTCGTGGGCAAAAAAATAATGAAAATCAACTTCAAGTTTTTCTATTGTGTCAAATTGACTCGCAATTCTACCAAAACAGTTTTAACCTGCCATAAATACTAAATTTTTTTCTGCTAATTTGACAGTCATTTAGATTGCCTCAAAGTGACCTTACGTTCTGTTTTTTCGGGGGATAGTCGCACCGTAAGGCTTGGCATCCCTTTTGTATATCCGCTGTTGAGTTTTAGAATTTAAAATAAATTTCCTTGAAAGGGACCTCGGACTTCGGACATTTCCGACGATAAAACCATGACACTCGACAAATTTACTTTAAAAGCCCAAGAGGCCGTGGTGCGGGCGCAACAGATCGCCGCCGAGCACAGCCATCAGCATCTTGAAACCGAGCATTTACTCAAAACGCTGCTGGATGATCAGGAAGGCGTTGCGATGGCGATTCTGAAAAAACTTGGCGTCTCGCAGAGCGGGATTGGACTCATCTCCAGCCGCCTTGATGATGAATTGCGCAAAATGCCGCGCGTGCAGGGTAGCAATGGTGTTGGCAACATCTATGTGGCGCCGCGAGTGAATAATGTTTTTAACGCCGCCGGCCATGAGATGCGCCAGTTGAAGGACGAATATATCAGCACCGAGCATTTGCTCATGGCGCTCGCCGAAGAAAAAGGCAGCCCGGCGGCTGAAATTCTCAAAGCCCA
>Ga0247727_10013962_pt1 | contig 13433 bp, 10 predicted proteins | sample WisWelCaveWW1625_FD_202498 | JGI IMG/M metagenome (GOLD analysis project Ga0247727, IMG submission 202498) | Biofilm microbial communities from Wishing Well Cave, Virginia, United States - WW16-25 | ecosystem: Environmental > Aquatic > Deep subsurface > Groundwater > Cave microbial mat | place... | reverse complement strand
GTGCAGGCGGCGTTAAAAGAAAGCACCAATTTGATTGCGGCACATGACAAAATCAGCAAAAACGACGCGAAGGCGATCAAGCGCGGTTTGGATTTGCAGGGCGGCACCTATCTCGTTTACGAGACCAACCTGCCCAAATTGATGCGCGACGTGGCAAAAAATAAAGACACGCGCTTTGAAGAAATCATGAAAGCGTTGGACGCCGTCGCGGCCACGCCGAACGCGGATTATTTTGCGGCGTTGCAGGAAAAATTTAATGCCGCCAATATTCGTCTCAGCCGGCATTTCGGCACGCGCGCCCAAACCGACGCGCAAATCGTCGAGGCCTTAAAACAGGAAGCGGACGATGCCATCGCGCAGAATCTGGAAATTTTGCGCAACCGTATCGATCAATTCGGCGTGTCCGAACCCTCGATCACCAAACAGGGCAATCGCCGCGTCGTGGTGGAGTTGGCCGGCATCACCGACGTGGGCCGCGCCAAACGCATCATCGGCCAAACCGCCTTGCTCGAGTTTAATCTCGTGAAAGAGCCGCAGATTTTTCAGGACGTCATCACGAAAATCGATGACTTGCTCAAACGCGACCTGGCGGGGAAATCGGGAACGCCGGATACGAGCAAAACCGACAGCACCGGCGCCGGCGGCAAAGTCAGTCAGGATAAAACGGTGAACGTTTCGGATTTGTTTGCCGGTTCTGCGAGCGTGTCGGGCGACAGCACGGGCACGTCTTCCGATTCCGTGCAGGTCGACAAAGATATTTTCTCCGGCAATCCGTTTATTTCTTTGTTGCGCGACGTTGGTCGCGGCGAAGTCGCGGTGCCGGCCCAAAACGTGCGCGCCGTGGAGCGAATTCTAAATACCCCGGAAGTGAAAAAGATCATCCCGCCAGACGCGGAATTTGCCTGGTCGAACAAAACCGAACAGGTTGCCGACGAAAAATATTATTATCTCTTTTTGGTTAAAAAAGAACCGGAGTTAAACGGCGCGCTGTTGACCGACGCCCGCCAGCAACTCGCCAGCGGCGCGGGCATGACCAGACAGGGCGAATGGACCGTCTCCATGCAGATGAATGACGAAGGCACGAAAATCTTTTCGCGCGTCACCGGCGCCAATGTCAACAAGCGGCTCGCGATTATGCTGGACAAAAACGTCGTGATGGCGCCGAATATAAAAGAGCGAATTCCCAGCGGCTCGGCGTCGATTGAAGGCAGCATGGACGCCAATGAAGCGAAAGATTTGGCGATTGTGTTGCGCGCCGGCTCGCTGCAAGCGCCGATGCACGTGATCGAAGAACGCACCGTCGGGCCGTCGCTCGGCCAGGATTCCATTACCAAAGGCACGTGGGCGGCGCTCATCAGCCTGATTTTGGTGATGCTGTTTATGGCGGTCTATTACAAGCTCTCCGGCGTGTTGGCCGATGTCGCGCTGGTGTTGAATCTGGTGATCCTGCTCGCGTTTATGGCGCTGTTCAAAGCGACGCTGACGATGCCGGGCATCGCCGGAATTATTTTGACCATCGGTATGGCGGTGGACGCCAATGTGCTGATTTTGGAGCGCATTCGCGAAGAATTGCGCACCGGCAAGACCGTTCGCACCTCCATCGACGCCGGTTACGACCGCGCCTTTTGGACGATCTTTGATTCCAACATCACCACCTTTTTAACCGCCCTGGTGCTGTTTCAGTTTGGCACCGGCCCGATTAAAGGCTTTGCGATAACGCTGATGATCGGGATCATGGTCAGCATGTTTACGGCGATCGTCGTCACGCGCGTGGTTTACGATTATGTCAGCCGCCGCTACAATCTAAAGGCATTGAGTATCTGACGTTATAAAAATTTTGAATGGAGACGTTGAATTCCCATGATGCAATTTCTTGGTGAAACCCATATTGATTTTATCAAACTGCGCTGGAAGGCCATTGCCGTATCGGCCCTTATTATTCTCGCCGGCATCGTTTCGATGCTTATTAAAGGCGGCCCGAAATATGGCGTCGATTTTCTCGGCGGCACCGTGATTCAAATGCAATTTCCGCAAGCCCCCAGCCTCGGCGACGTGCGCCAGGCTTTGACCAACGCCGGTTTTGGCGACGCCGAGCTGAAAACTTTCGGCGCGGCGAACGAAGTTCTGTTGCGCGTGCAAGAACAGACTGAAGGCGCCTCGATTTCAGAGGCCATCATGAAAGCGCTGCGTGACGCTTTTCCGCAAAACCAACCGCAGGAGCGAATGGTTGAAAGCGTCGGCCCCAAAATCGGCAAAGAGTTGCGCTCGGCGGCCATTTGGGCGACGATCATTTCACTGATTCTCATCCTTATCTACGTGAGTTTTCGTTTCGAGTTTATTTTCGCGGTCGGCGCGGTGGTGGCGTTGTTTCACGACGTCATGGTCACGCTCAGTTTCTTTTCACTGTTGAATATGGAAGTGAATTTGACCGTGGTCGCCGCGTTTTTGACCATCGTCGGTTATTCGTTGAACGACACCATCGTCGTGATGGATCGCATCCGCGAGAATCGCCGCATTCATCGTGACGGCAATATTGAGAAGATCATCAATTTGAGCGTGAACCAGACGCTGGGCCGCACGATCATCACCTCGTTGACCGTGTTTATCGTCGTGCTCATTTTGTTGTTCTTCGGCGGCGACGTGATTTACAATTTTTCGTTCGCCATGACGGTCGGCGTGATTTCGGGTGTTTATTCGACGGTTTATATCGCCGCCCCCATCGTCGTCGAATGGTACAAAAAAACCGAGATTCAAAAAATTCGTCGCGGCGTGAAAGTCGCGTAAATAATTTAGGGAGGTTCGCAATGACCATTATCGAAAAAGTTGTAGGCGACATCGTTGTTCTCGAGTTAGCCGGAAAAATCATGGGCGGGCCGGACGCCAGTTTGTTAAATGACAAACTGCATGATCTGCTGGACAAAAGCCAAACGAAAGTGATTGCCGATCTCGCCAGCGTAAGCTGGATGAACAGCTCCGGGCTGGGCATTCTCATTGGCGGCCTGACGACCATGCGCAACAACGGTGGCGACCTTAAATTGTGCAGCGTCACCGAACGCATTCAGAGTCTGCTAATGATCACCAAACTCCTCACGGTTTTTGATGCGCACGATTCTCTGGAAAAGGCTGTTGCCAGCTTTAAAAAATAGCGCCACGGCCGTCGCGATTTCTCGTTAAAATTCAACTCCGGCATTCCGAGCTTTCTGCAAAGATCGGCGTGACGGAGTTTTTTATTTTTTGCAATCTGAAAATTTTTTGGTATCCGGATTTGCCGAATGGCCCGGATCAAGCTTTTGAGTTTTTTATCCGGTTAATTCGGTAAATTCGGATACCTCGAATTTTTTGAATACTCAATTATGCCTGTTCAAATTATCCTCGGCGCGCAGTGGGGCGATGAAGGCAAGGGCAAGATGGTCGATTTGCTCAGTGCCAAAGCTCACGTCGTCGCGCGTTATCAGGGCGGCGCCAATGCCGGACACACCGTCGTCATCGGCGGCAAAAAATTTATTTTGCATTTGATCCCCTCCGGCATTTTGCAGCCCAACACGATTTGCGTGATCGGCAACGGCGTCGTGATCGATCCGGCCGCGCTGCTGCACGAAATTGCGTTGTTGGCAAAGCAGAACGTGCAAGTGCAGGGCCGCTTGTTGCTGAGTCATCGGGCGCATCTCGTTATGCCCTATCATAAACTGCTCGATCAAAGCCGGGAAGAAACCGGGACGCAGAAAAAAATCGGCACCACCGGCCGCGGTATCGGGCCCGCCTATGTTGACAAAGCGCATCGCATGGGCATTCGCCTCGTTGATTTGCTTGACGCCGAAACGTTGCAGGAAAAGATCGGCCAAAATTTGCAGGAAAAAAATGCCCTCTTAAGCGCCGTCTATGGCAAAGCCCATCTTGACGCCGAAACGATTTTTCAGGAATATCGTCGCTTCGCCGGGCAAATCGATTCATATGTCACGGATACGTCGCACTACTTGAATCAGGCCATTGCAGAGAACAAAACGATTATTTGCGAAGGTGCACAGGGCGCTTTGCTGGATGTAGATTTTGGCACCTATCCTTATGTGACGTCTTCCACCCCTACGAGCGGCGGCGCCTGCACGGGTTTGGGAATCGGCCCGACAAAGATCGATACGGTCATGGGCGTGATTAAAGCGTACACCACGCGCGTCGGCATGGGCCCGTTTCCAACCGAAATTCACGGCGAACCCGGCGAACAACTGCGCGCGTTGGGCCATGAATATGGCGCGACCACCGGCCGGCCGCGCCGCTGCGGCTGGTTCGACGCTGTCGTCGCCAATTACTCTGCGCAAATCAACGGCATTGACGCGTGGGCGCTAACGAAGTTAGACGTGCTCGATACCTTTGCCGAGATCAAGCTTTGCGTCGCCTATCGGTATCGCGGCCAAGAGCTTAAAACCTTTCCCGCGGAAATTCACGTTTTGGAAAATTGCGAGCCGGTGTACGAAATTTTTTCGGGTTGGCAGGAATCTACGGCAAATGTGCGTCGCTTCGATAATCTGCCGCGCGCCGCCCAGGAATATCTCAAAGCGGTGCAACAAATAACCAGCATTCCGATTCAGATTGTTTCCGTCGGCTCCGATCGGGAGCAGACGATTTTTTGTTAAACGCAGTTATGTCACTTTAACCCCGGGAGCATGAAATATGATTACCACCACCACACCCAGTGTTGAAGGCAAACCGGTTGTGCAATACCTCGGCATCGTCACCGGTGAAGCGGTGATGGGCGCGAACATGTTTCGCGATCTTTTTGCCGGCATTCGTGATATCGTCGGCGGCCGCTCCGGCTCGTATGAAAAAGAATTGAGCCAGGCGCGCGAAATGGCTTTGCAGGACATGGAAGCGATGGCCGAACAACGCGGCGCCAATGCCGTGGTCGGCGTCGATCTCGATTACGAAGTCCTCGGCTCCGGCAACGGCATGTTGATGGTGACCGCCTGCGGCACAGCCGTGAAAGTGGCGTAACCCAGGCTACGGTTAGCAGGACGGCCTCGTCGTCTGCAATGGACAAATATTTCGCAGCGTTTGTCGCCAGTAGTGAAAATTGCATAACGTCAATTATTTTAATTTCTGTGGAAAATATGGAAGGCAAAAGACTTATTCGAACCCTTCGACTCCAGAATTTTCTTTCTTACGGCAGCGAAGGGATAGAAGTTGAATTACAGCCGCTTAATGTTCTTATCGGTCCGAATGCTTCGGGCAAGTCAAACTTAATCGAAGCAATTGGATTGTTGCGGGCTACTCCTAAAGATTTAACCGTTCCAATTCGAGAAGGTGGTGGTATTAGCGAATGGCTTTGGAAAGGTGAGAAGGGCGCACCAGTTGCTCTTGTAGAAGCCACGGTGTATTATCCCGAAGGGATAATGCCATTGCGCTATCGAGTTTGTTTTACTGTTGTGGCGCAACGATTAGAACTTATGGATGAAGTTATTGAAAGTGAGCGTCTTGGTCATTTGGGCGAGACTGACCCTTATTTTTTTTATCGTTACCAGGGTGGGCGTCCGGTTTTAAATGTGAGAACCACGATTGAAAGCCAACCCGGAACAAATCAAGGAAGAGTTCAGCGCTCGTTACGCCGAGAGGATCTTAGTCCAGATCAGTCAGTATTATCTCAACGGAAGGATCCAGATCAATATCCGGAAATCACTTATCTAAGCAATCAATTTTCGGAATTTCGCTTCTATAGAGAATGGAACATTGGACGCTACAATTCACCAAGAATGCCGCAAAAACCGGATTTGCCGGAAGATTTTTTACTGGAGGACACCAGCAACCTGGGGCTGGTTTTAAATGATTTGCAGCATCGACCCCAAACCAAACAGTTAATCATTGATAAGCTGAAGAAATTCTATGAGGCTGTCGATGATATTACTACCAAAGTCCATGGTGGGACCGTGCAAATATTTATTCATGAAAAGGGGCTGAACCAACCCATTCCGGCCAATCGTCTTTCAGATGGCACTTGGCGTTATTTATGTTTATTGACTTTGCTTTGTCATCCGACGCCGCCGTCATTGATATGTATCGAAGAACCCGAGCTGGGATTGCATCCGGACATCCTGCCGACGATTGCGGAGTTGCTGATCGAGGCTTCGCAGCGAACACAACTCATCGTTACGACGCACTCCGACGGTTTGATATCGGCGCTAACCGAAGTTCCCGAGTCAATACTTGTTTGTGAACGTGATGAGAGCGGAAGCCACTTGCGACGCCTTGAACCGGAAGCGCTCAAGCCATGGCTCGAACGCTACTCGCTTGGAGAACTCTGGATGATGGGTGAGATCGGAGGAACACGATGGTAAATGAAATCCGCCTTTACGTGGAGGGCGCCGGAAATGATATACACACGAAAAAATTGCTGCGCGACGGTTTCAGAATTTTTTTAAATGAGCTTGTCCTGATCGCAAGAATGAAGCGCATTAAGTTTCAAATCATTGCGTGTGGCCGTCGCCATCAGGCTTTTAGTGATTTTTCGGACGCTTTGCAAAAGCATCCGAATTCTTTCAATATTTTGCTCGTTGACTCCGAGGCCCCGGTGAGCAAAAGTCCGTGGCAACACTTGCAGAAACGCGATGGTTGGAATGCAGGACAAATTAACGATGAACATTGTCATTTGATGGTTCAGATAATGGAATCTTGGATGGTCGCGGATGTCTCTGCTCTGCGCCAATTTTATGGAAAAGATTTCAATGATAATGCCATCCCAAAGAACCCGAATGTCGAACAGATTGACAAGAAAATCCTGTTGTCGGCTTTGAAGGATGCCACTCGGAATACTTCGAAAGGCGAATATCATAAAACCCGGCACGGTTTCAAGATTTTGGAACAATTGGAAACCGCAAAAATTCGCCGTGCGGCGCCCCATTGCGACCGTCTTTTTAAAACACTCAACGAGAAAATGAATGCTTGAATTCAGCAGCAAAAAATAAAAAGGACAAAAAGCAATGACCCGCGATCAAGCCTACACGTTAATGTGTGAATGGACGCAGAGCGAAAGTCTCCGCAAACACATGCTTTCTGTCGAAGCGGCGATGCGTTTTTACGCCCGCAAATTCGGGGAAGATGAAGAGAAGTGGGCCGTTGTCGGTATTTTGCACGACATGGATTATGAAAAACATCCGAGCAAAGAAGAGCATCCCTATCAAACCGTGAAGCTGCTGCGTGAGCGCGGCGAGCCGGAAGAAATTTCCCGCGCCATTCTCGCGCACGCGGATTACTCCGGCGTGAAACCCGAAACACCGATGGAGAAAACCATTCTCGCGGTGGATGAGCTTTGCGGCTTCATCACCGCGGTGGCGCTGGTGCGTCCGAGCAAAAGCGTGTTGGAAGTTGAAGTCAGCTCGGTAAAAAAGAAAATGAAAGACAAAGCCTTTGCCCGCCAGGTGAGCCGCGAAGATATCACGCACGGCGCGGCATTGCTGGGTATTTCACTGGACGAGCATATTGCCAACGTCCTGGCCGCGCTGCAAGGAGCCGCGCCGGCGTTAGGCCTCGCCGGCAATGGGACATGAAAAAATTGACTCTGGCCACTGCGATGTTTTTGCCGTGGCCGGATTTTCGCATGCCGGTTCCGTTTAGAAAAAAATAAGATAATTAATACGGCCGGAGTAGGTCAAGACCGGGAAACATGGAGAAATGTTTGGTATTGAGGGTATAAACTGGAATTGAATATTGAAAAGCTGTAGCAGCAATCAGGCGATCCAAGAAACCGGAACCATGGCTCAGATGATATTGAACATACCAATTTAAAGCCTGCCATGAAATAGCTTCATCAATAGCCAGAACAGTGAAACGGCTACAAAAACCTGAAATTGTTTTCTGTTCTTGTTTATTGCGTGCCCCTGAAAGCATTTCGAAGTTGCTTGCAATTGAACAACATACTTCATGTTTCTTCTCTAACTCCTCCAAAAACATAACGGCAGATGTTTTCTTGCGGCTAACGTCAATGAGAATGTTCGTATCCAGACAACATTTATCGACGGCGGTCATGTTTTCGCTCAAGATTTCTTCTCAGCTCTTCAGCAAAAGTTATTGTATCACCAATGTCTTTGCGATCTGCCCACATTCCAACAAAAGATTCTTGGCGTAAAGGCTTTCTCCGTTTTCGTAACTTGCCGTTACCACCATCAGACAAAACAATAACCTCGACTCGCCCTTTGGGTAATGCCATGGTGTCGGGAATTTGAAGTTTGCCTTTAGCTGTGACTTGTGTTACAAATTTCAGGGCTTGCATAATTGTCTCCTGATATGTTTTAGAGAATATACGAAGAAAAACTTTCAAATGCAATTTCCTCCCCAAATTTACGCAACTTAATCTTTTGCGGTTACTCTTCTTAAGAAACTGAAACCGGGAGGAACTGCGGTTTAGCACGGAGCGGCTGCCGCGGTCGGGACCGACCTCGCAGGATTTTTATTAAGCTATAATTTTTTAGCGTTACAGAAAGATAGCGGCATGACTCGAATGGCGATCTTTTTATTGAGCCTAATGGTCGGGCTCAATACTACCGGCAGTATTTTATTCGCGCAGTCGATTAACCAAAAAACACTGGCGGTGCTTGATTTTGACAGCCGCGGCGCCATTACGGCTGGCGAGGCCGGCACTTTAGCCGAGCGCTTGCGTTCCTATCTGGTTCATACCGGCGCGTTCATCATCGTCGAGCGCGGAAAAATGGCCAGCATTCTGCAGGAGCAGGGTTTTCAACAAACCGGCTGCACGTCCAATGAATGCGCCGTCGAAGTCGGCAGAATTTTGAATGTGCAGGAAATGGTCGCCGGCGCCGTGGGAAAAATTGGCGCGCGTTACACGTTGGATGTGCGCCTGATCGATGTTGAAACCGCGCGCATTTTGAGCTCGATCACCAAAGAATACTCCGGCGCCGCCGAAGGCTTGATCGAGTTGGTTGAGTTGACGGCCCGGCAACTGGCCGGGAAAGTCGGCGGTTTAACCGTCACCACCACGCCGGTGGCCGCCACGGTTTTTGTGGATAATCGCCAGGCCGGCGTCGCGCCATTGAAAGCATTTATTGTCAGCGCCGGCGAACATCAGGTTCGTCTCGTTGCCAAAGGCTATAAACCGCTGGACTATGACGTCGTCATTGAAAAAGGCAAAGCCGTACGCCTCACGGCGCGATTGCAAAAAAGACGCCCCACGGTGGCTTTATTCATTGCCGGCGGGGTGGCGGTTGCCGGCGGTGCGGCCGCTTATTATTTTCTCAAACCGTCGCCGGTGAAAGACCTGCCCGGCCCGCCGGCGCTGCCGACGATGCCGTAACCATGTGGCTCATAAATCATTGCAAGCGCAAATTTTGCTTTTTAAAAAAATCTATGGCAAAACTAAAATGTTACGCCAGAATCCTGCATTCATTTTTATCATCGCGTTGGCGCTGGGGTCACTCGGCGCTGGGAAATCCAACGCGGAAGATTTTATTGTTCGGGTCTCGCCTTCGCGCCAGGCGTTGAATGTCAAAGACACGTCCAAAATTATAATCTATTTCGATGTTCCCATGGACGCGGCGACGCTAACGCCTGAAGCCATTCGGGTGCATGGCTCGCAAAACGGCATGCACGCCGTGAAAACAACCTACGACGCGGCTAAAAAAACGGCGACGCTCATTCCTCAAAAAAAGTTTTATCCCGGTGAAGTAGTTGTCGTGTTGGTGAAAAATTCTCTCAAATCGGCGCGCGGCGTATCCATGCGGGCGCCCTATCAATGGAACTTCACCATCCAGACGGGAGGCGGCACGAATTTATTTGCGCCAACCTCGAAAGTGGAATTACAATCGCCGTATGGCATCGTCACCGGCGATTTCGATCGTGATGGCGATCTTGACCTCGCCACCACGCTGCGCAGCGACAACAGGGTGGCAATATTAAAAAATGACGGCTACGGCCGCTTTGCGACGACCACCACGACGTTGGTCGGCAACACGCCAAATCATCTTGCTGTCGGCGATTTGGACGGCGATGGTGATTTGGATCTGGCGGTTGCCAACATGAATAGCAACACCCTGACGGTTTTGAAAAATGATGGCGCCGGTGCTTTTAAAGCCACTACCTTAACGCCGACCGTAAGCAGCACGCCATTTGCGCCGGTGGTGGGAGATTGGGATGGCGATGGCGATCTTGATCTTGCGGTGTCCAACAACGGCGCCAGTGGCGGCGATAACTCTGGCGTCAGTATTTTGATGAACAATGGCGCGGCTGTCTTTCAAAAAACGGCGACCATCGATGCCATCGGTTGTGAATTTGGCTTGGTTTCAGGCGATTGGGATGATGACGGCGACCTTGATCTGGCCGTATCGAGCCATTGTCTCTTCGGCGTGTCGATTTTGTATAATGATGGCAAGGGAAATTTTAAAATCGTGACCCGCATTGACGCCGGCGCTTATCCGTTCATGCTGGTCGCTGGCGACCTCAATGCAGACGGCGATGTCGATCTGGTGACGTCAAATCGCAATGACGTGACGTCCGCCAATAGCACCGTTTCAATTCTGTCGAACCGCGAGGGCGATTTTCATAAGTCAGCCACGCCGCAGGTGGCAGGCGCCCATCCTTCGTCAGTGGCGCTCGGCGATTTTGATCACGATGGCAAATTAGACCTCGCCGTCGCGAATAGTCCCGCCGGCACGATTTCACTTTTGCACAATGACGGCGCGGGCGAATTCACCCTCGTGGCCACGCCCGAGGCCGGTGCTGGCCCCGACTTCCTCGCCACCGGTGATTTTGATGGCGACGGCGATCTCGATATCGCCGCGACCAATTCAACCGGCAATACGATCACCATTTTGAAAAACGGCGTGGCGGAATTGGTGAAACTGGCGATCACTTCCGGCCAGCAACAACGCGGCGCGATTTTCACCGCGCTCAAAAATTCTTTGGTGGTCACCGCGACCGATGCGCAGGGCAAGCCGGTTTCGGGCGTCAATCTAAGTTTTGCAATCGCCTCGGTTCCACAAGGGGCAACCGGCGCGACGTTAAGCGCGACGAGCGCGACGACCGGCAACAACGGCCAGGCCGCGGTCATTTTCAAATTAGGCCATAAAATCGGAACGTACAGTGTGAACGCGACGTCGGGGAAATTAAATGACGATGCGCCTGTGACGTTTACCGCAACGGCAGTTGCCGGCATAGCGGCGGGCATTTCACACGCTGCCGGTGATCGACAGGTCGGTAAAATCAATTCGGCGCTGGCAACGCCGCTGGCGGTTACGGTTACCGATTCTGGCGGTAACGTCGTTGCCGGGGCGAGCGTTAATTTTGCCATTGCCAACGCGCCGGCAGGCGCGAGCGGGCAGGCGCTCAATGAAACCAATCCGGTTATCACCAACAGTTATGGAAGGGCAGCAACGATTTTAAAGTTGGGCAATAGAATCGGTGCCTATCGCGTGACGGCATTTTTGCCCGGCCATGAAGGCCGTCTCGTGGCTTTTAGCGCGACGGCGGAAACCGGCAATTTAAAAACAATTACACTTGCCGCGGGCAATGAACAAAGCGCGTCGATTAAAAACACCCTCGCCAATTCGCTCGAGGTTGTCGTCACGGATGAGGGCGGCAATCCGGTTCCGAATCTGCCCGTAACCTTTGCGGTAACGCAATCGCCGCCGAATGCCGCCGGCCACAAGATCAATCCAGCGCTCATTTCAACCAACAGCAGCGGCAAAGCCGCAACGGTTTTCACTTTGGGGAACAAGTCTGGAATTTACAACGTAACGGCGAGCGCCGCAAATGTGATCGGCAGTCCAATTTTATTTGCTGCAACGGCGAACGCGGGGCCGGCGGCAAATTTTTTTTTAACTTCCGGAAATGCGCAATCCGGCGCCATCAATACTTCGCTGGCAAAACCTTTAATGGTGACGGTGACTGATGCTGAAGGCAATCCGGTGACGAATGCGACGGTCACATTTAATATTAAAAGCAAGCCAGTCGACGCCGCGGGCGAAGCGCTGAGTATCAGCAATGCGGCGACGGATCGCGATGGCCGCGCGGCAACAATTTTAACGTTCGGCAACAAAGTCGGAACTTATTTTGTGGCCGCCACGGCAAACGGATTAACCCGCGGTCCGTTGACGTTTACGGCGATCGCCAATGCCGGTGTGGCGACAACGCTCACGGGCACTTCCGGTCATGGGCAGACGCGGCCGATCAACACCGCTTTACCCGAGCCGTTTGTGGTGACGGTGACGGACGCCGGTGGAAATCCGGTGCAGGGATTTCCCGTGGTGTTTGAGTTGGATACATTGTTGAGCGCGAGCCAGGGGAATTTACTGAGCCAATATACTGATTCGACCGATAACAGCGGCAGAGCTTCCACGAAGCTGACGCTGGGAAGAAAAATCGGATCATATCGCGTTCGCGCCGCCGCAACGGGATTAATTGGCAGCCCGATTGAATTTTGGGCGACCGCTACCACCGGACCGGCAGCAAAAATTTTACGGGTTTCCGGCAACGCTCAAACCGGAAAAACCAGCACCGCCTTGGCCAATCCATTTGTGGTTAAAGTTGTTGACGCCGGCGAAAATGCGGTGGCGGGGGTCAATGTGAAATTTGCGTTTGCCACGGCGCCGCCCAATGCGCTTGGGCATTCACTGAGAATTACCAGTGACCAGACGAACAACAATGGCCGCACTACGACAGTTTTAACTTTTGGCAATCAACCGGGCGTTTATGTGGTGACGGCCTCGGCCAATGGTTTGGCGGGAAGTCCAATCACTTTTTCGGCAACCGCCGATCTCGTGAATAATTTGAAAACACTGACGCTCGTGAGCGGTGATCAACAGCGCGCGCCGATCAATGCGTTCTTAACCGACTCGTTGGTGGTGAAAGTCACCGATGCGGCAAATAATCCGGTGGCGGGAATTGGCGTGACGTTTGATCTGGCGGCACTTCCGAATGACGCTGTTGGCCAGGCGTTGAGCAAAACCTTTGTGCTCACAGGCGCGAATGGTCTGGCTGCAACATTTTTAAGGCTCGGCAATAAAGTCGGCGCGTATACGGTCACCGCCAGCGCCAACGGTTTGCTGAACAGTCCAATCGAATTCACGGCCACGGCGGCCACGGGTGCTGCAACCCATCTCACCGTGCTTGATGGTGATCAGCAGGCTGGCACGATCAATATGCCGTTGCAAAAACCATTGTTGGTAACGGCGACCGATGCTGGGGGCAATCCGGTGGCGGGCGCGAATTTGAATTTTGTAGTTTTTAGTTTCCCCAACGGCGCCACCGGGCATCGAATAAACCCAAGCCAGCTTACAACGGATAGAGACGGCCAGGCCGCCACCACTTTCACACTCGGCGATAAGCTCGGTAATTATTTGGTGACGGCGAAGATTGGCACTTTGCCGGCGAGTACAGTAACTTTTACCGCGCGCGCGGAGTTTACCGGGCGGGCCGAAAAAATTTTACAGGCTTCCGGC
>Ga0247727_10013961_pt1 | contig 13434 bp, 7 predicted proteins | sample WisWelCaveWW1625_FD_202498 | JGI IMG/M metagenome (GOLD analysis project Ga0247727, IMG submission 202498) | Biofilm microbial communities from Wishing Well Cave, Virginia, United States - WW16-25 | ecosystem: Environmental > Aquatic > Deep subsurface > Groundwater > Cave microbial mat | place... | reverse complement strand
GAACAATCAAATCGAGTTGGCGTTTCCCAGTCAACATCCTTTGATCAAGCAACTCGTCCGGTCGCCGGCGGCCGGCTAATCTGCCCCGCCGCGCACCGGTACTTCGGATTTCCTGCAAAAGCTGCGTGCCAGAATGACTCGTCCGAAATGTTGTAGGCCACGCCGGCTTTCGGATAAACCTGCAAGCCGACTTCGTCGCCAAAGGCGCTGTTGCCGTCAACGCGCACGGCGCCATTCAGATAAAGCCGGTTGAACAAACCCAACTGCTCATTGAAAAAGAAGCCGCCGTTAAACAGCTCCTGATTGGCTTCGGAGGCGGTAATGTTCGCGGCGTTGCCAAAATCATCGGTGCCGGGCAGGCCGAAACGTGTGCCATTGACATTAACGGTGCGAATTTCCTCGCGAAAACCCTGGACGCCAAAAGTGAAAGCCGAAGTCAGATTGCCGGTTGAGGGGTAATTAACGGTTCCGGCATAATCCATGGTAATGCTCAGATATTCGCGGTCGAAGCGGAAAACACCGCCTCCCGGCGTACTGGTGACGACCTGTGAGACAATCGGATTGAATTGACGCTGCTCGTTTTTGCGATAATCGGTTCCGACCGTCAGGCGATGCTTGAACCATTTAAACGGCGCAAAATCCGCCGTCGTGGAAAAGGTGAAGCGGTTCACCGCTTCGGTCAACTTAGGGGTGATCAATTCGTCATTGTATTTTGCCAGGTACTGTTCGTTCGTGAAGCCTTTGTACGGACTGGCTTGGTTAACCTGGTTAAACCAGCCACGCTCAGATTGGGTGAGCAAGCCGGCAATGGCGTTATCGCTGAAGGCGCGGCCAAAATCATCGCGGGCCAGCTTGGCGGAAAAATCCAGTTGCACTTTTTCCGAGGCAAAAACCCGCAACCCGCCGTTGAGCGAATAGAGAATGTCGTCCACATTCGGGAGATTGCCCTGGTTTTCCTGCATGCGGCCGCTGAAGTTGTAGGTCGAGTTCTCGCTGCCGCCGCTCAAGCCGACCGAATAGCTTTGGAAGTAGCCATTCTCGAGCACTTGGTTCTTGGTAAAATCTTCGATGATGAATTGCTCGTACGCTTGGTTGTAGCCTTGATCAACCCTGAAGGTCCATTGTGGCGGTCCGGCTTTGCCTTTTTTGGTAAAAATTTGGAGAACGCCGGAAGCGGCCTCGGAGCCGTAAAGCGTGGTGGCGGCGCCGCCTTTGAGCAACTCGACCCGTTCGATGTCGCCGACCAAAATATCGTTCAGCGCGCTGGAACGTGGTCCGCCAGAACCCAGGCCGAAGTTGCTGTTCCTATCCACGCGAACGCCATCGACGTAAATCACCGGAGTTTCGGAAGCCGCCACGCTGGTGATACCCCGCGCGCGAATCAAGCTGCCGGTGCCCGGCATGCCGGTGCTCATATTTACCGTCGCGCCCGGAATCCGCCCTTGCAGAAGCTGATCGATGGATTGCACCGGCGCGCTTTGAATGTCCTGCACCGTCAAAGTTGAAACCGGCGTGGTCAGCTCGCGTTTTTGCACGCCGGCGCCGGTGCCGGTGATCACGATCTCGCCCAGTTGCAGCACGCTTTGTTTCAATTGAAAATTGGCCGTAGCCGCGGTGTTGGCGCTAACCTCGACCTGCGTTTCTTCGGTGAAATATCCGATGAACCGGACAAAAACCGTATATGTCCCCGGCGGCACGTTGCGAATGGTATAGGCGCCATCCGGATCGGTCGCGGCGCCGCGATTGGTTCCTTTGATGACAATCTGCGCGCCTGGCATACCTTCTGCAGTTTTCGAATCAGTCACCTTGCCGGATATGCTGCCAGTGGCTTGCGCCAGTACGGTGCTTGGAAGCAGCACCAGCGCCAGCAAGACAACCAATCCAGCGATAACAACGGCACGGGATAAGGCGAGTGAATTTCGTCTCGCTCCAAACATAAGCTTTCCTCCTTGCCTGGTTGGTTAAAAGTTGATGGATGGGATTAGCTCACGAAACCACATCAAAGAAGTAGATTTGGCGCATAGCCTCCTTTCGTTGGTTCCTACTGAACTCTTTTTAAGCCAATGTGCCGAAAGCGCGGACGAATCCCGCCGTCAGCAATCTTGGCGAAAACGCAAGCTAACGAATACATATGATAGAGGTAAGGAAACAAACCACAAACAATGACCTAAACAGCGTGCAGTATAACGCGACCTTGAATGGATGGAAGGAAACAAAATACAACTGACAACGTGAATAGTGCGCCAATAGCGCGACCTTAATTCATTAAGGGGAGAGTCGCATCCAGCGGCAAATCACGACTTAGAAAAAATTTTCCAACTTAGAAATTCATACAAGATTTATACCAATTATAAAATATTTGAATCTGGAATCAAGCAAACTATTATTTTACATAATTTTGCATCAATTTGGTCGAACCGCTCCAACATGTCTCAATATGCAAAATTTTGCATGCGTGCAACCATTGTTTGCACTTTGGACATGAGCAAAGCATACGCCTGTTTGTAGTTTTTGCAATTTGCCCGTTAGCGTTACACCGTCCGGACGCTTGGTCATGCGCGATTCTGGCGAGTTCTCAAGATTCAGCGTCCGGACGGTCATACGAATGATCAGCTTTTTTTCCTGCGCTGATTAAAAGCCTTGACTTATAAAAACAAATTTAATATATTTTAATGTTTTTTAATTTTTGACGCGCATACAGTTCTGGCAAATGCTGCCAACACGACAATTCGCATTTTTTCGTAAGGCTGTGGGTGGAGGGCAATATGGGTTGCGGTGGCACGCTCAAATTTTTTATCCCTTAAAACAATTCAATGATAGTGCATGCTTTATGTGCAAGGTCAAAGCAATGGCATCGGGCCTTCTCACCGTTGTGGCTCTGACGGCCATAACGGCATTTTTTGCGGCGTGCGATTCCAAAACTAAAACCCCGCCGTTTGATCTCGCCGGCTCGGACGCCAAAGCCGTCGCGCTCGCGGATTCCGTCATGGCGGCGTGCGGCGGACGCGAGAATTGGGAAAACACGCGCCTGGTGACGTGGGACTGGTTTGGCAAGCGGCTCAATGTTTGGGACAAATGGACCGGCGACATTCGCGTCGAATCGAGAAGGTCCTTGGTTCTGATGAACCTGAACACCAAGCAGGGCCGCGCCTGGAAAGACGGCCACGAAATTACGGAACCCGCGAGGCTGCAGCGCGCCCTCGATTATGGCTACGAAGCGTGGATCAACGATTCATATTGGATGTTCCTGCCCTTTAAGCTGAAGGACGGCGGCGTCACGCTCAAATATTTGGGAGAGGACACCACTGCCGGGGGCCAAAAGGCCGAGGTTCTAAGCTTGACGTTCAAGAACGTGGGCTTGACGCCAAACAACAAGCATCATGTTTATATCGACAAACAGAGCAAGCTGCTGGTGCAATGGGATTTTTATACGGAGGCCAAAGACCCGGCGCCCAGTTTTGAGGTGCCGTGGAAAAATTATCAGAAATTTGGCGAGATTTTGCTTTCGGACGATAGAGGCGAAGGGGCGAAAAAAAAGCACCTGGGCTTGGGGGTCTTCGCGGCGCTTCCGGCCTCCGTTTTTAACAGCCCGGATCCAATCGACTGGGTGAAGCTGCAGAGTGTGTTGACCAATGGAAAAAAGTTAAGCTCGGACTGATTCGCCATCTTTCACTCAATTAATCCACCCACGGCTCCTAACTCAAAAAGAAGAGGATATAGGCTGAGGTGATGAGCGGCTAATTGGCGCGCAGATTGGCTTATCAAAACTGGTATCTTCTCAAAATTTAGGGGAACGGAGTGCAAAACTTCAGTTTTGCCGGCAATGCTGAAGCATCGCACTCCGAAGTGCCACCAAATTTTGAGCACATCCCAAAACTGTTCCAATAGGATTGCGGAGCGGCCATGGCGAGGACGAAAGCTTTTGGGCTTTTCATCAAAACTTTAACAACGCGGAGGTTATCGTTATGCGACGTATTTTTACGGTCCTGTCAATCATGCTTTGGGGTGCTTCGCCGGCATTGGCGCAATCGCAAACCGCCGGCTCCGTCAAAGTTATTTACCCAACAAGAACCGGTGCGTCGAAACCGCTGATCGAGTTGGCCAAAGAAATGAAACCCGGCACGTTGCACAAACAGGGCGCGGGGAATCGCGAAATTCCAAACCGCCTGTCGAATGCCACCACGCCCGAAGAGATCGGCTTCACACGCGTCGATGCGGCCTGGCAGCGCCTCGCCGGCCAGCGGGCAGCCGCGGCGCCGACGTTGTTGATCGAAGGCCTCAGCAGCGATGACAATTCGGCGGCCTTTGGCTTCCGCGTGGCGCCGCCGGATGTCAACGGCGACGTCGGCCCCAATCATATTGTCGAAATGGTGAATCTGCTGTATCGTGTCTGGAACAAAAGCGGCACGGCGTTGATCCCGCCAATCTCCAGCGACGCTTTATGGAGCGGGTTTGGCGGCAATTGTGAGTTCAACAACGACGGCGATCCGGTGGTGTTTTATGATCACCTCAACGACCGCTGGATTCTGAGCCAATTCGTCTTCTCGCTCAACCAGTGCATCGCGTGCTCAAAAACCGGTGATCCGACCGGGGAATATTGGCTGTACGAATATTCCACCCCGGGCAACGACTATCCTAAAATGAGCAACATGCCGGGCGCCTATTACGGCACGATTAGAAACTTCAGCGCGACGTTCACGATGGATGCCCATGCCTGGAACGGCGCCAAAATCCGCGTCGGCGATCCGACCGCGGAAATGATCGTGCAGACGATGACGGGCGTTACCAACATCGATGGTGTCCAACCCGTCGATCTCGATGGGCCGCCGCCGGCTTCAAGCCCCGGCATTTTCATGGGCCATGACGATACCAACGACCGGCTTTATATGTACGAAATGACTCCCAATTTCACCGCCGGAACGGCGACTCTGACCGGCCCGACTTTTATTACGGTACCGACTTACAGCTCGTCTTTTCCACTCGGCATTCAACAACTCGGCACGACGCAAAGGCTGGATATCCTGTCGTCGTTTACGCGGTTTGTTTCACATTTGCGTGATTTCGGCACGCACCAGAGCCTCATCGTCAATCATTCGGTGGATATCAATGATTTTGCCGACCACGCCGGTGAACGCTGGTATGAGTTGCGCAAAGTCGGCGCCGGCGCCTGGACGCTTTTCCAAAGCGGTTCTTACGCGCCGGATGCGAATCATCGCTGGATGGGCAACGCGGCGATGGACAAAAACGGCGCCATCGGCCTGGCTTACACCGTTTCGAGCACCACGATGAATCCATCCGTTCGCTACACCGGCCGTGAAGCCTCCGATCCGGTCGGGCAGATGACGTTGGCGGAAGGGGTTATTGCGGCAGGCACCGGCTCACAAACCGGCACCGGCCGCTGGGGAGACTATTCTCGTCTCACCGTTGATCCGGTTGACGACGAAACCTTCTGGTATTTTGGTGAATACGTTCAAGCGACCGGCTCGTTTGAATGGAACACGAAAATCGGTTCTTTTAAAGTCGTTTCAACCCCGACCCCGCCGACGATTACGTCAACACCGAATACCGCGGCAACGGTAGACGTGGCTTATTCTTATGATGCCAACAATACCGTCGAGGCTTCAGGCTCGGCGCCGATCACTTTCTCTTTATTGGCGGGCCCAACGGGCTTTGCCGTCACCAGCGCCGGCGTGGTGAGCTGGACTCCGACTTCCGGCCAAGTTGGCCCGCACAATGTGCAGATCCAGGCCGCGAATGCTTTGGGAACGGATACTCAAACCTATACGGTTACGGTGAGCGTGCAGCCGCCTTATTCGGCGCGCCTCAATTGCGGCGGCACGGTTAATTTCACCGACGGCGGCGGCAACGTTTTTGTGGCGGACAAACTTTTTGTCGCCGGCAATTTTGGGCACGACGGCCTGGGCAGCACCGGTTCGGTGACCAATGCGATTTCTAATACGACGGATGACGCGCTTTTCCAAACCTTTCGCCGTGTGAACGGCACGGCCAATTTCAGCTACAAATTCGACGTGCCTTCGGCAGGCAATTACAACGTCACGCTGTATTTCGCCGAGCCGCAGAAAACCGCCAGCGGCCAGCGCCTCTTCGACGTGACCATCGAAGGCGTCATCCGGTTGGATAATTACGATATTTTTGCGGCCTCCGGCGGCCAGTTCTTTGCCAAAACCGAAACTTTCACGATCAATGTGACGGATGGCCAATTGAACGCCGTTTTCACCGGCGTGGTGAGCGGTGCGGTGGTATCAGCCATCGCGGTCGTGAGTGCGGCGCCGCTACCGGATATTAGTGTGGCGCCCACCAGTCTCAGTTTCGGCAACGTCAACACCGGCTCGTTCAGTGATCTAACCGTTGCCGTCTCCAATGTGGGAACCGCGAATCTGAACGTAACCGCTTTGTCGACAACTAATTCCTTGTTTACAGTGGTCTCTCCAACGACGCCGTTCACGATTACACCAAGCGGCACTCCGGTTAATGTGACGGTGCGTTTCAGCCCGACCGCAGTAGGCGCTCAAAGCGGCAATTTGCAGATCACCAACAATGATCCGGACGAAAATCCTTTAAACGTGGCGTTAAGCGGAACCGGCGTGACGCCGCCACCGACGGAGCCGGATATCCGGGTGGCGCCGACGAGCCTTGCCTACGGCCAGATCATCGTCGGACAAACTTCCGATCAGACGGTGACGATATTCAATGATGGCACCGTGATCCTTAATGTCACCAGTTTGACCACCACCAATGGGACCTTCTCGGTGGTAAGTCCTTCCACCCCGTTTAACGTTGCCGCCAATGGCGGCTCGCAAGTGGTGACGGTGCGATTCAGCCCAACCGCGGCTGGGGTGCAATCGGGCAACTTGCAAATTGCCAGCAACGATCCCGACGAAGGGTTGGTCAGCGTCGCGCTCAGCGGTGAAGGAATTACCGTAGCGCCGTATGCGGCGCGCATCAATTGCGGCGGCACGGTGGATTTCACCGACGGCGGCGGCAACGTGTTTGTGGCGGACAAGCTTTTTGTCGCCGGCAACTTTGGGCACGACGGCCTCGGCAGCACCGGCTCGGTGACCAATGCGATTTCCAATACGACGGATGACGCGCTTTTCCAAACGTTCCGGCGCGTGAACGGCACGGCCAATTTCAGTTATAAATTCGACGTGCCGGCGGCAGGCAATTACAATGTCACGCTGCACTTCACCGAGCCGCAGAAAACCGCGAGTGGCCAGCGCCTCTTCGACGTGACCATCGAAGGAGTCATCCGGTTGGATAATTACGATATTTTTGCGGCCTCCGGCGGCCAATTTTTTGCCAAAACCGAAACCTTCACGATCAATGTCATTGATGGCCAACTGAACGTCGTTTTCACCGGCGTGGTGAGCGGCGCGCTGGTATCGGCGATTGCGGTCGTTTCAACAGGCGCGGCGCCGCAAATAGCCAAGACGGACCGCGCCGAGCAAATTGCCGGAGCTTTGCCGGACGGATTCCATCTTTATCAAAACCATCCGAATCCGTTTGTCAGCCAAACGAGCATTCGTTATGCCCTTCCCAACGGCGGGCAAGTGCGCCTCAAAATTTATAGTTTATTGGGGGAAGAAATCGCCACTCTGGTGGAGCAATTTCAACAGGCCGGTGTTTTCAGTATCGTATGGGACGGCAAAGATCGTAACGGCAGGCTCGTCGCTCCCGGCGTTTATATCGGCCGTTTGGAAAGTGGAGGGGTAGTGGATATAAAGAAGATGATCTTGCTGCAATAAGTTCGTAGTAACGCCTGCTCCGCCCCGCCTCCTAAAAACTAAGGCGGGGCGGAGCGGGGTAGGCGTCGGGCTTTGAAAATTTAAAAGGTTTGATTGACGCCACCAAGTTCGCAGCAATTCAACGCCGGTACGCCTGAAGGCGTTACGACAAACGTGAATCCGTCTCCAACAAGCTGGCGCGCGTGATTGCCGCCTCGCCAAATTTCGCCCGGACGGCATCGATAACGCCGGCGATTTTTTCCCGCTGCGCTTGCGCCGTTGTCGTAAACAATTCCATCTGCTCGCCGCCAACATTATTCAAATGCGACATGCCAATTCCGATCAGCCGGACTTTCTTCCCTTTGCGGTCGAATTGGCGAAAGAGTTCCAAAGCCAGTTGCCGCATCGTATCGGCGTCGTTGGTAAACTCCGGCAGCTTGCGCTGGCGCGTGAACGTTTCAAAACCTTCGAGCCGGATTTTCAGCGTGAGCACCTGCCCTTTCAAATCCGCCCGCCGCATATCCGCGCTCAAACCGTCGGCGATTCGCCAAATGGTTTGCTCGACGATTTGCGGATCCGCGACGTCCTGATCATACGTATGCTCCTGGCTAATCGACTTGCGCGGCCCCCAATCCTCCACCGGCCGGTCGTCGATGCCGTTGGCCAGCTCCCATAAATGCGCGCCCCATTTGCCCAATCTTTCTGCCAGCATTTTCTGCGAGCATTGCGCGAGCTGGCCTATTGTTGCGAACCCCATCTTTTGCAAATGCGCCTCGGTTTTCGGCCCCACGCCCCAAAGTTTTTTGATTGGCAGCGGCGCGAGAAAAGCTTTTTCCTGGCCGGCTGCGCAGATCGTCAAGCCGTCCGGCTTTTGCAAATCTGACGCCACTTTGGCGATGAACATGTTCGACGCCATGCCGACCGAGGCCGTGAGCCCGGTTTCGTTTTTGATGCGCGCCTTGAGTTTTTCGGCCAATGGTTTGCCGCCGCCGTGAAAATTCGCCGTCTGCGTGATCTCGATGAACGCCTCGTCGATGCTGATTTGCGCCAGTTGCGGCGAGAAATCTTTTAAAATGTTCATCACCTGGCGAGAAATTGCCGTGTAGCGCTCGAAGCGGGGATAAACGAAAATTGCCTGCGGGCAGCGGCGATACGCTTGCGAGATCGGCATCGCGGAATGAATGCCGTATTTTCGCGCCTCGTAACTCGCCGTCGAAACCACGCCGCGGCCAGTCCCGGCTTTGGGATCGGCCCCAACCACCACCGGCTTGCCGCGATACTCCGGATGATCGAGCTGCTCGACGGCGGCATAAAAAGCATCCATGTCGAGATGCAACACCAAGCGTGTCTGTGCTGTTTGGAGCATTGGTCAATAAAACTGATTGCTGATCACTGATTACTGTGCTCCTACTCCTGCGCCATGATTGTTTTCACCACCGTTTCCGCCAATCGCTGGCGAAAACTTCCCGAGCGGATGCGCGCAAGATCGTCGCGGTTCGAGAGATTGGCCGCTTCCAGCAAAATCGAAGTCGGCACGCGGCTGTAGCGAATGATGCCGGGCGTCCACTTTTTGTCGTGCCGATAAACATAGCGCCGCACCGGCTGATATTCGTGTACCGGAATGTTGTTTTTTTGAAAGGCGTCGATCAAATCCCACGCAAAATTTTTGCTCGCCTCTTCGGCGCTGGCGCTGTCGTTGCGTTTGAAATAAATTGTGCCGAGCCGGCTCTCTTTAAACTGCCGATAGACGCTGCCGGCGGCCTTGAACTGGCTCGAGCGCTGATCCGCGCCGGAAAAATAAACCATCGCCCCGCCCACCGAGGGATGCAAATGATCCAAATGAATGCTGATCATGACGACGTTTTCCGGCGCCGCGCCCCGCCGCAAAATCCAGCGGTACAAATCTTCGATCAAATAAATGCGCAGGTTCAGCGCGATGCGGCTGTCATCCATAAAATACTCCGGCGTGACTTTGACGTACTCGTCGCGGTTGTTGGCCAGCAAGCTGCCGCCGTTGACCGCATCGCCGGTGCGTCTGTCGCTCACCGTCGAATAAACTTTGGCGCCACGGTTTTGCAGACCCTGTTTGATCCGCAGCATCAGCTCGTAAGCGATTTCATCTTCGACCCAGCCGCGCACGATCGTGCCGGGATCGTTGCCGCCGTGGCCGGCATCCAAAATAACGTGCAAATCGCTGCGCGGCCGGCTCCGCCTTTCCGGGCGCGGCGGCCTGGTGATTGTCGCCGGCGGAATTTTCCCGCGCAAAATATCCTCGTCCAGAAAACGCACCGGAATGCGGATCAGCGCGCCATCGGGGATGCGCGTGGCATCGGCAATGCCGTTATATGCCAATAGTTTTTGCGCGATGCTGCTCACTTCGTCGGCATCGATGCGCCCGGTGAAGCGCACCACTACGGCGCTGTACAACGCCTCGCCTTTTTTCAAACGATACACCGCCTCGCGCTCGCCGCGCGCATTTTGTTGAAACACCAAATCCGGATGCGACAGCGCTGTGATGGTTTGTCGATCTCGCGGAGCGACGGCGCGAGCTGCGCGGTCTTTGGTGCTCGTTGCCGGTGCTTTAACGCGAGGCGCTGCCGAGGGCGTAGATGGTTTGGACGAGGGCGCTTCGTTAGAGGCGGCTTGCTTTGGCAATTCCGGCATTGGCTTGATCGGCTCCGGCTGGCTCGACGGCGCCGATTCCGGCGGCGACGCGGCGGCGACGAGCAGATTCGCCGGCCGCAAGTTGGGGAGCAGCAAATTCGGCGAGATCAAAACGGCCTGCCCATGCCTGAGCACGCTCTCCGGCGCCAAATTGTTTTCTTTTTGAATGGCGACATAATTATTGCCGTCGCCGGTAAAAATTTCGGCAAGCAGCCAAATGGTTTCGCCGGAGTGCGTCACCACGTGGCGCCAACCGGTTGGCGTCAATTCGTCGTTGGGGAAAAGTTGGGCGAGCGCCAAGCGCTGATGCTCTTTGTTCAGCAGCGCCAACGGCATGCTGACTTCTTTAATAACGTGCAGCCGCTGGCGGTTATTCAATCTTTGCACCTCCAGCCACTGCAAGGGATCTTGCAGCACGCGCCGGCCGAACGCCGGCCAATCTTCGCCGCGGCACGCCGGCACGTACACTTGGATTTTGCCCTCCACGAACTCGGCGGAGAGCACTGGCGTGGAGGAGATAACCGCGCCCGCTGAGAGCGGATAAAGGCGCCCCTTCGGCGCATCCTCCGGCGGTGTGTTATAACGCGGCAATGGCTTGGCGCCACAGCCCCAAAAACCCGCCATCGCGCCGATCCAAGTTAACAGCAAAAGAACCGGCAATATTTTTGTAGAAATCCTTTTCAATATCTAAACGAGTTTGGTGAAGTCATCCTGTTTTTGCAGGCGTTGCACGAACTCCCGCAAAGCCGCTTGCCATTCAACGGCACTTTGATAAAAACGAATTTGCAGTTGCGGATGCGAGTTGCCCGTCAGCAGGCGTGAGAGAAAAACCCCCTGTTCACAAAGGCAAAGCGCCGGCCGCCACAACGTCAACGCCGTGGCGATCTCATAACCGACCCCGAGCGAGGGACGGCTCACTTCGGCAACCATGCCTGCACAATTTTCAATAAAATCCATATCCCGCTGAAAAATAGCTGTCGCGGATAATTGCGCCTCTTGTTCCAAGACATCGGCCCGCGCCACGTGTGCCGAAAGCACCTCCGCGCCGAGTGATTCGAGAAAATGCACCATCTCCGCGTACAGCGGCTGGCGTTCCCTTCCCGCGCTGATCGCCCCGGCAAAATAGATTTTGAGTTTTGATGGCAAACCATTTTTAACTCCGTTTGTTCTATGATCCGGACGATTTGACAAATCCGAATACCAGCCATTCTAATATAAGGTGAAATCTTTGCTTTTTTGGCTAACATTTTTAAACCGCTAATCAACGCCAATGACCGCTAATACTTTTCATTCGCGTTAATTCGCGGTTGACTTTTTGGGCTCGTCAGCCTTAGTCTCTAAAGAGTGAAATCTGTGCAAAAATAACAAAGATTTTCAACACGGAGCAAACAGAGCAAACAGAGCTAAAAAAGCTAAAGAGAATTTTCCACTCATTGCCATCTCTGTTTGCTCTGTTTGCTCCGTGTTAATCTTTTTTGGTTGCGGCCTACGGCCGTAGGCTCGCGTTAGGTCTTTGTCGCATCAATGATCGCGCGAATCTCCTCGTCCGTGAGATTGCGGTTCAGCGTTTTCGCCTTGCTGAAAATCGCCTCGACCCATTCACGCTGCGGCTCGTAACCATGCTCGACCAGCCAATAAATCACATTCGATTCGCCGCTCATGTGGCCGATCTCGATTTTTTGTTTGAGTCCGAACCAGCTTGCCGGCACGCCGGAATAAACGCGATCTGCCAGCCAATCCTGACCCTTCTTTTTGGCCTTGGCAATCGCCGCCGCATGCACGCCAGTGCCGGTGCAAAAAGCATCGCGGCCCATCACCGCATAATTCGATGGAATCGGCACTTCACATGCAGCCGAGACTAAATCGCAATAAGTTTTCAACGCCGTGAGATCGTTGTCAATCCAGCCGAGCAATTTGCAATTTACCAAAATGAGATCGAGCGGCGTATTACCGACGCGCTCGCCGATGCCGAGCATCGTGCCATGCACGCGGTCGGCGCCGGCTTCGATGGCCGAGAGCGTGTTAATGATCGACAGCCCGCGATCTTTGTGGCCGTGCCAATCGACTTTGACCTCCGGATCGATTTTATGCACGACGCTGCTCACAAAGCGAATGAGTGCCTTCACACCGCTTGGCGTCGCGTGGCCGACCGTGTCGCAGCAGACGACGCGTTTCGCGCCACAATTCACCGCGGTCGAGTACAATGCGCTAATGTCATCGGGATGCGCGCGAATGGTATCTTCCGTGACGAACATCGAAGGCAGGCCCTGCTTCACTGCGAATGTGACGGCCTTTTCCACCGTGCGCAGAAGAAAATCGAGATTCCACTCTTCGGCATATTGGCGAATCGGGCTGGAGCCGATGAACGTCGCCGCTTCGATGGGAATGCCGGCTTTTTGCGCAGTTTCCGCAATCGGGGTGATGTCCGTCTCCATCGTGCGCGCCGCACAGTTTGGAAAAATGCGCAGCTTGCTTTGAACGATTTCGTTGGCCAGCGCCATCACGTCGGCTTTCGCGCGCGGCCCGGCCCCCGGCAAGCCGATGTTGGCCGCCTGAATGCCAAGCTCGTGCATGAAGTGCAAAATGCGAATCTTGTCCGCAATCGGCGGATCCGTCACCGACGGCGACTGCAAACCATCGCGCAGCGTCTCGTCGTCGAACTCAATCGGCTTACTCGGCTTCCACGCGCCGTCGTGGACGTTCCAGTCATAAATGAGATCGCGCCCGTTCAATGTTTCCATTGGCCACCTCTTTGTCGATTTGCCAGTAAGCTGGCTAAAAAGCTCTTTGGGGTTTGAGATTAATTCACAAAATCGAAGAATAAGTGATAAAGATGAATTTGGGTCTTGTTTTTCCGGATATGCTTTGACTCAAAACTCAACTCCCAATCTGCATGCACAGAGTCAAGCCTTTTTTTAGTTGAAATTTCAGATGGCTCCAATCGTCCGGCTCCTACCCGACAGGGCGGGAACTGAATGCGACGATTTAAAGCTTGAGTTCGCGTTGTAGGGCTTGTCGCAAGAGC
>Ga0247727_10013960_pt1 | contig 13435 bp, 14 predicted proteins | sample WisWelCaveWW1625_FD_202498 | JGI IMG/M metagenome (GOLD analysis project Ga0247727, IMG submission 202498) | Biofilm microbial communities from Wishing Well Cave, Virginia, United States - WW16-25 | ecosystem: Environmental > Aquatic > Deep subsurface > Groundwater > Cave microbial mat | place... | reverse complement strand
CATACCGACCAGCCAGGCGTTGGGCGCGGCCCAACAGCAGGGGATGGATTTGGTGGAGGTCGCGCCGAACGCGACGCCGCCGGTCTGCCGCATCGTTGATTTCGGCAAGTACAAGTACGAGCAGGAGAAACGCGACCGCGAAGCGCGCAAACACCAGCACGCGACGAAGGTCAAAGAGATCAAGATTCGGCTGAACATCGATCCGCACGATTACTCGATCAAACTCGACCACATGCGCGATTTTCTCGCCGAGGGGAACAAGGTCAAGGTGAGCTTGCAATTCCGCGGACGCGAGAACGCCCGGCCCGAATTGGGTCAGCAATTGATGCTGCGGATCATCAAGGAACTCGACGGCACGGGCCGAGCGGAGGTCGCGCCGAAGCAGATGGGACGAGCGATTCACATGCTCATCGGTCCGATGCGCGGTGCCGTCAAGAAGCCGGCGGCAGCCGATAAGAATTCAGAAGACAGCCAGGAATAGATTTCGGAAGGGACACATCATGCCACGTTGGAAGTCAGCGAAAACAAAGAAGGCCGCGGCCAAGCGGTTCAAGATCACCGCCACCGGCAAGGTCATGCGCTACGGAGCCGGCAAGCGCCATTTGAACACCAACAAGTCGTCGAAGCACAAACGCCGTCTCGGCCAGACCAAGGCCGTTCATAAGTCGATGGAGCACCACGTCCTCGACGTCATGCCGTTCAGCCATCGCGGATAAACATTTTCTCAGGAGACTCACACCATGCCTCGCGCCACCAACGCCGTCGCCAGTCAACGCCGCCGCAAGCGGATGATCAAAGCCGCTGCCGGTTACCGCGGCTGGCGCAGCAAGAAATTCCGGTACGCCAAGAACGCCGTCTGGCACGGCCTGACCTACAGCTTCGCGCACCGCAAAGACAAAAAGGCCGACTACCGCGCGCTCTGGACCGTGCGCATCAACGCCGCCGTCCGCGCCCAAGGCCTGACCTACAGCCGCTTCATCAACGCGCTCAAGAAAGCCAACATCGCCCTCGACCGCAAATCGCTCGCCGACCTCGCCGTCAACGACCCGGCCGCCTTCAACGCCGTCCTCGCGGCTACGAAGTAATCCCGATTTGGAGTGCGCCGACTCGTCGGCGCTTTGCCGTCGTGGTAGGGCGCGACCCCAGCCTTTTGCCGTAAAGAGCTGGGCGCCGCCTGCCGTCGTTGTTATTCCGAGCTTGGCGAGGAATCCCTTGTCGTCATCAGCCTTGATAGAACCTCGCAGCTCTGCTTACATAACAGCAGCGCGATGAGACGTCTTACAGGACTCACTCGTGCACGACCGCGTATGCAGCGTTTGTAGCAACACTAATGTTAGACGGAAGGACTTGACCCATGGCTGAAGAAAAGGAGACGGCGCCACCTGTGCCAAGTCCCTTTTACTTTGTTGTTTCGCCAGTCAAACTCGTGGTCTTGTCTGTTGCTACTTTGGGAATCTACGAGCTTTACTGGTTCTACGAAAATTGGAAGCTGATTAAAGAGCGCGAAAAGCTCGACATCATGCCCTTTTGGAGAGCATTCTTCGGGTTCTTCTTTTGCCACTCTTTGTTTAAGCACATCAAAGACTCTGCTGGTTCTCACGGAGTTGCAGTGACGTTCGGCCCTGGTACGCTCACGCTGGCTTGGATTCTCCTTACGCTCTGTTGGCGTCTCCCCGATCCGTTCTGGTTGATTTCGTACTTCGCAGTGGCGGCTTTTCTCCCTGTTCAGAAGACGGTAAACACCTTGAACAGCTTGGTTGCACCGCACCATGATCCCAACACCCGCTTCTCAGGCTTGAACATTGCAGGGATAGTTGCCGGAGCGCTTCTGTTCATTCTCGTAGTTATCGCTTTTTTTATCGATGGATGAAGCCGATCAGTCTAACCATGCGCCTCAGCCCACCGCGTCCCGCTGCGCGTCTCGCGGTGGCTGATCTTTATCGTTAGAACGGTGTGAAGAGACCGGCCACAGGTTCGAGCACCTCGATCACTTCTCGCCCCTGAATCTCCGCCAGCACGCTCTCTGATGCGAGCAGTGTGTCCAAGTGCAGCGTGTTCTTGATGCGCACGATCCGGGCGTCAGTGTTGCCGGCGAGCGCAAACTCCAACGCCTCTTCGTCGGTCTCGGCAGCGTGCGGCAACTTGCCGCGCTCGGTGAATCCGCTCGCGGCGACGTTGGCGTTCGTGACGTTCCAATCCGTCTTCTCGACGAGCCGACGCGTTGTCACGTCGGCCAACCCAATGCCGTACGCGCTGTCGCCGCTGCCGGGACTCAAATCGCGCACGACAATCATCTTGATGCGCGGGGACGTTGGTTCGGACTGACCGGCAATCCTCATGCGTCCAATCACATTCGTGTCCATGCCGGTCCCGCTGATGTCCTTGCCGATTTCATCCACGATCAACACGTCAATGTCCTCGACCGGCAGGCGCGGCATGTTCGCCCGCGCGAGTTCGAGCAAGGCCGGTTCGTCTTCCGCTATCCGGCAGGTGGCCCGCACAACCATTGTCTCATCGTAAGCGTTCTCGACAATCGCGACGCCGAATAGAATCTTACCGGTTGCGATGATTTGTCGCGCTACGGCCGGTATCCGGTCGCGCAATGCTTCGACACCGCCGGCGTGAATCGCACGTGCCCCGGCATCGTTGGCCAGCCCGATGGCGATCATCTTCATCAGGCCGCTCTCGTACCGGCCATGAAACGAGGTGTGCGGTTTGATGCGATTGATCAGGATGACGCCGTCGGACTGAAACGCTTCCCGGTCCATGAACGCATCCGGTCCGAGTTGCACAACCTCCATCAACGACTCAATCGGCGCGGAATCGATGCCGTAGTTTTCGAGAATCTTGCGTTGACCTTCCGCCGTCGCGCCGCCGTGACTGCCCATGGCCGGCACGATGAACGGTTCGGCGTCGTGTTCGCGCACCCACTCAACGACTTCGCGGACGATCACCGGCAAGTTGGCGATACCGCGACTACCGACCGCGATAGCGATGCGACTACCGGCGCGAATGGGGAAGGGGATCAGTTCGGCTCGCACGACGCGCGCAACATCGTTGAGTTTCTGTGCCGCGAACCGCTGACGTACCCGGTAGAAGTTCATCCCAACGGAACGAGATCGCGTTTGCGTTGCGTGAACCGGCAAATCTTTTCGTAGCCGCACCGGCGCGCGCGCGCAACGGCTTTGCCAAAGTCCGCGCCGGTGTCCTGTGGAATGTGGGCGTCGCTGCCGAGCGTGACCGGGATGTCGAGTTGCCGGGCGATGCGCAGGAACTCTTCGCTCGGGTAAATCTCCCGGCACGGCTTCCGCAAGCCGCCGGTGCTAATCTCAATCGCAATGCCGGCCTCTTTCACCGCTTGCAGCGCGGGCCGGTAATCGAACGTCTTTGGCCGAAAGCCGAACTTCTTCGGCAGATCGGGATGAGCGAGAGAGTCGAAGAGCCGGGAACTCGCGGCTTGCGCCCAGAGGTCGAAGTATTGCCGCCAACGCTCGTCGACGTCCTGGCCTTCCCATTCTTTCGCGCGCGCGTCCACCGGCCACTCGCCGATGAAGTGAACGCTGCCGAGGAAGTAATCCCACGGATACATACCGGCCAGCTCACGAATCCAGTCCTCACGTCCCGGGATGAAGTCCACCTCCAGACCCAGTTTGATCGAGAGTTGCGGAAACTTCTGTTGCGCCTTGCGAACCATTTCGACGTAGGCGTCGAGGTCGCTAAGTTTCAGAGTCCAATCGGTATCGCGGTTGCCGAGCGGCGCGTGATCGGAGCAGCCGATTTCATCGAGGCCGCGTTCGACGGCGATGCGCGCGTAGTCGACCGGCTCGCCTTCGCCGTCGGTCAGCCGCGTATGCATGTGATAATCAATCAGCATCCCCGGCAGTGTATCGGACGTGCCTGCCGGCGGACAAGCCCGGCCTTCAGCGGGTAAATCTTGTCGCGAGCGGGTGTTTCCGGTAGATTCGGCGTCATGCTGAAGAAGGCGTTGCTGCCGGTGCTGTTGATCGTGGCCGTGATTGTATTGCTAATGGCCGCCGCGTGCTGGTACGAGAACAAGTACGGCGCCGAGGGCCCGTTTCCCAGCGAACATCATCATTAAGGACATCATGGCCGGCATATCACGACTGTTGCACACGCGTTATCGCGTGAATGACTTGGAGAAGACGGTGAAGTTCTACCGCGACGTGTTGGGCTTGCAGGAGACCAGCCGGCACAAATCCCCGCGCGGCTCGGAGCTCGTCTTCATCAAAGCTCCCGGCAGCGCCGAAGAAATCGAGCTGTGCTACTTCCCGTCGAGCGGCCCGGTCCAGGTGCAGCCCGACCTGACGCATCTGGCGTTTGAGGTGGACGACCTCGAAGCGTTCGCGCGCGAACTGGAGAAGAAGGGCGTGAAGCTTTCCGACGGTCCAACGAAATCATCTTCCGGCAGCGTTTTCGCGTTCGTGGACGCACCGGAAGGTTACGAGATCGAGTTGATTCAACGCCCACGATGAACAGAATCATCATCGCTCCGTCGATTTTGTCGGCGGACTTCGGTAATTTCGCGGCGGAAGTGCGGCGCGCCGATGCGGCCGGCGCAGACTGGATTCATTGCGACGTGATGGACGGACATTTCGTGCCGAACATCACGTTTGGCCCGGACACCGTCGCTGCGTTTCGCAAAGCGACGAAGTTACCGCTCGACGTGCATTTGATGATCGAGCGGCCGGACGTGTACGCGGAACGATTCATCGATGCCGGCGCGGATCGCGTGATTGTTCACGTCGAGGCGAAGCACGACGTGGCGAAAACGCTGGCGTTCATTCGCGGTCGCGGCAAGAAAGCCGGTCTGGCCATCAATCCGGCCACACCGGCCAGCGCCGCCGCGCCATATCTCGATCAAATTGACGAACTGCTAGTGATGACGGTGAATCCCGGCTTCGGCGGTCAGGCCTTCATGCCGGACACGCTCGGCAAAATCGTTGAACTTCGCCGTCTCACGCCGACGTTGCCGATCATCGTAGACGGCGGCATCCATGCCGCGACCGGCCGGGACTGTGTCCGCGCCGGCGCCAACGTGCTGGTCGCCGGTAACTCGCTGTTCCGGCACAAGACATTGAACCTCGCCGAGGCGATCAAGGAACTCAGAACTCATGCAGAACGCACAGATTAGATTCGGCACCGACGGCTGGCGCGGCGTGATCGCCGACGATTTCACGTTCACGAACGTGCGCCGCGTGGCACAAGCGACGGCGGATTACTGGAATTCGCTGGTCGGCACGCAACGCGGGGCGATCGTCGGCTACGACAATCGGTTTCTCTCGGAGACATTCGCGAAGCTTGTGTGCGAGGTCTTTGCCGCGAACGGCATCCGCGCGATGTATCCACCGGAAGCGGTGCCGACGCCATCGGTGACGTTCGCCGTGAAAGAGCGGAAGCTGGCCGGAGCCGTGATGATTACCGCCAGCCACAATCCGCCGCAGTTCAACGGCTACAAACTCAAAGCGCACTATGCCGGCCCCGCCGACCCCGGCATTTGTAAGGACGTGGAAGCGTTCGTCGACCGGTCACCAGTGCGGGCGACGCCATTTGATGCCGGCGTGAAAGCCGGCACGATTGAATTGCACGATCCGCGCCCGACGCATTTCGCGGCGATCAAGAAGCGCGTCGATCTAGCCGGCATCCGTCGCGCGAAGTTGCGCGTGGTGAGCGATTCGATGCACGGCTGCGGCGGACACGTATTGGAGAATCTCGTCGGGGGCCAAACGATCCGGGCGGAGCGCGATCCGTTTTTCGGCGGCGTGAACCCGGAGCCGAACGGCAAGAATCTCGGGGCGTTGTGCACGGCGGTAAAGAAGGCGCGCGCCCACATCGGACTGGCGACGGACGGCGACGCTGACCGGCTCGGCATCGTGGATAACACAGGCCGGTACGTTTCGATTCAACTCGTGTTTGCGATGTTGTTGCTGCATCTTCTGCGAAATCGCGGCGAGAAGACCGGCGTGGTCGTCAAATCGGCCAACAGCACGTATCTCATCGACCGGATTTGCCGGGCCCACGGGCTCAAATGCGTCGAGGTCGCGGTCGGCTTCAAATACATCTGCGCGCAGATGCGCGAGACGGACGTGTTGATCGGCGGCGAAGAAAGCGGCGGCATCGGGTTCCGCGGTCACATCCCGGAGCGCGATGGGATTCTGGCGAACTTGATGTTGCTGGAATTGCTGGCGACGGCGCGGAAACCACTCACGAAAATCATGGCGGAGTTGCAGAAGGAATTTGGCGCGAGCGCATACGACCGCATTGATATGCCGTATCCGTTGGAGAAACGCGACAAGTTGATCGAGACGCTGCGGAGCGATGTGCCGAAGACGTTGCTCGGCGCGCCACTGGCGCAAATGAAGGATTACGACGGCGTGAAATACATCACGCGGGACGATTCGTGGCTGATGTTCCGCACGTCCGGCACGGAACCGATCATCCGCATCTACAGCGAAGCGTCAAGCGCCGCGCACGTCGCCAAGCTGCTCGACCACGGCCGGCAACTCGCGCTCCGGATTGCCCGGTAACCCGATCATGCCGGAACCCATTTCATCCAGCTCCACGTCGCCGGTCGCGAAACTGTTCGTGTTGTCCGGTCTCGCCGCCGACCGGCTCATCGAACTGAAGGACGACCGGACCACCATCGGCCGCGACGACGACAACTCGGTGCGGTTCGAGGACGTGTCGGTGTCGCATCATCACGCGGCGATCGAACGCGTGGGCGAGGTGTACAATTTGCGCGACCTCAGTTCGGTCAACGGCACATTCGTCAACGGCCGCCGGGCTCACGAGATGGTGTTGCGCGACGCCGATCTGATTCGATTTGGCGGTGTGGATGTGCGCTTCGACGCGCCGCAACCTCCGGCGGATGTTCTTGAACGAACCCCGGTCGAGGAGACGGACGCCGCGACGGCGGCGCGCCGGTACGGCGGGGCGGGCACGTTCAAGATTGTCGGTTCGGATGGCCGCGTGTACGGCCCGGTCACGGCGGCGGTCGTGCGCGACTGGATCGCGCAGGGCTGGGTGAACGGCCAGACGTGGGTGCCGTTCGAGAAGGGTCGCCGGTGGCAACGGCTGAATGAGTTTCCGGAATTTGCGAAGGAACTGGCGCTGCAATCGCCGACCGGGCCGTTGCTCGGCGTGCCCCCGGAAGAATTTTTGTGGCAAGGCGCGTTGAAGGTCGCGCCGACGACCGAAGCCGTTCGGTCCGGCATTTCAGCAACGGGACGCGGCGGCGGCGGCGGCGAATCGATCGAGAGCGTCGAAAGCACGGGGCCGGGCGTGTTGTGGCCGTTGCTGGTGTTGCTGTTCGCGGTGGGCGGTTGGCTCATCGTGGCCCGGCAGTTGACGTGGTGGCCGTTCACCATTGATGGGCCGCTCCGGCAGTACGCGCGCGACGTGGACGAACGGATTCAGAACGACCCGGTATTCGTGGCGGCGACGGCGGCGCAGGAATCGCCGGACACGGCGGCGTTGATGGAGGCGGCGCAGACGCTGGTCGACCGGTATCCGCGCAGCAGCATGGCGCATTACATTCTCGGCGTGGCGTACGGACGCACGAACGATTTCGTGGCGGCAAGCGGAGAATTCAAGCAGGCGGTGGACTTGGACGCGGAGTTCATCGATGCGTGGAACAACCTTGGTTGGGCACAAACGCGGCGCGGAAATTTTGCGGACGCGGTGAACGCGTTCCAGCACACGATCAAGTTGAACGCGACCGATGCGCAAGCGTGGAGCAATCTCGGCGGCGCGCTGGCCGGCCTGGGACGCGACGCGGACGCGGTCGAGGCGTACCGGAAGGCGATTGAGTTGGACCCGGAGTTTTCGCAGGCGCACTACAACCTCGGCATCTCGCAGGCGAAACAGAAGAATTACCGGGAAGCGATCGATTCGTTGCGACGAGCGATCCAGCTCAAGCCGGACTTCCCGGAGGCGTGGTACAACCTCGGCGTCGTCATGCAGATGCAAGGTCTCGACGATGGCGCTCTCATTTTTTACCAGCAAGCGGTGAAGCTGATGCCAACGTACGCCGATGCCTGGGGCGGGTTGGTGAAAGCCTACCTCAAACTCGGCCAGCAAGACAAAGCCAGCGAAGCCGCCGACGTCATCAAGCACCTCGACCCCGCCAAGGCGGAAGCGCTCGCGCAGGAATTGCGTCGCATCGCTCCGCGGTAGTTTTTCCTTGTGCGCTTCTCCAGCACGGCGCATCCTGACAACGCAACCGACGAGGTGAACCATGTCTGATCTATCCGACTTTCTCGCTGCGCTCAAACGCCGGTATCCGGCCGAAACGGAGTTCCACCAGGCTGTCACCGAAGTTGCGAAATCGGTGTGGCCGTTCATCGAAAAGAACCCGAAGTACCGGAAAGCGAAAATCATGGAGCGCATCGTCGAGCCGGAGCGCGTGATCATCTTTCGCGTGACGTGGACGGATGCGAAAGGGGAGGTGCACGTCAACCGCGGTTACCGGGTGCAGATGAACAGCGCGATCGGGCCGTACAAGGGCGGACTGCGGTTTCATCCGAGCGTGACGCTCGGGACGCTGAAGTTTCTGGCGTTCGAGCAGGTGTTCAAGAACGCGCTGACGACGTTGCCGATGGGCGGCGGCAAAGGCGGCTCGGACTTCGATCCGAAAGGGAAGAGCGACGAGGAAGTGATGTGGTTCTGCCAGAATTTCATGGCCGAGTTGTCCCGGCATATCGGGCCTGACACGGACGTGCCGGCCGGTGACATCGGCGTCGGCGGCCGGGAAATCGGATTTTTGTTCGGGCAATACAAGAAACTACGCAACGAATTTACCGGCGTGTTGACGGGGAAGGGGATCAATTGGAGCGGCAGCCGCATCCGCAGCGAGGCCACCGGCTACGGCCTGTTGTACTTCGTCGAAGAGATGCTGCGCACCCGGCAACAGTCGTTGACCGGCAAGATCATCGTCGTCTCAGGCTCCGGTAACGTCGCGCAGTACGCCGCCGAGAAGGCGCTGCTGATGGGCGGCAAGGTCGTGACGTTCTCCGACTCCAACGGCTACGTGTACGATCCTGCCGGTGTGGACGGCGAGAAGCTGGAGTTTGTGAAGGACTTGAAGAATGTCCGGCGCGGCCGCATCGACGAGTACGCGAAACATTTCAAATGCGAGTACGTGGCCGGCAAACGTCCGTGGGGCGTGAAGTGCGACGTCGCGCTGCCGTGCGCCACACAAAACGAAATCTCCGGTGAGGATGCGAAGACGCTCGTGAAGAACGGTTGCGTCTGCGTCGCGGAAGGCGCCAACATGCCGAGCAGCGTGGAAGCGGTGGACGTATTTCTCGCCGCGAAAATCCTCTTCGGTCCCGGCAAGGCTGCCAATGCCGGCGGCGTCAGCGTCAGCGGCCTCGAAATGTCGCAGAACAGTCTCCGGTTGCAGTGGTCGAATGAGGAAGTGGACAAACGGCTCAGCGACATCATGAAAGCCATCCACAACCAGTGTGCCCGGTACGGCACGCAGGACGATCACTTCATCAACTACGTGGACGGCGCCAACATCGGCGGCTTCCGCAAAGTCGCCGAAGCCATGCTCGATCAGGGAACGGTATGACGGCTGGTTCGTCTCGACCAATCTCAACAATGTACTCAAGAAGACCATCATCAAACTTGCCCCGAAGTTGCCGGGCTGACGTTCGGCAAGGATGTGATTTTCGAATTTTGAAGGGACTCAACGATTGAAGGCTCAACAGGCAAACAGAACACATGAGGAGCGAGTAGCTTGAGAACGCTCGCACAGTACGCCTTCGAGGCCAACAGTCAGGATGCTAGCGCTGCAGAAACGCTGTTCAGGAAAGTCGCCGGGCTTGTGGAGAAGTGGTTGCACGCGAAGGGCGATACTGACGCTGCGTCCAAGACGATTGCACTCGACGATGGACGCACTGGCCAGCTTGAGGTGAAAGTGTTGAGTAGCAGCATCGGATCAACGAGCCATTGGGCAATATCAGAGCCATCGTCTGGTGGAATATTTACAACCTCCATTGCCACTGCGCTATCGGGTCGGTCAGTGTTTATCTCGTGCAACCTATCGGGCGGGTTTTCCGTGAATGTTGTAGCTCCGGTAGGGTTTGACGCAAGATGTCCGCAAGTTGTCCGTGACATCATCGAGTTGAGCAAAGATTGGAGAGTTGGAGAGACGACCGTGGCCTCTAAAGCAACAGTCTTTTCGGACGAAGGTGGCGGCGAATCGCTTCAGAGACTGCTACTATCGCATGACCGTTCGCTGCCGGTAATCGCCATATCAAGGTCTCAGGGATTCCTACTGCATCCGGATATCGCAGAACGGATGGCACGCGACTTGGCGGGCTTGGCTATCGTGGTCGAGCTTGGCGAAAAGGCTTCTTGGGTGCTCACTCGCGATCTAGGCAAGACGTACTCCTGTTTCAACGGCGGTATCCGTGTGTACTGGCCGGGCTTTGAGAAGACTGCCGCGCCGTTAAGGCATCCACTTTGGACCAGCCAGAGACTCATGCGCGACGTACCTACAACAGAAGCTGCATCCACGAGAATCCGAAACGTGCTACGCCGAAAAATATTCGCTACATCAGCTTTTGCAGTACAGGTGCCACACGTATTCGAGCGCATCGAGCTCCAACATCAAAAGGAGACGCTTGAAACTCGAATTCGCGAGGCAGTAGACACGTCAGATTACAAGCAACTTTCTGAGTTGTACGAGGTGGAGAATGCCGATCTGCGAAAGAAACTAATTGACGAGAAGAAGATAACTCAACAACTCCGAGAGGATCTTTACAGGCTGCAAACAACGCAGGCATGGACGAATCAGGAAGACGATGTTGTGCCTGTCACTGAGACGCCGCCGGCCACTGTTGAGGAAGCTGTTCAACGCGCCCGAAAGGTGTTTGCGGCAGAACTTACATTTGGCAATGACGTTGAGGAGGGGACCAGAACGATTGCGCTCGATGCGGGACCTCCTGACAAGATTTACGATTACCTCCAACATCTTGCCGAGCTTGCGAAGGCGCTGCGTGCCGGGCCGTTGGGGGATACGACGCTAAACTGGTTACGGTTGTGGGGCATTCAAGCGAGCAATGAGTCTGAGACGATCACAAATACCAAGGATGAAATGAGGAAACGCACTTGGCATGACGGACGTGCCGACCGCCAGTTCGAGATGCACCTGAAGCCCGCAGAGGCAACATCACCCGACCGATGCGTCCGCATCTATTTCGATTGGGACAAAGCCACAGAGAAAGTGGTTGTTGGATGGGTTGGGAAGCACCCGTGAACGCGACCAATCTCAACAACTTGCTGAAGAATGCCGAGTCAGACGAGACCCCGCGATGTTGTGTTCATGGCAATCGAATCCAGTTCGCCGCCGAAGTTGCGGGACTGACCTTCGGGAAGGATCTGATTGTGGAGATTTGACTGAGCATGTTGGTCGAATCTAGGACAATACCGATTTAAGCCGGTTATTGAATTGCTGGCACCCATACAGTCGCGCTTTTTCTCGAACGGCGGAGAAACGATGATGCTAGAATTGCGGATACCCAAATCCGCGGAACGTTGGTAGAGTGCCGCGCTCATGGATTTGCCGCACATTCGCAATTTCTGCATCATTGCGCACATCGATCACGGGAAGACGACGTTGTCGGACCGGTTGCTCGAGGCGACCGGCGCGTTGGAGAAACGCGAGATGCGCGAGCAGGTGCTCGATTCGATGGACCTCGAACGCGAGCGCGGCATCACCATCAAGGCGCATCCGGTCACGATGTCGTACCGGGCCGAGGACGGTGAGACGTACGAGTTCAACCTGATCGACACGCCCGGGCACGTGGATTTCGCGTACGAGGTGTCGCGCAGTCTGGCGGCGTGCGAAGGCGCGTTGCTGATCGTGGACGCGGCGCAGGGCGTCGAGGCGCAGACGGTCGCGAACGTGCATCTGGCGACGAAGCAAGGGCTGACAATCGTGCCGGTGATCAACAAGGTCGATCTACCGAACGCGAACGTCGAGGAGACGAAGCGCCAGCTCGAAGACATTCTCACAATACCGGCGGACACCGCGGTGTTAGCCAGCGCGAAGACCGGCATCGGCATCAACGAAATCTTGCGCGCGATCATCGAACGCATACCGGCACCGAAGGTGGCTGCCGGCGCGCCGTTGCAGGCGCTCGTGTTCGACTCGATGTTCGACACGTACCGGGGCGTGGTGACGCACGTGCGTGTGTTTGGGGGCGAGATCGTGCCGGGGATGATGATTCAGTTGATGGGTACCGGCGTGAAGTACGAGGTCAAGGATGTGGGCGTGTTCGCGCCGAAACCGGAGCCGCGCAAGCGGTTGTCGGCCGGCAGCACGGGATACGTGATTGCGAACATCAAGACAACTTCCGAGGTGAAAATCGGTGAGACGATCACGGACGCGCGGAAGCCGGCGACGAAACCGTTGCCAGGATTTCAGCAGGTGCATCCGATGGTGTTCAGCGGTTTGTATCCGATTGATTCGGCGGAATTCGAGCATTTGAAGTTGGCGTTGGGAAAACTGCAGTTGAACGACTCGGCATTTCAGTATCAGGCGGAGAGTTCGGCGGCGTTGGGGTTTGGGTTCCGGTGCGGCTTTCTGGGATTGTTGCACATGGAGATCGTGCAGGAGCGGTTGCGCCGGCAGTTCGACATGGACATCATCGCGACATATCCAAGCGTGGTGTACCGGGTGCTCAAGACCGATGGCGAGGTCCTCGACGTAGATAATCCCGTGCATTTACCGGATCTGTCGGTGGTGGACCACATCGAGGAGCCGTATGTGAAGGCGTTCGTGATTTGTCCGAACGAAAACATCGGCGACATGCTCCAACTCATCATGGAAAAACGCGGTGAGGTGAAGAAGACCGACTCCATCGACACGCGTCGCGTGATGCTGACCGCCCGGATTCCGCTGAACGAGATCCTCGTGGATTTTCACGACAAGATTAAGAGCATCACGCGCGGCTACGGTTCACTCGACTACGAGCATGACGCTTACCGCGAAGGCGAGTTGATCAAGTTGGACATTTTGGTGAACGGCGAGCCGGTGGATGCGTTTTCGAGCATCGTGCATCGAACGAAGGCCGAGGCGCGTGGGCGGGCGTTGGCGTTGAAGCTCAAGGAGGTCATCCCGCAACAGATGTTTCAGATCGCCGTCCAGGCCGCCATCGGCGGCAAAATTATTGCTCGGGAAACGGTGAAGGCGCTGTCCAAGAATGTCACGGCGAAGTGCTACGGTGGCGACATCACGCGCAAACGGAAGTTGTGGGAAAAGCAAAAAGAGGGTAAGAAACGGATGAAAGCCATCGGCAAGGTCAACATACCGCAGGAGGCGTTTATTTCTGTGTTGAGGGCGGGATAGGGGATACTGGCATGAATTGGGACGAACGAAAGACAATGAAGAGTGCCCGCGAGCTGC
>Ga0247727_10013959_pt1 | contig 13435 bp, 10 predicted proteins | sample WisWelCaveWW1625_FD_202498 | JGI IMG/M metagenome (GOLD analysis project Ga0247727, IMG submission 202498) | Biofilm microbial communities from Wishing Well Cave, Virginia, United States - WW16-25 | ecosystem: Environmental > Aquatic > Deep subsurface > Groundwater > Cave microbial mat | place... | reverse complement strand
GAGCTCGACCTGAAGGCTGTTCGAGAGAGGAAGCCCATGAGCGCGGGATCGGTGTCCGCGACTGATCCCGGCCTGAGCTGGGGGACCCTGGCCGGCCGCAACGCCTTCTTCGACACAAGCATTCTGATCCAGCTTTGTAACCCCAGGCAAATCCGATGACGGTCGAGGTTCGGGTGAAGCGGCAGTTGACGCTGGAGGGAGCCAACTACTGGGAGACGTTTCGGGTGCCCGAGCGGCCGGGGATGAACGTGATCGGGGCTTTGATGTGGATCGCGGAGAACCCGGTGACGGCGGAGGGCAAGGCGAGCGTTCCGGTGGCTTACGACGCGAATTGCCTGGAGGAGGTCTGCGGCTCCTGCGCCATGCGCATCAACGGCCGGGTGGGGATGGCTTGCTCGGCGCTGCTGGCGAGGCTGAAGCAGCCCATTCGGCTGGAGCCGCTGTCGCGGTTTCCCCTGGTGCGGGACTTGCAAGTGGACCGCTCGCGCCTGTTCGAGGACCTGAAGCGGGTCAAAGCCTGGATCCCCATCGACGGGACCTACGACCTGGGCCCCGGACCGCGGATGTCGCAGGGGCAGCAGGAGGCGGCGTATCCTTTCGCCCGTTGCATCTCTTGCGGGTCGTGCCTGGAGGCCTGCCCGCAGTACAATGAACAGACGCGGTTCGTCGGGGCGGCGGTGATCGGGCAGGTGCGCCTGTTCAACAGTCACCCGACGGGGAAATTGAACGCGCACGAGCGGCTGGAGGCGCTGATGGGCCCCGGCGGGATCCAGGAGTGCGGATACTCGCAGAACTGCGTGGAGGTTTGTCCCAAGGAGATTCCGCTCACCCAGGGGATCAGCGAGCTCGGCGGGGAAGTAATGCGGCACGCGCTGTTTGGCTTCTTGAAGAAGTGAGCCGGTCAACCGGCATTCTCACGATTGGAGAGGTGCAGAGTGAAGATGAGTTTTCTGATGCTGATGGCGGGGGCGGCGGCTGCCTTCGGGCAGGAACCGAAGACGCCGGCCCCGGAGCGGGAACCGGGGCTCTACGCGACGATCGAGACCTCGATGGGGACCATCGTCTGCCGCCTCTTCGAGAAGGAGGCGCCCCTTACGGTGGCCAACTTCACTGGACTAGCTCGGGGGACCAAGGAATGGACTGACCCCCAGACCCAGGAGAAGGTCAAGCGGCCACTGTACAATGGCACGACGTTCCACCGGGTGATCCCATCCTTCATGGTCCAGGGGGGCGACCCGCTGGGGAACGGGACGGGCGGGCCGGGCTACAGCTTCCGGGACGAGTTTAGTCCTTCGCTGCGGTTCGATCAGCCTGGGCGGCTGGCCATGGCCAATTCAGGACCGAACACCAACGGGAGCCAGTTCTTCATTACCGAGGTTCCCACGACGCACCTGAACAACATGCACACCATCTTCGGCCAGGTGGTAGAGGGGCAGGAACTGGTGAAACAGATGGCCAGGGTCCCGTCGGACGGCAACAACAAGCCGCGAACACCGGTGGTGATCAAGGCCATCCGGATACAGAGGTTGCCGGCGGCAGCGGCGTCCGGGAGTGCTCCGCAGCCGGCGCCGGCCAAACCGTCGCCCAAGAAGGAAACTGACGAAGGCGCCTAAGAAAAAGCCCGGCGGCGCAGGAGGGTGCCCGCCGGGCTAGTCAGGCGGGGAAACGTAAGCTACAGAACAGAATGCGCTAGCGGCTTGCGACCGCCAACGCCTCTGCTTTCGCCTATCTACGAACTTAGACGGCTGATGTTCCCGAATGTCATCGGTCGAGGCAGATTTTTTTCTTAGGGCGGCCGAGGCGCGCCAGTTTGGCTTGAAGCTGCGCGCGTGGTTTCGACGGCGGGGCCGCGCGCTGCCCTGGAGACTGTCGCGGGATCCCTATCGGATCTGGGTGTCGGAGGTGATGTTACAACAAACGCGGGCCGCGGCGGTGGTCCCCTATTACGAGAGGTTCTTGGCCCGGTATCCGGATCTGCAGGCGCTGGCTCGAGCTCCCGAGGCGGAGGTGCTCGAGTCCTGGAGCGGACTGGGCTACTACTCGCGAGCGAGGAACCTGCGGCGGGCGGCGCAAGAGATTGTGGGGGCGCGAGAGGGAAAGATGCCCCGAACCTGGCAAGAGTGGACGGAGCTGCCAGGAGTGGGACCCTATACAGCCGCAGCGGTGGCGAGCATCGCCTTCGGGGATCCGGTCGCCGTGCTGGATGGGAACGTAGCACGGGTCGCGGCTCGCCTCACCGATTACCGGCGCGAGACAGGATCGGCGCGATCGCGGGAGTATCTCCGCGGCGTAGCGGTGGCACTGCTCGATCGACGGAACCCCGGAGAGTTCAACCAGGCCCTGATGGAGCTGGGGGCCACGGTTTGCTTGCCGCGAAGTCCGAGGTGCGGGTTGTGCCCGGTGCGGAGCCATTGCCAGGCGTTTGCGCTGGGGGTGCAAGAAGAGGTCCCGGTGCGGCCGCGTCGGAGGCGCTCCGTCCGGCTGTGTGTCTCGGTGGCAGTGGTCGAGCGCGGCGGCAAGGTGCTGGTGGCGCAGAGGCCGCCCGAGGCCTCGCGGATGGCGGGGTTCTGGGAGCTTCCGCAGGCGGAGGGTCGGGAGCCGGAGCCGGACTGCTTCTCTCATCTTGGCGTGCGCCTCGGGCCGGCGGTCGGGGAGTTCCGCCACTCGATCACCTATCATGAGTATAGGGTAACGGTCCGGCAAGGAATCCTGCGGGGGCGCCGGCCCGACGGCTGCCGCTGGGTAGCGCGGGAGCGGCTGAATGCCCTGCCCCTGACGACGATCAGCCGGAAGGCGCTGCGACTTGCCGCGGGGCCTACAGCGCCGCGCGGCGCAGTCGCAGGGCGTTGCCAATGACGGAGACGGAGCTGAGGCTCATGGCGGCGGCGGCGATCATGGGGCTGAGCAGAAGGCCGAAGGAAGGGTAGAGGACGCCGGCGGCGACGGGGACCCCGACGGCGTTGTAAACAAACGCAAAGAACAGATTCTGGCGGATGTTGCGCATGGTGGCGCGGCTGAGGCGGCGGGCCCGGGCAAGGGCGCGCAGGTCTCCTTTGACCAGGGTGACGCCGGCAGACTCGATGGCCACGTCCGAGCCGGCGGCCATGGCGATCCCGACTTGAGCTTGGGCCAGGGCCGGGGCGTCGTTCACGCCGTCGCCGGCCATGGCGACGATGCGTCCGGCCGACTGCAGACGCCGGATCGCCTCGGCCTTCTGGGCGGGAAGCACCTCGGCCTCCACTTCTTCCAACCCGAGCCGATCCGCGACGGCGCGAGCGGTGGCCCGGCTGTCTCCGGTGAGCATCACCAGGCGGACTCTGTCGCCGCGCAGCAGGCGAATCGCCTCCGGCGTGGACTCCTTTATGGGGTCGGCGACGCCGAGCGCTCCGGCCAGGTCGCCGTCGACGACGGCGCACAGCACGGTCTGCCCCTGGAGGCGCAAGGCCTCGACGCGGCCGGCCAGGTCGCCCAGGCTGATGTGGAGCTCGGCGAGCAACGCCGGATTTCCGAGGGCGATGGCATGGCCGTCGACGTGGCCGGTGACGCCCAGGCCGGTTCGGGAGCGGAAGTCCTGGACCGCGCCGAGTGGGAGGTTCTTTTCGCGCGCCGCGGCGAGGATGGCGGCGGCCAAGGGATGCTCGCTGGCGCGCTCCAGGCTGGCGGCGAGGCGAAGCAGCTCGTCGCGGCGCTCCTCCCAGGCGGGGACGGTTTCGATCGAGACCAGGCGGGGCTTGCCGGCGGTCAGGGTGCCGGTCTTGTCGACGACCAGGGTGTCGACCTTTTCCAGAAGCTCGAGGGCCTCGGCGTTGCGGATCAAGACGCCGGCGGCGGCGCCGCGTCCGACGCCGACCATGATGGACATGGGCGTGGCCAGTCCCAGAGCGCAAGGGCAGGCGATGATAAGGACGGCGACGGCGTTGACCAATGCATAGGCCAATCGCGGCTCAGGGCCGGCAGCGGCCCAGACCAGAAACGTCACCACCGCCGCAGCGACCACGGCGGGGACGAAGTAGCGGGAGACGCGGTCGGCCACTTGCTGAATCGGGGCGCGGCTGCGCTGGGCTTCGCCAACCAGGCGAACGATCTGGGCCAGCAGGGTGTCGCGGCCGACGCGCTCGGCGCGCATGATGAAGCTGCCCGCGCCATTCAGGGTTGCGCCGGTGACGCGGTCTCCGGGACCCTTGGCGACGGGTATGGGCTCGCCGGTAACCATCGATTCGTCGACCGCGGCTGCGCCTTCCAGCACGACGCCGTCGACCGGGACCTTTTCGCCGGGGCGGACGCGAAGCCGGTCGCCGGCTTCGACGCGGTCGAGAGGCCCGTCCTGCTCGGTTCCGTCGTCGAGAAGGCGGCGGGCGGTTTTGGGGGCCAGGTCGAGCAAGGCTCGGATGGCGCGGGTGGTTCGGCCGCGGGCGCGCAGCTCGAGCACCTGCCCCAGGAGCACCAGGACGATGATGACCGCGGCCACTTCGAAGTAGACGCCGGCCTTGCCGCCGTGGCGGAACGAGTGGGGAAACAGGCCGGGAAACGCCGTGGCGGCGACGCTGTAGGAATAGGCCGCGCCGACGCCGGCGGCGATCAGGGTGAACATATTCGGGCTGCGGTGGACCAGGGAGGCCCGCGCGCGCTCGAAGAAAACCCGGCCGCACCAGAGCACGACCGGGGTGGCCAGGGCGAGCTGAACCCAATTCAACAGGCTCGCGGCGAGCAGCCGAGGAATCCAGGCGCCCGGAATCATTTCGGGAAGGGAGAGCAGCAGCAGCGGCGCGGCGAACACCAGGCCGATCCGGAGCCGGCGGCTCATGTCGGCCAGCTCGGGATTCGGCCCTTCGCCGGCGGCGATCGCTCGCGGCTCCAGGGCCATGCCGCAGGCGGGGCAGGACCCCGGTCCGGCTTGGACGATCTCGGGGTGCATGGGGCAGGTATGGTCGCCGGCCGGGGCGATGGTTACCAGTGGGGCCGCGAGGTAGCGGTCCGGCTGGGAACGAAACTGTTGGAGACAGTGAGGGCTGCAAAAATAGTACGTGCGTCCCTGGAACTGGCGCCGGCCAGCGGCGGAGGACATCTCGACCGTCATGCCGCAGACTGGGTCCTTATGCTGACCTGTGCGTGCTGGGGCCACCTTTCAGGGTACCGCGAAGGTGCTGATCGCGGGCGAAGTCGTCTACCGGGGGGTGCGCGACACAAAAGTGAACGCTGCCGGGCAGGGTGGGGCAAGCAGTCTTGCTTGCGAGCCGGCTTCTAGCCGGCTTGGCGCCGAGCAAAGCTCCGGTGCCGGAAGCCGGCAAAATTGCCGGCTTGCAGGCAGGACTGCCCGCCCCACGTCGGCTTGATCTTGCGAACCGTGCGCAGGACTACGCTCGGACCCTCACTTTTATGTCGTGCACCCTCTACCGGGCCGCGAGCTGAGCTACAGGCCTTCGAAGAAGCGGGACGCGGGGACGGAGAAGCCGGGGAGGAAATCGGCCTCGACGGGCTCGTCCCCGTGGAGCACGCGGGCGGCGCCGCCCGTAAAGATCCACACCGCTCGCTGTTCCGAATGAAGGGCCCAAACGGCCCGGCAGCCGCACCTCAGATAGAGCTCCACCTTGTTCAGGAAGTCCGACGCGGATTCCGATGAGATCACTTCAACCACCAAGACCGGAGCGCCATGGGGGAATTCGTCGGCGGCGAGTGCGCGGACCTGTTCATTCAACAGCACGGCCAGGTCGGGCTGGCGGGCGTCGATCTCCGTGAACTCGAACGTCGTTTCCGGGTAAAGCTCCCCGATGGGGTTCTGCACGAGATAGCCGACCAGGATCTTGGTTCCATTGGCCTTCACCTTCTCGTGCCGGAACTTGGCGCGTGGCATCTCGACCACCTCCCCATTCACCAGCTCGAAGCGGCGGTCTTCGGGCAGCTTGAGAGCCTGGAAGTCCTTAACGGTGAGGGCGGTCGACGTCGCCATGTTCAAGAGTTTACCACTTACCGCCCCTCCAGAGCTTGCGGTCCGAACCGGAACCTTGCTCCCTGGAAGGGCGCATCGAACAAGGGCAGGATCAGGCCGCTATCCACCGCCGTGGTCAGAATCCAGACGGCCAACCCCACCCAGGCGATCCTCTTCAAGTACCGAGCATAATCCGGAGCCGCGAGCTGCGCAACGCTCTCCTTCTCCCTGGGCAGGGAGAGCGCCAGCACGGTGGCGATGCAGGCGTTGAGAAGAATGACGCCCTCGGTCACCATTCGCTGCGGATGAAACGGCAGATAGCGGGAAAGATTGCCGATGACGATCCACCACAGGAAGACCAGGAAGAGAACCTGGCCCTTTCCCAGCTCGGTGGCGGGCATCGCCGAGATCGGCGCCCGGCGGTGCCGCGCCATCAAGGCCATCACCACCGCTGCCAGCGCCAGATAGGCGAAGTGGAACCACCAAATGGCCGGCAGGCCGTACATCCGCTCCGGGACGACCTTGTTCGGCAGCCACACCGCGTTCATGTTCTTGCTGATGTTGAGCCAGGTCAGCGCCACCAGGACGAAAGCCACCGAGAAGCGCTCTGCCCAGGGCCGCGTCAGCGGCTCCTCGTTGACCGGCGCAGCGCGCGCCGAGAGGTATCCCATCGCCACCGCAATCCCGATTCCCTGGATGAAGCCGTAACTCTGTTCCAGAATGCTGTGCCAGTTGGTCGAGATTCCGGTGGCGGTCCCCGCCGAGCGGATCACCAGGCCGCTCGAGAACCCGAAGCCCGCGAATACCGCCGCCAGCAGCGCGGCGACCGCCACCGGAAACAGGCGCTTCCTCAGCAGATAGACGAACAACGCCACGGTCATGCCCAAACAGCCGGCCCAGTTGTCTCCGCGCGGCGGCGTCATGCGCAGGCCCAGGACGACAACCAGCCCCAGGAAACCGGCCCACCACCCGGCAATCATGTGCAGGATCAGCGAGGACGCCGGAGAGACGCGTCGCTGGAAGGCCAAAAAGACCAGCATAGCCAGAAGCGCCAGCGAGGCGCCGATCCAGTCGCTGCCGTACCAGTCCAGGTTCAGCGTGCCGCCTGCCTCGACCCAGGGAGGCAGGACGAACGGCCGGACAATATAATCCCACGCGGCCCAGGCGCTGAAGATCGCAATGAGCGGCGGCAAGAACTCGGTGAGCCGGTCCCGGTCCAGTACCGCGGGTAGCGCCGTGCCCGCCCCTCCCATGGCGCCCCACAGGAATCCGATCACGAACGTGCAAAGGAAGCCGTACAACACGTCCGGGAGTGAATCGGTGTGGGTATAGGCGAGCACCCGCATGTAAGACATGGAGCCGCCGAAGGACCAGCCCAGCGCCCCGAAAAAGGCAAAGAAGGCCGCGCGCCGCCGCCAGTCCTCCCGGCCCGAAACCAGCGCCGCGGTCATGGCCGCCAACGCTCCGGGAATCATCGCTCCATATTCGTGACCCCAGTTGCCGCGGACGCCCCAACCAATCGACAATGCCACCCCGCCCAGAAGAACTGCTCCTGGAGTCAAACCCGGCACAGGTGTTTTCTTCATGGAGGCTATGACGACTGAGTCTGGGTCGCTATGGTCCAGATCCAGCGACTATAGTCAGGCATTGTAACCTAATCCATCCATCCATCCCTACCCTGAAATGTAGAAACTCCAGGGCCGGGCTGAAGCCCGGCGCGGACTAAAGTCCGCCCCACAAATGTACAAACGCCAGCCGCAGGCTAGGAGCCTGGCTAGGAGCCTGCGCCGGCAGCCGGGGGTTCTGCGTATTCAAAGGTGTAAAAATCGCTTAGAGGCCAGATCGGCCGCGACATCGACGCCGCGTCTAAGGTTCAATGAAGGGTAGACCTTTTTCGAACGGAGAGACAAGGAATGAGGCAACGGTTCCTGGTGGCAACAGCAGGGTTACCTCTGATGTTGTGGGCGTGGCGGGATGGGGCGCCTCCACGGACAACAGGAGGATCCTTCCCCAATGAAGGGTCGTGTAGGGACTGCCACGGGCGACCCGCGCAGTTGCCCGGCAGCCTTACGTTTTCCGTCCAGCCCTACAGGCCGGGGGAGATGCAGCGGATCGAGGTGACGATATCGGACCCGGGCGCGGCTCGATGGGGATTCCAGCTCACGGCGCGGCCGGCGAGCAGCCTGGAGCAGCAGGCGGGGAGCTTTCGTGCGGACGGGAACGCCCAGGTGGTCTGCGACATGGGCAATCCTCCATGTTCGGTGGGTATGCTCCAGTTCCCGACTCACACGCTGGCCGGGACGCGGCGGGGGACGCGCAATTCCGTCACCTTCGCCGTGGAGTGGACAGCGCCGAGCTCGAATGTCGGCAACATCATTTTCGCCGGGGCGGGCAATGCCGCCAACAACAACGATGCGGCCGACGCGGCGGACAACATCTACTTCCGGCAGATCACGGTGATGCCGGCGGCGGCTGGAGGGCCGACGCCGACCATCAGCACCGGCGGAGTGATCGGGGCCGGGCTGAGCACCCCGGCGGTGCGCCAGATCTCGGCCAACGGCATCATCAGCGTCTTCGGGGAGAACTTCGCTCCGGCAGGCACGGCGCGGCTGGTGGGCTCCGAGGATCTGGTGGGTGGCAGGCTGCCGGCGAACCTGGCGGGGGTGTGCGTCCAGGTAGGAGACCAGATGGCGCGCATGTTCCATGTTTTTCCCAACCAGCTCAACATCCAGGTTCCGACGCTGGCGGGCGCGGGGAACGTGCCAGTGCAGGTGATCACGAGCTGTGGTGGCGCGAGCGAGGTCCGGAGCAACAGCGAGACGGTGGTATTGCAGTCGGCGGCGCCGGAGTTCTTCTTCTTCGCGCGCAACGCGGACGGGAGGAATCCGATCGCGGCGATCAACGCGCAGACCTTCGGGCTGATCGGGGCGCCGAACCTGATCCCGGGCGCGACGTTTACTCCGGCGCGGCCGTCGGACATCGTTGCCCTGTTTGCCACGGGGCTGGGGAGGACCAATCCGGCCGTTCAAGCCGGCGAGCTGCCGCCCGGGATCGCCTCGACCGTGGATCCGGTGACGGTCATGGTGGGCAGCGCGGACGCGGAGGTCCTCTACGCGGGGGTGGCGCCGGGACTGGCCGGCCTGTACCAGATCAATATTCGGATCCCGGCGAGCGCGGCGGACGGGGACCAGCCGGTGACGGCGCGGATCGGGAGTCTGGCGACCCCGGCGGGCGCATTCTTGACCGTAAGAAGGTAGAATTAGGTAGAATATAGTCGACAAATGCGGGCGGCGACACTGTGGTGGACAGCCACGGCCGCCGCGGCGGCGGTTGGGCTGGCCGCGGATGGGGTTCCCCGGCGCGAGGCCCCGCGAATTAACGTGGGCGGGATTGTGAACGCCGCCACCAGCCGTCCTGCGCCCGACAACTTCGTTTCCCCCGGGGCCATCGTTTCCATCTACGGCGCCGGACTTTCCAACGAGACGCGCGAGGCGGGGGCGGGAGACGCGCGGGGCGGGTTCCTGCCGGAGATTCTGGGCGGGGCGACGGTATTCTTCGGCCCGGTGGCGGCGCCTCTCTATTACGTATCTCCAGTACAGATCAACGCGCAGGTTCCGGCCGTGTTGTTGCCGGGGGAATGGGAGGTCAAGGTCCGTGTGAACAGCCTGGAGGGCGGCGAGAAGGTCCAGGTGCGGGCCTATTCGCCGGGGCTGTTCGGGGTGGCGCGGCATCCGGACGGGACCCTGGTGAGCCGGACCAGTCCGGCGCGGCCCGGAGGGATAGTGCTCCTGTTCGGGAGCGGGTTTGGGACAACCCGTCCGCCGCTGCACAGCGGGGAGCTGGCGCCGGAAGGTCCGACCTGGCTGGACGCCCCGGTGGAGGCCAAGATCGGGGAGATTGCACTGCACGCCGAGGCGGTGCTGTACGCGGGTCTGGCGCCGGGATTTGCCGGGTTGTATCAGTTCAACCTGAGGGTGCCGGCGGCGGCGCCGGAGGGTGACCTGGAGGTCCTGCTGAAGGTGGGGGAGGAATGGACGCAGCCCGGCGTGAGAATCCCCGTGGCGCGGTGAGCTTCCCGTAACTCGATCCCGCCGGGTCGCGTCGAAGCAGGTGGGGAGTTCTGTTTGCTAGAATCAGCACAGGAGACGCTCACATGAAAACCGTGACGGCCGCGACGCTGGCGGCGGTGGTGGTGTCCGGGCTGGCCTGGGCCCAGAGCGAGCAGACCCCGGCCGAGGCGAAGCCGAGCTACTTGGTGAAAACCGGGACCCGGGTGCCACTGGCGCTGCTGAACAGCCTGAGCACGAAGCACGCGGCGCCGGGGGATCACGTCTACCTGGAGTCGGTGTTTCCGGTGGTAGTGGATGGAAAGATGTTGATTCCAGCGGGGAGCTACGTTTCAGGAACCGTGACCCAGGTGAAGCGTCCGGGCCGGGTGAAGGGGCGCGGGGAGATCTTCGTCCGGTTCGATTCCATGATTCTGCCCAACGGCGTGACGCGGGACTTCCGGGCGCGAGTGGGCGGAATTGACGGGCGTTCCTCGCAGGAGATGGACCGCCAGGAGGGCAAGATCACGAGCGAAGGAAACAAGAGCGGCGATGCTCGAACGGCCGGGGAGGCGGCGGCCGGCGGGGCCGGCATCGGGGCCATCGTGGGGGCGGCCAGGGGGCGGCCTGGTATGGGAGTCGGGATCGGAGCTGCGGCCGGCGCGGCGGCCGGGCTGGCCGGGGTGCTGTTGACGCGGGGACCGGACGCGGTGCTGGCCAGGGGCACGCAACTGGACATGGTGCTCGACCGGGATCTCACGTTCAGCGACGCGGACCTGAGCTTTCCAGCCGCGTCGCCGCGCGTCTCGGTCGATGCGGGCGCAGGTCCTGTCTCCCAGAGGGATCGTGGGCGCCGGTTTCCCTGGTGAAGGGGACGCTGGGAAAGTTCTATCACGCCCTGTTCCGGGCGTTCGGGCCGCAGCACTGGTGGCCGGGCGAAACGCGGTTCGAAGTGGTCGTGGGGGCCATCCTCACCCAAAGCACGGCCTGGGCCAACGTCGAAAAAGCCATCCAGAACTTGAAGCAGGCGGGAGCGCTTTCCGCGCGGGCCATGGAGGAACTGCCCGAGCATCGGCTGGCCGAGCTGATCCGGCCCTCGGGGTATTACCGTCAGAAAGCCAGGAAGCTAAAGGCATTCTTGGCGCACCTGCGCCGGCGGCACGGGGGCTCACTGGCGCGGATGTTCGGCCAGCAAACCGGCTTGTTGCGGCGGGAGCTGCTGGAAGTCTACGGGATCGGCGAGGAGACGGCCGACTCGATCCTGCTTTACGCCGGGGGGCATCCGGTCTTTGTGGTGGACGCCTACACGCGGCGGATCCTGGAGCGCCACGAGCTGATCTCCCCGGGCGCATCTTATCAGGACCTCCAGAATCTCTTCCAGAGGGAAATTCCCCGCCGGGCCCCGATATATAATGAGTTTCACGCGCTGCTGGTAGCGGCCGGGAAGCGGCACTGTCTGCGGCGGGAGCCGCGGTGCGAGGGATGTCCGCTGGAGACTTTCCCCCACCGGCGCGCTCCCTGACGGGCCGTTGCCCGCATCGCGGGGCGAGGGGCGCATTCATGTTGGGCAAGGCGCTGAGGCAACGCCGGTATCTGATCGGGCTGAGCGTGTCGCTTTTGGCGCTCACCACGGTGGTCTTCTGGCAGACCTCGCTGAATTTCGGGGAGTTTCGACCGGAGGGCATCCAGCAAACCCTGGTGTTGTGGGGCATTTCGACCCTGGTGTTTCTGGGGATGGTCACGCTGGGGTTCATCCTGTTCCGGAACGTGGTCAAGCTGTACATCGAGCGGCGCGAGAACCGGCTGGGGTCGAGGATCAAGACGATGCTGGTGGCCGGGGCGCTGGGGCTGACCACGCTGCCGGTGGTGTTCCTGTTCTTCTTCTCCTTCAGCGTGTTGAACCGGACGCTAGACAAGTGGTTCAACCAGCCGATTGAGGCGCTGCAGGAGGATGCGCTGCGCATCAGCAAGCGACTGGAGCAGGAGGCGGGGGAGAAGGCGGCGACGCTGGCGGGCTGGATGGGGTCGCTCCAGGAGGTCCGGAGCGGGCTGAGCGAGGGGAGCGGGTCGGGGGAGCTGGCGCGGAGACTGGGAGAGTTCGCGCGCGAGCAGGGGCTGTGCTATGCCGCGGTGGTGGCCGGGCTGAATGAGCCGCCGCTGGTCGAGTACGCCGCCGAAGCGCGCTTCGCCGGGATGTGGCGACAGGCGCCGAAGGGGGCCGGAGGCCGGCCCGCCACGCGGCTGTTGGAAGGGGATCCGGAGGTGGCGCTGGGATTTGCGCCGGCCGGCAGAGGCGCCGGGACGCTGGCGGGCTGGCGGCTGCCCAGGGAGCTTTCGGCGGGACGGCAGGCCATCGAGGAGCGCTACCGGTCCTACAAGGAGCAGGCCCGGGGCTGGCGCTCGATGCGCTATTTCTACGTAGGGATGCTGGCGCTGATTACGGTGTTCATCCTGTTTGTGGCGACCTGGATCGCGCTGCTGCTCTCCAGGCAGATCGTGGCCCCCATCGAGGCGCTGGCGCAGGCGACGGCCCAGGTGTCGGGGGGGCGTCTGGATTACCGGATTGAGACGCGGGGTATCGACGAGCTGGGAATGCTGGTCCGGTCCTTCAACGAGATGACCGCGCAACTCGAGCACAGCCGCGACGAGCTGAATGCGCGACGCCGCTACACGGAGGCGCTTCTGGAAAGCATCCCGACCGGGGTGATCTCGCTGTCGGCGGCGGGAGAGATTCTGCGGGTCAATCCGGCCTTGGGGCGGATCTTTCCGCCGGAGCGGGCGGCCAAGGCGCGCCGGCTGGAGGATTTGTTCCCGGGGCCGGAGGCGTTCGAAGTGCGGCGGCTGATCCGGCGGGCGCAGCGGACCGGGCTGGCCACTGCGCCGCTGGACCTGACTTCGAACGGCGCGGTTCAGCATCTGGCGGTGACGGTGTCGGCGCTGGAGAAGGACGGCCGGTCGGAAGCCAGCGGGGTGCCGCGGGGTTGCGTCATCGTGATCGAGGACACCAGCGAGCTGCTGCGGGCGCAGAAATCGGCCGCCTGGCAAGAGGTGGCCCAGCGGGTGGCGCACGAAATCAAGAATCCGCTGACGCCGATCGCGCTGTCGGCGGAGCGCATGAGCCGGCTGGTCGACCGGCGCGGGAACACCACCGATCCGGCGACGCGGCTGGAGCTGGACCGGCTTTTGCGCAGCTCGGCCGCGGCCATCGTCCGGGAGGCGGAGACGCTCAAGACGCTGGTGGATGAGTTCTCGCAGTTCGCCCGGTTTCCGACGGCGCGTCCGGAGCCGGGGGATCTGAACGAGGTTGTCGAGACGGCGCTGGAGACCTGCGACGGGAGGTTGGAGGGGCTCCTGGTGCGGAAGCAGTTGGCCACGGAATTGCCGCCGGTGGCGCTGGACCGGGAGCAGTTCCGGCGGGCGGTGGTGAATCTTCTGGACAACGCGATTGAGGCGATGAGTCACT
>Ga0247727_10013958_pt1 | contig 13435 bp, 14 predicted proteins | sample WisWelCaveWW1625_FD_202498 | JGI IMG/M metagenome (GOLD analysis project Ga0247727, IMG submission 202498) | Biofilm microbial communities from Wishing Well Cave, Virginia, United States - WW16-25 | ecosystem: Environmental > Aquatic > Deep subsurface > Groundwater > Cave microbial mat | place... | reverse complement strand
ATTTCCACCTCATCGTGATGTGCGCCAATCGCATTGCATATTTCGGGTTTCTCTTTTAGTTTTTCCGCAAGTTTCATTCCAGCGATGGCGTGCGGGAGTTCCAGTTCTTCTTCAAAAACTTTTCCGATGTCGTGCAAAAGCCCTGCTCGCTTAGCTACTTTTGGGTTAAGTCCGAACTCAGCAGCCATTATAGAGCAAAGGTTTGCTACTTCGCGGGAGTGCTGTAAAAGATTTTGCCCGTAAGAAGAACGGTATTTCATTCTCCCGACTAAGCGAATCAATTCGGCAGGAAGCCCGTGAATTCCTAAATCAATCGTAGTGCGTTTTCCTGTTTCGGCAATTTCCTCTTCAATTTGTTTTTTAGTTTTCTCAACTATTTCTTCGATGCGGGCGGGGTGAATGCGTCCGTCAGCGACAAGATGGTGAAGGGAAAGGCGCGCAATCTCTCTTCTTACCGGGTCGAAGCAGGATAGAATAATTGCTTCGGGAGTATCATCCACAATAATTTCAACTCCGGTCAAAGATTCCAGCGCTCGAATGTTTCTGCCTTCGCGCCCGATAATTCTTCCTTTCATGTCATCGCCTTCTATATGAAATACAGTGACAGAATTTTCCACGGCATGCTCGGTGGGAATTCGCTGAATGGTTTGTATCACAATTTTCTTTGCTTCTTTGCTGGCGGTGAGTTTTGCTTCTTCCATTGCCTGGTTTATGAAAGCCATTGCCTCTGTTTTGGCTTTGTCTTTCAATGATTCAATCAGCTGCGCTTTGGCTTCTTCGCCTGAAATTCCCGCCACTGCTTCCAGCATGGCAATTTGTTTTTGCAAACCCTTATCCAATTCTGATTTTTTCTTTTCAATTATTTCTAATTGTCCTGTCAGGTTGCTGCGAAGTGTTTCCAGTTCCTTTTCTTTCCGTTGAACTTGTTCTAATTTTTGAGACCTCTGCTGTTCTTTCTGCTTGGCTCTTGATTCTGCATTGAGGGCATTGCGATTCTTTTCACTTACATAACTTTCGTGCTCCGATTTCATCTGAAGGAATTTTTCCTTTGCCTGATGAATTTTTTCATTCTTTATTTTTTCCGCTTCAATTTCCGCTTCTTTAATTTTTATCAGTCCTTTTCCTTCAAGCGATTTGCGGAGCATGGATGAGGCAATCAGTATTCCAATTCCAATTCCTGCTGCGGCTGAGATGCCTATAAAAATGATGGAGGTTGTATCTAAGTTCATAAAATATAATTTTAGAAGCCCATCCTAAATCCTTCCCAAAGGGAAGGACTTGCAGGGCGTGTTTGTTTGTGTTTATGTAAAAAAAATTCCCATTTAGTTCAATTATTGAACTGTTATGGGAAACATTTTCTCCCTTTAGGGGAGGGTAAGGTGCAATTAATCTTTTAGCTCTGCAGAAACAACTTTTTCAATTTTTTCTAATCGTTCCAATATTGCTTTTTCATCCTTACTGCTGTTGTGATGAATTTCTGTTGCCTGTGAAGCGAAATGTAATGAACTCATTGCGAGCAAATCCTGCCTGTCTTTGATGTTGAAGTTTTTTTCGTAATCGGTTACTTTCTCGTTGATGTTTTTTACGGCTTTCCTTACGTTTTCTTCTTCGCTTCGTTCAATAGTTACAGGATAAATTCTGCTCGCGATAGAAACTTTTATAGATAGTTGGTCTTTCATTTACTTCTCCTGAATTTGTTTCAGGATGTTTCGCGTTCTGCGTTTACTTATTCAAAAGAGCAATGCACTTGTCTACTTCCCGTATCAGTTCGTTTATTTTTAATTTAAGTTCAGTTGTGTTTTCGTTGGTTGATATTGATTTAGATAATTTGAGGACCTTGCTTTTATCTTCAAGTTCCTTTATGGATTGTTTTTGTTGTGATATAGTTTGGTTTAAATTTGTGTTTTGGTTTTGAAGTGCGAATAATTCTTTTTTTGTCCGATGGTGCAAATCTAATAATTTTTCGATTTTACCTTCCAGTGATGCTACAACGGACTTTAGGTCGCTCATGTTTTCAGAAAATCTTTGTTCACAAAAATAGTATTCATTGCGGATTTGGCAAGGTTATTTCCTGTTTTTTTGAACAACATTCAATGCCAATATACAAATGAATACGAATTATACTAATAATACAAATGATACGAATATTTGTTCATTAGTATGGCGTATTTTTATTCGTATCATTAGTACGCATTTGTATATTGGCATCGCGTTATGGATTATTCTTAGCATTTCTTTTCTTCCTTTTAAATTAGGGAGCGCGATTATTGTGCAAGATGGAGTTCCTAAAGTGCCACCTAAAAAATTTCCGCAAGGATATTTTGTTGAGCCCACAGATTCCTCTTTGAAAATCGCTGGGAACTTCGGAGAAATCCGACCGAATCATTTTCATGCTGGTATTGATGTGAAGACAGCCGGCAAGGAGGGATTGATGGTCTACGCTGCTGCTGATGGATATGTGTCCCGCATAAAAATTTCCCCCTGGGGATATGGAAAGTGCCTTTACATCACACATCCGAATGGGTATGTAACTGTGTACGCCCATCTCAAACGTTTTTACGGAAAAATTGCAAAGTATCTTGAACTGGAGCAGTATCGGCTTGAACAATATGATGTGGAACTGTTTCCTGATTCAAATTTATTGAACGTGAAACAATGCGACACGGTTGCCATTTCAGGAAACACAGGCGGCTCGCAGTCGCCACATTTGCATTTTGAAATCCGCGATGCCGCTACGGAACATGCCTACAATCCTTTTCTTTTTGGATTTAAGATAGAAGATACTGTTCCGCCAAAACTTATGACGCTTGCAATATATCCTGCGAATGACTCAAGTCTGGTGAATGGAAAAAATGTTTCGAGGAAAACAAAACTTTATGGCAGCAAGGGTAAATACAAACCTTCTCCTTCAGAAAAAATTACAGTTAGCGGTGATATCGGTTTTGGAATTGAGGCGTATGATTACGCTAACATAAAAGAAGCAGGAAAACTTGGCGCGTACTCCGTTGATTTATATATTGACGGACAGCGGATTTTTTACCACGAACTCAACGAAATTTCTTTTGACGAATCCCGCTACATAAATTCACACATTGATTATGCTGAAGAGGCGAAAAATAACAAAGAAATTCAGAAATGCTTCCGCGAGGAGAATAACATGCTTTCAATATATCAATGTGTTGTGAACGAGGGGCTGTTTCGTTTTAGCGATACACTTACCCACGCTGTAAAATTCATAGTTAAGGATTTTTTTGGAAATGCATCCGAATTAAATTTACGAGTCAAAAGCCAAAAATCAAATATGCCATTACCTAAAGTTCCTCCTAAAGTAAATAACAATCACTTTAATTGCTCTGAACAGAATAAATTTGAAACAGATAATATTAAAATAGAAATTCCTCCCTGCGCACTGTATTCCGATATTGATTTCAATTACTTGATGAGCAAAAACACTCTGCCAAAAGCTTTTGCTCCGGTTCACGCCATTCACAAAGAAGATGTGCCCTTGCATACAAACTATTCTCTTTCCATAAAAACGAAACCCATTCCCGAAAACCTTCAATCGAAATCAACTATTGTTTTGCTGGATGGAAATAATACTATGACCGACCAAAAGGGAAGCCCCACCCCAGCCCTCCCCGAAGGGGAGGGAGGTGGACGCGCAAGTTCTCCCCCTTCGGGGGAGTTAGAGGGGGCTGTGTGGATTACCACCCAGACAAAATACTTCGGGCGCTTCACAGTTGCGCTTGATACAGTTGCTCCATCCATCAAACCATACAATATATATAATGGTAAGAACATGAACCGTGCGAAAACGATTTCCATTATTATTTCTGATAATCTCTCAGGAATAAAATCTTATCGAGGAACTATTGACGGCAAATGGATTCTCATGGAGTTTGAACCCAAGAAGGCATTGCTTTTTTATGAGTTTGCTGAACATCTTGGAGCAGGCAAGCATACGTTCAGCGTAGAAGTAACTGACGGAAAAAATAATGTCAGAACCTACAAGACGGAATTCATAAGGTAATTCTCTCCCAATTCAATTAGTATATTCGTGTCTCAATTTTGCAATTAATGGATTTAGAATTCAACAAGAACGAAGACCGGATGAAACAACTTATTTCCGCTATGGAGAACAAATTAGAAAAAATTTATTCGGGCGGAGGCAAAAGCAAAATTGACAAGCAGCATGAGCAGGGGAAACTTTCCGCAAGAGAACGAATAGACTATTTGCTTGACAAAGATGCTCCGCAAATTGAGATTGGCGCTTTTGCTGGCGAGGGAATGTATACTGAAGATGGCGGATGTCCTGCCGGAGGAACGGTGATTATCATTGGATATGTGAAGGGAAAGCAATGCATTGTTGTTGCGAACGATGCAACCGTGAAATCAGGCGCTTGGTTTCCTATCACAGGAAAAAAGAATTTACGCGCGCAAGAAATCGCGATGGAAAATCGTTTGCCGATAATTTATTTGGTTGACAGTGCGGGCGTTTTCCTTCCCAAGCAGGATGAAATTTTTCCGGATAAAGAACACTTCGGCAGGATTTTCCGAAACAATGCTATCATGTCTTCGATGGGCGTTACGCAGATTGCAGCCATCATGGGAAGTTGTGTTGCGGGTGGCGCGTATCTTCCTATCATGAGCGATGAGGCGCTTATCGTCAACAAAACAGGAACAATATTTTTGGCTGGAAGTTATCTGGTGAAGGCTGCTGTTGGAGAAACTATTGACAATGAAACCTTAGGAGGCGCCAGCACGCATTGTGAAATCTCAGGAGTAACAGACTATAAATGCAAAGATGATAAGGACTGCCTCGACAAAATAAAAAACATTGTAGATAAGATTGGCGATTACAAAACTGCCGGTTTCAGCAGAGTAGAACCGAAGCAGCCGAAAAAGAAAGCGGAAGAAATTTTAGGAATCATTCCGAATTCGAGCACCAGGCAGTTTGATATGCGCGAAGTGATAGAAAGGATTGTTGATGATTCCGCTTTTGAAGAATACAAAGAAGGATATGGACAAAGCATCCTCTGCGGTTACGCCCGCGTTGAAGGATGGGCTGTGGGCATTGTTGCCAATCAAAGAAAAGTAGTGAAAAGTAAAAAAGGAGAAATGCAATTTGGCGGTGTGATTTATTCCGATTCAGCCGATAAAGCCACCCGCTTCATCATGAACTGCAACCAGAAAAAAATCCCGCTCGTATTCTTGCAGGATGTAACAGGGTTTATGGTTGGTTCACGAAGCGAGCACGGAGGAATTATTAAGGACGGTGCAAAAATGGTGAACGCAGTTTCAAATTCTGTAGTTCCAAAATTCACAATTATCATAGGTAATTCTTACGGGGCAGGCAATTACGCCATGTGCGGCAAAGCATACGACCCGCGTTTGATAGTTGCTTGGCCTACTGCCCGCATCGCAGTGATGGGTGGAGAACAGGCGGCAAAAGTTTTGGTACAGATTGAAGTGGCATCGCTCAAAGCAAAAGGAGAAAAAATAACCCCTGAAAAAGAAAAAGAACTTTTCAGCAAAATAAAAGACCGGTATGATTCACAAACCTCTCCTTATTATGCGGCATCACGCCTGTGGGTAGATGCGGTCATCAACCCGCTTGATACGCGTAAATGGATTGCTATGGGGATTGAAATGGCAAATCATTCTCCCATAAAAAAGAAATTTAATGTGGGGGTCATTCAAACCTGAAAAAAGAAGGTGGTAAGTAGAAGGTAGTGTGTAGTAGGTGGTCGTTTAAAAATAATAAAATGGATAATAGAGGATATGATGATTTGAAAGTATATCAATTGGCATATAGGTTGGCAATGGAAATATTTGAAATCTCAAAATTATTTCCGAAAGAAGAAAAATATTCGTTGACTGACCAAATAAGACGATCGTCCCGTTCCTGTAAACATTGGCTGTGCATACAGAAGAAGAAAATACCCAAAACATTTTTCAAGCAAGATAACAGATGCAAATGAAGAAGGCACTGAAACTCAAGTTTGGCTGGATTTCGCGCGCGATTGTAAATATGTCAATGAAGAAAGTAGAAATAAATTGTTTGATCAATATGATGAAGTTGGACGAATGCTGACAAGTATGGGTGATAATCCCGAAAAATTTTTACCAAGATAATTTCAAGTTTCACTCCTCCGCTTACCCACTACCTACTGTCAACTACCTCCTACCTACTTATGAAGTTCACCGAATTCAATCTTGACGCGAAACTGATGGAAGGGCTTTCTACCATGGGTTTTGAAACTCCTACGCCCATACAGGAGCAAACTATTCCTATCATCACAGCAGGAAAAGATTTGATTGCCTGCGCGCAAACCGGAACCGGAAAAACCGCAGCGTATCTTTTACCTATATTAAGCAAACTCGCTTCAAACCATTCAGATAACACGGATACGCTTATTATTTCTCCCACGCGTGAACTGGCTTTGCAGATTGACCGAGCGCTGGAAGGCTTTGCCTATTTCACTTCGGTAAGTTCAATAGCCGTTTATGGCGGTAATGACGGCAGTTCATTTGAGCGGGAAAAAACAGCGCTCACCACAGGAGCGAATATTATTATCGCCACGCCAGGAAGGTTGATGTCGCATCTCAATATGGGCTATGTGAAATTTGATAAGTTGAAACATTTGATTTTAGATGAAGCCGACCGCATGCTCGACATGGGCTTTTACGATGACATTATGAAGATTATAAAACATCTTCCTGCGAAAAGACAAACACTGCTTTTTTCCGCAACCATGCCTCCGCGCATTCGGGAGATGGCTAAGAAAAACATGCATCACCCGGAACAAATCAATATTGCCATGTCAAAACCTGCTGAAGGAATTTTGCAGGCAGCGTATATGGTGTATGATAATCAGAAGAATGATTTGATCGTTCATCTGCTTAAAGGGAAAAATTTGCAAAGCGTTCTTATTTTTTCAGCAACTAAAAGTAATGTGAAAAATCTGGAACGCGAACTTTACAAGTTGAGATTATCCGTAAAGGCAATTCATTCTGATTTGGAACAAAAAGAGCGCGAAGAAGTGCTGCGCGATTTCACCAGCCGCAAAACGCATGTGCTTGTGGCAACCGATATTCTCTCTCGAGGAATTGACATTGAAGGAATTGATTTGGTAATTAATTACGATGTGCCCCGCGATGCCGAAGATTATGTTCACCGCATCGGGCGCACCGCGCGCGCGCAGAGTACAGGCGTTGCCATCACCTTCATCAACGAAAAGGACCAGCGTAATTTTAAAAGGATAGAAGAATTTTTAGGAAAAGAAATTTTCAAAACCCCTTTACCGCCAAACATGGGCAAAGGTCCTGCGTATGAGCCGATGAAAAAAACATTTCAGAAGTGAAATAATTTTTATATTTGTACACACTCTTTTTATAATGCTATTTACAACCACATACAACGCATTAGAGAAACGAACTCAAACTTTTCTCTTTTACCCTCCCCCCCCCAAGAAAAATTCAAGTAGGCAATTTGCAGTAGGCAAAAGAGACAATTCACAAAAATATTTTTTAAAACTTATTAAAAACCCTTCTCTGATTTTGTCGGAGAGGGATTTTTATTTTTTAAACAATCAACAATAATCAAAACAAATAAAATGAAAACAATCTTCAGATTACTCTTTATTTTCTTGTTCGCTTTCATATATATGGGATGTAAGAGGAAATGTAAGAACAAAGATGCATGTAACTATGATGAAAAGGAAGAGTGTGTCCTCAAACCTTCTGGAACAGTATCTACTAACATGGAGAGTGGCAATGGCTACACTTGGCCATGCTTTGGTAATTCTCGTTTAGGGTTTTCAGGGTTAAACTTCGTTAGTGATGGCGGTTGTCTTGGCGTTGGTGAAATTGCAGATATGGGTTCTATGACTTGTGTGGGTGGAGTAACTACAAAACCTGCCAGCGGTTACGGTAATCCGGTTGCCGCTGAAATAGGACATGGCTATGTTTTCAAATCCCAAGACGGCATCTATGCACGTTTCTATGCAGAGGAATGGATGAAGAACACAAGTGGGGGAGTAATAGGAATAAAAATAAGTTACCAATCTCCGTTTTAAATAGGCAACAAATAATTTATTTTCTCAATATAAAAACCGAGCAAGGCACCGCAAACAAAAAACTAATCATCCAAAAATAAACAATCAACCATCACCAACCCCGGAGGGGATAAACTCAAGCCGCCATGGCAGTACAAACCGAAGCAGACAAAAAAGATTTTATCCATTTCATGATCGGCATTCTCACAGATAATGCCGTCACCATCAAAACCGAAGGCAACCAGCAAGTGGCATTTGACACCAATGGGCATAAAAACATGCTCGAAGGTAAAAACCAAACCGTTAAAAAAGAAGAAGCCAAGGAAAAGGCGGCAGAAGACGCAAAACTCAAACAAACCGCCCTTGCCAACAAAGCGCTGGAAGATGGCTACACTTCTGCCAGCGCATCGGCAGAAGCAGTGGTCAAACACATGGGCGAAGACCATACCCTTTCAAAAATCATCCGCAAAGAACGCTCAGGGCTGCATCAGGATGAAAATCTTCCTCCAACCTCATAAAAATTTACAGAATTGAACATTCCTGCTTAGTCGGCAGCCATTGCCGACTAATCGGGAACCACTGCTGCCTAAGCGGGAATGACAACCCCTGACATTTCTTCTATCCCGACTAATCTGGAATCATTCCCGACCAATCGGCAGCCATTCCCGACTAATCGGCAGCCACTGCTGACTAAGCGGGAATGACAACCACTGACATTTTGTATATCCTGACTGAGCAGGAGCCATTCCTGACTGAGCAGGAATCACTGCCGGCCAAGCAGGAGCCATTCCTGACTGAGCAGGAATCACTGCCGGCCAAGCAGGAGCCATTCCTGACTGAGCAGGAATCACTGCCGGCCAAGCAGGAGCCATTCCTGACTGAGCAGGAATCACTGCCGACCAAGCAGGATCCATTCCTGCCTAAGCGGGAATCACTGCCGACCAATCGGCAGCCACTCCCGACTGAGCGGGAATCACTGCCGGCTAAGCAGGAAGGGACATCTTGAAATTAAACGCTTATCAACAACTCCATCGTATTCACCATCCCATCCGCGTAATCCCGGTAACGGTGTATTTATACCGAAAGCAGATTTGTTTCAGTATAATTTACAGCCACTTCCTTTTCTTGAAATAGAAAACCATTCCCACAGCGATAGAAATCATGACTGCCCAGAGGATGAAGTATCCGTATTGCCAGTGCAGTTCGGGCATGTGGTCAAAATTCATTCCGTAAACCCCTGCGATAAAACTGAGCGGAATAAAAATAGTGGTGATGATGGTGAGCACTTTCATCACTTCGTTCATGCGGTTGCTTACGCTGGAAAGATAAATATCCATCATGCCGGAGAGCAGGTCGCGGAAAGTTTCTACCGTGTCGATGACGCGGATGGTGTGGTCGTAAAGATCGCGCAGGAAGAGGCGCGTGGCTTTTTTGATGAGTTTGCTTTCGCAGCGCTCGAAGTTATTGATAAGCTCACGCATGGGCCACACGGCTTTGCGGAGGAAAATCATTTCGCGCTTCATCGCATGGAGGAACTTCATAGTATGTTTGTTCGGATTGTTCACGAGTTCTTCTTCCAGCTCTTCGATGCGGTCGCCTATTTTTTCGAGGATGATGAAATATAAATCTACCACAGCGTCAATCAAACAATAGGCAAGGTAATCGGCTCCCATTTTCCGTACTCTGCCTTTTCCCTGCCGAATGCGTGTGCGGATGATATCAAACGCATCCCCTCCATCGGTTTCCTGAAAAGAAAGCACGGTGTTATTATCTAAAAGAATTATAGACAATTGCTCCGAATTCACTTCGGAATTATAAGAAAGCATTTTCATAATGCTGACGAGGTATGTTTCATAATCTTCAAACTTTGGGCGCTGTTCATGGTTGGCAATATCTTCGAGCGTGAGGGAGTGAATGCCAAACTTTTCCCCGATCTTCTGAATAAGTTCGGTGTTGTGAATGCCGTCCACATTGATCCATTTCACCATATCAGCTTTCACATGAAGCAGACATTCGTCAAAGTCGGTGAATTCTTTTTCCAGAAATTCTTTTTCGTTGTATTCAAGCAAAGTTATCCTTACACCGGCGGTTTGCTCATCGCCTGAGTAAACCACGGTGCCGGGAGGAAGGCCTGTTTTATCAATTGCAGGGGACATCCGCCAAATTTACAAATTGTAAACAGAAAAAAGAAAAATTCAGGAATGAGTTGCTAACCCGTAAATGTTAATTGAGTGTCTTGTGAGAAAACGAAATAATAAAATTATCTCGTTTCCCTGAAATAAACGATCAGATCAGTTGCAGGTATGGTTGTAACACCCACTGCACGCATCATCGTAACCAACTGCCCGCGGTGAAAAGTGCTGTGATTCATGCAGTGCATGATCATCTGCCAGTGCGGTTGCGAATAAAAATTTCCACGCGTGTCTTTGTAACCGCAAGTCGTTTGCAAATATTTTTCGTCTTTCTCTTTCACAAGTGTTGCAAAGTTTTTTGAAACAGAAAGAAAATGTTTCACCGCCACTTCAAAACTCCCTGAAAAATCCATTTCAGGAACTTTTGACAGGGATTCACCGTGCAATCTTCTCCACCATAATTCCTCTGCACCCCAGATGTGGTAAGTTGTTTTGCGGATGGAATTAAAACTGCTTGGAGTTTCTTTGTCAATCAATGAGGGCTCAATGTTTTTGAGCACATAGGTGAGTCTTGTGTTCGCCCAGTGGTTGTAGAAAGTGTAGTTGCCTAACATGTTTTTCATAGCTCTATTCTCCCTTTAGGGCCGGGGTTCACTCCCATCCGCTCACCAGCACATCCGCAATATGCATGACCTTCACATTATGTTTTTTCTTTTTGATGTACGAATCCAGGTGAAGCAGGCAGGACATATCGGTGGACACGATGTAATCCGCTTTTACATCCAGCGCATTATTCACTTTTTGTTCGCACATGCCCACGGCAATGGGTTCAAACTTTGCAGAGAAAGTTCCGCCAAAGCCACAGCAGGATTCGGTGTCTTTCATTTCGCGAAGTTCAAGCCCGCGAACTTTTTCAAGGAGCGTTCTTGGCTCGCGCTTGATCCCGTATTCGCGCAATGCAGAACAGGAATCGTGATAGGTGGCAACTCCTTTCAATGATGCACCGAGATTTGTAATCTTCAACACGTTCACGAGAAAATCGGAGAACTCAAAAATATTTCTCTTCAATTGTTTGAACTCGTTATGCAAAACAGAATTGTGAAACATTTCGGGATAATAATTCTTCACATATCCCACGCAGGAAGATGATGGAGAGACAATGTATCGGTCATTCTGAAATTCCTTAATGAACTTTTCTCCAACCTCACGCGCTTCATCCCAGTAACCTGCGTTGAAGGCAGGTTGTCCGCAACAAGTTTGTTCAGGATTGTAATTAATTCCACAGCCAAGTTTCTCCAACACCTTCACCATGTTCAATCCTACATGCGGATGAAGCTGGTCAATGAAACAGGGAATAATAATGTCAACTATCATATTTGTTAGTGGTCAATAGTCAGTGGTCAGTGGTCAGTGGTTAAATGCAACGGACAACGGACTATAAACTACTGACATTCGTTTTTGGAATTCTCAAAAGTAAAATAAATCCTACAATAAAAAATAAGATTAACGCAAGAATGGGATTTCGCATGCTTTCGCTGATTTGCTCAAGAAGCCCGAACAAACCCATTCCGCAGACAATGCAGATTTTTTCTGTCACATCATAGTAAGAAAAATAAATGGTGTGCTCTTCTGTGTCAGGAAGCATTTTGGAATAAGTGGAGCGCGAGAGCGATTGAATTCCTCCCATCACCATGCCAACGATACCTGCGAGGATGTAAAAATGATTTGCTGTGTAAACAAAATAGGCAGCAACACAAACTCCAATCCAGATGATGGTGGCCGATTTGAGTGTAAAGAGGTTTCCTTTTTTTCCTGAGAGATATGAAAATAAGTAAGCGCCAATGATTGCGACAAACTGTATAACAAGAATTACAATAATGAGTTGTGTGGTTTCAAGTTTAAGTTCTTTGCTTCCGAAAAGAGTGGCGACCAGCATTACGGTTTGAACACCCATGTTGTAAACAAAAAACGCGGAAAGGAATCTTGCCAGTTTCGGATGTTGTTTTAATTCCTTCCACACTTTTAAAAGCTCTTTGTATCCGTTGAAAAAATAATTTCCTTCAGGTCTTTTTCCGTACATATTGTTAGGCAGATAATAAAACGGAATCTGCGCGAACAAAATCCACCAGGCGCCAACGGTGAGAAAAGAATATCGTGTAGCGTTCTCTTTGTTTTCAATTCCGAAAAATTCCGGCTTCATCACCATCACAAGATTCATGATGAGAAGAATTGCGCTTCCGATGTATCCCATCGCAAAACCTTTCGCGCTCACGCGGTCGTGGTCTTTTGGATCTGCAATCTCAGGAAGATAGGCGTTGTAAAATACAATGCTTCCCGAATAACCTATGCAGGCAAGAATCGTCAGAAGAATTCCAAGCCAGAGATTTTCGAGACCTGTAAAAAAATACATAGCCGAACAGGAAATCGCTCCGAGATAACAGAAGAACTGCATAAATCTTTTTTTACTTCCGCTGTAATCGGCAATACCTGAAAGAAGCGGAGCGATGAAAGCGACCAGGAGATATCCGAAGGCAAGAGCGAAAGTGTAAAGTGTGGTGTTGATGAAATCCAATCCAAGAAAATGAACGTTGTCTGAGGTTGCGGTTTTTGTTACCGATTCATAATAGATTGGAAATATTGTGGAGGTGATAACCAGCGGATATACAGAATTTGCCCAGTCGTAAAAACACCAGGCAGTAATTATCTTCTTATCTCCTTTTTGCATTGGCAGCAAAGGAAACAAAAAACCCCCGATCATTTTTTTTTCGGCAGAGGGGATTTTGAACAGAGTGTAAACAAAATTTTATCGGGAGATAAGCACTTTTTCTCTATGAACAGTTTCGCCAGAATTTATCCTGATGAAATAAACTCCGTCAGATTTATCCGACAGGTTTATTGTGCATTTATTTTGATTCACCATTTCACTGAGAATCATTTTCCCGACAGAGTTATACACCCGTATCTCTGAAATTTCGGATTTCGGATTTCGGATTTCGAATTTTCCCTGTGACGGATTCGGAAAAACTGAAAGAAAATTATTATTTATTTCCTCATTCACAGTTGTCACTTGCGTTGTACAAATCAGCGAATCCAGAAACTTGGAAGTTTCACTCGTCACTAATCCGCGGTAAGGATAAAGCGAATGCTGGCTTCCATTGAGCCAAAACGCTTTATGCGTTCCGCCTGTGTTTGCCATCTGCATGTTTACATAATAATCTCCCCAATAAGAAGCGTAGTTCGGATACT
>Ga0247727_10013957_pt1 | contig 13435 bp, 13 predicted proteins | sample WisWelCaveWW1625_FD_202498 | JGI IMG/M metagenome (GOLD analysis project Ga0247727, IMG submission 202498) | Biofilm microbial communities from Wishing Well Cave, Virginia, United States - WW16-25 | ecosystem: Environmental > Aquatic > Deep subsurface > Groundwater > Cave microbial mat | place... | reverse complement strand
CCGGCGGCAAGCAGTTCACCATGACCGGCCACCTGGGCGAAGTCATGCAGGAGTCCACGCAGGCGGCGCTCTCCTGGGTTCGTTCCAACGCCGAACGCTACGGCATTGACCCGACCTTCTTCGCCAGTCAGGACATTCACATTCACGTCCCTTCTGGCGCAGTGCCGAAGGACGGCCCGTCGGCCGGCGTGGCAATGGTTACCGCGCTCGTCAGCTTGCTGAGCGGCCGGCCGATGCGCCCGCGCGTGGCGATGACCGGCGAAATCTCGCTTTCCGGCGTAGTCCTTCCAGTGGGAGGCATTAAGGAAAAGGTGCTCGGCGCCAAGCGCGCAGGCATCAAGGAAGTCATTCTGCCGGCAGACAACGAGTCCAACGTGAAAGAAGACCTCCAGCCGCACATGGTCGAGGGCATTGAAATTCACTTTGTGCGTACAGCCGACCAGGCACTTGAGTTTGCACTGGAGAAGCCGACCGCACAGGTGCGGCCACAGCCCTCGGCCGAACGCCGCGAGGCGGAGAAGCCGGCTCCGGTCACCGCCCGTCCTGTGAACTGAACCCCGGAGTTCATCTCTCAAAGACGATAGGGCCCGGACTGCTTCGAGCAGCCCGGGCCCCGTTGTCTTGGATTTGCCTAATTGAGTGGTTTCTCCATCTGGGCCTTGAGTGCCGCATCAATCCGCGCGCTGGTTTCTTCAAGGTGAGCGCGTGTGGTGCGGTCGGTGACACTGGCCATGGACTGCCGGATCTTGCCCTGTACGCTCACCAGGCTCGCGCGGGCGAGTGTGGTGGCGTCTTCGGGCGGCACCGGCGGCGGCACAAAGCCCGGTGGCGGTGGAGTTGGCGGCGCTGGCGGCGCCGGCCGCATGACCAAGCGGATCAGCTGCCGCACCTGTTCGCGTTGCAGGTTGCGGCGCAAGCTGGAGATTCGCGAGCCGGGAGCATTCAGTTCGCTCCAGATCGCGGAATCGAGACCGCTGAAGAGATCGGCCATAGTAAACGGCTTCTCGTTGGCAGCGAAGAGCATCTCGTTGTCCTGGATGCGCTTTAGCACCGCCGCATTGTAGAGCCGGTTGAGCACACCCGTTTGCACGGCCAGGACCTGGTCGTGCCACGGGTAGTCAATCCGTGTCACCGGTGTAATCGTGAGCTGCGGCATGCGGTCGATTGCCAGTTTGTTCATCAATCCGGTGGGCAGCACAAAGGCTTTTTCGCTGAAGGCGTGAAGGCGCAGAAACTCCAGCGCCTCGCGCTGCTTGGCCGCGGTGACCGGCGTGTAGGTCGGCCGCCCATTCGGGTCTCCCGAGTGATCGCGGTGATGGTTGATTCCGCCGATGTAGCGAGCCGTGCTCGACAGGGCGCGGTTGTACTCGCCTCCGCCGCGGTTAACAGCACGCCGCAGGACCTGGTAGCCGTCGCCCGACTTGACCAGCTTCGACTCCGCGTTGGCCCACAGCTCGTTGATGATCGCAATGCGCGTGCGGTTAAAGGCGATGGGATCGTCCGACATGTCGAAGAGAAACACGCGCGGGTCAATCGAATTGGGCGAGCCCCCTTGCGCATCCTCGTCGGTGGAATAGGCATTGCCGTGGTCGGCCACACGTGAAGCAATCCTGGCTAGCTCGGCCTTTTCATCGCCGGCTATCGGTTTGTAGCCGTATTCGATCGCCCAATAGTCGTACGGCCCGATGGTGAGCGGCACGTAGTCGCCCTGCTTTTCGCCTTTGGCGGCAATCACCACCGGGTTGTAGTCCATCACCGAACCCGATTGTCCCATCCGCGAGGTGATGTTTGTGTCGTTCAGTTGGCCGGGCTTCAGCAACGTGCTTGCCCGGAAGTTATGCCGCAGGCCCAGCGTGTGACCCACTTCGTGAGCGGTGACCTCGACAATGTATTGCCGGATGAACTCCTTCTCCATCTCCGGCGTCAGCGCACCGCGAATGTCCAGCAGGTCCAGGCCAAACGCGGCCTGTTGCGCAAGTCCCTCGGCATAGGTGCATTGTGGATCGGGCCGCTTGCCAAAGAGCATCGGCATCGTGTATGTGCCGGCCTCGTGGCTGTAGGGCGAGTCGTGAACTACGGGCCCGACAAACTCGACGCCGGTGCGCCGTCCCCCGCGGACGATGCCATCGCTGAAGCCGATATCCGCGTCGTAAATCTGGCCGGTAAAGGGGTTTGAACGCGACGGGCCGATGGCAAAACTCGCCCCTACACCGTTGAACCAACGGATGGTGTTGTACCGCGTATCGGCAGGGTCCCAGTCGGCGTCGTCGGGCATCTGCTTCACCACGATGGCGTCTTTGAACCCGACCTTCTCAAACGCCTTGTTGTATAACAGCGCCCCCTCGCGAAAGGCGTCGCGATATTCGAGCGGGATGGTATTCTCCAGCCAGTACACGATGGGCTGCTTTGGCGGGGAAACCGCCGCATTCGGATCCTGCTTCTCGAGGTGCCAGCGTCGGACGAGATAGACGTCCTCGGCGCCGGCTTGGTTCGAGGTGAAGTCCTGCCGGTAAACGAAGAAATATCCAACACGGTCGTCACCCAAGCGCGGCTTGTAGCCGGCCTCCTTCAAGGTGGAAATGTCATACTTCATTACGATGGGGATGCTGCGTGAATCGGGCAGGGTCAGCGAGGGAGCGCGCGGGTTGTCTGTGGCATAGTGCAGCCAGGCTTCCATGAGCACATTCTCGGGGAAGGCCTTTACTGGCCCTACCGCGCTGTTCGCCTTGTCAAATCGATAGACGGTCGGCGTGTAAATCTGATTCAGGATCGGCGTCCAGAGTGGCAGGTCGGTCAGCAGGAGTTCCGCTGTGTCGATCAAAACGCTTTTGCGCTCCGGATGCGGCTTGGAGGCCATCTTCGCGGCACCCAGCAGTGAGTCCGTGAACGACCGCGACGTTGACCGCCCCTCCGGCGTATCGGGTTTGGCTGTGAACCGCGTGTTCTTCTCCATCAGTCGCACAGTCTTGCCAACGCGCTGGAAGTAAATGGCCGCGCTGCTGTCCACCTGCGATGCGTAAAGTCCCCTCTCCCCGGCAGTCCGATCCACCGTCGCCGCAAAGATGAAGATCTTGTCAAACTGATCCGGCAGGATTTCCATCAGCAGCTTGTTCTCGTCGGCCTTGGAATAAAAGGTGAAAAGGCCTTTCGAGACTTCCATGTCCTTGACTACTTCATCGAACGGCTTGTCTTCGCCCGGTTTCGGCGCATCGGGTTTCTTGGCCTCATCGGGTTTGGCGCCGGCCTGTGGAGCTGCAGCCTGAGTCGTCTTCGGTTGCGGAGTAGGCACAGGCGGATGCTGGGCGAACGACGTCATTGATAGTGCAAGCCCCAAAACCACCACCAGGGTCGCCGCGACTTGCAATACGCTTTTCTGATTCTTCATTTGCTTCTCCCTTCCATGCGTTGGTTCGAAATTGCCGTGGTCTTCGGATCGGGCGAGGCCTACGTCAAGCCTGTTCAGGTTGAGAACCGGCTCAGGCTGACGAAAGGTCGCCTCGGAATTGAGTCGCTCTCCCGGACCTGCGGCTGAATACCCACACCCTCTCACTGAACTCAGACGTATTCACCGAGGGAAAGTTTCCCCGAGCGGCGGACATTTTACATGTCTGCGGGGCCCGCTGCTAGAATGGGGCTGTGAGAAACTTCCGCATGCCGCTGGCGGCGCGGGCGGGTGAGACTGCCAACCGTCTCTTGCGTTCCATCGAAAAGGACCGCCTGGTTGAGCGCTTTGTGGCGACGTATGTGGCTGAGAACAAACGCCGCGGCCTGGCTGACGACCCCGCTCGCCTGCGCGAGATGCTGACCACGATTGGCCGGGAGGTATTGCTGGTGATGGTGGCGCGGGTGTACTTGCGGCTTCCGAGGTACCTTCCGAAACCCAGGCCAAAACGCTGCCGCCGCGGCAACAAGTCGAAGGGTTCTGCCCCGACAACCGGCCGAGTGGAGCCTCCGGCCGCGGACATCTTTCTGACTGAATTCTATGCCTCGCTCGGCCGTGCGCTGCGCTGGTCGCCTGCTGACGCCGATGAGTTTCTCCGCGACCTCGAAATCTATTCCCAGCTCGCACCGGTGGAGAAGACCCCCTCGCCAGGTCGCGCAGCGGTCAGGACGGATGGCGCCTTTGTGGACCGCTGCGCTCTGCTGCTCGATCCCTCCATGTTTGAGAGCGCCCGCCGCGCCGCTCACCGCTTTCAGGGTGAAGTTGAACGCCTTGCTGATAAGACTATCTCGGGTATCCTGCGCCGCCGCTAAGCTGTCCAATTCATAAGCATGACTACAAAGTTCGCGGTCTCGCAGCTCGACGTGCAGTTGGGTTTTTAGCCGCGCCGCTGCTTTTTGGATACAGTCCGCGCAACCGAGTGTGCCGGACTGAAACGGTTCTGCTATTCTCGCGGCAGGATGGTCGAAGTATTCTACGCGCTCTTTTTTCTGCAGATCCTGGCCGGGCTGTACGGTGTTTGGACAGGCTACCAATGGCTCAAGTTCACACGACACCGGCTGACCTCGCCCCCGGGTTTTTACACACCTCGTGTTTCTGTGATTTGCCCGGTGAAGGGTGTGGAGTCGGGCTTACAGCAAAATCTGGCGGTGCTCACCGAGTTTGAGTATCCAAATTACGAAATCGTGTTCACCCTGGCCAGCTCCGCCGACCCTGCTCATGACCTCTTGCTTCGTGTCGTGGCTGCTGGCAAACGTCCCGCGCGCATCGTCATCGCCGGCAAGCCGGAGGGTTGTGGGGAAAAGGTGAACAATCTTCGCGCGGCCGTTGAACAGGTGACGCAGGACTCCGAAGTTCTGGTCTTCGTCGATTCCGACGGCCGGCCCTCGCGTTCCTGGCTCGGGCGTCTGGTTTCGCCATTGGCCGACGCGCAAATCGGCGCAGCCACCACGTATCGTTGGTGCTTTCCCGGTGCGGGTGGACTCGCCAGTGCACTGGCCGCAAGCTGGAACGCCTCCGTGGCGACCGAGCTGGGCAATCACAGGCGGAATTTCTGCTGGGGCGGAGGAACTGCCATCCGCCGAGAGGTGTTTGACCAAGTTCACGCGCTCGAATTCTGGCGCGGCTCGGCCAGTGACGACCTTTCCCTGACCCGCGCTCTTCAGCAAGCAGGCCGACCCATCTGTTTTGTGCCGGAGTGCCTGGTTCCTTCCACGGTGGCCATGAACCTGGATGGCCTTTTGGAGTTCACCAACCGGCAGATGATTCTCACCAGTGTCTATGCGCCGCGCATGTGGTTGCTGGCCGGAGCCGCCCACCTCCTTTACTGCATCAGTCTCCTCTTGGGCCTTGGGCTTTTTGTCGAGACCCTGATCAGCGGTACCCCCGGCCTGCACCTGTTTCTCTTGATGCTTTCCGTTCCGTTGTTGGCCGCGGCTAAAGGTTATCTGCGGTTGACGGCTGCGCCCGAGCTGCTTCCCGCATGGAAGCAAAAGCTCCTCACCTTCGGTTGGGTCTGGACGCTGCTCGCCGCTCTGGTTCCTTTTCTCTTTGTGTGGAACGCTGTGGTTGCTGGTTTCACCCGGCGCATCTCCTGGCGCGGCATCCGCTACGAGCTAGTTTCCCCAACTCAAACTCGAATCCTTGCCCGCTGATTCATCCCCCAAAATAAAGAAGGGCCCCCGCAAAAAAGGGGGCCCAGAGTAGAGAATGGTCTCGACTACTTGCCCGAGAGGAACGGGTAGTGCGCCGAAGTGGCCATGAAGAACAACATGGGGATGGAGAGATAAAAGTTGGTTCTCGAGGCCAGGAAAGCCTGGCGTGCCAGCTTTGCTGATTCCGCCGGAATCGGAGTGCCCTGCTCAGCGTTGGCTTTGGTCCAGGCGATGATCTTTTTCTGGCAGCGCCAGATGATCCCCCAGACGTTGAGCAGCATTACCAGGCCCATCCCGCCGCCGATGGCGATGGATAGGGTTTTGTTGTCGGCGCCGGGCTCGGCCAGGCAGCGCAACAGCCACCACGAGGCGGCTGCTACGATCACGGCAAAGATTACGGCCAACACTTTGCCGTTGTTGAGCACTCCCTGCTTCGGCAGCAGGAAGAAGTACATGATGGCCCACACGACGACCCAGACCAGAAACCACAGTCCAAGCCACTTCCACATCAAGCCGCTTGCGCTGGACGTAGCGGCGCCGTTGCTCTCACGAATTACCGCCTCCGCTCCGGTCCTGGCCAAGATCATGAAGTAGCGGAAGCCCGCCAGCACTGTGACCACGGCGCTCCAACGAAACCACCACAGGGCTTTCGGCAGAAGGACCGGCACGACCTTGCCCTTCGTTGGGCCGTCCAAAACTTTCATCACCGGCACATTCACCAGATTGAAGAAGTAGAGCAGGCCGATCCAAGTAATCCCGGCAAGGAAGTGCACCCAGCGCAGGATGAGTTGCTCAATGTCGCTGGCTCCAGTGAGCCATTGAACGTTCACATCCAACAGGAAGATTCCCAGTATCGCAAGACTTGTAACGCTCATAACACCTCCGAGAAGTTCGAGCGATAGGCCCCCCGACGGAGCGCATTGTAGTCGAAATCAGGCCGCAACCGCAAAGGCAAGGCGGACTCGGTCGCCTGGATTCACCGATGAGTGGAGAAATTGCCGATGCAGGGAAAGCTCTACCCGCAAGTATCCTCGCAGCCCTCCCTAGCATTCCCCTAATGTACTGAGTTTAGGAGGCTAAACTTCCCTCGGAGGCTGGTAGGGTGCGTGCTGCCTTGCCGGGCGGTTAGGTGTAATTCGCCGGTAACATCAAAGTGCCAGATCCGGCGAATCCCCAGCCTGCGACTTGAAGGATGGCGCGATGCCTTCCGCGCCTGTTTGCTGCGTCCTCTTCCTCCCGGCTCTGGAACGCCCTGCCTCGTCAGTCGCAATCCACCAGCCCACTGCAGCGCCACAGGAAGTCAGCAAAGTCCATACGGCCCGAAGCCTGTTCAATCGCGGGCTCGAAAGAAAGAGAGGTCAGAGGAATGAAAGTCAGGAAGCTGCCTGCTCCACGTCCCTTTAGTCGTAAGCAATCTTCTATTCAACCGCAATATTTTGTTTTCTGTGAGAAGCGTTCCGGAACCGTGCGCTTCCAAGTCCCTGCCGAGGCCGACGGGAGCCTGCCGCTTGAGCAAGCCGCCAGCCTCCTGGCCATTCACTGCCTGACCCGCCAACAGGCCCCGGCCGACTATCTGGTGATGGTTGGGGCGGGCAATGATCTAATCCACGACGTCACCTCGCGGGCCAGCCGGCTTCTGGAAGCGGTCTGGACCACAGACTCGGCGACTTCACTCAGCCGGCGGCAGAAACAGGTGCTAGAAGGCGTGCTCCGCAATTGGTCCAACAAAGAGATCGCTGCCTCATTGAATCTTTCGGAGCGCACCGTGAAATTTCACGTCTCAGCTTTGCTGGCGAAGTATGGCGTGAGTGATCGCGTTGGCCTGATGCACCAGGCACCGAGTTCGCTGGTTACTCTTTCTGGTAACGGTTTGGCAACGCACCCGGCCGGCTTGCGACCCCCGGATCCGACGGTCAGCCTGGATCGCCGCTCTCGTGGAGCAACGACGCGCTTGCCGGTGGTACAGAATCGCGTAGTCCGGTTCCCGCGTTCGCAAGCGTTAGCCTGAGGGCTCTGCGATCCTCCCCGCAGTTGTCTCGAGGGGAACGCGGTTGTACGGTGGCAGATTCCGCCTGTTGTATCTACTGAGGGAGTTGCGGCGGGGTCAATCTGTAAGTGGCGTCCAGCGAGCGCAGGAATTCGAGCAGGTCGGCCCGCTCTTGCTTGGTTAGTTTCACCGGCTTCAGGTTGGTTGTGTCCAGGTATTTGCTTTTGATTCCGCCGCCGAGCATGAGGTCGACAGCCTCTTCCAGCGTGGCGACGCTGCCATTGTGGAAATAGGGCGCCGAGTTGCGAATGTCCATCAGCGTTGGCGTCTTGAACGCGCCAGTGTCGCGTTCGTTTTGTGTCACCTTGAAGCGGCCCACATCCGGGGTCTTGTCTTTCATGCCGATTCCGACGTTGTGATACTGCTGGTCGGTGAGCAGCAAGCCGTCATGGCAATTCGTGCATTTCGCCTTTTCGCTGAAGACTTTCCAGCCTCGCTGGGCCGCCGGACTGAAGGCAACTGCGTCGCCGCCCCGGAAGTGCATCCACGCGGAGTCGTCCGCAACGATGGTTCGCTCGAACGCGGCGATTGCCTTCACCACGTTGTCCGGGTTCGCATCCGCGCCGAACACCTCCTGAAACTGCTTCCGATAGCCGGTGATCTGGTTCAGCCGAGCGCAGATTTCTTCCAGACTCGGCCGGCCTTCTTTCCCCGACGCACCCATGTTTCCTCCAGACCATGCCGCCTTGGCCTGCGCTTCGAGCGACCCGCTTCTCCCGTCCCAATAAAACTGCGAATGGTAACCAATGTTCCAGAGAGTTGGGCTCGAGCGCGGTAGTTCGACGTTGTACGCGCCAATCGCCTTGGGCTTTCCATCGGTCAGACCATTCTCCGCGAGGTGGCACGAATAGCACGACCGGCTTCCATCCCCGCTCAGTCGCTGGTCGTAGTAAAGCTGTTTGCCCAGTTCGACCTTGGCGCGGGTCATGGGATTGTCAGCGGGGATGACCATGGCCGCGTAGCCGGGAATCTCCGGCCATTTCACCGGCTTCTCGGGTTTCTTGGCGACCTCCTGCTTGCACGACGTCATTGCAAGCATCGCGACCGCCGCCACCAACATCATTGCCGCCCGCCAGCTCGATCTCTCATCACCTTGCCTCATGCTCCCCCCTCAGTCGGAGCGTCTTTGCAACCTGGTTCCTGCACGACCCGGATTATATCCCCGCCCCTACAACCCCACAACACGACCCACCTTTACCTTCCTGGGCAAACCTGTCGATTCGCTTCAATGGATAGCCTTCCAAGCTTTCACTTGCTCATTATCTTGTCCAGTGCCCAGCGGGCGTGTTCGGCGATGAGGGAGTCGTTGCCTGCCGCGAGCCGTTCAAGGAGCGCGACAATTCGCCCGTAAACGGCTGGGACAGCAGCAAGCGCAGAGCCAGAGTTCCCCAGCGCCACGCAGGTATTGCGAATCAACCCTCGCCATTTTGTTCGCCGCATTGCGCTGCTCTGAAAGAGCTCGCGAAATTCCTTCTCAGTAAGCGAGACGAGCCATTCGAGTTCCGGTTGCAGGAGGGAATGGTTGTCCCGGATTCGCGGCGCAAACGCCGCCTGCGAAGTAGGCAGTGCCCGCCGGTTCCACGGACAAACATCCTGGCAGATGTCGCAGCCGAAGACGTGATGGCCCATCGGCGCGCGCAGCTCTTCAGGAATGCTGCCGCGCAGTTCGATGGTCAGATAAGAGATGCAGCGCCGCGCATCGAGGACGTACGGCTCGACGATGGCGCCCGTTGGGCAGGCCTCGATGCACAGGGTGCACTGCCCGCACAGGTCCGCCGGCGGGGCTTCGCCTGGGCCCAGCGACGGCTCTAGGTCCAGCGTCGTGACAATCACGCCGAGGAAAATCCACGAACCTAATTGCTCATTTATGAGGCAGGTGTTTTTTGCCAGCCAACCCAGGCCCGCATGCCGCGCCGCCACCCGCTCAACGATGGGGCCGGTATCTACATAAGCGCGCGCCTCAAAGGGTTCGGCAAATTGCGCGCGCATTTGCGCGAGAAGCTTTTCCAGCTTCGCGCCAAGCACGCTATGGTAGTCGTCGCCCCAGGCATAGCGCGAGATCCATCCTCGCGGACTTTTAACCTCAGCGCTTGCCACCTGAGTTGAATAGGGGGGCGCTGTATTGTAATTCAGACCACAGACAATCAGGCTTCGCGCGCCCTCCAACACGTTTTCGGGCGATGCACGGCGCGGGTCGAACAGATACTTCATCTCGCCGGCGTAGCCGCGTTCAAGCCATTCCGGGAGGCGGGCTAATTCCTCGAGCCCTTCAACGGGCGCGACACCGCACAGGTCAAAGCCTAGCTCCTGCGCCCGCGCAATCACCCAATCCCTGCGTTCCCTCGTCTTCATGGAAGCAGGTGTATCACAGCCCGTGGAGTTTGGTGGATACTCTATTGCGGCAAGGTTTTCTGTTTTTCGGCTCGCTCAATGTCGCGGAGAAGGCGCTTGACGGCGCGTTCGGCGGCGTCGCCGATGGCCCCTTTAGTCTTCCCGCCGGTACTTTCCAAACTGGCTGCCCAGAGGATTTCGCCTTCGCGGTCCACCACGCGCATCGTCACCGCCGCCTGCACCTTCACTTCCGACGACGAGAGCGATTCATAATCGTTTCCCCGCGCCGTTGAAGACGCCGCGGTGGATTCCCGGTTCTGGCCCGAGCCGGTAGTGACGCGTGCCGAGCCTGACGCCGTGAATCCAAGCCCTTCGGACTCCGAGCGCGTGGTGCGGTCGCTGCGCTCCGTGATCGAGCCTTTCAGCGCAAAGTCAGCCTTTTCGCAGTTCTCGGTCAGCCGAAAACGCTTGGCCTCAAACAGACGCGCGATCACCATCTCCTGCGCCTGGACACCCAGCGGATCGTTTCCAAAGCGTTCCACGCAGATGTACTTGATCTCCATGAGGCGCGGGCTGGGCACTGGCTCGGTCGCAGCCGCGGCGGGCGCACTGTTGGCTTGTGGCTCTGCCTTCTGCTGCCCGGCATTCACGTCGCGCGGCAAAAACAGTAAGGCCAGCGCCAGGTTAGCCATGCACGTGCTTGCGCGCTTCTTCCGACTCATACTCCACCTTTTTTCCGCTGCGCACCTCGAGGATGGTCAGCGTGAATTTCGCCGTGCCTTTCGGGATCTCGATCACGACCCCCTGCGCCCGTTCGTTGCCGTCGTTGTAGCCGATGGTGACAAAGTGTTTGCGCTTCTTCGACAGCAACGCCCAGATGGTGATCGTCAGCGCGACGGCCAGGCGGCGCCCGGCCTTTTGTCCGTACTCGAGTGAGGTGATGTTTTCATAGGGAATTTCAAATTTTCCCTTCGGAGACTCGAAGACGAGGACTTTGTCGCTCTCCGTTTCCAAGCGGCCCATCGTGCCCTCGGGCAGGCCGGCGATGGTGCCGCCGACGTACATCGCTTCCCCCTTGTCCACCTTGTCAGCTGGAAGCGGCGGAGCGGCGAGCGTGCAGAGCAAAATGCAGGCAATGATTCTTTTGTTCATCGCTCCACCTGTCAAAGTTTCGCGGCGTGTTTTCGCGCCTCGTCGGATTCGTAGTCCACCTTCTTGCCCGTCTTGGTTTCCAGCGTCGTCAGTGTTTCCTGCACGATTCCTTTGGCCAACTCAAAGACGGCTCCTTGCTTCTTGCCTGCCGCATCGTCGAAGTTAATGGTCATGAAGTGCTTGCGCTTTTTGGAGAAAATGAAAAAGATGCTGACCGTCAGGGCCAGCCCCAGTCGCCTCCCAGCCTTCTGGCCGTACTCGATGGAATCGACCCGGCTATAGGGAATCGTAATGGTTCCCCCTTTCTTGGCCGTAAAGACGACGGATGCTTCTCCCAGTACGAATTGGCCGTCAGAATCGGGCGCCAACTCGCTGAGGGTTCCGCCGACGTACTTGGCCGCTTTGCCGCGGACTGCGGCTCCGGCCACGCTTTCGAGGAGAAGACATGCAATTGTAAGAGAGGCAAGCCAGCGCTTCATGGCGGGGACCTCCACGCAAAGCTACCAGTCGGTAACGCTTCAGCATATGGAAACATCTTGCAGGCCTGCTGTCAAGCTTTCCTATCGCGCAAGTCCATGACTACCCCTACTCCTCGTTCGCTGCTAGAATCCTTCCCTGTGGCAGATTGGCGACAAATCCAGGCACGCATCCGCCAGGCCAGGAACGGCTCGGACCCCATTGGTCAGTTGACGCAGATCTACGAGCAAACGCGCGACGCCATGGTGGCGTTCGAGTTGGCCCGCCTGCAAGAAAAGGCCGGACTGAACGCCGAGGCCGCCCGCTGGTACACCGCAGCGGCCGAGCGTTTTCGACGCGCCCAGTGGAAGACCAAGGCTCAAGAAGCGCTGGCTCGATTGGGCGTTTCTGCGCCCGCCGCTGTAGCCGAGCCTGTTTCCACGGCCGCCGAGGTCGGCGAGCGAACGATTGAATCCGGGCTCGCCGAGCAAGGTGAGCCGTCTGTTTCCTCCAACCTGTCCACCCAGCCCGAATCAGCCCAACAGCCGAGCCTGCATCCACCAATTGCTGCCGAAGGCGAACGCCACACGCGTGGCCGCCGGGGTCGCCGTGGAGGTCGAGGACGTGGCCGCGGTCGCGTCGCTCCCGCTGCATTCTCACCGCAATCAAAGACCGCCTCGGCTCCTCCAACTGGGCAAGAAGAGCACTGGGAAGCAGAGCCAGCCCCTTCAACTTTTGAGCCTGCAGTTGGCCCAGCAGCATTCCAAGCTCGCGCTCGCGCCTCCGAGCCTGCGCTAGCCTCCCGCTTGGCCCTACTCGAATCCCAACTGCGGCGTCTGGTGGCCAGCCCGCTGCACACGCTCAATGAAGCTGATGAGGCGCCGGCCGGGCCCGGCGTCTTCATCCTCTCCGATGCGGACCTCACCACTCATTACTTCATCGAAGCCTGCCAGACCCTTCGCATTGGCATCGGAAAGGTACTTCGCGGGGAGCGGGGCAGTCGCGGCGGCTCCTTGAAGCGTGATTTTGCCGAACATCTTGGCATCACCGAGTCGCGGGTCCCGAAATACATCAAGGATCACTGCGTCGTCCGCTGGCAGCAGCTCGACGAGGGTGCAAGCCCGCTCGCTCACTTCGCCATCGCCGTCCTCAAACCAGTTCTAAACGAGTAGCTTCTTGGTGTGAGCAGGCCCCTATTTCCTTGAGACGGTTGAGCACATTCTGGCACTCCGGGGGCGCTTCCTACCCGCCACTGGCTGTTCGCAGGCGCCGTTCACCGGCTAATTTCGCCCTTTCACTACATCTGGCTGGACGGGGTAAGGGATTGGACTCAAACTGGTACAGGCTAAAGACTTAGCCGGACGCCCGAGTGGTGCGCATATTGCCATACTCGGCCAGTGGGGGTTGCCAAGTTTTCCCTGTTTCAATTACCAAGGCCATTCTTGTGTTTCCTGACGAAGGAGAAGATTAGAAATGCGAACAAACATCGGCACGCAGGCCTTGAGACTTCTCGACGCCGCGCTCTGCAAGACAGCCGCCGCGATCTTTAATACCATTCAGTTCTTCAATAAGTACAATCCCAATCCGTCTTTCACGCCTAAGTGGTCCGAGAAGCCACTTCTCAAATCCTGGGAGAAGACCAAGCCGACTCTCGGCTGGCCACGCACCACCGATTCCCTTTGCCCCGAGTGCGTCAAAGAAGCCCGTCAGGCCATCCTGGATGGAAAGAAGGACTGGCGCGACCTGATGCATGAGAAGGTCGGCGAAATCAAGGCCCAGATTATTGAGCGCGATGGCCAGGTCTGGATGGTGAAGGACTGCCCCATCCACGGGCGTTGCGAGGACCTGATGGCG
>Ga0247727_10013956_pt1 | contig 13435 bp, 10 predicted proteins | sample WisWelCaveWW1625_FD_202498 | JGI IMG/M metagenome (GOLD analysis project Ga0247727, IMG submission 202498) | Biofilm microbial communities from Wishing Well Cave, Virginia, United States - WW16-25 | ecosystem: Environmental > Aquatic > Deep subsurface > Groundwater > Cave microbial mat | place... | reverse complement strand
AGATAGAATCCTCAAAAATGGCTCTACAAAAAATCTCAAAATACATGAAATCTATCACATCTGCAGAAGGGTTACCAAATCACTATGAAGCAGTAAGGACTAGATTGAAATGAAAGCAGATTGGTTTCAAAAGAAAGTAGAGGAGCTTTCAAAGCTAAAGGGATATCAAAAGCCTGACAAATACTCAAACGCACTCAAGCTTGATTCTAATGAAAATCTTGCAATACAAAGAGAATTTTCATTGGATTTGATCAACCAAACTCAAGAAAAACTCGATGTGCGAGAGTATCCACTAAGTGGCACGGAAAGACTAGTCGAAGCGCTTTCTGATTATATCAAAATACCATCTGAGATGATTGGTGTAGGAAATGGTTCAGATCAGATAATTGATCTGCTTCTTACAAACTTTGCATCAAAGGAAACTAAAGTTCTAACATCAGAACCAACCTTTGGTTTTTTTGAGGAACGATGTAAGCTATACTCTATTCCAATAACCAAAATTCCTTTTGCAGACGACATGACCCTTGATTTGGATAAATTCCTATCAAATGCAAAAAAAGCTGAAATATTATATCTAGATTCTCCAAACAATCCAACTGGGTTTCAGTTTATCCGAAACCAACTTGAGCAACTGATCAATGAATTTGAGGGTCTGGTAATAATTGATGAGGCATATGTAGAATTTGCAGACTATTCAATTGTAGATCTGGCACCAAAAAAAGATAACTTGATTGTTTTGAGAACACTTTCCAAAGCGTTTGGACTTGCGGGTTTGCGCGTAGGATACTTTGTTGCAAACAAAAAGATTGTAGATGTATTTACCAAAGCAATCCAATACCCATATCCATTAAATACGATCGCAATTGAAGCAGGGATTCTAGCTTTGCAAAAATCAAAATACGTTTCTGAGATCGCAAATCTTGTCAAAAAAGAAAGAACACGACTAATAGAGAAGCTACGCAACATGGAAGTGTTTGAAGTCTTTGATTCCAAGGCAAACTTTGTGCTTTTTAGTGCACATGGAGCTGGTTTGCGTATGTACAAAGCTCTCATAGAGCAAGGAATTATTGTAAAAAACCTAGGCAAAATAGGAAATCAAGAGGGATGTCTTAGGGTGACAGTTGGTTCTGAAGAGATGAACTCAAAATTTTTGTCAGCAATTCGTGATCTACTGAAATGACACTCAAAAAATTAGACGATGGTATCTTTGTTGATACTACAAAGATTGACAAAATAAAAAGTCTTGACGCCATAATATTTGATTGTGACGGCGTTCTTATTGATATCACTAACTCATATGATCGTGCTATAAAAAAAACAGTTGACTTTGTGCTAAAAGAGATGGCGCAAATAGATTTGCCAAACATTGTGACCACACAAATGATCGAAGGTTTCAAGGCAACTGGAGGTTTTAATGATGAAGTAGATGTTACTTATTCACTGATTCTTTCCATAGTCGCTGCAAAAAAACTAAACAAATCTATTCCAGAATTCATATTTGATGTCATAAAGAATTCTGATCAAAGTGGCATACAATCAGTTGAAAAATATCTTGATACAATAAACGCTGATCTCTCCGAAATAAGAAACAAACTAGCATATCCTGAGCCACACGACACGAATGTGTTGTATTCCACATTTGATGAGATATTTTATGGTACTAAATTGTATTATGAACTGTACAACAGAAAACCACAATTTTTTGATGGAAAAGGATTGATTGATAACGATATAGTGCTTGTAAAAAAGAACTTAATAGACACCTTACGGCAAAAATTTGTCAAAAAAATGGCAATCATTTCTGGGCGTGGTGTTGTTTCTGCAAAATATTCATTAAAAGAACTATTTGATGAATTTGATTTGAAAAATTCCAGATTTTTAGAAGATGAAACACGTGAGCTTGCAAAACCAAACCCACAACCACTTATCACATCTATCAAGGGTCTTCAATCCTATTGTTGCATGTTTGTGGGAGATTCTATGGAAGACTATATCATGGCAAAAAAATCAGAGGAGCTAGGCAACAAGACAGTTTTTTGTGGGATATATGGAACAAGTGCAGACTCGGAAGCAAAACGTAAGATGTTTGAGGAAAAAAATGCTGACATGATACTAGAAACAATAGATTTGATTCCGAAGACATTAAATCTGGTTGAGGCATAAAACTCGCTCTCTGCAGGAATTTATATGAAATCAAGACTAGGCCGCATCAACAGAAAGACTAGAGAGACTGAAGTATCAGTAAGTGTAAATCTTGATGGGAGCGGTAAGATTTCTGTAAAGACAGGAATCAATTTTCTCGATCACTTGATCGTAAGCCTTGGCAAACACGCTATGCTTGATCTTAAACTAAACGCGGTTTCAAAAGATGGAATAGCTCATCACCTAATTGAAGACACTGCAATAGCACTTGCCAATGCTATGGATTCAGCTCTTGGAAATAGATCTGGAATCACAAGATTTGGTTATGCATCAGTTCCAATGGACGAATCACTTGCAGAAGCATCGCTTGATCTGATCAAACGCCCGTATCACAAAATCAAACTTGATATTGAACGAAATCAGATTGAGGAAATATCAAAGGAAGACTTGGAACACTTCTTTCGTTCTCTTGCACAAAATCTGAATATCTGTATACACGTGACTGTAAAGTATGGAGAAAATGATCACCACAAAATCGAAGCTGCGCTAAAAGCCTTTGCGATTGCATGGAGAATAGCAGCTAGTTATGACAAAAAACAGAAAGGAATACCAAGCACAAAAGGTGCTATGTAGTGGTAAAAGTAGCCATATTTGATTACGGCGCAGGAAACATATTCAGCCTAAAATCGTCATTGGAAAAAAACGGCGCTGAAGTGGATGTAATAACAGGCCTTAATCACACCAATAACTACTTGGGGCTTTTGCTTCCTGGCGTGGGGAATTTTGATCCTGCTATTAGTAGTCTGATCTCGTCAAAAAGAGCCTTTGTTGACATAGTGAAAAACCAGATGCCAGTTCTTGGCATCTGTCTTGGTATGGAGATGTTTTTTGAGAAAAGTGAAGAGGGAAAGGCAAGTGGACTAGGAGTTTTGGAAGGCGAGGTGATTTTACTTCCAAACAAATTCAAGATCCCACACATGGGCTGGAATGATTTGCAAATAAAAAAACCAAGCAAGCTTTTAGATGGTGTAAAGGATGGTTCGTGGGTTTATTTTGTACACTCTTACAGAGTAAAGCCAAAAAATATGGAAATAGTAAAGGCTGATTCCGACTATGGCATAAGCGTTCCTGCAGTGATAGAAAGTGGTTCACTTTTTGGCACACAGTTTCATCCAGAAAAGTCTGGCAAAGTGGGCTCTATAATGATCAACAACTTTTTGCGAGAGTGTAAAAAGTGAAAATTATTCCTGCAATTGACCTCATGGATGGTAAGGTAGTGCGACTTGTCAAAGGAGATCCAAAAAACAAAACGATCTACAGTGACAATCCTGTCGAGACGGCAAAAAAATGGGAAAAAGCTGGTGCTGACAGAATACATGTAGTGGATCTTGATGCAACATTAGGAAGAGGTTCGAATCTACAAATAATTAAAAAAATTGCACAACAAGTTTCTATTCCAATCCATGTAGCAGGTGGATTGCGTAATGAAGGTACGATAAGTGATGCACTTTCTTTTGCACCCAAAGCTGTCCTCGGTACTTTTGCATTTAAAAATAAAGAAATACTACCAGAAATTTTAACAAAGTTTGGAAAAGATAGAATTATAATTTCTGTAGATCAACTAAATGGAAAAATTGTCATAGATGGATGGCAACAAAGTACGGGAATAGACCTTATCTCAGGAGTAGAAAGCTTTCTCAAACTAGGATTATCTGAATTTCTTTTGACCAGTGTTGATAGAGATGGAACTTTGCTAGGACCAGATCTTGAATCCCTTAAAAAAGTGTGTGAAATAAAAAACGCAAAGATAATTGCAAGTGGAGGAATTTCAAATATTCAAGATACAATTGCTGTAAAAAAATGTGGAGCATTTGGTGTTATTCTTGGAAAAGCACTATATGATGGAAAAATTTCAATTGAGGAGGTTAGATCAGTAACATGACTTTAACCAAGAGAGTAATTCCATGTCTTGATGTTGATAACGGCAGAGTAGTGAAGGGAATGCACTTTGCTTCAATAAAAGATGCGGGTGATCCAGTTTTGTTGGCTGAAAAGTACAGCAAAGAGGGTGCAGATGAGCTTGTTTTTCTTGACATTACTGCATCACAACAGGAAAGAGAAACGATCAAGGCACTTGTTTCCAAAGTAGCTCAGGTGATAGATATTCCATTTACTGTCGGTGGTGGTGTAAAAACACTACAACATGCTCGCGATATTTTGTTAAGTGGAGCTGATAAGGTGGCAATCAATACTGGCGCTGTTAAAAATCCAGAAATCATAACAAAACTTATGGAAATTTTTGGAAAACAGTGTGTTGTCGTAGCTATGGATGTAAAACGTAACTATGATACAGAAAAAGGAAAGCACATTTTTTCAAGTGATTCTAAAAAGTTCTGGTTTGAAGTATATATCTATGGAGGAAAAACTGCTACGGAACTTGATGCAATAGAGTGGGCAAAAGAAGTTGAAAGACTTGGTGCTGGTGAAATACTTCTTACCAGCATAGACATGGACGGTACCAAAGAAGGTTATGACATACAGCTAACAAAAGAAATTGTTAACACTATCAATATACCAGTCATAGCTTCTGGCGGCTGTGGAAAACCAAAACACATGCTTGATGTTTTTTTGGAATCCAATGTAGATGCAGCTCTTGCCGCATCCATATTCCATTACAAGACAGATTCTGTAGACAGGGTTAAAGAATACCTAAAAGAAAACGGCGTTCCTGTCAGGATATAAAGAAAGATTAAGAAAGGAAATGAAAGTGAAATTCTCATGAATAAAACAATAGAAGACCTTGATTTTTCAAAAAATAATGGTCTTGTTCCTGTAATAGTACAAGATATTCATTCAAAAGAGGTTCTTACACTTGCATATGCCAATAAAGAATCGCTTGCACTCACACAAAAGACAGGAAATTCATGGTTTTGGAGCAGATCACGAAACAAATTATGGATGAAAGGAGAAGAATCGGGGAATACTCAAAAAGTAAAAGAAATTTTGGTAGACTGCGACTCTGACGCAATCATATATTTAGTCGAAGTAGCAGGACCTGCTTGTCATACTGGAGAACGTGTATGCTTTCATAATGTCTTGAAAAATAAATAATTCTTTAACAATTGTTATTGTTGCATAGGTCCTACTGTTTTTGTTTCGTTAGGACGTGGTATTTGTCTAATCTCTGCTTCTCCTCCAGGAATAAATTCATTGATAATTTCAAAGCTTAATGGTTCATATGTTAATCCCTGAAATATCACTTTCCAACTTCCAACCAGATCTTTAGGCTCATAGATTTTCAATACCGCGCTTGTATCGGGTTTGAAGTAATAATTGAAGTCGCTCTTAAGCGTTCCATTAAATGGAATAGTTGTCCATTCAACACCATCAGGGCGTACAATAATTATCTTTCCTATTTCGTTAGGTTTTAAACCATGTACAGACAGAAAAATATTTTCACCTAACTTGTATTTCGACTTGTCTATTGCAAACGGACCAGAAATGATCCACTGTGATTTATTTTCATCAGAAGATTTTTGTCCACCATAAAAATAGATTGCACTAACTATCGCAGCAACAACTATAGCAATTACTATAATAGTCCTTTCCTGTTTCAACTTATTATCTCCATTCTAATCTCCATTAATATTTTTTTTAAATTGTAAGAAATTTATAACACATTAAAATCCTTGCTATTTTTCAGTAATGAGTGTCTAGATGATAATTACTTTTTTTATTTTATGAATAAAAAGGCATTAAATTTTACTGAATAAATCAACATTAAAAGTTAAGTATTACTTAACTTCATATTAGGACGCTTTATGTAGTATCTTACAAAGTCAGAATCATCTTGACGCAGATAAAATCCCTACAGTGTCGGGAATGCAAAAAAGAGTATCTCCCTACCTTCAAGTACATTTGTGACGAGTGCTTTGGTCCACTTGACGTAAAATACGATTTTCCTACTGTAAACAAAAACACGTTTGCAAATAGGGAACACACATACTGGCGATATTTTGAGCTTCTTCCAATCGCAGACAAGTCAAACATTGTAAGCATAGGAGCTGGCATGACTCCACTTATAAAAGCAGAAAAGCTTGGTAAAGCACTTGGTTTAAACAATCTGTACATCAAAAACGATTCTGTAAATCCGACATTTTCATTCAAGGACAGACCGGCAGGAATTGCAGTTTCAAAAGCAAAAGAGTTTGGCCTTTCTTCTGTTGGATGTGCATCAACAGGAAACCTTGCAGCTGCAACTGCAGCCCATGCAGCAAAAGGAGGCTTTGCATGTTATGTGTTTGCACCAAGTGATATAGAACATGCAAAAATTGCTCAAGCGCTTGCATATGGTGCTAATTTTATTGCAGTTGACGGAACATATGACGATGCAAACAGAATTGCTGCTCAGATAGGTGATAGCAAAGGAATAGGAATTGTAAATATAAACATGCGTTCTTACTATGTCGAAGGATCAAAGACTTTGGCATTCGAAGTTGCAGAGCAGCTTGGCTGGCAGGTACCAGATCATCTTATTGTGCCAGTTGGAAGTGGTGCAATGTTAAATGCAATATGCAAGGGATTTGAGGAATTAGAAAGTCTCTCCTTATTAGGTAAGGTTTCTGGAATGCACATGATTGCAGCTCAACCACATGGGTGCGCACCTATTGTTGACGCCTTTAAGAAAAATAGCACTGATGTCATACCAGTAGAAAATCCAGATACTATAGCAAAAAGTTTGGCTATAGGCGATCCTGGCGATGGACGATATGTACTCAAAAGACTAAAACAGTATAACGGTTATGCCGAAGAATCAACAAATAGAGAAATACTCGACGCCATAATATTGCTGGCAAAAACAGAAGGAATTTTCACAGAACCAGCAGGTGGAGTATCTGTAGCAGTATTAAAAAAGATGGTAGAAGAAGGAAAAATTGACAAAAACGATTCTACAATTTGTTATGTAACCGGAAACGGGCTGAAGGCAACCGAAGTTTTGATGGAAGTATTGTCAAAGCCTGAGATAATGCAAGCAGACGTTGCAAAAATTTCTGCGATGGTGAGATAGTTGGCAAATATCAAATTCACAATTCCATCTGTTCTAAACAAAGGTGGAGGAGAAAAAAAAATAGACATTTCTGCCGCAACTCTTTCAGAAGCATTTGCTAAAATTTCAGAAAATATGGGCGATGAATTTCAACGACGGGTTCTAAATGCTGATGGCAGTCCACGATCTCTGATCAACATTTACATCAATGGAAAAAATATGCGATTTTCAGGTGGTATGCAAACAGCTCTAAAAGATGGTGATGAAGTTTACATTCTTCCTGCTGTAGCAGGTGGATCCGAGCTTTCAAGTAGAGATCTTGAGAGATATTCAAGACAAGTGATGCTTGAGGAAATTGGCTATGAGGGACAACTGAAATTAAAAAGTGCTAAAGTTTGCGTGGTTGGAATCGGCGGACTTGGAAATCCAATAGCTACACGACTTGTTGCCATGGGAATTGGAAAGCTAAGAATAGTTGATAGAGATGTTATTGAATTGTCTAATCTGCACAGACAAACAATGTTTGATGAATCCGATATCGGTCAGATCAAAGTAGAAGCCGCTGCAAAAAAATTAAAAAAAATGAATTCTGAAGTGGAGATAGAGGCTTTACCAGTTTCTGTAAACGACTATACTGCATTGGATATTGTAGAAGGATGCAATGTTGTTATAGATGCACTTGATAGTGTTAATGCAAGATACTCCTTAAACAAAGCTTGCATTAAGAAAAAGATTCCATTTGTAACGGGCGCTGCGGTTGGAATTTCTGGGCAAGCCTTTACAATTTTGCCGCATCAAACTGCATGCTATCATTGCATATTTCCAGCACTAGACGAAGACTCTATGCCAACATGTAGCACAGAAGGAGTGCACCCATCAATTCTTTCAATAATTGGTGGAATCGAGGTTGCCGAAGCAGTAAAAATTATCATTGGAAAACAGCCAAGTCTTGCAAACAAACTGTTGTATGTGGACTTGGATAACTTGGAGTTTAATTCTAGCACCTTCAAAAAAGTGGAAGAATGCCCAATATGTGGTTCTGGCAAAGCTGAAGAATTACCAAAAGAGGAACTAATAGTAGAAGAGCTTTGTGGGCGTGAAAGAGGAAAGCGCACTTTTTCCATAACACCAACTCAAACATTCAACCTTGACGTAAAAAAGATGAATTCTGTAGCGGCAAAAAGTGGCTTCAAAGTTAGCAGCCAGGGGGAGATGGGTCTTACCATGTCATCAGATTCTATATCAGCAAGTTTTCTAAAGAGTGGTTCTGCAGTCATAGTAGGCGCAAAGGACGAAGGCTCTGCTGTGACACTATACAAAACACTCCTTAATGCATGAGATTGAAAAATCTATGATCTGTTGATCAGAATTATTCATAAAGTAAGCGTTAGAAATCAAAATTACATGAGAAGATCACGTATACTGAACAAATTGTCCATTATGCTTATATACGTGATTTCGGGCAGTCTTTGTAATAACTATGAATAAAGAAATAGGACGTAAAATAACTAGTCTAACACTACTAAGTATACTACTTGCAAGCGGTGTTACCTTTGGCGTACCGGGAGCAATCCCTGTAGCAGAGGCAGCACACAATGCAAACTTGTTCGTATCTTCTGAAAACTCGCAGTATAACAATTACTTTGCCGGTCCCCAAGTCATTGAAGTTGTTGTCAACGATAACGACATCAAGACACTGGACGATGTTCACGGTGAACCCGATGTAACAGTAAACGGCAAGAAACTGAGAATGGCTCAAGCTTCAGACGGTAACTGGTATGGTTACTTTGCATCAAGGACTCAAGCACAAGCTGCTGATCAAACTGTTCCGACAACAGTCGCAAACGAAGGCTTGGACTTTGGAGAATTTTGTGCACAAACCTCTACCATTACAGGATTCAGCCTGTTTAGTGAAACTGTAGGATTTACAGTTGCAAGAGGTTCAACAACTGGAGGCTCAAACGGTACTACTGCAATCGCTGATTGTACAGGTACTCCTCCAATATCAACAGCACAAGAATTCACTCATGTTATAAGAGAAAACAAAACTCTAAACTCACGTCTAGCCCAAGTCGGTCAGATTGGTCTTGATGAAGATACATGGCCAGTAATCCAACTATACGACTTCTCAGTAGGTGGCAACGTAGTTGTAATCTATAACAAAGGTGGCGGATCACAAACCACTACACTTACTTTTGATACAGTTCCATCTAATCTGATAAATCTAGTAATGGATAGGACAACATATCCACAAAGTGCACAAGTACACGTAACCATGAGTGATCCACAACTAAGCATAGATCCAACTGATGAAGACTCTTGGTCATGGGACACAGATGCTACCACAACTAATCTAGTCTACCAACTCTTTGATGAGAATGGTGTTGACGATGCACGAAATCTACAATCAAGAATAGACGTAATTGGCAATCTCACCACTTTCATGTTTGAAAAGAACGGTATATTGATAGTTAACCTTGCAGCACAAGGTGGTGCTGCTGTTGCAGCATTTGGAGATAACGATGACCAAGTGTATAATGCTACTCATACAATCAACACGGGCACAATTGGTGCAGGACTGATGACATTCAATGAACTAGAACCAAAGTCAGGTGTCTTCTCAAACTATGATGAATCAGATAATGCTAACCTAGACATTACTGCGACAGCTGAAAGAGGCAAATCTGCTACTATCCGATACAATGATGTTTCAAAGAGCATTGTTATTGGATTTGGATTTGGTTCAATTGACATCGCTGCAGCAGATGGCGAGTGGAATTCAGGTGAAGAAATTCCTGTAACACTAGTTGACTCTGATGCAAACAAGAACAGCAGAGCAGACGAAGACTTGGATCTCAACGATCCAAATATTGCGTTAATTCCAACACTAAAGATTGGAACTCCATTCACACTAGAAAACGGAGCTGACTTTGCAATTGTTGGTAGATTGACTACTGGAACAGATAACAGCACTGCACGCTTCACGGTAGATACAGTTGGAAGCAATGATGCTAAACACTACCAATTAGGTGCAGCCTCTGTATCAGAAGTTCAAACATTTAGCCAAAGAGCTATTTTGAACACAACATTCCCGGCCTTTGCAAACGGTACACGATTAATTGTAAACAACCCAGCGAGTTCTTCAAATTCTGATAGCGCGCTAGTTGTTGATCTACAAAATGGTGCTGTACAGAAAAACCTCGGAAACCTCCAAGATGCGTTGTTAGATACAACCACTGCGGGTGGTGCAAAAGGATTGAACATGTTTAACTACGATCTCAGATCACTTAACAACACTGGCGGAATCACAAAGGTAGATGTCTATCTTTTGGTTAACGTCTCTGCATCAACCACAGCAAATGAGTTTGTGATTGGTGCTGAAAGTGCTACTACTGCTACTCAAGGACTATGTGCAGCGGCAGACGGATTCGGTTGTGCGGCTGATGATACAAGCGAAATTCGCGCAATATCAATTGCAAACACAACAAGCAATAGAGGACTTGTTAGCTTTAATGCAACTTCAGACGCTGTAGCTGATATCACACTTGATGCTATCTACAGAGGTACTGGAACAGCTGCAAACAATGCAATCGGATTGATGTTCTTGTTTAACCAAACAACCAACTTTGTAGTCAATGTAGCAAGAGACTCACCAATTGTAGCTGACTTCTTCTCATTCGGCCTTACCGGTGATGGTTTCAAACAAGACCAGAGGACTAACAACGCCATATACAGATTCGAGCTAGAAGAGACAGGAGACAACACATCAACTTTCATTGGTACAGCAGAATTTACCATGCTCAACCAGCTAAACATCTTGGCTGATGCAACCTATACTGGTCTGAGAACCATAGATGATGAAGTAACATTCATTGTCCATGATGACTCGGACGATGAGGACTCGCCAAGAGTAAACTATGCTGACTTGGGACAAGATGGCGGTGTAACGTTTATTGGAGACCAACAAGCGGCACCATCACACTCTGGTGTTGTATCATTTGATAAAGACACCTACAGGTTAGGAGACACAGTAACAGTAACACTAGAAGACGGCGACCTTAACGTCGATAGCGATCTAATTGATATCTATACAACTGTTGATTCTTCCGAGACTGAAACCGCTGCAGATACAGTTGGCGCAGCAGGTCTTGGAGCATACAGTAACGGAGATGCATTTGGACGCTTAATGGATATCACATTTGATGATCTACGATGGGTAAACGGTACCACCAATACAGCAGCACTAACTGGCGAATGTAACGATGCTGATGAGCAATCAGCAGTTCCATCCGCAGATGGTCTGGATCTTGCCGGTTTCTCATTAATTGAGACAGGCACATCCACTGGTGTGTTTAATGGTGACTTCCTCTTACCAGGAGATTATTGTGATACCAGCAATGGCGAGCGTAGGGTAGTCACAGGTGTAGACATCGAAGTCAACTATGTTGACTTTAGAGATGCATCTGGCCAAGTCATCGAAGTAGGTGACGGCGCAGGCGTTAGAGCCAACACAGGTTCTGTAAGCCTTGATAGAACTATCTATCCAGTACCATTTGACGGTCTTCCAACAGGTGGCGATACAGATGCATCAGATTCAGGAGGATTTGATCTCTTCCCGATTCACCTAACAGGAATTGATGGTGACGTCGATACTGCAACAGAAGCTCTCCCAGAGGGTGATCTGACAGCAATTATTAGAGTAACTGATCCCGACTTTGACATATCATTTGTCGGTGAGGATACACTATTTTCAGAACCATCAGCTGGTGTAGGAGCAGTCAAGATAACAGTATCCAGAGGAGCAAGTGATGTTGTACTCGGATATGCTGGCGGTACGGCAGGAAACACCAACACCACAGCACTAATAGACACTATTGATACTGTAGCAACTGACCAATTTGCAAGACAGTTTGGCCCAATGACAGAGATTGCACCAGACGCAGGCATCTTTGAGGTTGAGATCCCAATACTGTTCTCAGACGGTCCTGCAGATGCAAAATGTCCACCAACCGAGATATACACGCCTCTAATTGCTAGTTTAGGAACAGGTGTTGCTAGCAGATTTAATGCAGCACTTCCTGCTAACACAAACGGCTACTGTATACTACAAGGAGATATCCTGACAGTAGAATACACTGATCCAACAGATGCTTCAGGTGATCCAAACACAGTTACAGATTCAGCTTCATTTGACCTAAGAAACGGAGTATTACAATCAGACAAGTCTGTCTATATCATAGGTGCAGACATGATAATGACACTTATCGAGCCAGACTTGGACCTTGATTCTGACACTGCAGAAAGTTACACCTTGAATCTCATTGAGTGGGATTCAGACGCTGCGACAGTTGTCATGGGTGACAAATGTCTCGCAGGTACTACTGCATGTGGAGCAAGCTTCGATCCAGAACCAAGTGACTTTAGAGAAACCGGTGATAACACTGGAATATTCCAGGTTGTAATCGAGATTCCAGGCACCTTGGGCAGCGAACGACTTGACAGAGGAGAGGAAATCCAGCTAGAATACACCGACTGGGGTCCATCAGGAGCTGACTTTGTAGGTGACGAGGACGAAGATATCAACTTGACCATCTACACATCAAACTTTGGAGCAACAGTAGAACTTGACCAAAAGGTATACACGTGGACTGACAAGGTATTTGTTACCATTGTAGCACCAGATCACAACTTTGATAGTAATCTAATCGATGAGATTGGAGATACCAACATTGACAAGATCGTGGTAGCAACAAGAGGCAACAAACTGAACACATACAAGCTAGTTGAAACAGGCACTGACACCGGCATCTTCACAGGTGAAGTAATCCTTACAGGATTCTCCCATGATGCTGACGGTGATATCGGTACAGGAGCTGCAACAACAGGCTTTGATACCAATCCACGTTCAACTCCACCAAGTGGAGGAGGTCCAACCAACGGATTCCTACAAGCTGATGATGATGACGGTCTTACAGTCTCATTTGAATTCACAGAAGATGAAACTGTAGTAGGATCTGCATTGATCAGATGGAACATTGGTGAAACCCAGTTCCTAGAGGCAAGCTATCCAGCAACAGGCCAAGGAGTATTACGCGTAGTAGACCCAGACATGAACCTAAACCCAGAAGCAGTCGATAACTTTGATGTTGACGTATGGTCAGACTCTGACGCAGGTGGTATTGACCTTACCATAACAGAAACCAACGAAGCTACAGGAATATTCGAAGGTACAGTATACTTTACTGT
>Ga0247727_10013955_pt1 | contig 13436 bp, 13 predicted proteins | sample WisWelCaveWW1625_FD_202498 | JGI IMG/M metagenome (GOLD analysis project Ga0247727, IMG submission 202498) | Biofilm microbial communities from Wishing Well Cave, Virginia, United States - WW16-25 | ecosystem: Environmental > Aquatic > Deep subsurface > Groundwater > Cave microbial mat | place... | reverse complement strand
GCCGGATCGCTCTCGACCTGTGGCGGGAGGCGTTCGCTCAGACTCACGCTACCGCTCTAGGCCTGTTACACCAGGTCAGATCCACCCCGAACTCGCCCTTTGCCCTGTAACGATGCTACAGTCTCGTTTAATTCGCTGATAATGATTGAGTAGTCTTCATATGCATCGCGAACACCACCACTGGCACAGCCCCTCTCTCAACCGCCACATGGAACTGCTCGCCTTCGGCCACGGTGGCGCGCGCATGTTGGCTTTTCCCACCTCAATGGGCAAGTTCTACGAGTGGGAAGATCGCGGCCTGATTGGCGCGTTGTGGGAGCATTTGGAGCATGGCTGGCTCCAGATGTATTGCGTAGACAGTGTGGACGACGAGAGTTGGTACGCCTTCTGGAAGCATCCAGGGGCGCGCGCCTGGCGGCACATCGAATACGAGAACTACCTCCTCAACGAAGTCCTGCCCCTCATCTATTCCAAGAATCCCACGCCTTACCTGATCGTCGCCGGGGCCAGCTTTGGCGCGTACCATGCCATGAATTTCGCCCTCCGCCACCCGGACAAGACGAACCGGGTCATTGCCATGAGCGGCCTGTACGACATCGAGCGCTGGATCGGCGGCTACCGCGACGACAATGTCTATTACAATTGCCCCTGTCTCTATCTTCCCAACGAGCACGATCCGGGCCGCCTCGATCTGCTCCGCCGTCTGGACATCATTATGGCCGCTGGCCGCGATGACCCGAACATTGGCAACAACCGCTGGTTCTCCGGCGCGCTGTGGGGCAAGGGCATTGGCAACGCCCTGCGCGAGTGGGACGGCTGGGCGCACGACTGGCCGTGGTGGCAGAGGATGATCCAGCTTTATGTCGGCGGGCACGATTAAAGTTAGAGTGGGGAGTTGGAGTTAGAGTGGCGTTACTCTAACTCCCCACCCTAACTCTTACTGCTGTGAGGAGCGAGCAATGCAACGAGTCTTAGATGGCTGGCACAGCCCCAGCCTCAGCCAGCACATGGAAATCGTCACCTACGGCCACTACGGTTTCCCCCTGCTCCTCTTCCCCACCGCCGCCGCCGATTATCTGGAGTACGAGCGCTTCTACGTCATCGACTCCATCGGCGAGTATATTGACAGCGGCAAAGTCAAAGTCTTCTCCATCAACAGCATCAACCGCGAAAGCTGGATGAACCGCCACCTGCACCCGCGCGATCGCGCGAACCGGCAAGATCAATATAATCACTATGTCACCGACGAAGTTGTGCCTTACATCTGGAACAGTTGTCAGGGTAAAATCGGCGTCATCACCTGCGGGGCCAGTTTGGGAGCCTATCACTGCGCCAACCAGCTCTTCCGCCGCCCGGACTTGTTCGACGGCATGATCGCCATGAGCGGCAACTACAACATCCGCAACTTCGCCGACGGCTATTACGACGACGACGTGTACTTCAACGACCCGCTGGCCTACATGCCCAACCTGAACGACGATCATTTCCTGTCGCTTCTGCGCCAGAAACAGCACATTCACATTCTCTCCGGGCAAGGTTCATACGAAAACCCGGAAGGCTCGCGGCAGTTGGCCGGAATCCTGGCCAGCAAAGGCATTCCGCACAACCTTGACTTGTGGGGCTACGACATGCCGCACGATTGGCCGACCTGGCGGGCGATGATGAAGTATTATGTGGGGGAAAAGTTCTGACGGCGGCTTGGCGTCAGGGAGCCAAAACAAAGGCGTCGCAGTGTTTGGGGCGCAATGCGCCGAAGTGACGCCGATCAACGGTGAGAATGTTTTGGATGTTTAGTCGCTCGGCGAGAGCGGCTATTGCACAATCAACAAAATCGATCTTATTGTCGGCATATTGTACGATTAACTCCGCCGACCGCGCAAGGTCTTCAACAGCAATATAGGCGATGGCCAGTTCGCCGTCGGCAATTGTGTTCAAAAAGGCTGCAAGTGGGGTTGCCCCAAGTTCGCGCATTACCATGTAGGCAAGTTCTGGTAGAACAACATCAGGCAATATCGGTTCAGGCTCTGCCTCCAGTGCGGCAACACAGGCTTCGTGCAGTTCATCGTCCGCATCGAGCACGGCCAGCAAAAAGCCGGTGTCAATCAGGGCGGCCATTATTTCAGACTCCACCCCTCACGGCGATTTGCGGCCTGCGCGAGCGTCGCCTCGACCTGTTGCGACAAATCGCGTTTGCCGCTTCGCCCGATTCCAACGAACGAATAGCGCCGTTTGGGGATGGGGTGCGAACGAACGTAATTGGTCAGGGCCTCACGTGCTACGGCATCCAGTGACGTTGACCGCTTTTGGGCGATGAGCCTAAGCGCTTCGACAAGCTTGTCGTCAGCCGAAATAGTAATGAGTGTCATGGTTGCAGCTCCTCAGCACCAATTATACGGCACAATGCCGCTTAAGATATGCCGCCCGGCTGGCCGACGTGGCGGGCAATGATGAAGTATTGCGTTGGGGAGAAGTTTTAGGAGGTCTTATGATCAAAATCGGTGTCATCGTTGGGCGTGAATGGTCGTGGCCGCCGGCTTTTATCGAAGAAGTGAACAAGCGGGATGAGGGCGTTGTTGCCGAGTTCGCCAAGCTCGGCGGCACGCGCATGAACGAGCCGGGCGAGTACGCGGTGCTGGTGGATCGCATCTCGCACGAAGTGCCGTACTACCGTTCCTACCTCAAGAACGCGATGTTGCAAGGCACGTACGTTATCAATAACCCCTTCATGTGGACGGCGGACGACAAGTTCTTCGGCGCGTCGCTCATTACCAAACTCGGCGTCGCCAGCCCCAAAACGGTCGCCCTTCCCAACAAAGACTATGTCCCCGGCATCGTCCACAACGAGAGCCTGCGTAACTTGATGTACCCTACCCCGTGGGAAGAGCACGTCGAGTACCTCGGCGGCTTCCCGGTGGTGCTCAAAGATGCGCACGGCGGCGGCTGGAAGCAAGTCCACATCTGCCGCTCGATGGAGGCGCTGTGGAATGCCTACAACCAGTCCGGCCTGCTGACGATGGTCTTGCAGGAGTTCATCAAGTGGGATGAGGGCCAGTATCTTCGCTGTATGTGCCTGGGCCAGCAGGACATCAAAGTGATGAAATATGACCCGGACAACCGCCGCTACTTGCCGCCCGACATCTCGCCCGACCTTTATGATCGGGTGGTGGCCGACTCGCTCAAGATCGTCCGCGCTCTGGGTTACGATATGAACACGATTGAGTGGGCGGTGCGCGACGGCGCGCCTTACGCGATTGATTTCATGAACCCTGCGCCCGACATGGACATCAACTCGACTGGCGTTGAATACCATCGCTGGTGCGTGGAGAAAATGGCCGACCTGTGCATTCGGCTGGCCAAGAACCCCAAACCGCAAGTCGCTGAAGTCAAATGGTCAACCATGTTCAATGGATAGTTGGGTACACGGATTTTCACGGACGCTCCGCGCACGGATCAAAAGCAATTAAGAAATCCGTGTTTATCCGTGTTCATCCGTGTACCAGAAAAGGGGCACGGCCATGACGAACCTGCGCGAGACGATTGACCACTATCATTCCCTGCTCGATCCTGAGACGGCCCGCGAGACGCACGAGCAGTTGACCGAGCAACTCCGGCGGCGCGGCCTCTTTTTTGGCGAGCGGCCTCTCAGCACCGTTCTCCGCCCGCGCTTCATTCACCCCGGCCAGTATCGCGCCCTGCAAGCCGCCATCCGCGCCGTGATGCCCGCTTTCCAGAAGGCGCACGATGCCGCAATGGCCGATGCCAACTTCCGTGCCCAATTCCGGCTCTACGATTGGGAGGAAGAACTGGTGATGGCCGACCCCGGTTTCCGCGCCCCCAGCCCCACGGCTCGCATGGACACCTTCTTCGACGAAGCGGGCACGCTCTGGCTCACCGAGTACAACGCCGAGACGCCCGCCGCCGTCGCCTACAACGACGCGCTGTCCGAAGTCTATTACGGCCTGCCGGTGATGCGCGAGTTCAGCAAGCACTATGAAGTGCGCCCGCTGGTCGCCCGCCACCTCATGCTTCATGCCCTGCTCGACTCGTACAAGCAGTGGGGGGGCAAGGATAAGCCCCGCATTGCCATCCTTGACTGGCACGAAGTGCCAACCTATAGCGAGTTCGTCCTCTTCCACGATTACTTCGAGTCGCACGGCTACGACTGTGTGATCGCCGACCCGCGCGATGTGACCTACGACAGCGGCCGGTTGATGGCCGACGGCCAGCAAATCCACATCATCTACAAGCGGGTGCTGATCAGCGAGTTGGTGGAACGGGGCGGCCTGGATCATCCGGTGGTGCGAGCGGTGCGCGACCGGGCGGTGTGCATGGTCAACCCCTTCCGGTGCAAGATTCTGCACAAGAAGGCCAGCCTGGCCGTTTTGAGCGACGAGGTCAACGCCCAACTCTTCACCGCCGACGAGCGAGCCGCCATCGAGCGCACCATCCCGTGGACGCGCCTGGTCGAAGCGCGCCACACAACTTACCAGAGTCGGCGAATAGACCTGTTGTCGTTTCTGGTGAATCACAAGGATGACTTTGTGCTCAAGCCCAACGACGAGTACGGCGGCAAAGGCGTGGTTCTGGGGTGGGAGGCGACGCCCACCGAATGGGAAGCCGCCCTCAGAGCCGCTGTTGACGAGCCATCCATCGTGCAAAGGCGAGTGCCGCTTCCCAAGTTTCCTTACGCCAGTTGGGTGGATGGCAAGGTCGAAGTCTACGACCGGATGATTGACACCAACCCTTACATCTGGTATGGCAGTTACGTGGACGGATGTTTGACCCGCCTCTCGACAGCGGCCCTGCTCAACGTCACCGCCGGCGGCGGTTCTACCGTAGCCACGTTTGTAGTAGATAAACGCGAATAACACTTGCTCAAGGCCCGCGTCCTCGCGGGCCATCCGCGGGGACGCGGATGGGGAGCAACAGAGTGCTAGAGAGGGAGTGACCTATGCCTGAGAAACCATCGTTCAGCATCGGCATTGAAGAGGAATATCAGATTGTCGATCCAGAGACTCGGGAGTTGAAGTCGTACATCACCGAGCTGCTTGACGCGGGCAAGATGACGCTCCGCGAGCAGGTGAAGGCCGAACTGCACCAGTCCATCGTCGAAATTGGCACGAAAGTCTGCCGCACGCCGGCCGAGGCCCGTGACGAGCTGGTGCGCCTGCGCGGCGGCGTGATGGAACTGGCGGCCCGCAAAGGATTGAAGATCGCCGCCGCTGGCACCCATCCGTTCTCGTCGTGGAAGGAGCAGGAGATCACGCCCTTCGAGCGTTATGCCGGCGTGAAGCAGGATATGCAGGACCTGGCCCAGCGGTTGTTGATCTTCGGCACGCACGTTCACGTCGGCATCGAAGATCGCGAGTTTATGATTGACGCCATGAACGTGGCCCGTTACTTGTTGCCGCATCTGCTGTGCCTCTCCACCAGTTCGCCGTTCTGGATGGGTCGCAACACCGGCTTGATGTCTTATCGGAGCATCATCTTCCGCAATTTTCCGCGCACCGGCATCCCGCGCGAGTTTCGCTCGTGGAATGACTTCACCGAGATCGTGAATATTCTGGTGAAGACCCGCTGTATTCCCGACGGCACCAAGATTTGGTGGGACATTCGCCCGAACTGGAATTACCCGACGCTGGAGATTCGCATCTGCGATGTTTGCACGCGGGTGGACGAAGCAGTGTGTATTGCGGCTCTTTACCAGGCCATCATTTACAAGATCTGGAAACTGCGGCGCGACAACATGACCTTCCGCGTTTATCCGTCGGCCCTGATTGAGGAGAACAAGTGGCGGGCAGTGCGTTACGGCCTGAACGGCAAGATGATTGATTTTGGCAAGCAGGAAGAATTGCCGGCCAAAGACTTGTGCCGCGAACTGGTGGGCTGGTTTGTGGACGACGTGGTGGACGAACTGGGGAGCCGCAAGGAAGTCGAATACGCCTACCGCATCCTGGAAGAAGGAACCAGCGCCGACCGCCAGCTTGCCACTTTCGAGCGCACCGGCAGTTTGCAGGCGGTGGTGGATCAGTTGATTGAGGAGACGGAAGAAGACGTTTTATGAAGGGGTGACGGGGTGAACGGGTGACAGAGTAAGCCAGTTCACCCCGCCACCTTGTCAATGTTTGCAGGAGATTGACTATGCCTCAGACCATCCTTTGCCTGGCCAGCTACTTCAAAGGCGGCGCGTTTTTGCAGGCTTGTAAACAGGCAGGCCTCAACGTCGTCCTCATCACGGTAGACAAGATGAAGGACGAGGCCTGGCCGCGCGAGAGCATTGACGAGTTCTTCCACATGCCGGAGCTGGGCAAGCGGCCCGGCATCACCCATGCCGTTGCTTATCTCGCCCGAAGCCGCCAGATTGACTTGATGGTGGCCCTTGACGACTTCGATGTGGAGACGGTCGCCCACCTGCGCGAGCACTTTCGCTTGCCGGGCATGGGCGATACCCTGGCCCGCAACTTCCGCGACAAGCTGGCCATGCGCACCACGGCCCGTAATGCCGGTTTGCTGGTTCCAGAATTTACGGGCGTCTTCAACCACGACCGCCTGCGCGAGTTCATGGCCCGCGTGCCGCCGCCGTGGCTCCTCAAGCCGCGCTCCGAAGCCAGTTCGATGGGCATCAAAAAGATCAATCACCCTGACGAGTTGTGGCCGATTCTGGAGTCGCTAGGCGATCAGCAGTCGTTCTTTGTGATGGAGCAGTTCGTGCCCGGCGACGTGTATCATGTGGATGGGCTGGTGGATGACGGCGAGGTATTGTTTTCGATAGCCCACAAATACGGTCAGCCGCCGCTGTCGGTGTACGCGGGCGGCGGGGTGTTCATCACGCGCTCGCTGGATCGGGAGTCGGATGAATCGAAGGCGTTGGTGGCGTTCAACAAACAGGTGTTGAAGGCGATGGGGATCGTGCGCGGGGCGACTCATTCCGAATATATTCGCGCTCACGCCGACGGGCGTTTGTACTTCCTGGAAAACGCCGCCCGCGTGGGCGGCGCTAACATCGCCGAATGCGTCGAGCATGCCGCCGGCGTCAACCTGTGGGGCGCGTGGGCGCGCATTGAAATTGCCAACTTGCGCGGCGAGAAGTACCCACTGCCGCCGACGCGCGCCGGTTATGCAGGCGTGATCAACTGCCTGGCCCGGCAGGAGTGGCCCGATCTTTCCGGATACCACGACCCGGAGATTGTGTGGCGGCTGAACAAGAAGTATCACGCCGGGCTGATCGTGGCCTCGCCCGACGCGGCGCGAGTCGAGTCCCTGCTGAACAGTTATGCTGAACGGTTCGGCCACGACTTTTTGGCAGTACTGCCGCCGAGAGAAAAAGCGGCAGACATGTAGACCCGACCCTGGCCTATGAATGACCTGATGTCTCGCGCTCTTGACCTGGCAACGCTCAAAGGGGCGCAGTATGCCGATGTGCGGGTGTCGCAAACAATTGAGCAAACGCTGACCGTGAAAAATGGTTTGGTGGATGCGCTGGGTTTCGCCGAGTCGACGGGCTTTGGAGTGCGGGTGCTGGTGGGCGGGGCCTGGGGCTTCGCCTCGTCGCGTGAGTTGTCTGCCGTCGAAGTGGATCGCATCACCGATCTGGCGGTGAAGATCGCCAGGGCCTCGGCCCTGGTTGGCGGCCAACCCGTCCATCTTGGCCCGGCAGTGACCAGCCGGGGCGAGTATATCTCTCCGATCCGGATCGATCCCTTCGCCGTTCCCGTCTCTGAAAAACTGGCTCTGCTCCTGGAAGCCGACCGGAACATGGCTCGCGTCAAAGGCGTGACCGTCCGGCAGGGTCACCTGGTGTTCACCCGCGAAGAGAAACAGTTTGCCAACAGTGAAGGCGCGCAGACCAGGCAGACGATTTACGAGGCAGGTGGAGGGATCGTGGCAACGGCAGTGGATGAAGACGAAGTTCAGCACCGTTCTTACCCGGATTCGGGAGGGCAACGTGGCTGCGCCGGTTGGGAATATATTCTGGCGATGGACCTGCCGGGAAATGCCGAGCGTGCCGCCGCCGAGGCGGTTGCCCTGCTGGCGGCTGACCATTGCCCCGGCAATATCCAGACGACGGTGATTCTGGGCGGGGCGCAGGTGGCTCTGCAAGTTCACGAATCGTGCGGCCATCCGGCCGAACTGGATCGGGTGTTCGGAGATGAGGCGGCTTATGCCGGGACTTCGTTTCTTACGACTGACAAGCTCGACACATTTCGTTATGGCTCGGAGATCGTGAATCTCACTGCTGACTCTCTGCGACCCACCGGGCTTGGCACGTTTGGCTGGGATGATGAAGGCGTGCCGGCCTGTTCGGCGCCCATTGTGCGAGATGGCTTGTTTGTGGGCTACCTCACGTCGCGTGAAACTGCCCTCCGGCTGGGGCTGACTTCGAACGGTTGCATGCGGGCCGCCGGCTGGAACCGGATTCCACTCATTCGCATGACAAACGTGAGTCTGGAGCCGGGAACCTGGTCGTTGGATGATTTGCTCGCCGACACCGACGACGGAATTTACATGGAGACGAATCGCTCGTGGAGTATTGACGACAAGCGATTGAATTTCCAGTTTGGCGCCGAGATCGGCTACGAGATCAAGAATGGCAAGCTGGGGCGACTGCTCAAGAATTGCACCTACACCGGCATGACGCCGGAATTTTGGAAGTCTTGTGATGCCGTGTGCAACGCCGACTACTGGGCGATGTGGGGCACACCTAACTGCGGCAAGGGCCAGCCCCAGCAGGTAGCCCACACCGGGCACGGCACGTCGCCGGCGCGATTCCGGAATGTGAAGGTGGGCGTGCTCAAGTAAAAACGACTTGCGAGCAAATTAGCTTGGATGTATTATCCAGCATCAGCGCAACAGGGAGCTGTGAGAATAGCCGTTGCCAATTACAAAACCTGACCTGGCAGCGCCGAGAAGTTTGGCTTGGCTTGCCAGATCCGAATGGCCCGGAAGCAGGGTTTTCGGCCAGAAACTACTTGAAAGTCAGAGGTCCTATGTTTACAAGAACTCGTACTCTCAGTCTTGTTTTATCGTTTGTTTTACTCCTGGCTATTGTCGTACCTTCGGCATACGCTTCGATCATCATTCCCTCAAACACCACTACCGCCTTCATCCAGACCACAGGCCCGACTGCCGGACTTGGCATTGGCGACTATCGTACCAATGCTGCCGGCGACAACTTGCCTCATGAGATTGTGGTGAATGTAGCCTGCACGCCCGGACAGACGTATGTGTTTCAGGTGTTCGACCCGGCTATTGACGTGGCCGGTAATCCCCCGGGATTGGGGGTAGATGGCGTTACGACGAGGGTCGGTGATGAAGTGCGAGGCATCATTGTTGGCGACAACACCACCTTTGTCCTGCTCTCGCCGGGCGGGGCCACGCTGGCAAATAATACCTATGTGCCTGGCACGTCAGATGCCGACTGGACGACACTCGCAACTGTGGCAACTACTGGCACAGCCGGCGTGGATTGCGGCGATTACACGGTGCAGGTGAGCACTGCCGACAACGACGATAATGCCTGGCGTTTCCGGCTGGTCGGCGGGCCGGCTTTGCCGCCGGCGGAAACTTTCGATCCGGCCATCGGCCCGGATGGAGTCGCCAATACCGGCGATGAGTCCTCGGTAGGCATTCTGTCCGTGTCGTATCAGCATGTGGTAGGCGGTTGCCAGGATTTCTTCTGGTTTGTCCAAGACGGCACGCCCAGCATCTTTATGCTGGCCTTTGATATGGATGGCGCAGGCAGTGTCACTTATCAGACTCCCAGCGGCGCCAACATTACAGGGACAGTGTCAGGCGGAACAGTTTGGAACGACACGGCGCCGCAACAACTCGCGCGGCCAGCATTGGCCGACATGGATGCTTTTGATGTTGGCGCTGGCGATCTGATTGGCGATGCGACAGTCAACCCAGAGGTAGGGCTGTGGAAAGCCACCATCTGTATCCCCGGCCCGGCCAACCAGTATTCGTTTGAAGTTGCCGGCGCTCCGCCCGTCTTTCTCGCCCCGCCCGAACTGCCCGATGTGGTGATTGTCAAAGACGACGGCGTCGTCCTCGTCAACTCGCCCGGCACAACCACTTACACTCTGTCCATCACAAACAACGGCCCTGGCGCGGCGATGCCGATCGCCGGCCCGGAAGTCGTGGACACCCTCCCCGCAGGCATGACGTTTAATTCCTGCACGGTCAACGCGCCCCTCACCGGCACCTGCACTGAATCAGCTCCCGGCAGTGGCATTATCAACATTAATCTCACAGGGCAGGCCGGCCCGCCTGCTTTCCTGGCGTACCTGCCCGGCCCGGCCGCCGCGCCCAGAGACACCGGCGCCGTGACCCTCACCGTCAATATTGCCGCCGGTTTGGCGGGTGGCTCGACTCTGGACAACCCGGCCACAGTGGACTGGACCGATATTTTTAGCAACGACTATCCGCCCAATTCTGATAACGATATTGATACCGTTGTCGTCGTCGCCTCATCCGCTACGCCTACGCCTCCCGGTGGCGCAACCTCCACGCCTCCCGGTGGCGCAACCTCCACGCCGTCCGGCGGCGGTGGGGGTGGCGGTGGGGGCGGCGGCGGTGGCGGCGGAGGCGGCTCGCCGACCGCAACCCCCGGCCCGATCCTGGTAGACCCGGCGATCACCAAAGAAGCCAGCGTGGATGTGGCCCGCATCGGCGACACGGTAACGTTCACCCTGACTGTCACTAACCCGAACTCGGCGCCGGTGACGAACGTGACCGTTTCCGATTCGCTTCCGGCGCAACTCGACTTTATCAGCGTGACGACGACCTTCGGCTCCTGCGCTTATGATGCCGGCGCCCACGCGGTGAATTGCAATCTTGGCATGTTGGCCCCGCACCAGGTGGTCACCATCACCATCCAAACCCGGGTCAACGACAAGGCCCGCCCGCCGGAGACCCTGCGCAACCTCATGAGGATTGGCGACTCACAAGCCGAAGACTCGGTGATCATCATCCCCGATGAGATCCCGGTCACCGGCAAAGGCCCCGGCCTGCAGGAACTGCTGGTGATCGCGGTCCTGGCAACGCTGGCGGCGTCATTCCCGCTCGCACTGTGGCTCTGGTGGCGGCGGCGCAACGCCTGATCAAAAATCTCCCGCCGGTTCGCAAACCGGCGGGAGATTTTTATTTGTACCCCCCGCGCCGGCGGTGACCCGTTGCGGAATTTTAGCAGACGTGGCAGATTCTCTAAAAGTTGCTCGTTGATTAAGTCTTCCTCCGCAAAGCCGCCAACGACTCAGCCACCTCCCGCCCTTTAGCCTCAATCAGGTCGAGCAGTTCTTCGGGCGTGCGGGTGTCCTCATTATTCTTGGCGTTGGGGTTCACCGCTTTCAGGTCATAATTCTTGCCTTCAATCGTTTCGCGGGTCACCGACCAACTGCGCTCACTGTCGGCCCGGTCTGGCAAGAGTCGGAAGAAGTCTTCAAGCAGTTTGCGGGTGAACGGGTTTTTCTTGTTGACCTTGACATCGGAGAGGTCGTAATACCAAATCTTCTCGGTCTGCTCGCCTTTGGTGAAGAAGAGCAAATTCGCTTTGACGCCCGCCCCCGCCGCCGTGAACACCCCGCCCGGCAAACTGACAATACACCACACGTTACATTCATTCAACAGCTTGCGCTTGACCTGCATAAAGGCGGTTTCGTTCGTTCGGAAGAGCACGCCCTCATCCAGCACAATGCCACAGCGCCCGCCGCCTGGGGCCAGCTTGTCAATCACATGCTGAAGGAAGAGCACTTGAGTCGCGCCGGTCTTATAGGCAAAGGATGTTTGGGCCTCTTTGCCTCCCTGCCGCCAAAAGGCGGGTTGGTGAGAATGACGTTGAATTGACCGGGCACACCCTGAAACAGGCCGCCGTAAGTCTCGCCGCCGGTCAGAGTGTTGCCGTGCCAAATGTTCGGTTGGTCAATGCCGTGCAAGATCAGGTTGGCGAGGGCGATGGGATAGATCAGATTCTCTTTCTCGCGTCCGTAGAGAGTGCGATGCTTGAGGGCTTCGCGCTCTTCGGGTGTGAGGTCGTCACCCGCCTGCCTGAGCAAGTATTCAAAACTCTGGGCCAGAAAGCCGCCCGTGCCGCAACACGGATCATATAGACTCTCCCCAATCTGCGGCGCGATCACGTCCACCATTGCCCGGATAACCTCACGCGGGGTGAAGAATTGGCCGCCGTCGTTGCCCTTTTCGCCCATCTTGAGCAACAGGCCCTCATACACTTGCGAGAGCGGGAAGATGTGCGTATCGTCAATGCTCCCCGCTCTGAGGGCGTCCACCCGATCCAGCACGTCCAGGAAGTTGCGCTCGGTGTCCACCCGCGTCTTTTCTACGCCGGACATGATCTCGCTGATCACCTTCTGGCGCGGGGCGGCGTCGGGTTGGCTCTTCAGGTTGCGAAGATAGGGAATCAGTTCGCCGTTGACGAAGGCAAAGAACGCGCCAAGCTGGGCGTTTTGCAGTTCGACTCGCTTGGGGCCAAGCGGCGCGGCCCAATCCTGCCAGCGGTAGGGGGCGGCCAGGGAGGGGGTGAAGTCGGCTCCCACCGCCTCGGCGGCCTCGGCTTCATGGGCCTCGCTTTCGTCCAGGATTCGCAGAAACAGAATCCACGTCAGTTCCGGGGCGTATTGCAACGCTCCGGCGCAGTTGGAGCGGCGCAAAATGTCGCAAATGGTCTTGATTGCGCCGTTGAGGGATTGCTGAGTAGTAAAGGCTTTACCGTTGCCGTTTGTGGCAGTGCGTGGTTTTGGCATAGTTGTCTCGTGGAGAGACCTGCCGGGTTTTAGAAACCCGGCAGGTCTTAGTCATAATCATCCACAACCAAATACTCAATCGGTTTCGTGTCAGCCGCCATCCCGTGAAACTGCTCGAAATGCTCTTTGCCCGCAAACCAGGCCAACACTTCATCCCGTTTCAGCCGCGTTGCTTTGTCTGAAAGCATCGCATGATACGACGAGTATGGATAGTCCCGAAAGTCCTCGACAAAGCCGTGCTTTTGCGGATTGCGATGGATGTAGTTGATCAAAGCCAAAAAGTAGCTGTCGGATGTGACCTCGATCCGGCCAAACCGCTTTTGAAACAAACTGCCGGTGCGATTGTAAGCCTTGTTGATAGCTTTGGCGTAACTATTGAAAAGGTTGTTGAACCGCTGTCCTATCTCGCGGGCGTCCAGTTCCAAGACCTGCCGGGTTTCAGGGATCTCGTCGGGCAAGACCTGCCGGGTTTCAGAAACCCGGCAGGTCTTAATGCGAACCAGCAAGTGGAAATGGTTTCGCATCAGGCAATATGCAAAAGTATCCGCTACTTGTCAATGCTCACGACATCGTTTACACATTTTGGCTCGATTTCTAACCGGGCAAATGCTCACGACATCGTTTACGGTTTCGGGAGAATTCGGGCAAGAGTTTCTGTACTGGCTCTTGCAGTTCAAA
>Ga0247727_10013954_pt1 | contig 13436 bp, 7 predicted proteins | sample WisWelCaveWW1625_FD_202498 | JGI IMG/M metagenome (GOLD analysis project Ga0247727, IMG submission 202498) | Biofilm microbial communities from Wishing Well Cave, Virginia, United States - WW16-25 | ecosystem: Environmental > Aquatic > Deep subsurface > Groundwater > Cave microbial mat | place... | reverse complement strand
TCGAGCTTGATCATAACTTGCTGGCCTTTGGCGATTTTGCTGACTTCCACTTCGTTGATGCTGGCTTTGACTTGCATGACCGCCAGATCTGGAATCTCGATCACTTCCTGGCCGCGCCACGGGGTGTCACCCACTTTGACTTTCGCCGCGCCGCTTGGGCCCCAGATTTCTTTATAAACCACGAGGCCGTCGATGGGCGCGGTTAAGGTTAATGCCGTCAATTCTCTTTGCGCTTCGCCCAGCTCCAGATTGGCGCGCTCGACTTGCAGTTGCGCTTTGTGCAAATTCGCGGCATCGATTTTTTTCTGCGCCGTAATTTTTTCTTCCGCCTGTTTGAGTGACAGCTCGGCCTTGCGCAAATTAATTTCCTGCTCGCGGCGTTTGGCTTCGGCCTCGTATTTCATTTGCTCGAAACGTAACTTCGCCTGTTCATGAGAATAGCGTTCGGTTAGCAAATTGCTTTCAATTTGCGCCATATTCGAAGCCATACTCGCCTGCTGGCTTTCCAATTCCGCCTGCGCATTTTTGAGCGCATTTTGTTTCTCATCGAATTTCTGCTGCGCCTGCGTCGGATCGAATTGCACCAGAAAATCGCCGGCCTTCACGAGACTGCCCTCCGGCGCGAGCCGCACGATTTGGATATTAAACGAATTGGAGCGCGGCACCGTGACGGATTGCGAGTTTTTCGCTTTCAGCTCGCCTTTCGCTTTGATGCTGACGATGAATTCGCCTTTCTGCACTTCGCCGCTGGCGATGTCTTCCGAGGTCGAGCCGAAATTCCATAAAACCAGCAGTAAGACCAGCGCTACGCCGCCGACAATAGCCAGCAAACGGCGATTTTGCAGGATAGATTTAATTGACATGCTTGCCTCATAAATTTCAATACACTTAAAACTCAAAACTGTAGCGGACTATTTAGGCCACAAGGCAAATAAACTCCAAGCGAAATTTTGAAAGTATTTTGGCAGAATAATTTTACGGCAAAATAATTTCAAATCATTCTGCCGTAAAATTATTCTGCCTAAAGTTTTTACGCTTATTTCTTGACCGAGTCTTTCTTCGCCGCGGCAGTTTTGTTTTGAAACATCATCACCTCAGGTTTTGTACCGGACGGCAATTTTTTCATTGTGCTATCTCCGATGATTTTAATTGATCCGCCTTCGGCAGCTTGCAGCTTTTTCATCATCTCCAGCGTCAAGGTAATTTGCCCGCTATGATGCGCCATTTCACCGGCCGGCAAACCGAGCTTTTTGAGCATCGCTTCCGGGCCACCGGGAGCGCCGCCGGGGGGTTCGGGTGGACGATTGCGATTCGCTTCGTAATCAAACGTCTGTTGCCGTTTTTCCATTTCCGTAAAAAAAATTTTGTATTGATCCGGCGGTCGGCGCAATTGTTTTTGAAACTCGGCGTAGCCCAACGGCTGGGCTTCCGCTTTGCCTGCTTGCCAAGACACTTCCGTACCCGCCGCGAGATTCTCAACACGCACATAAAAATCATTGTGGTCGCCGAGCTTCACCGGTGTCGGTGTCTGCGGCGATTTTTTTGTAAACACCACCGGCTCGCCATTTAACTCAAAAACGCAGCCGGTCGGCAGCATGGTCACATTCGGCAGCTCGGCCAGTTGAAGCCGCACTTGCGCCGTCATGCCGGGTTTCAAGAGTGAATCGCTGCCGGTAATTTCCACGATCGTTTCAAAAACGTTGACTTGACTCTCTTCCGCTTTCTTGGACGCCATGCGGGTGGTGGAGATCAAACGGCCGCGAAATTGTTTGTTGGGGAAAGCATCCAGAGAAATACGCGCGGGTTGGTTGGGTTGCAAGCGCGCCGCATCGACTTCGTTGACGCGAATCTTGACTTGCATGCGCGAGAGGTCGGGAAGATCGATGACGCCGCGGCCGGGGCGAATTTTCTCGCCGATGGTCGGCTTATTGCCGTTCCAATCCGGATGGTGCACCACCATGCCGGAAATTGGGGCGTGCAGCGTCAGTTGATTAAGCTGGCGTTTGGACTCGTTAGCTTGATTCCGGGATTGGAGAATTTTGAGTTCTTGCTTTTTCTCTTCGGCGTGATGAATGATGGCTTGCGCTTCTAATTTCGTTTTCGCTTCTTTGAGCGCGATCCCGGCTTTGAGCACTTCGAGCTTGCCCTGCTCCTGTCGCGAAGCGGATTCGTATTTCATTTGTTCCAGTTGTACGTGCGAAAGCTGCAGCGTTTGTTCCGCCATTTCGACGCTGCGTTCCATCTCCCGAATGCGCGTGCTTTGCTCGGTTTGCAGACGTTGCATATCGGCCCGGTGGCCGTCCAGTTCGGTCTGTTTGCCCCGTAGTTGCGAAGAGAGCGCGACGCGATCAAGCTGCACGAGCACGGCCCCGGAATCCACGTGGATCCCTTCCGGCGCGAGATCGATGATCTGCAAATCCTGCGACCAAATCATCGGCGCCATCACCACCGTGCTGTTCACCGCGCCGACTTCACCGGTTTCCACCAACTCCAGGCGCAGCGTGTCTTGGCGCACTTTGGCCCAGTTTTTTTGCTGTGCGAAGGATGGTTGGAGGAGGGCAAATAAACTTAAGGTCGCGAAGAATAACATCACGTTTCGGCGCATGATCAAGGTTTCCTTTTGCAGAAATAAAATTCCACCGCCCAATATTGATGATTTTACCATGCTACTTTCGACATTTAATAGGATGGAAAAGACCTGGCCTCATTCCAGGATTGAATGCTTTTTATTAGACTCTGTGAATAAGGAAAAAGTTGCAGATGGTGAAGCCATGTACAGAATGGCCTTAGCTTTTTCCGCTCTCCGACTCCCGCATCCTATCAGCGTGCCTTACGGTTTCGCCTCCCCTGCGATCGGGGCAGGGAAGGAGTACGGGGTTTCCGTCGGCACTGCCGCTTTCATAGGCGAGGCGAATGGTTTTGAATCCGGTTTGCCACATCAGTTTCGCGGTGGCGGCGTCGATAAATTTTGCCTGCAAGCCGTTCGGCGTGTGCAACGTTGCCGCAATTTGCTGTTGCAAAATTTTTTCGCAAAGCGGCAAAAAATGGTGGCCGCGATTCGTCAGCAGGGCGTCGTCATAAAAAGCAAATTCATTCACACCGAGGCCGCGATGGAGCCACTCCAACTCGGCGCACATGGTCAATGCTGCGCCAGCGATATTTTCCGAAAACGATATTCGAAGCGCAAAACGTGCAACGCAACGGGCAACCGCGCGAGGTCATGATCGTGGCGCATTGCAATTTCGGATAAAGGTCAAACGCGGGAAAAGGCAAATTGTCAAGGAATGAGTCCGAGGTCTGAAGTCCTGGGTCGCGCCCGCGGAAGCCGAGCCTGTCGAGGCCGAGTATGGAGTGAAGTTTATCATCAATACAAGCTTCCGCTTCGCCGGCGATGACTGCATCCGCACCGGAAAAATTTTGCGCATGGATCGTGCACAACGATGATCGCTTATCTGAAATTGACTGTTGAAAAGATGATATAAATAAGAATGAAAGACAAGATTTTTGTGGAAGAAATCGTTTCGCTCAAAAATGGACAAGCTTTGCCCCAGCCTGACACATTTGTATCGCGATTGCGACAGTTTTGTAACTTGCGGATATCCGGCGGAATCGCTACATTGTCTCAGGCGTGAGCAATGCGTAAAAATTTCCCACGCCAACCGCAATATTCGATAAAACCGGCACGGCGGCAAAAGGTTTTTGTTATGCCTCTGCCAAAACTATTGCGCTGGTGCAAAATTTGCCGTATCTTGATAAACTATGAGCACAACCCGCTTGAAAGCAACAGGTCTGTTTTGGGCGCTGCTTTGGTTGGCCGCCTGCCAAAATCGCGTTCTCGTTGAAGTCGATCATTACGAGCGCAGCAACGAGCTGGAAAAAGCCGAAGCCGCATTGCTGCGGCATTTGGAGACGAATCCCAACGACAACGCGGCGCGCTTTCGGCTCGGCGATTTGCATGGCCGCATGCAGAAGTATTCAGATTTGTTAAACGACTTTGCCACAATCGAAAGCAACGACAGCCGCTGGAAAGATAAAATCGCCAATCGCAAAGAATATTTTTGGCGGGAAAATTTTAATCGCGGCGTCGCGGCGATCAAAAACAATGCGCTGTTGGAAGCGGCGGCGTCGCTGCAAAACGCCGTTTTGATTTTGCCGGAGCGTTACGAGGCTTATTCGCCGCTGGCCGGCGCGCTTATCGCGGCCGCGGATAACAACGGGGCGCTGGCCGTGCTCGAAAAAGCGCGCGCGCTGAATGCAAATGATTTGGAACCGCGGCACGCCTTGTTGCAGCTTTATTTCAACGCCGGGCGTTATGATGAGGCGCTGGGGCTGTGTGCTGAAATTTTAAAGAAATCGGCGCGCGATGTTTCCGCGTTGCGTTGCCGCGCCGCGGTTTTGGATAAACAAAAATCCGAGCAGACCGAAGCGGCCTTCAAAGATTTGATGCGCGCCTCGACCGCTTCGGAAGATCTGATCGCGTTTGCGCAGCATTATTATCACAATGAAAAACACGAATTCGCCCTGCTGCTTTTTCAAGAAGCCCTGAAACGGCGCGGCCAGGAAGTTGACGCGACCAACGGTAAATATGCGGCCGCCGACAGCAATAACGCCGCGGTCTATCGCAACGATAAAAACGCGCTGCCCATTGCCGAAATTTTTCGTTACCTCGGCGATTGCGCGTGGCAGCTCGGCGATTACGCGGCCATGGCGCAATGGTACACGCGGCTGCTGCAAGTCGATCCGCAGGACGTCGCCGCGCTGCAAAATCTCTGGCTCGCGGCCCGCGCGCAGGGCAAACTCGAACTGGCGGAAATTTTAAAGAAACAATTGGACCAATTGACGAGTGGTCAGGAATGACGAAATATATATATTGCACGCGACGCCGCGAATTCATTTTGCCTTTTGCCTTTTGCTTTTTGCTCTTTGGATTTGCCGCGCCGGCTTTCGCGCAATTGCAAATCGTTTCTCGTACTCCGGATCTGGATGACCTCCAGGCGACGGCATTCACGGATATCCGCATCGGTTTTAATCTGGCGCTCAACACGAATTCCCCGGCCACGGCGATTCAAGTTTGGGGCAATTTTCGCGGGCGGTATGCGGGCACGCTGAGTTACGCCGACGGCAATCGAACGCTGGTTTTTTTGCCTTCGCCAAGTTTCATCGATGGTGAAGAAATCACCGTTGTGGCGACCACCGCGATTAGTGGTGTTGGCAATGTGACCTTAGCTCAACCGTATCTCTGGCGCTTTCTCGTGCGCACCAATTTGGGCGCGGGCACGTTCACAAAAGTTCCTTATCCTTTGGAAAGCGCCTCACCGGCCGGCGGCGCCAATCAGGAGCCGACGCACCTCGTGCCCGGCAATTTTAATAATGACGATTTCATCGATCTCGCCGTCGTGCATCACGGCTCAAATCACATTACGGTGTTGCGCAACACCGCGCGTGAAACCGCGGGACGCACGCTGTTTACACCAGTCACGCCAACGTTGATCACCGGCAACACGCCGGTTCATGCCGTCGCCGCCGACTTCAATAATGATAATCGCCTCGATCTCGCCGTGGCCAATTTCAACGGCAACAGTTTTCAAATTTTCACCGGCAATGGCAATGGCCAATTTGCGGCGCCGCAAACAATTAACACCGGCAGCCGGCCGATTCATCTGCTCGCACAGGATTTCAACGGTGACGGCGCCGCCGATCTCGCCGTCACATTGTTCGGCGCGGATCGCGTTGATATTTTTCTTAACAACGGCGCCGGCAGTTTCCCAGCCACGGCTTCGCAACAACTGAATACCGATTTTGGCCCGGTCTCCACAGCAGCGTGGGATTACGATCAAAACGGCTTGCTGGATATCATCGTCGCTAATCACGGCGCTAAATCGTTATGGACTTTTTTCAATACCGGTCGCAGCATTGATCGATTCACTCGCGGCAGCACATTGACGTTGTCGATTCCGCCGGTGGATTTGGTTTCCGGCGACGTCGCCGGCGTGACCGGCAATCAGGTTGGCAACGGCAGTCGCGAAATCGTCGCACTGTGCAGCGATTTGCATTTGCTCGGCAAAAGTTCGCAATCGCAATTGGCCACGAGCCAATTGGCAATAGTTAATTTTGCTTCGACTCGCCTCAACCTTGTTGAAACCGTCACGCTTCCCGGTTACGCGCAGGCGTTGACGCTTTGCAATGTCGACACGCTCGATTTGCAGCGCGGCGCGGCCAGTCTCCGTCCGGATCGCGATCTCGATATTTTTTACACGCGCTTTCGCGATGATCGCGTTTCCTCGCTGTTTAATCCCGACAACCAATCGTTTCGCAATTTGACGCCCGGCGAGCTGGACACGGTGACGAGCGCCAAAGCCATCACGCATCTCGATATCGACCGCGATGGCGACAACGATCTCGTCGTCAGCAATTATCTCGAAAATCAGCTTGTCATTTATATCAACCGCAGCACGCGCGTGCCGCCGTGCGCGCCGGTCGATTCGCTCGGCGCTTCCGTTTCCATCGTTGATTTCGGCGAGGTGTGCGTGAGCCGCCCGAACACGCGCCGTTTATTTTTGGTTAATTCGGGCGCGTTGCCGTATTCTTTCACGACATTGCTCACTGATTCCATTAATTTCAGCCTCTCGCCGCGGCGCGGCATGGTGCCGAGCAATCGCGCGTTTCCGCTCACCGTCACGTTCACGCCCGGCGATACCTTGCCGTATTCTTCCAATTTGTTGATTGCGACGAACGACGGTCTCAATATCACCTCGTGCAGTGTGATTCTGCGCGGTCGCGGCGTGGCCGCGGCGCTGGCAACTGATCAGCTATTGGATTTCGGTTGCGCGCCGCCGCAAGAAACCGTGCTGCGCCAATTGCGTTTGCAAAACACCGGCAACATTCCGCTCGTGCTTTCCGGCGCCACGAACTTCACGCCGTATTTCGTCGTGCGCGCGAGCTTGATCAATCAACAAATTCCGCCGCGCTCGTTCATCGACGTGCCGATCGCGTTCACGCCGGATCGCGTCGCCACTTTTCTCGACAGCTTGCGCATCACCAGCAGCAACAATTGCGACCAACCGGTGACCACGGTTTTATTGCGCGGCTGCGGCTCGTTCTCCGGCCCGACGATTACTTCGGACGACACGCTGTATGCGACCGAAGATCTTCTCGCCACCTACGTCGCAAGAGCCACCGATCCCGACGGCACGACGCCAACTATTAGTTTTGCGAATTTGCCGAGCTGGCTGCGGCTAACGGCTCCCAATACCGTGCAAGGCACGGCACGCGAAGGCTTTCGCGACACGACGTTTACGGTGATCGCCTCGGACGGCTCATTCGAAGCGCGCTTGCAAGTCATCGTCATCATTATTCCCGCGAATGACGCGCCGGTGTTCGTTCCTCCGATTGCGGACCAAACTGTTCTTGAAGAAAACCCGTTGACCTTCGACGTTGTCGCGCGCGATCCGGAAAATGATGCGTTCACCTTGAACGCGCAAAACCTGCCGGCGAGCGCAACGTTTCCACCCTCGACCACCGGTCGTGGCCAATTTTCATGGCGACCGGCTTTGGGCACGGCAAGGCCGCAACCATATTCCGTAACATTTGTGGCGCGCGAGCAAAACACCACGCCGCCGTTGAGCAACAGCATTACGGTGCGAATCACCGTGCTCACGCGCTTGCCCGATCTTTATATCGATAAATTTGAAATGACGCCGACGCCGGTTCGGCTCAATCAGCGCGTCACGATCACCGCGACGTTTGCCGATTCTTCCGTGGCGGTAACGCAGCCGTTCGTCGGTCGATTGTTAGTGGACGAGCAAACGCTGGTGGATACGCTCATCACGAATTTGCCACCCGGCGATAAAATTACGTTTGCCCGACCCATTCAATTCTCGTCGCTCGGACGGCATTCGGTGCAGAGCGTGATTGATGTGAATAACAACATCGCCGAGGCGAATGAGAATAACAATTCGCAACGTTTGGAATTTGACGTGTTGCCCGGCCAGCTTAATGTCGCGCCGAATCCGTTTACGCCGAACAACGATGGCTTCAACGATACCGTCACGTTTGGGTTTGGCAATGTCGGCGTGCAATCACCGCAGCTCAAAATTTTCGATTTGCACGGCAATTTGCTCCGGACGATTTTATCCTCTGCAATCGGCGAGCTGCGCTGGGATGGCAACGACACCAGCGGCCGGCCGCAGCCTCCCGGCCCGTATCTTTATTTGTTGTTGGATGCGGACAAGAAAGTCGCGTCGGGGTATGTGGTGTTGGCAAGATGAATTCATGAAATAAAGTTTTACCCACGGATAAAAAGCTACACACGGATATTGATATAAAAAATCCGCGTGCCGCTTTTAATCCGTGTGACAATAGTTTTTGTAAACATGCAAAGATCAAATACTAAAATAATTCCGCCGGTAATTGTTTTTTTATTACTATCTGTCTCTGGGTCGGCGCAAAATTTATTGCAGCCGCATCCGCTCGACCTCCGCAGCGGCAACGCGCATTTGCTGAATCCGTCGATTCTCAGCTATCAGCCGAGCCTGGTGCAGGTCGGCATGCGCGTGTTTCATCTCGGCTTTCTCGATGCGAGCGCGGCGCGGTTTCGGCTCAATTACGTTTCGGTGGTGCTGCCGCGCTGGCTGCCAAAAGAGCTGGCGTTCGCAGTGCACGCGCAATCGCTGTCGATGCCGATTTACAGCCAATCGTACGTCAGCTTCGGCGTGAGCCGCCGCTACAAAAATTTTTTTGCGGTGGGATTGAAAGCCGGCCTGTTGTCGAAATCTTACGATCGCGGCGACTTCGTTGGCGTCGATCCGAATGATCCGGTTTTTCAAAACAACAAAGGCCGCACGAGTTTCGATCTCGGCGGCGGCGTGACGTTCTGGCCGTTGCCCTCGGTGTCGATTTCATTGAGCCGCGACCATCTCAATCAACCGAACGTCGCACTCGGCCCGCAAAAATTTAGTTTGAAAGGCGAAAGTCATCTCGCGTTGAGCTATCATTTTGGCAACATTCAAACCGCGTTCATCACGCAGCGCGACAACCGGAGTTTGCGTGCCGGCGGCTTTTTTCAATATGAGAATCCGGCATGGGGTTTCGTCCGCTTCGGCCTCGATCAAGCCGCAATGAATTTGGAAAGCCGCCTGCAACTTTACGGCCCGGCGAGTTTGAATTATTCACTGAATTTTCCGACCACGGATTTGCGCGGCGAAACCAGCGGCTCGCACGAGTTTGCGCTCGTGTTTGAGCTGGATCGCCTGTCGCCGCTGCCGAAAATGGAAACGCCGCCGCCGTTTCGATATGCCTTTTCTGCGCCGGCAAAATTTGAGACCTCCGGCCCGCGCGCTTATTTGCGCGCTGAAAATGAAGTCTTGGAAATCACCGCGAAACGTTTGCAACGCATTATTGCGCCGGACGTTCCGACCTACGCGCTGGCCGCGCTTTCGAGCTACGATCTCGGCGTGTTGGATTCATCGCTCGTGTCGCCCAATTCTTCGTTTCATATTACGCCGGTCGCCGAGGCCGACACCTCGGTGAAATTGCTCGGCCTGTATTCGAATGATTATCGCCATTCGCTGCAGCAGCTTTCCGCCGACATCAACAAGACCGCGGGAACGACGGCGACGATCGTCACCAATCCCTACGCCAAATCGCGCGCGCTCGGCTTGCGCAATTACCTCGCGGAAAACACCGCGCTCGGGTTGGACAAAGTGCAAATCGGCGAGCCGAATTTTGCCACGCGCCTCGATAGTTTAAGAACTTATCGCCGCGCTGGCAATCGTATCATCGTGCCGCGTGAAGAAGTGCTGGTGCTCAATCCGTCGGCCGCCATCTTTCATATTGCGACGGCGAATTTTTCGGCGCCGCCCAAACGCTGGCAGTTGATTGTGGAAAAAGAAAACGGCGCGCCCGTTTGGAAGATGGAAGGCGAAGGCCACATTCCGCAACAACTCGTATGGAACTGGCGCGACGATGCGGGTAAAATCGTGGCGCCCGGATATTATCGCTATGCGATAACGTGGCAAACGCCAAACGATGCGTTGTACAACTCGCCGTCCGGCAGATTTTACGTCAAAAAATTTCAACGCACGATCACGATTCGCGTCGCGCGCAAATTCGACGGTCTGCAACAGCCGGCGGATGACGTGAAAATGATTTTAAATCGGTAACATGGTTTTTAAGCTTGGAAAATTTCCTGCGCAAACTTAAATTATAATATAAAACTTTTTGGCTTGGCTATGTCGGAATTTATTTTCACCAACTCCACCGGTTATGGCGCGCCGGAGATCAAAGCGAACAGCCGTGACTATCTCGCGCGCGGATTGCTGATCTCGTTGATTGTGCACGTCGCTGTGCTCATCGCGTATCGGACGTACGACCTTTATTTCGAACCGGAAGAGCGGACCATCAAGGTCAATCTGATTGATAAATACTCTGAGATCATAAAATTTAACGAGCCGGTAGAAAAACCGGAGATCACTTATCAAGCACCCAGAGTCGAGACCGCAGGGCCGGGTCCAACCAATGGGTCGTCTTCAGATCTTCCGAGTGAATTTCCGGAAACGGCCGGGCTGGCGGGATCGCCGGGCGCACCGGCGCGAATGAATCTTGCCGCGGAGTTAGACGATTTAGGAATAGGCACGCCGGTCGCTGCGCCGCCGCGCGTTGCGGCCCGAGGCACGGGCGTTACCGATACGCGGGTCGTCACGCGCGACGTGATGCCAACGATGAAAGAAACCGATACAACACTCGATGGCGATCTGAACCTTGATGGGCCGAGCCTGCAAACGGCTTTGCCCGGCCAGGGACGGGGTCGCGGTTTTGGCGGCAATAATAGCAAAGGCAATGGCATTTTGCTTGGCAGCGGTGGCAATGCCGATGCTGGAGTTGGCAGCGGGAGCGGCGTTGCCGGCAATGGCTCCGGCTCAATCGATGCGGGGCTTGGCGTGCCTGGTGGAACTGGAGAAAGCGGCTCCAAGCGTGAGCAGGGTTCGACGCGTGGTCGAGCCGTCAATGAAGCGACGGCGAAAGTGGTACTCAAAAATTTGGACCAACTTGGCGATTTTAACAACTTCTCGCCGATTTATCGCGCCCTCGTCGAATGGATGCGCAAACATCCAGCAGCGTTGTCGGACGTCGTCAACCGTTTTATGGGCCATCAACCCGGCAATTTGACCACGTCGGTGAAATTCGTCGCCGGCGGACGCCGGTTTGAAATTTTTCTGCTCTGCGTCGAGGCGACGTATGAAATCCGCGTGTGCATGGCGGAAGGCGGCAACATGACCTATTTGATCGATCAGGGTTTCAAAAAACAGAGCAATTATCTTCGCACCGGCGCGCTGGAGCGCCAGCCGAACGGCGACGTCCTGCTGTTCGGCTCGGTGATGCGCGAGGCCTCGGATCGGCGCTCGCAGGAGTTTTATCAAATTTTCCTTTCGTGGTGGGACACGGTGAAGGGCGAGGTCGGAGGATGAAAAGCCGGTGGTCAGTTACCAGTGATCAGTGGTCAGTAAAAAGCGGGCGGCCAATTTAAATTTTTGGTAAACTGGGTTAATAAAAATTTTTGTTATAATCTTAATTCATTTCAAGTGATCGTCATGCAAAGGGAAAAGGCCCGGGCAGCAATCTCCAGTCCGTTGTCCCGCCATAGGCGGGATTTTTATCCGTTGGGAATAATCGGTTTGCCGGCAAACGCCGGCCGCCGCAGCGCTTCAATCTTTTTCTGTTTGATCGCTTTTCTGCTTTGCTCCTGCGCCGGCACGCCGAAGAGCAAAGTCATCAAAACCAAAGAAGGGAAATTCGAAATCCCCGTCGGCGTCGATACCAGCGTGGCCATGGCCTCCCACAGAATGGCCCGACAATTATTTGCCGAGCATTCGCAGCAGGTGCGCGCGAAACGGGTGGCGGATTCGGCGGTGGTGCGCTTTGAGCGCAGCGAGCGGCTGTGGAAAATTCTCGAGGGGCAAACGGACAGCACCGGCGCGGTCGATTCCGTCGCTGCGATTGAAAAATTCAACGAAGCCGGTCGCAGCTTGAAGCAGGCAGTGGAACTGGACAAACAGGCGGCGGTGTCCTCAGCTTCCGCGGATTTGCGGCAGCAATCTCTGGTGGCGCTGGATAAGGCGCGCGCCATTTTTGAAATTTCCCTGCAATTCAACCCTTTTGACAACAATACGAAGCTCTGGCTCGCCAAAACCTACCAACTGCTGGCCAAACGTTATTTGAACGACCAGAATTACATTAAAGCCGTCGGCATTCTCGAACATTTGACGCGGCTGCAAAGAGATCAACACGCGTTGTATGCCCGTCTCGGTGATTGTTACATGGCGTTGAAGGAATATCCGATCGCGCTGCAAAAATTTAAAGCCGCCGAAGAGGTGCTCAAAGCCGTGACGGCGTTCAACGTGCCGGCGGGCCGCGAGCTGAACGCCGCCAACGTTGCCGCGGCCACCGACAGCGGCGCGATGTTTTTGTATTTGTACTATCAGGGCGAATCGTATATCAAACTACTGGACGCCGATTCTGCGCTCTACGTGCTGCATCGCGCCAGCGATTTTTCGCCGACGCCGGAAAGCCGCGCGGCCGCCGAGAACAACATCAAATGGATCAACTGGGACGACGGCAACATTCCCGCGGCGGAAAAGCGCGATTCGTTGTTTGCGCGGCTGGACGCCGGCAAATTTGCCGACGCGGCCAAAGGTTTTCGCAAGCTGTTGCCGGATTTGCGCACGACGCGCACGCGGCGGGAAATCGGCTGGCGGCTGGCCACGCTCGAATTTAATTACTTAAAGAATGAAGAGGAGGCGTTGCACCTCATGCAAACCGTGGTGCAGGCGCGCGGCCGCGATTCGCTGGCGGTGGTGGCCGACACCCTCTATCAAAAATATATCGACAGCTACGGCGCGATGTGCTTCAATCAAGGGCAAAAAATGCTGGCGGCGAAAAAGTTCACCACCGCGTTGACCTATTTTCAACAATCGTCCTTGCTCAATTGGAATTATCGCGCGAAAAGTTATCTGGAATTGGGCAAACTCTCGGTCAACGATCCGCCACGCGCCGAAAATTTTGTGAAACAGGCGCTGAAATTTTCCGGACAGCTCGATCACCGGGATGAATTGGCCGCGCTGGAGCTGGCGACGCAATCGCTCAAACGGCAGGGCAAATTCGACGAAGCGCGGCAATATTTTGAGCGCTATCGCAAATCGGCGCAAGGCCAGCGCGCGTCAAATTAAATTTATTCATCTTTAAAAAGTGAAATGAAGGTTCAAGTTCAAATAGAGATGTGCCGCAAATCAAAAACACGTTTTGGCCCCACGGATAAAAAACGGCCCACGGATTTCAATATATCCGTGGGCTGCTTTTCATCCGTGGGAAAAGCTTTTAATACGCGATTAATTTTGCGGACGCTTGTTGCCATGCTGCTCATTTTTCGGATCCTGCCAGCA
>Ga0247727_10013953_pt1 | contig 13437 bp, 11 predicted proteins | sample WisWelCaveWW1625_FD_202498 | JGI IMG/M metagenome (GOLD analysis project Ga0247727, IMG submission 202498) | Biofilm microbial communities from Wishing Well Cave, Virginia, United States - WW16-25 | ecosystem: Environmental > Aquatic > Deep subsurface > Groundwater > Cave microbial mat | place... | reverse complement strand
GACGCGGTGCTGTACTCGCTGATCGACTTGCGGCGGCGCTTCTCGGTCGATTCCGATCGCGTCTTTCTCACGGGCTATTCGATGGGCGGTCACGCGGCGTGGGACATCGGGCTGGCGCACCCCGACCTGTTCGCCGGCGTGATGCCGATCTGCGGCTCGCCGCAATTCTACTGCGATTTTTACTGGCAGAATTCGCAGCAGGCGTCGTTTTACATCGTGGACGGCGAGAAAAACGGCGGCAGCCCGGACGCGAACATGAAGCTGCTCAAGCGAATGATGGAAAACGGCCACGACGCCGTGTACGTCGAATACCGCGGCCGCGGCCATGAGGCGTTCTCCGACGAGACGCTCAAACTGTTCGAATGGATGAGCAAGAAGACGCGGAAAAAATTTCCGCTGTCGTTCGCGTGCCGCAGCTCGCGGCCGACCGACAACGAGTTCTACTACGTCAGCGTGGACGATTTCGACCCGAACGTGATGATGGACCCGCGCGTGTTCGACGCCAAAAAAATCCGCACCGCGCAGCTCGACGGAAAAATCACCGGCACCGCGAACTCGATTCAAATCAAATTGCAGGGGCCAAAGCAGGCTGAACTGTGGCTCAGTCCCGGCATGGTCGATCTGAACCAGCCGGTCACCGTGCGCGTGAACGGCGACATCAAGCATCGCAAGATGGTGACGCTGAGCCTGGAGGCGTTGCTCGAAGATTTCCGCGCGCGGGCCGATCGACAGAAACTGTTCTACGCGAAGATGAGCTTTCCGAGGTTGTGACAAAAACCGCTGAGAGTTGAGAGCCGAAGATTGACGAAGTTCGCAGTCGTCGCTTCTCGATCCTCAATCCTCGATCTTCAATCCTCACTCGTCCACGCCCAGCCGCATCTTCATCTCGTTGAACTGGTCGAGGAATCGCTCTTCCGTGAGATGCAGGTGCTCGCCTTCGGAGATGAGCTTGAGTGAGTCATCGCGGTCGAGGCCGTGGTCTAGCAGCACGCGCTCGAACGGGCGGATATTCTTGGCGTAGACGAACAGCAGCTTGTGCTCGTCGAATTGAACTTCCATCGGCACGTCGGGTCGCAGGACGGCGAGGCCCGTGTAGCCGTCCTTCATGATCAGGTCTTCGAAATCGTACAGCATGCTCTTCAAGACGACGGTGTCGATGTCTTCGCGGTACATGTCCACGTGCCCGTCCACTTCCGGGTCGTGGCTCGATTCGAGCACCACGTCCACGCGCTCGCCGAGCGGGTCGATCAGGTCCATAAACATCTCGAAGAGCTGGTCGCGCGACGCGGACGCGGCGAGCACGGGGATGTCCTTGCCCTGACCGCCGTCGTGAAACTTGTCGTGCCGGTAACCGGCGCGCGGCGTGATCTGAACATCGAAAGACGGGCGAATCGCTTCGGTGAGCAGAAAATTGTCGTAGCGGTCGACATTCAAATGGGCGCTCAGTTGAGCGGGCGTGACCGTGTCGAAGGTCGTCGCCTCGCGCGGTTCACAAGTGTCCGCTCCGGCCGGCCGCCAAAATCTCTTCAGGAACTCCATGGCACCTCCCCTTCTCTTGTGAGAAATATACGTCGCGTTTCGGGGACTGGCCAATGGTCGAAAAATTACCCTTAAGCTCCACATGCTTGGCGCTCTTTGCCGATTGTGACGATTAGCGCGACGCCGCCGCGAGCTTCCGCCGAGTGCCGTCTTTCGCTACTATCGTGCCGCCGAAATCGCTCAACTGAACTGACGACACGGGAGGTTTTGCATGCCGCGCCGATTCGCTCGCTGCTTTGTATTCGTCATCGTCCTTGCCGCGCCGCTCGTCGTGCGGGCCGCGGACGAAAAAACGCTCGTCGAAGAAAAGTGGGACGCCGTCTACTTCGGCACCGACAAGATCGGCTACGTCCACAGCACGGTTCACAAGCTTCAGGAAACTGGACGCGATCTGATCGAAATGCGGATCGAAATGTCCGCGTCGATCAAACGGTTTGGGCAAGTCATCGAAATGTCAACCGACAATACCAGCGTCGAAACGACGGACGGCAAGTTGCTTCGTATGGACAATCGCTCCAAGCAGAGTGCGGCCGTGACCCGCACGCGCGGCACGGTCGTCGGCAAGGTGCTCAAGCTTACGGTCGAGACGCCGGACAAAAAGACCCCGTCCGAGGTTCCCTGGTCGGACGACATTCTGGGCCAGTATGCCGAAGATCAACTGCTCAAGCGGAAGCCGCTCAAGCCCGGCGAGTCGCGCACGTACCGCAGCTTCAGCCAGGACTTCAATCTCGTGCTCACCAATCGCCTCACCGGCGAAGATTCCGAAGACGCGACGCTGCTCGACGGCAGCAAGCGTCGGCTGCAACGCGTGCGGGCGCAGATCGAGAACCTGCCGCCGCTTAAGAATATGAAAATCTACCACTTCGTGGACGAGCACGGCGAGTCGCTCAAGGTGCACACCGAATTCGTGATCAATCAGACTTTCTACCGAACCACTAAAGACGTAGCCCTCGCCAAGCCGTCAAACATCTCCGGCGATTTCGGAGTGACCAGCCTGATCACGTCCGACAAGAAAATCCCCAACGCACTCGACGCGACCGAAGTGGTTTACCGAATCCACGTGACGGACGATGATCCGTTCCAGGTCATTCCGCAGGACGAGCGACAGAAGCTGTCGAAAGACGACACCGGCGCCGTGCTGCTCACGATTCGCGCGGTCGATCCAACTCAGCCGGCGGCCGACGCGAAGAAACCCGCCGTGGAGTTTCTACAACCGAACAACTGGCTCCAGTCGGATAACGCGAAAGTCGTCCAGGCCGCCAAGCAAGCGGTCGGCGACGCGAGCGATCCGTGGGAGAAGTCAAAGCGGATCGAAAAGTGGGTCCACGACAACATCACCGAAAAGAATTTCAGCCTCGGCCTCGCCAGCGCGGCCGAGGTGGCCCAGAACCGCGAAGGCGACTGCACCGAGCACGGCGTGCTGCTCGCGGCGATGGCCCGCGCGGCCGGAATCCCCGCCCGCGTCGCCGTCGGACTGGTTTACGTCGAACGGCTCGGTGAATTCGGAAGCTTTGGCTATCACATGTGGGCCGAAGTCCACGTGAACGGCCAGTGGGTCCCGCTCGACGGCACGCTCGGCCGCGGCCACGCATCACCCGTTCACATCAAAATCTTCGACTCCAGCATGAACGGCGCCGACGCCATGGCCACGCTGCTGCCTGTCGTCGCCGTGATGAATCGGCTGAAAATTGATGTGGTGAGTTGGAAGCACGCGGCGTCGAATTGATATCGCCGACGCGCGACCGATTCGACGGCGACCGAACTCAGGGGCGACAACTCGCAGAACTCGACTCTGATTCCTTGTCGCTCACACCGGCGCCATCAAACGTCGCCATGTGCTGCATGATGTCGGTGGCGCCGCCGAGCAGGTGTAGCGCGATCGCAGCACCGGTGCCCTCGCCGAGACGCATTTGCAAGTCCAGGAGTGGAACTAGCCCGAGCGCGTCGAGCACGGCAATGTGGCCGCGCTCGACCGAGCAGTGGGCGGCGATGAAGTAGTCGGTCACGCGCGGGCACAGTCGCGCGGCAAGCAAGCCGGCCGTGGAACTGATGAATCCGTCGAGCACCACGGCAACGCGGCGTCGAGCCGCACCGAGCGCGAGGCCCGCGAGTCCGAGAATCTCGAAACCGCCCAGCGCGGCTGCGGTGTCAAGCGGCCGGGCCGGATCGGGTGAATGCAGTACGAGCGCCTGTTCGACCACGGCGATCTTGTGCTTGAGCCGGTCGTCGTCCACGCCTGTGCCGCGACCGACGAGCAGTTCGACCGGCGCGCCGGTGAACGCCGCGGCCAGCGCGCTGGCGGATGTCGTGTTGCCGATGCCCATTTCGCCGAGTCCGACCGCATCAACGGCTGATTCCGCGAGCGAGTCGGCCAGCCGGATGCCGACTTCGAGTGCGGTCACGGCGTCTTCGCGCGACATGGCGGGGCCTTCGAGGAAGTTGCACGTGCCCGGTCGAATCGAACGGTGTACGAGCCGCGGGTGGCCCCACAGTTGCTCGGGCAAGTGCCGCACGCCCATATCGACGACGATCACCTTGGTGCCACTTCGTCGCGCGAGCGCGTTGATCGCCGCGCCGCCGGCGAGAAAATTCGCCACCATCTGTCCGGTGACTTCTTGCGGATACGCGCTCACGCCCTCGCGCGCGACGCCGTGGTCCGCGGCCATCACGACCACCGCCGTCTTGTCCAGGCGTGGCGGCACGCGGCACTGAATCGCGGCGAGTTGCCGGCCGAGATCGAGCAGCCGGCCAAGACTGCCCGGCGGCATCGTCAGCCGCTGCTGGTGCCGTGCGGCTGCGGCGTACCAATTCGCGTCGCACGGAGCGATCGAATCCGCGACATCGTGAAGCGCCTCGCCAGGTTCGGCGACCGTGTCGTCGGGAATTAGCGAGTTCGGATTCATCGTCGGAATGAACCGCGCGGGTGCAACTTAGAATTCCACAAAGTTAGTGGAGATATGCGACAGGTCGAGGCGTTCGGCCCTGGGGTCGAGCTTGATATTCCACAATTGCATCGCCAGCGCGCCGAAGAGAATCTCAATGGCGTGTCCGTCTTCGTCGCTGCCGATCTCTGCCACCACGTTGGCGTGAAACTCGACTGGGTGCCCCTCGACGTTGGCGAAGACCAAGCACACTTCGTCAATTTCATGCGAGCGCCCGCCCAGGGCCGTAATGCGTGGTTCCGGTAGTTTCTGAAGGTCCAGACCGCCCGCGGCATTTCGTACGATGTACGAGTTTCGAGCGCCAGAATCGAACAGCGTCCAACACTTTCGACCCCGCACGTCGATTTCAGATCGGATCCGACCCATGACCAGCCTCCTATTTCGTGCCATCACTCGCGGCGGCAGACGAGAAATCAAAGTCCGCGATGAACACCTGACTGTCTTTTGTCCTATCTCGCCGTGCGGAGGTCCACATCAGTTTCTTGCCGTCGGGGCTGAACACCGGCAGCACGTCGGCGGCCGGCGAATGCGTGACGCGTTCGGTCTTGCCCGTGTCCACGTTCATGAGGAACAGGTCGAAGTTCGGCCGCACGTTCGGGTTCGAGTAGTCGGCGAACGCGTAGATGATGTGCCGGCCGTCGCGATGCCAGTACGGGCACCAATTCACGCCGCTGTTGTCGGTGAGCGCTCGCTCGCCGGTTCCGTCGGTGTTGATGACGTAGAGTTGCAGTAGGTCTTTCTCTTTGCGGTCGGATCGGAAGATAACTCGTTTGCCGTCGGGCGAGAAGAACGGGCCGCCGTCGTAGCCGGGCGATTTCACGAGCTGCCGCACGCCGGAGCCGTCGGCGTTCATGATGTACAAGTCGGGGTCGCCGCCGCGCGTCGAGCAAAACACAATCCGCTTGCCGTCGGGCGAATACGAGCCTTCCGCGTCGTAGCCCGGCGCGTCGGTGAGCCGCCGCAAGTGCGAGCCGTCGGGGTCGGCCTCGAAGATGTCCATGTGCTCGTCGAACACCCACTCGTAGCGGCGCCGGCGTTTTGACGGATCGGCCGCTTCTTCCGCGAGGCGCTTTCGCTCGGCCTCTTCCGTTTCATTCACTTTCGGATCGAGGTGGCTGGACGCGAAAATGATCTTCTTACCATCGGGTCGAAAGAACGCGCAGGTCGTTCGCCCGCGGCCGGTGCTGACAATCGTTGGCTGGTCACCCGCGAGCGGCTGCGTGAAGATCTGATAGAACGGATTCTCGCCGCGGACCGCTTGAAAAATGATCGTGCGTGCGTCGGGCGAAAAATACGCCTCGCCGGCACGGCTGAAGCCCTTGCCGTCGTCCGTTGGGTCGAACGTCAGTTGGCGAACGTTCTTGAGGTGGCGGCTCTCTTCGGCGGCTGACTCGTCGTTCGGCTGTGCCGGCGCCGTCGTGCCCAGTGCGAGTAACAGGAGGGTGATCTTCGTCACGTCGTTCTCCTCAAGTTGAAATCCCGTGTAGCGATTTCGGCCGGGCGGTATTATAGGTGCGTCGCGGAGCGAGACACAAACCGTGAAGATTTACACACGAACGGGCGACAAGGGCGAAACGGGCCTGCTCGGCGGCGTGCGCGTCAAGAAGCACGATCCGCGCATCGAGGCCTACGGCACTGTGGACGAACTCAACGCGGTGCTCGGCGTCGTGCGCGCGGAGCAGCCGTCGCTGCGCGTCGATCAGATTCTCGAGCACGTTCAGAACGAGCTGTTCGCGGTCGGCGCGGAATTGGCCACGCCGACGTCCGCCGGCGCGCACTTCGGCCGCGTCGAAGAGTCGCACGTGGCGCGGCTCGAAGAGATGATCGACTTGTGCGAGGCCGAGCTGGCTCCGCTCAAGAATTTCATCCTGCCCGGCGGCTGCCCGACCGCCGCTCAGTTACACCTGGCTCGCACCGTGTGTCGTCGCGCCGAACGACTCGTCGTGGCGCTCGCCGAAACCGCGGCCGTGTCATCGCACATCGTCGTCTATTTGAATCGGCTGAGCGATCTGCTATTCGTTCTCGCCCGTTTCGAGAACGCTCGCGCGAGTGTTGCGGACGTGAAATGGAGCGGATGACGGACGCTTATGTTCAGCGAGAGATTCCAGTTCACGCTCAGCGGCCTGATGCTGCTGGTCGCCGTCGCTGCCGGCTACGCGTGGTTGATCGGCCATCCGGAAATCGGCGCGCCGATCGTGCTCATCGGCATGCCGCTGTTGTTCGCGTTGTACGTTGTCTGTGTGGCGTTGCCGCGCGCGATCAGTCAGGAGCATCCGCCCGGGCTGTTCTCGCGCTGGTTCTGGTGGCAGCCAACCGAGCCGCACGCTGAGCCGCGATCAGACCCGGCGGCGCCGGCCGCTTTCGCCGCCGCGCCAACGCCGATAGAATCCTTCGATCGGTTCTCGACTGAGACAGTTGATCCCGCGGGAGCGTATCAGTTTGCGAATGAGACGTCACCGCGCCAGCACGAAGCCAGCAGAATCATGACCTCCACAAATGGAATCTTGACCGCCGACCTGCTCGGCAAAGTCACGGTGGACGCGATCGAAGTCACGATCGTCAAGTTGCCGTGCAAGTCCACGTTTCACCTGGCGGGCGGCGACTTCTCGCAGCAAGGGCAGCCGACGCCGCGGGCGCTCGTGAAGGTCGTCGGCTCGAACGGCGTGGTCGGCTGGGGCGAAGTGACGCCCTGTCCGACATGGTGCTACGAAACGTCCGAGACGATCACAAGCACGATCAGAAAATATCTCGCGCCGGCCGTCGTCGGCATGCCGGCGTGGAACTTCGACGCGATCGCGCGAAAGATGGATCGCGTGATTCAGCCCGGCGCAACGATCGGCCAGCCGCTCGCGAAGAGCGGCATTGACGTGGCGATTCACGACATGCTCGCCCGCACGCTCGGCGTGCCGCTCTACGTGCTCCTCGGCGGCAAGCGGCTCGACAGAATCCAACTCAGCTACATCGTGTCGGCCGCGGACGCGGACGAAGCGGCGGCGCAGACGCGGCGCGGGCTCGAGTTGGGCTACGCGGCGTTCAAAATCAAAGTCGGCATGCACGGCGAACAGCGCGACTTCGAGATCGTCGCGGCCGTGTACGCCACCGCGCCGAAGGGGACGTTCCTGTGGGTTGACGCGAATCAGGGCTACGGCCTCGACAACGCCATCCGCCAGGCGAAACGCATGGCCACGCTCGGCGTCGCCGCGTTCGAGCAGCCGCTCAAGGGCAGTCGGCCGAGCGAATTTCGCCGGCTCGTCGAACTCGGCGCCGTGCCGATCGCCATCGACGAATCGCTCTGCTCGCCCACCGACCTGATCGAGTACATCAAGGCCGGAGCGGTCGATCTGCCCGTCGCGAAGATTCAACGCTGCGGCGGCTTGTGGTGGAGCCGCCAATTCTGCCACATCGCCGAATCCGCCGGACTCCGCCTGATGGGCTCCGGCCTGTGCGAAACCGATCTCGGTCTCGCGACTGGCGTCCACCTGTTTGCCGCGTTCGGTATCGACCTGCCGTGCGATCTGAACGGCCGCCAATTCGTTGAAAGTTCGTACCTCGGCCAGACCGTTCACATCAACGGCGGTTTCGCGACCGTGCCCGACTCGCCCGGAATCGGCGTCGAAGTGGATGAGTCGCTCGTCCGCCAGTTTGATGCCGGCATTTGAATGGCCCGCTCGTTGACACGCAGTTTGATCTGACATCAAAACCATTCCTTGCACACCCGAAGGAGGCTTCACTGTGAACCGAATCGCGTCAGCCATCGTCGTGTTCATCGTCGTCTTCGCGACCTGTCCGGCGTTCGCGGGAGATCCGCTGGTCGTTGACCTCTGGCCGGGGAAGTCGCCGCAAGACGTCGGCATCAGTGGCCAGGAGAGCAGTCGCATCTACGAGTCGCCCATCCTCGGCGGACCCACCAAGCTGATCACGAACGTCACCAAGCCGACCCTCACGATCTACCAACCCGCCAAGGACAAGAACAACGGAACGGCGATGCTGATCTGTCCGGGCGGCGGATACCACAATCTGTTTTGGGAACTCGAAGGCGAAGAAGTGGCCGCGTGGCTGAACTCGCTCGGCATGACGGGCATCATTCTCAAGTACCGTTGCCCGCGGCGGCCCGGCGACGTGCAGGGCGAGCCGCCGCTCGGCCCGCTACTCGACGCCCAGCGGGCTGTGAGTCTCGTGCGCAGCCGAGCCGCGGAATGGGGCATCGACCCGAAGCGGATCGGCATGGTCGGCTTCTCGGCGGGCGGCCATCTCGCGCTGGCGACGGCCACCAGTTTCGAGAAGCGGCTGTACGAACCGATCGACGCCGTTGACGCAGTGAGTTGCCGGCCCGATTTCGCCGTGCTGTGCTACTCGGGCTACCTCAAGGCCAAGGACAAGGATGAAACGTCGCCGGGAATTCGCGTTCCCGCTGGCACGCCGCCGATCCTGCTGGCCCATTCCACCGACGACAAGATCAGCGACGCGGAACACAGCGTGTTCATGTACCTCGCGTTGAAGCGGGCCGGCATCGCGGCCGAACTGCACATCTATGCGACCGGCGATCACGACTTCGCCGTGCGCCAGAACGAGAAACTGCCATCGAGTTGGACGCAACTCTGCGTCAATTGGCTGCGCAGCCAGGCGCTTTTGAAGCCGAGTGCCAGCGAGTGAGCGGACAGCGCGGTGCAGAGATTGATTACGGAGCGCCAATTGCAGGTGTTTCGCGCTGCGACTAGAGTTGCGGCATGTTGTCGGCCTTCCGTAACGTGCATCGCTCGGAACCCGACGAGCCGATTCTTCTCACCGACCCATGTTTACCAACTAAATCGAGGACGCCGAATGAAAGATTCCAATGCGTTCCTGGTGTCCGTAGCTGCCGCCCTTGTGGCGGGCTTGGTTGTCGGCCCACAGGGGGCCGCGCTACCGGTCTACGCCGATCCGCCGGACGACACGCCGTGGGCGCGCGTGACCGAAGACGAAAACAGAATCAAGATCGAGACGGATAAACTCGAAGCCGTCATCCCCAAGAAGAACCCCAAGCAGTGGATGACCGGCATCGAAAAGCACTCGTTTCTCGACAAGGCCACCGGCTTCCGCGAAATCGGCGACGGGCTGATGGTCGTGGACTGGATCATGGAGGCGGGTAGCGACGAGGACTATGGCGATCAGCTTCTCGCCCCGGACGGGCACGGCGTCAGCCGTTATTCGTGGTACACGAACAAGAACTCGCCGGAACGGCAAGCCTACGATCTGATGGCACACGGCAGCAGTCATCGCAAGCGCGCTGTCGAAGGCCCGCAACTCTGCCACCGCATGAAGCCCGTCCAGCCCGAGGTCATACGCGGCAAGGATTTCGTCGCAGTGAAGACGACCTACAAGTACGAGTTCGCCGCACCCGGCCGCAACGCCGGATCGCGCTGGACACAACTGATCGTGTTTCCCAAAGGCGAGCGGTACTTCTTCTTGATGGACCGGATCGACAGCGTGAACGATTCGGACGAGATGTTCCTGCGCAACGACACGCCCGGCTGCGTCCGCCACGAGAAGGGCGACACGTTCAGCGAGATGTACCTCAGCTACCTGAGCGGTCCCCAAGGCGTTCGCATCCCGTCCAGCGAGTTTTTCACGCCGTTCCCGCCCGATCTGAAATTCGGCTACCGGCGCGACACGCACAAGACGCCGGAGCGGTTCATTCGCGCCTACCACTTACGCGATAAGGAGACGGGCAAGGACGGCCCCTGGTTGGCGGGTCTGACGCTCGAACCCTCGGTCGTCTACGAGGCGTGGTGCAGCCAGCGGCCGGGCGGGATCATCGTCATGATCGAAGAAATGCACGGACGACCCACCAAGGCCGGCGATACGTTCAGTGCCGCCCACATCGTCGGCTACTTCGACACGATCGACGAAATGCACGCCGTGAACGACCGCTACAAGGGCCACACCGCGCTGAGCGCCAACGAATCGGGATGGCGATTGCAAAAGAAAGTCGCGTCCGACTGAAGTCAGCAGGACATTCGGATCCAATGAGCTTCGCCCAAAAAAGCCAGTTTGGCCTTTTGGGAATATACAAGATTCGCCCGCAGCCACCCGCCACCTGCCGCTCTGGTTGACGCGCACTACGACATCCGCACGATCCGGGAACTTCTTGGCCACAAGGACGTGCCGACGACGATGATTCACACCCACGGTCTGAACAAGGGCGGCAGAGGCGTGCAAAGCCCGGTCGATCGCCTCTGACCCGAATCGATCCGCGAACCCGAACCGTGATACCCCGCCAAACCGGCGGGGTTTCACGCCACGATCACCCGCTTCGGTTGGCACCAAAACACTTGAAATCCAAAAACTCTCCGGCAACAATCCAGCGACTCAGAAACCGTGATACCCCGCCCAGTGGCCGTGACACCCCGGTCGGGTGACTCACAAGTTAGGTTGCAAACGCAGCGCCCCGCGATGAAAGCAACTGATGTCCAACGTCTACCTGGAAACCACTATCATCGGCTACCTCGCGTCACGTCCAAGCCGTGATCTGGTGACCGCTGGCAATCAACAGCTCACACGGGATTGGTGGGACCACCACCGCGAAGAATACGATTTGTTCGTTTCGGAAGCTGTAGTCACCGAATGCAGCGCGGGTGATCCTCAAGCTGCACAAGATCGCCTTGATCTTCTCGCCGACATTGTCGTCCTCGACGTGTCGGAAGCAGCGGAGCACCTTGCTGACGACTTGCTCAAACGAGTTCCACTTCCCGAGCAAGCGGAAGTCGATGCTTTGCACATTGCCGTCGCGACTGTAAACGGAATGGACTATCTGCTAACGTGGAATTGCACGCACATAGCAAACGCGGCGTTGCAGCATCGAATCGAAGCGATTTGCCGATCCGCAGGATTTGATCCACCGACGATCTGTACCCCGCAGCAACTGATGGAGACCTGATTCCATGTGGCGAGACCCAATCGTTGAAGAAGTGCGGCGATGGCGGCTGGAATACGCTGCAAAGCTCAATCATGATCTCAAAGCAATTTGCCGCGATTTGCGTGACAGGCAGGCAAAGAGCGGTCGGAAGGTCGTGTCATTGCCGCCGAAGCCGATACCAACGGGATCACCAGAAAGCCAGCCGGCAGCATAACGAAGCCGGTGCTACGCGGCTGGGTTGCTGTGGCGGAGTCGGCGACGCCACGGCCGGGGCTTCGAGGAAGACTCAGCCCCAGCCACCCCGCCGCACTACGACATCCGCACGATCCAGGAACTTCTCGGCCACAAGGACGTGCCGACGACGATGATTCACACCCACGGTCTGAACAAGGGCGGCAGAGGCGTGCAAAGCCCGGCCGATCGCCTCGGACCCGAATCGTTCCGCGAACCCGAACCGTGATACCCCGCCAAACCGGCGGGGTATCACGGTACGATCACCCGCTTCGGTTGGCACCAAAACACTTGAAATCCAAAAACTTTCCGGCAACAATCCAGAGACTCAGAAACCGTGATACCCCGCCGAGTGGCCGTGATACCCCGTCGGGAGACTCACAAGTTAGCTCAATAGACCTGTCACGCTATGAACATCGACCCCCGACAACTCCTCACTGCGATCGCCGGGCCGCCGTTGCCCGACAGACTTCCGCCAGTCGTGGGTATGATGATGCGTCTCTACAGATTGGAGCTCCGTTACGCACTAGATCAAATCAAAGCGACGAATCCCGCGATGACTGCGGGCGTCTATATCGACATTGTAGACGAGTTGGCATTCAACGCTCTAGCCTACGCGAATGAAAAGGCCGAACTCGTTGGAATCAACGCTGGAGTGGCGGCAGCTCTGCCCCTCATCGCAAATTGGCTCCTTTCACAGCCTGGTTCCTACACCGAGATTGGTGACTGCTCCCAAGAGATCAAGCCATCACGATTCGACGGCGGAATCCTGAGGTATTCAGGAAAGGCGAGCACGGCGCCAGACAGCCTTTGGCCAAAGCATGCCGCACAGCCGAGAGATGCCGCGAGGAGACACTTCGTAACGTACATGACGACGGTTCCGTGGCATTTTCTACTCTACCACGAGTTGGCTCACATAATGCGCTGTCACCTTTGGTATATCTCTGACATTTCAAAGAAGCCCACCACAGCGTGGTTCGAGCTAGGTAGCAGTGGCTTGACAGAGAAAGAATGCCAGACGCGACGCATCCTTGAGGTTGACGCCGACGGCGTCGCGGGAAGGATTCTCTCTGGTGCGCCGATCCTAAACGGCCTCGAAAAAACTCGCATGATTGCTTTTGGGGAAGGTAACGCCGGCGTTCCGAAGTGGGATTGGCCGGCCGCATATAGAAACTGGTTGCGCCCCATCGGCTTCTTGTTTCAGATGATGGCCGTTCTTGAGTGCAACATAGGGATTGCCGACCGTCAAAGGACTCATCCCCATCCGGACATCCGAATGCAAGTGCTAGTCAACTCAATCTGGCCGCAATGGAGGAAGGTAATTCCCGATCGTGGCCATTTCGTTGAGCTGACACGTGAAGCTAGCCGAGAAATGCAAGACATCGTAAGGATCGGCATCCTGCCCAATCCGCCGAGTCGCACCGACGAAGCATACAAGGATTCGTTCGCAGACGAGTTTCATGAACTGTGGGAATCGTTGCATGATTGCGCTGGCGACCTAAACGCACTGACGGAAAAACGCTTTGAACGAAAGCGTGCCCAACTGAAAGATGAGATGGGGTGTTCAGAGACTGGCCGTCGTTTGTGAACTCGGCCAGTGAGACTGAATCGGACCAATTGCGGCTTTGGAACTCGTCCTGGGGTGCTGTTTGGCACGTCCGCAGCTTTGAAGATTGTCCACTGATGCCCGTTTGTGCCGTCCGCAGCTTTGAAGATCGTTCTGTGGTGCCTTTGGTGCCGTCCGCACTTTTGAAGATCGTTCTGTGGTGTCCGTTTGTGTCGTCCGCAGTTTTGAAGATCGTTCTGTGGCGCCGTTGATGCCATCCGCAG
>Ga0247727_10013952_pt1 | contig 13438 bp, 12 predicted proteins | sample WisWelCaveWW1625_FD_202498 | JGI IMG/M metagenome (GOLD analysis project Ga0247727, IMG submission 202498) | Biofilm microbial communities from Wishing Well Cave, Virginia, United States - WW16-25 | ecosystem: Environmental > Aquatic > Deep subsurface > Groundwater > Cave microbial mat | place... | reverse complement strand
GCGAGGTGGCGCCGATTATGCGCGAGGTCTCGCGGGCGAACGCCACGATTATCCAGGCTTACGCGGCGGAACCGGCGCGGGCCCAGCTCGAAACCGTGGAGAAGAGGCTACTGGACATCGGCTACGAGCACTCGCTGAAAACGGTGCTCTGCTACGGCGGCGTGACGAACATCCGCTACCCAAGACTGTTCGAGACGGTGATGTCGGGGCCGGTGGGCGGAATGATGGGCGGACACTATCTCGCGGGGACGGTGGGGATCGAGAACCTCGTCTGCAGCGACATGGGCGGCACCAGCTTCGACGCCGGCTGCATCACCCAGGGCATCCTGCCGATCAACCGCGAGCCGCCGTTTCAACAGATGTACGTGAACGTGCCGATGCTGGACATCCAGTCCATCGGCGCCGGCACCGGCACCTACATCCGCGTCGACCAGTACACCAACCGCCTCAAGCTGGGCCCGGACAGCGCCGGCGGCACGCCCGGCCCCGTCTTCCAGGACGCCGGCAACGAGACGCCGACGATCGGCGACTGCGACATGCTGCTCGGCATCATCAACCCGAACTACTACCTCGGCGGCCGGGTCAAGGTGTACAAGGAGAAGGCGGCCGAGATCTTCCAGGAAAAGGTCTCGGGCCCGCTCGGCCTCGACATGTACGTGGCCGCTGAGCAGTGCGTTGACCTGGTCAACATCATGATGCGCGAGCACCTGATCCGCTCGCTGATGCTCGGCTTCGACATCCGCGACTACGTCCTCGCCGGCTACGGCGGCGCGGGGCCGATGCACCTCTGCGGCTTCGCCGGCGATGACACCTGGAAGGGCGTCATCACCGTCCCCTACGCCGCCGCCTTCAGCGCCTGGGGCTGCGCTTGCATGGACTACGCTCACCGCCGCCACCGCAGCGTGTCGGCGATGATCGCCTACGGCGCCGACGATGACTCGAAGATGTACACAGCCACCGCCATCACCACTGCCTGGGAAACCTTGGAGGGCCAGCTCCTCGAAGAGCTGACCGCCGAAGGCTTCAGCCGCGACCAGATCAAGCTGAAGCAGTTCATCTACATGCGCTACTACGGCCAGCTCGACGACCTCGAAGTGGAGTCGCCGGTCACCCGCCTCGCCTCCGCCGAAGACGTCGACAAGGTGGTGACTGCGTTCGAGGACCTCTTCACGCGCACATACACCCTAGCCGGCAAGCCGCCCTTCGCCACGTTCCTCATCAACGAGGTCGCCGTCACCGCGCAGGTGGAGACCAACAAGCCCGTGATCGTGAGGCACGGCCTCGAGGGCAAGGAGCCGCCGAAAGCCGCCTTCAAGGAGAAGCGAAAGGTCTTCCAGCGCGGCCGGTGGCACGAAGCCGACATCTACGAGATGGACGAGCTGCGCCCCGGCAACGAGATCAGTGGCGTGTCGGTTATCGAGGCGCCGAGCACCACGCTCTTCCTGCCGCTCGACTGGCACGCCAAGCTCGATGAGAACCTGATCTTCCGTCTGGAGAGGAGATAAGGATGACCCAGACCGTTGAACGCACCGTAAAGGACGACCTCAAGCGCAACGATCTCCTGTTCCAGGAGACCGGCTGCCTGTTCGGCCTCCAGGACCTCAGGCGCAAGGCCGAGGATCCCGGCAAGTACGAGGCCGTCTGGCACATCCTCCTCAACATCTGCAACACCGCCTGGGCCGTCGGCTGCCGCGTCTCCGCCTCCCCCATCGCTGTCGAGGGCGGCGACGCCCTCTGGGCGCTGCACCTGCCGACCGGCGAGGCCGTGGCGACCTCCAAGGGCATCACCGCCCACCCCGGCCTGCTTGCCGCCTTCATCCGCTCGCTGATTGAGCTGGACTACGAGAAGGCGCCGGGCATCGAGCACGGCGACGTGTTCGAGAACAACGACGCCCATTACGGCGGCATCCACCCCGCCGACTTCGACGCCGCCATCCCCATCTACTACAAGGGCGAGCTCGTCGCCTGGGCCTCCGGCGTCAGCCACGTCATGGACTCCGGCGCGATCTTGCCCGGCTCCATCGGCTTCATGAACCCCGACTCCTTCGCCGACGGCATCCCTGTCACGATGGAGAAGGTCGGCGAAAACGACCAGTTCCTGCCCTCCTACGAGATGCGCATCCGCTCCCGCACTCGCATGCCCGACTGGGTGATGGGCGACGCCCGCGGCCGCCTCGCCGGCATGATCACGATCCGCGACCGGGTAATCGCCCTGATCGACAAGTACGGCCTCGACTACTTCAAGGACGTGATGCAGGAATACGTCGAGGACAGCCGCCGTTACGCCGTGTCGCGCGTCAAGACACAGGGCGTCCCTGGCCGCATCCGCAAGTCCAACTTCAAGGACCTGGCGATGCTCGGCAAGCGCGTGATCATGCCGCAGCAGAACGTGGACCTCCTCTTCAACCTGCCGCTGGAGATCAACATCACGCCCGAGGCGAAGGTCAAGTTCTCGCTGCGCGGCGCCAGCGGCTGGGTCCCCTTCGGCCAGAACATCACCCCCACCGCCATCGTCTCGGCGCTCCTCAACGCTTACTCGCACATCGTCGGTTTCGACATGTTCAACTCGGGCGCAGTCGCCGCCTGGGAGCTCGACGAACCGCCACCTGGTTCTTGGGCGAATCCCTATCCCGTCAATTACTTCGCCGCCTCGGGGGTCGCCTGGGCGCCGGCGGTGATGTGGATGAGCTCGCTCTACGAGACCTTCGGCCGCGTCTACTACACCCGCGGCTTCATCGAGGAGGTGGCGGCGGGCGCCGGCACGACGATGACCGCCGAGTTCGCCGGCATCAACCAGCTCGGGATGTACGTCGCCGGGCTCACGCTGGAGCAGGCGAGCAACGGCGCTCCCGCCCGCGGCATGGCCGACGGCGAGAACAGCGCCTGGTGCATCTACACCCCCAACGCCGACTTCGGTAACGCCGAAGTCAGCGAGCTCTACTACCCAATCGTCTACATCGGTCGCAACGTCGCGCCGGACTCCGGCGGCTACGGCAAGTTCCGCGGCGGCCTCGGCCACACGGCCGTCTGGATGATCAAGAACACCCCGGGAGTCGAGTACTCCTGCGGCTGCGCGGGCATGCGCAGCAAAGTCGTCGGCAACCACGGCATGTACGGCGCATACCCGGCCTGGCCCGACCGCGCCAGCTATGCCCACAACACCAACCTCAAGGAGCTCATCGACGCCCAGCAGCCCCTCGTGCACGAGAGCGGCGACCCGGTTGAGCCGGATCTGGCGAAGCTCATCAAAGCCGCGAGCATGAACCTCAACGTCGTGGCGCCGTTCGTGACGCCCGAGCAGCTCGTCGAGTACGACATCGTCATCCACCCCATCTCCGGCGCCCAGGCCCTCGGCGACCCCATCGAGCGCGACCCGGAGACCGTGCGCGACGAGCTCGACCAGGGCTGGACACGCGCCCGCATCGCCGCCGACGTCTACGGCGTCGTGGCGAAGGACGGCAAAGGTGACTGGACCGTCGACGCTGCCGCCACGGACAAGAAGCGCGATGAGATTCGGAATGCCCGCAAGGCGAGAGGCGTCCCCTTCAAGGACTGGTGGCAGCAGGAGCGAAAGCGGGTTCAGGCGGGGGAAGGCATGGCGGACGCCGTCAAGGGCATGTGGAGGACGTCGTGGGAGCTGTCCCCTGACTACGGCGCAGAGATGAAGGCGTTCTGGCAGCTACCGGACGACTTCACCTACTAACATGAGCCCGTCAATAAGTGCCCCATCAGTGCCATTCAGTGGCTCCATCCCCAGGAGATAGCTCGTGAGCACGTACGACATCGCCGAAATCGAACAGCTTGTAGACGGCCAGCTTGCGTGGCCGCGCGTCCAGGAGATCATGAAGGACTCCAAGGACAGCGACCGCTTCGAGAAGTGGGTCGCTATCCAGCAGAAGCGGGTGCCGTGGAAGGAGCAGATCCTGCTGCCGCTGACCCCGGCGCTGTTCATCGTCCAGAAAGGCGCGCAGCGGATCGTGAAGTGCCGCTGCGGCCAGGAGTTCGGCGACTACCGCGTCAACTGGAAGCTGGAAGCGCTCATCAACGTGCGGGACAGCGAGGAGACACTCTCGGAAGTCTATCGGGGGCGCGAGCAGCCGGACCCGGCGTGGATCCAGGTGCGCGAATACTGCTGCCCCGGCTGCGGCACACAGCTCGAGGTCGAAGCCGTGCCGCGCGGCACGCCACCCGACTTCGAGTTCCTCCCCGATCTCGACACCTACTACCGCGACTGGCTCGGCAAGCCCCTGCCGGACAAGGTCACGTTCGAAGACAAGACGCTGGACGCCATGCGCGGCTGGTCCACCTGATCGCCGCGCCTAGACTGTCATGCTGAGGAACGAAGCATCTGGGACCGGGGGGGCATCGCCCCGCTCCAGCAATACACCTCCACCCGCGAGAACAACCAAACGAATCTGTCCTCCCGACCGGAGTCCTTCCCCGAGGCAGGACGGAGAATGGGTACCTCCGATCCCCAACCTCAGGCACCAAGCACAAGGTTGAGGATCTCCTGTGACCGCTTTGAAGGACCCACCGGTTTCTCTGGACGAATCGTACGATGCCTACGAGCGCATCGAGGACGAGTTCCAGGCTACGCTCGATGAGAGCCTGAACCCCCGCGGGCAAGAGCTTCTCTACGACTTCGTGCGCGAGCTTCGCCTGCCGCCGGGATCGAGCGTGCTCGACCTCGGCTGCGGCGATGGGAGACATTCTTTCAAGCTGGCGCAGGAGTTCGGCTTTGCAGTTACCGGTATCGACCCCGTTCAGCATCATGTCAATGTCGCAAACGAGCGGTTGGGGGAAGCCGCGAAGCACGACCCAGCACTGAGGGGACGCGTCCGCTTCGAGGTAGCATGGGCCGCGCCTCTCCCGCTCAACGACGCAAGCGTATCGCTGATCTGGTCCACGGATGTCCTGGGCCTCATCCAGGGCCTTGAGGAGGCGTTCGCCGAGTGCCGGCGTGTCCTCCGGAACGATGGACGCATGCTCGCCTATTACACCTCCTTCCGAAGTGATCGCCTGGAATCAAGCGAGGCCGGGTGGCTGTCGGACAGACTGGGAATTATTCTCGCAAACTCGGACCGAGAGCATTTTGAGTCAGCCTTCGCCGCCGCGGGACTGGTGGCGGAACAGGCCATGGAGATGGGCAGCGAGTGGGGAGAGCGCTCCCAGGAGGAGGCAGGCGAGCCTGGCCGGCGCCTTCTCCATGCTGCCAGGCTCATGCGCGAGCCCGAGCGGTACATCGCGAGATTCGGGCAGACGTCCTATGACATCATGCTGGCAGACTGCCTGTGGCACGTCTACCGGATGATTGGAAAACTGAGTTCTCGGGTCTACCTGCTAAAACCAGTGGAGGATCGGACGTAGACAATGACAGCCCTCGCCGACATCACCGTCATCGACCACACGACGTCCTTCTGGGCGTCCGTCGGCACCGCGCTGCTCGCCGACTTCGGCGCCAACGTGCTCCGTACCGTCCCCCAGGCGTCCCTCCACGGGTCCCCTGAGGCCCCCAACGCACCCGCTGGCGTCCCCCAGGGCCTTTCCGTACACGAAAATGCGCTCGCGCACCGGAACAAGCGCGAAATTTCCCTGAAGAATGACGCAGAACTGCACGGCCTGGTCACTTTCGCAGACGTTTTCGTGACCGATTTGCCGTTCGCGGAGCTCGAATCGCGCGGCCTCACGTACGAATCTCTCGCTGCCAGGAACCCCGCGCTGATCTACGCCTGCGCCTCCGGATACGGCCCCGAAGGCCCCGACCGCGATCTCCCCGCGCTCGACGAGCTGGCCGCCGCGCGCACAGGCATGATGCCGATCCTCCCGCAGCCGGGCGAGCCGCCCGTATACCCCGGCTCCGGCCAGATGTACTCCTCAGTGATGCTCGCGCTCGGTGTCATGCTCGCACTGCACCACCGCGAGGAGAATGGCGAGGGCCAGCGCGTGGACGTCTCCCTCTTCGCCGGCAACATGTACGGCGCCTCGCTCGACGTCCAGGCCTATCTCGCGATCGGCGGCGAGCGCTTTCTGCAGCCGCTCTCCCGCCTCGACGCCGGCAACCCGATGAGCGGCCCCAGCTACCCCGCCTCTGACGGCCGCTGGGTCACGCTCACGATGCCCGACACCGGCCGCTACTGGGACCGCTTCGCCCCCATCGTCGGCCTCGACGTCGCCGATCCCCGCTTCGACACCCACGAAAAGCGCTGCGAATCCAGCCGCCTGGAGCTGATCGACCACCTCGACACCGCCTTCCGCCAGCACCCCTCCACCCACTGGAAAGCGCTGATCCTCGACCTCGGCCTCTCCGCTGACGTAATCGAAGAATACGACTACCCCGCCACCGACCCCGAGGCCCGCGCCAACCGCTACATCATCGATGTGGATGGCGCTCCCTCCATCGGCTTCCCCATCCACATGAGCGAGACGCCGGCTGAGCTTTCCCTCACCCCGTCCGCCTTCGGCGGACATCCCTCTCCCGCTGCGCGGGCGAGGGGAGACGAGGTGGCTTCGCGATGACCTCGCAGAACCGGTTGCCCGCGGCTTCCTCTACAGCGCGTGGTGTGGCGCGTGATCAACGCAAGGTGCCGACGGACTCAGAACGCCTCCTATGGTCCGAGCTCAGAGACCGGCGCCTCGATGGCTGGAAGTTTCGGCGGCAACAGCCAGCGGGCACCTACGTGCTGGACTTCTATTGTCAGGAACTCTCCCTTGCAATCGAGGTTGACGGTGCTTACCACGACCTTACGCCGTCCAAGGACCAGCGTCGCCAACGCAACCTCGAAAATCAGGGCATCCGCTTCATCCGAGTCCTCGCGGAAGACGTCGAGCCAAACCGAGAGGCCATCATCAACTACATCCGCGCCGAAATCGCTCGCCTCTCCGTTCCCGCCCGCAGGGCGGAGCACCTTCTCCCCTCTCCCGCGCACGGCGCGGGCCACTTTCTCCCCTCTCCCGCGCACGGGAGAGGGATGTCCGCCGAAGGCGGACGGGGTGAGGGAACCCCCCAATGACCGCCGCCCTCAACGGCATCCGCGTGATCGACCTCACGATGTGGTTCCAGGGTCCCGTCGCCGGGCAGCATCTCGCGGACTTCGGCGCCGAGGTCATCCACGTCGAGCGGCCGCAGGGCGGCGACCTGGGACGCGGCGTGCGCTCGATCAAGGCCGTGCCGGTTGGCGACTGGAACCAGTACTTCCTCGTCATCAACCGCAACAAGAAGGGCCTGGCGCTGGACCTTAACACCGACGGGGGCCGTGAGGTGATGTACAAGCTCGTCGCCGAGGCGGACGTCTTCCTCACCAACCTCACCTCGGAAAACCTCGAGAAGTGGCAGGTGACTTACGACCAGCTCCGCGAGATCAACCCGCGCCTCGTCTACGCCATGTGCAGCGGCTTCGGCCCGATGACCAAGTCCACCCGCCCATCGTTCGACCTGACCGTGCAGGCGCTTACCGGCATCATGACCCGCCTCGGCGAGCCCGGCCAGCCTCCAATCTACCTCGGCATGGGCTCCGGCGACGCCATGGGAGGCCTGATGGCCGCCTACGGGATCATGGTCGCCCTCCACGCCCGCCGCAAGACCGGCCGCGGCCAGTTCCTCGACGCCTCGCTGTACGGCGCGCAGCTTTTCCTCGCCGCGCCGACGCTGCAGCCGTACCTGGCGACGCGCGATGAGGCGTACTCGAAGCAGCAGTCGCGGAAGAGCGCGCCGAAACCCCTGTGGAACACCTACCAGGCCGCCGACAAATGGTTCTTTGTTTGTATGCCAAACAATCAAGAGGGCTGGTCGAAGCTCACCGCATTGCTCGATTCGCCCGAGATCACCAAGGACCCTCGCTTCACCACCCCAGAAGCCCGCGCCGAGAACAACACCACCCTGATCGCCGAGCTCGACACCATTTTTGCCAAACAAACTCGCGCCGAATGGCTGCGCCGCTTCAGGTCTCTCCCCTCTCCCTCAGGGAGAGGGATGTCCGCCGCAGGCGGACTGGGTGAGGGAATCACCGCCGCCCCCATCAACAACCTCGCCGACCTGGCCGAGGACCCGCAAGCCTGGGCCAACAACTACTTCACGAAGACCCACTGCGACGAGGTCAACCGCGAGGTCACCGTCCGCGGCCTCCCGATCACCCTCAGCAAGACCCCCGGCGCCGTCCGCACCCTCGGCCCCGAGCTAGGCCAGCACACCGAGGAGATCCTCACCGAGACTCTCGGCTACACCTGGGAGCAGGTCGGCGAGTTGAAGGAAGCGGGAGCGATTCTGTGAAGCGGCGTTTCGAGGCACCGTGCCGCCGCTCATGGTACGAGTACCTCACCATGAGCGGTCGCGGCGTTAGCCCGCTTCGCAGCGTGACAACGCCACGCCCATTCATCCTGTCCGCCCCGCTCATCCTGTCCGACACCGATCGGACTCCGATGTTTCACTCGGAGAGGCACTCGTAGGATGAGCGGACTACGAATGTCACGAACCGCTCGGAGGAGCGTATGACCACCACCCAACGCAGACACGTCGTCCCCGGCGCATTCGCCGAGACGCCGAACGGCGCGCGCCTCCTGGGCTCGCGCTGCGCCGGCTGCGGCGCCTGCTTCTTCCCGCGCTCGCCCGCCTGCCGCAACCCCGGCTGCACCGACAAACACATCGAAGACGTCGAGCTCTCCCCGCGCGGCACCCTCTGGACCTACACCGTCCAGTACTACAAGCCGCCCCCGCCCGCGCGCCTCGACGAGCCGTTCACCCCCTACGGCATCGGACTCGTCGACCTCCCCGAGGGCATCCGCATCATGGGCATGATAAGCTCGGACGACCCGGAGTCCCTGAAGATCGGCCAGGAGATGGAACTCGTGATCGAAACCCTCCACCACGACGACGACGGCAGCGAGGTGCTCACCTGGAAATGGCGGGCGGTGTGATGCGTCAGCTCGAGACCAGGGGCTGACATATGAAGGCAGCTTCGCTATGGCTCATCGGGTTAGTGTTTGCCAGCGTTGCGGCGATGTCGGTGCTCCTCTCGTGGTACGCGGGTCCCGCCGGTGCTGGTAGCCCACCACTACAGGGCGATGTGGACTGTAGTGGCTCGGTCACCGCCGTCGACTCGCTAAAGATCCTGAGGTACACGATCGGTCTATCGGTCACTCAGCCGCCGTTCTGTGCGCTTGTTGGCACTGGCTCTCCGGTGAACGGAGATGTTGATTGCGATAACGATGTTGATCCGGTCGACGCGCTGCGGATTCTGAGACACAATGCCGGTTTGTCGGTCATCCAGAACGAGCCATGCACAGACATCGGCACGTCGGAGCCAGGCACGCCAACGCCGACGCCGGCGCCACCGGGCGCTTTTGGGAACGTAGACTGCACCGGCGCAATTAACTCAATCGATGCGCTCAAGATACTGCTCTATACAGTCGATCGCTTCGTCGTTCAGGCCGAGCCCTGCCCGGACATTGGCAGTGGCGTCTTGCCGAACGGGGAGATACAAGGGGACGTCGACTGTGACAACGATGTCGACCCGGTGGATGCGCTCAAGATTTCGCGGTTCGCCGCCGGCCAGTCCGTGATCCAGGTCGAACCTTGTCCGGACATAGGGACATAGGAGGCACCGATGAGTACGTTCTTCAGGACGCGGTGGATATCTCTGGCCATGGCGGGCGGAGTCTTAGCCCTTGTAGCTTACCTCGCTGTGGTACCGACCGGGCGATCTCAGGGCGTCGACGCTAGCGTGGCCCTAACGTCAGCAGTTGCCTCCACCGATTCGCAGGCGGAAGTCTACCTCTTTCTGCAGCCTGAGGCCGGCGTCACCGTGGGAGCCTTACGCGTCCTCGTGGACTACGACAGCTCACAGGTGACGCCGTTCGCATGTTCCGGGAGTCCAGGCGTGTGCAACAGCTCGTCTAACGCCACTCAGGTTGCCTTCGCCTACGCCAACGTCTCAGGATTGAGCGGGACTGTCGGCTCCATCACATTCAACACACTATCGGCCGAAACAGTCGCCAACCTGACCATCACGCTGACGACCTGCGCGGACGAGCAGGGCATCGACCTATTCTGCGCGACGCAGGATGGCACGATCACGATCTCGAGTCCAACGCCAACTCCCATCCCTACGCCGTCTCCTTCCCCACCCACTCCGATTCCCACACCCTCGCCGACGCCAAGCCCGTCCCCCACACCGCCCCAGCCGCCACTCACCGCGAGCCCCAGTCCGGGCGCCACGCCTCAACCCCTCAGATGGGGCGACGTAAACTGCGATGGCACGGTGAACTCGGTTGACGCTCTCGCGATATTGCGCAAGAACGCCGGTCTCCCGGTGTTTCAGGTGCAACCGTGTCCGATAATCGGCGCAGGATATCCGTAGGAGAGCCAAGATGAGGCGAATGCTGGTAGACGGACGCGCACTCATCGGCGCTATGGCGATCTGGGGGCTCGCTTTACTTGCCGTACTGGCCGCAGACACGCCCGAGCACACGCGCGCCGGGGGAGCCGATATAACGGTTTCTGTGAGTTCCGCGTCTGCCGCGACGAACTCCCAAACCACTGTCAACCTGGTCGTCACTCCTGAGTCTGGCATCACGGTGGGTGCGCTTCGCGTTGTCGTAACCTATGACGGTGCTTTACTGACACCATCGAGCTGTGGAGGTGGACAGGGTGTTTGCAACGTAGCCCTTGCCCCCTTCCAGGTGGGTTTCGCATTCGCCAGCCTCAGCGGAGTTCTTAATGGAGTCATCGGAACGATCACTTTCAACACGGGGCCAAGCGTGGGAATCTCGAACCTTACCGTAAACCTGACCACCTGCGCCGACGAGCAGGGCATCGATCTCCCTTGCACGAACACCAACGGGACCATCACGATAACCAACCCGACGCCGACTCAACATCCCATCACGCCCACGCCAAGCCCGTCCCCAGCCCCCACTCCAGCCCCCACTCCAACCGCCATACCGACCGCCACACCGGTTCCAACCGCCTCGCCCGTACCGCTTCGGTGGGGTGACGTGAACTGCGACGGCAATGTGAACTCGGTCGATGCTCTCGCGATATTGCGCAAAACCGCGGGGCTTCCTGTGTTCCAGGTTCAACCCTGCCCAATAATCGGCTCGGTGATCCAGAAATGAGAGACGTAGCCATCATCGGCGTCGGCATGCACCCCTGGGGCAAGTTCGACGACAAGCCGCTCACACAGATGTGCCGCGAGTCCATCGAGGCCGCGCTCAAGGACGCGGGCGTCGGCTGGACCGAGATTGAGGCGCTCAGCTCCGGCAGTTCCCGCTTCTCCGGCGGCTACGGCTGGGGACTGAACGGCAACGAGGTCGGGATGGACATCGGGATGACCGGCGTGCCAATCTTCAACCTCTCGGCGGGCTGCTCGGCGGGAGGGCACGCCTTCACGGTCGCACATATGCTCGTCGCCAGCGGCCAGTACGACATGGTGCTGGCGGTCGCCGGCGAGAAGATGCCGCGAGGCTTCATCCCCCTCACCGGCGATGAGGCGGACCCGCTCGACATCCAGTACCTCCAGTACGTCTGCGCCGGCATGACCGGCCCGGCGTTCTGGGCGATGCTGGCGCGCCGCCGCATGGAGGAGTACGGCACGACTGAAGAGCAGATGGCGAAGGTGGCGGTGAAGTCGCACAAGAACTCCGTCCACAACGAGAACGCGCGTTACCGCAAGGAGTTCTCGCTCGAGCAGGTGCTCGGCTCGGCCATGGTCAGCTACCCGCTGCGCCTCTACGAAATCTGCCCCGTCAGCGACGGCGCCGCCGCCGTGGTCCTCTGCTCGGCCGAGGAGGCCCGCAATCGCTCGACCAACCCCATCTGGTCGGCCGCCGCTATCATCACGACGGCGCAGTTCGGCGACGGCGTCCCGAAGGGCGTTTCTGCCGTCATGCCGGGCCCGCAGACACACCACAGCGAGGTCACCTCAGCCGTCAAGAAGGCGTTCAACGTCGCGGGCATGACGCCGAAGGACGTCGACGTGATCGAGCTGCAGGACAACACCGTCTACTACGAACTCGCCTTCCCCGAAGAATGGGGCTTCTGCGAGCCCGGCGAAGCCCAGTTCCTCGTCGACAAAGGCGAGACCGGCCCCGACGGCTCCCTGCCCATCAACCCCAGCGGCGGCTTTCTCTCGTTCGGAGAAGCCACAACCGCGATGGGCCTCTTCGAGGTCTGCGAACTCACCTGGCAGCTCCGCGGCCAGGCCGGCGCCCGCCAGGTGAAGGATGCGAAGGTGGGCCTCGGACAGACGATCGGCCTCGGCGGCAACGCCACGGCGGTGATACTGAAGCGATGACGCAAATGCAAGCGCAGACGCTCGTAGGGGCGAGGCATGCCTCGCCCCTACGCCCCGACAACGGAGCCATCTGCCCTCACCCAGTCCGCCTGCGGCGGACATCCCTCTCCCGCTCCGCGGGCGAGGGGAGAACGGAGACCGGATCACCATGGCCAAAACCGACCCCTTCGTAGCACTCACCGAGTGCCACATGATCAGCGACATCTCGGAGCTCATGTACTATCCCGGCATGAAGCGCTGGTGGCAGAGCGTCGACCCGGTGGTGCGCGTCTGGACGGGCAAAAGCCTGCGCGAGACGGCGACCACCCACACGACCGGCGAGGAGCTGGTGAGGTGGATGGACCAGGGTGGCGTGGACGTGGCGTTCGCGCTGCGGGAGCCGATGATGGACGTGACGGGCGGCGTGGCGCCGATGTCGACGAACGGGTTCATCCTGAAACAGATCGCGCCCTACCCGGAGCGGTTGTTCTTCGAGTGCAACGTCGGCCCGATCCTGCGTCGCGGCATCGAGCACGCGATGTGGGAGCTGGAGTACCTGGTGAAGGAGCGCGACGCGCGGCTCTGCAAGGTCTACCAACCGGAGGACTCGGCGCCGCTGAACGACCGCGCCATGTATCCGTTTTACGAGAAGGCGCAGGAGCTGGGCGTGCCGCTGACCGTACACACGGGGATGGCGTACGTGGTTCCGCAGCCCTCGAAGTACACGCTGCCGATCCTCCTCGACGACATCTGCCTCGACTTTCCCGACCTCAAGATCATCGCTTATCACGCCGGCTGGCCGTACTGCGAGGAGCTGTTCGGCCTCGCCGGCAAGCACCGCAACCTCTACGTCAGCTTCTCCGGCATCATCGGCTGGATGGCGCGCGCGCCATACAAGGGATACCACCTCGTCGGGCAAGCGCTGGAGTGGGCCGGTCCAAACAAGATCGTGCTCGGCCTCGACATGCCCTTCAGCGAGATCCCGCGCATCGTCGACTGGGTCCGCAACCTGGAGATGCCGGAAGAGCTGCAGGAGAAGTGGGGCTACCCGGCGATTACGGACGAGATCCGCGCCAAGATGCTCGGCCTGAACCTGGCGAAGCTAACGAACATCGAGCCAACCAAGCGCGTCCCATGAGCGTGCTTCTCCACGGCATTCGCATCCAATCGTC
>Ga0247727_10013951_pt1 | contig 13439 bp, 13 predicted proteins | sample WisWelCaveWW1625_FD_202498 | JGI IMG/M metagenome (GOLD analysis project Ga0247727, IMG submission 202498) | Biofilm microbial communities from Wishing Well Cave, Virginia, United States - WW16-25 | ecosystem: Environmental > Aquatic > Deep subsurface > Groundwater > Cave microbial mat | place... | reverse complement strand
CTTCTCCAGGAGTTTCCCCGAGGAGCAAGAAGGTGAGCCGGTTCATGATGATAGTCAATTTCGAATTGACGATACTCCGAACCCCTCGCCTTCAAGGCGAGGGTAGTTCAGTTCTCCTTGATACTCTTCTGCATAATTTTGCATGGCTTCGAGGAGTTCTTGAAGTGTTTCCGATTCGGAAGGTGATTCTACAACTAGGTCCAATTCAGGACAAAGAGCACAGATCATCTTATCTTCTTGATCTAGCGCGAGAATCACGGTCAGGAGCGGGCCTTGTATACTTAAAATCGGGCGTTTTTTGAGCTTGGGCATTGAGCGCCTTTCAATCGTATTTCTGATATTAAATGTGAAATAATCAATATCATAATAGTATGAGCCTGTCACTCTTCATTCAACTCCCTGTATAATAACCCCAATGCCTGCAAGGAGGATTTCAATGGTTCGCATTATTAAAACAGTCACGTTTCTTACTCTCGCTCTTTCGACTCTTTTTTTCTTCGGTAGTGGCAGCGCGCTTCGCGCTCAGGGTGGCCCTTGCTGGCTTTTAGATTCTCCCTTCAGTGAGATTCTGTCTGGATCGGGAGAGTCTGCGCTCGTTTCGGCGTGCGACGCTTCTTCGAGCACCCCTTCTGCTCAAACAGAAAATATTAGCCAAGCAGACCTCTCTTACTTCGTGCGTTCTCCCCTGTTGGCGTCTCAGCCTGAGTCAAACGCAAATCTATTAGTCAATAATCTCAACGAAGACACTCCCGAGAATACGACGCAAAGCGAGACGACTGTCGTTGTCTACGGCGACACCGTCATGGTTGGGTTCATCGACACGGGCAACTTTTTGCCGCGCACGCCCGGCGTCTCGAGCTTGTCAGGGTTAGCCCGTTCGATCGACAAAGGACAGAGCTTTGTCGAGATTAATAAAGTTCCGCCCAATGCCCGCGCGCTCGGTATTTCAGACCCTTCCCTTGCTGTCGATAGAAAAGGAAATTTTTATATCTCAACGATTCAACAAGTGCCAACTTCCAACGGACAAGAATCGTACATGGGCGTCGCTCGTTCGATTGACGGCGGAGCAACTTTTTCTCCTTCTGTCTTGATTTCTGGGACAGGCCCTGTAGATCAAGCCTTTCAAGACAAAGAACTCATCGTCGCCGATAACACCGGCGGTCCCTATGAGGGCAATGTCTACATGGCTTGGACCGAGTTCGATATCGGCGGCTCTCAAGTGCTCTTGGCGCGCTCCACCGACGGGGGCTTGACTTTTTCTAAACCCATTGTCTTGTCCGATGGGCGCAACGGAGTGCAGGGAGCCACACCGGCCGTCGGCCCGAACGGAGAAGTCTATGTGCTCTGGCTCAGCTTCGGGCGCACGGCGGAACTCAAGATTCGCAAATCTCTCGATGGAGGAGTCACCTTTGAGCCAGAAAAAATCGTCGCACCTTTCACTGTCAGCTCGGATGCAACCGCCAGCCGCAACTGCGGTCGCCGCGCGCTCAAGGGCAACATTCGTTATCTGGAAATCCCCAGCATGGCTGTCGATCAGAGTCGATCTCCTACGCGCGGAACGGTTTATGTCACCTACTCCAGCGATCGCGACGGCAGCAGCGGTCCCGACGTCGCCGATGTGTATCTGGCGCGATCACCCGATGGCGGAGATACGTGGAGCGCGCCTCTGCGTGTCAATGACGACAATACGCAATCCGATCAGTTTCAACCGGCTGTCGCCGTGGCCAAAAATGGCACGGTCGGGCTGATGTACTATGATCGTCGGCGCGATCCAGAAAATCTGAATATCGACGTCTTCATGGCTCGCTCAACAGATGGAGGCCAGACTTTTGAGCCGAATTTCAAAGTGACCGATCGTTCTTTTCCCGTTCCGCCGATTGGCACAAATGGGCGCAATTTCGACAATCTGCGCAGCATTTGCTACATGGGCGACTACAATCAGATCGCGGCCGACAACGAGGCGTTTTATCTTGTCTGGGGCGACAACCGCATGACCATTTTCACAGATCGATTCCCCGCTCCTAATGGCCGACCCGATCCGAACGTCTTTTTTGCCAAAATCCCCGTGCAGCCAGGAGTCTCTTCAGTGGGCCCTGCGATACCCAAGCACTCGATGCAAATCCCGTAAACAAACACAGAAAAAACAGATGGGATAGTCTCTATCGACGCGACACAATACGGTGTTGCACCCTTTCACCTATGCTATGGTTCACTGACCGGATAGAATAGCTCGGTGAGAGGAGTTAAATATGACACGAAAACAAAGTATTCTCGTCGCGCTCATTAGTATAATGGCTATTGCTGCTATCGTTTATGTTATCTGGAAACCCGAAGTGATCGAAGATGTAGCCAAATTGGCTTCGATAGAAACCACTCAGACGTCTTCAATTTCGGGAGCAATCGGTCACGTGATAGACAGCCCTCCGGGCTCCCTGCCCGATCTTGCGGTTAAGCCCAAGCCCTCGATGACCAGCTTTAAGGGCTGTCCTCCGACAGGCGATGGCGGCGATCGCGACTTAAATATTCTCAAAAATCGAGAAGACGACTCACCCTACTTTCCCGTTAAGTTCGATGCCGTGATGGCGCTCACTTGGCCGAAAGAAATCGAGCGCCGCAACCGCAACAAATGGTCGGCCCCGCACCGAGCAGAGATCGCGCGCTATGAGGGAATTCCCATCGCGGTCGAAGGCTATCTTGCGGGAGCCAAGGAGTCGGGGCCAGAATCGACAAATTGCCACGGGGCAAACAAAGAATTCAAAGATTATCATATTTGGCTGACAAAACACCCGGATGAAGATCGAAGTGTCTCGATTGTCATTGAGCCTACGCCGCGACTCTTGGCCAAGCACGCGGGCTGGCGCCTCAGTGCCTTTCGAAAATTGGTGAACGACAAGGCCAAGGTGCGGGTCAGCGGCTGGCTTATGTTTGACCCGGAGCATCCCGATCAAATTGGCAAGACGCGTGGCACAATCTGGGAAATCCACCCCATTATGGGAATCGAAATTTGGTATCAAGAGGGCTGGATGCCGCTGGACGAATGGGTGACGCTCGTACCGATCAAAGAGCGAAATAAGTAGACTATGCGTAAAGCAATACAGCTTCGCGTGATGCTCTGGATCGAGGGAGAAGACGAGCCCGCTCATGATTTTGCTCACTCAACAATCCAGGCGGTGCGTGAAATCATCGCCGCAGGCTCCCAGATTTATCCTGGCTTAGAAGTGAGGATAAAAAAAATTAGCGAAGATACCGACTTCGATGATGAAGACGAAGCTGGACTTGAAAACGATGAAGACACCTAAGAAAGCTTATTTTTTTGGCGGCGTGGCGCCGGCATGCTGCAAGACCCAGGCAGCCAGCGCGTTTGCTTGGTTGGCTGCTTTGTCCAGCGTTGCGCCGCTCAGTGAGTGAAACAAAAAGGCTGCATTCCACGCATCGCCGCAGCCCGTGCTATCTACGAGTGAGCCAATCGCTTTTGCCGGAATAGCGCACATTTCTTTCATCTTCGATGTGCTCTGATTTCTTGATCCACACAAAGAGCCGTCCGCTCCTAACTTAAGTCCGATGATGGGAAATTTTTTTAGGAGTGTTTGGAGCACCCGATCGGCCTGCCTTGCATTCTTAGGTGCAATCGTTTTGGCCAACAAGCGCGCTTCTTCTAGGTTCGGCAGCAAAATATCAACTTCGTTTATCCATTTGAGAAGACGCTGTGTACCCAGTGCTTCGATCAAACTTACTGAGGCGGGATCAACGGCTATTTGAGCTTGATTTGCTCTGGCAAGCCCTATCGCACGCAGTGCAGCGAGGCGAGGCGTGTCGCGATAAAAGAGATAGCCCGAAAGATACAATGCATCCGCTCTCAGAAAAATTTTTTCGGGCACATCAGGGGCATCAAGAAAAAAATGCGCTGCCGGTCCAATCAACATCGAACGTTCGCCATCGGACTCAACCAACGAAACAAGTGTGCCGGTGGGTCGCTTCTTGTCGCGTGCAACGTAAGGTGAAATTTTCTCTTTCTCTAAATTAGCGATCAGCGCATCGCCCAAAGTATCGTCGCCCACTCGGCTGATAAAACTTACGGCGGCTCCCAAACGCGAGAGCCAAATCGCCGTGTTGGCCCCCGCTCCGCCGGGGTGCGTTTCCATCTGAGTCAGCGTGTCGGTGCCTCGATAAATTGTGTGCATCGAACCGGGCAATCGCGTAATCACGTCTAATATCAGATCACCCATGACGACGATATGCAAATTTCTCTTTTGCTTCTTCCGAGAAGACATCTTATGAAGAGAGTCGGGCAAGTGCGCAGGCAACGGCTCCGGCAAGCGCGGCGTTGGATTCAACCAGGGCGCGATTCAAGGCGACGGCTTTTCCTTGTGTCGCTTCTTGGATGTGCTTGAGAAGAAAGGGCGTCACATCTTTGCCTCTTACGTTTTGATTTTCAAGTTTTTCCATAGCTTCTCTTATTTGTGCTTCTACGAAGTCGGGAGCGAAAGCCCGGTGCTCCGGCGGCGGGTTCACCAGCAAGATCGAACCCGTGAGCCCTAGCTTCCACCGCGCGTAGGCTATCTCGGCAGCTTCTTGTGCAGAATCTACACGTGCATCGACTCTCAACCCCGTCTTTGCAGTATAGAAGCCCGAAAATTCTTCGGTGCCGTAGCCTAAAACGGTCACTCCATGGGTTTCCAGCCATTCCCTTGTCTTAGGTAAATCTAAAATAATCTTCGCTCCCGCGCAGACAACGATCATTGGGATTTGAGCGAGCACGGGCAAGTCGGCAGAGATATCGAATGTGGGGCTCTTTCCATCCAGCGCCCCTCGGTGCACGCCGCCGATGCCCCCGGTGGTCATCACGCGGATTCCGGCCAGATGGGCGATCGTCATCGTCGCTGCTACGGTCGTCGCGCCATCGGCTTGGCGTGCGATCAGCACGGGCAGGTCCCGCACCGAGGCTTTGGCGATCTCTTCGTGTTGGGCTAAGGTTTCAAGTTCTCCGCGTGTCAAACCCGCACGGAGCTGGCCTCTTAGCACAGCAATTGTCGCCGGGAGGGCGCGTGCTTCGTAGACCGCGTGCTCACAGGCAAAGGCCGTTTCCAGATTGTCGGGCCAGGGTAAACCGTGCGCGATGATCGTCGATTCGAGCGCGACGACGCCTTGCTTTGTTTCTAATGCTTTTGCGATTTCGGGAGCGATCGTCACGGGCATAGTATTTTGCGTATGCATGGTTTCAGAATTAGTGCGAGCGAATGCCGACATAGAGCCCGCGTCCGGTCAGTCCTTCTTTGTCATAGATAATTTCTAAATTGCTCTGATGGAAAGAGTGTTGATATTCTTCGTGGGTGAAGAGCCCCATCTCATGATTCTCAACAAAGTGATGTATGCCTTGAGGGGTTCCGACCAAGTAGTGCATTTCCAAAACAGAGACCTTGCCTTCGGTGCGGCTTACGTTCATGCGGGCAATCTTGAGTTCAGGCTCGTCGACGAAGATGGAGTGCACCGAGCCGGGCTTCCAGCGCTCCGGGTAAATCCAGGGTTCTATGATGAGGAGCCCGCCCAGAGTGAGATGCTTGGTAAGCGTGGCAATCGCACGGTTCAAATTTTCGACTGTTTTCACATAACCAATGGAGCTGAAAAGACAAGTAATAACATCAAATTTTTCCCCGAGATTAAAGTCAATCATATTTCCCTGATGCAGTGGAATACCCTTGCAGCGCTCGCGTGCGACCTTAAGCATCTCTGTGTCTAAATCGAGCCCTTCGCACTTATAGTGTCTGGAAAAAAATTGCAGGTGCAAGCCCGTGCCACAGGCGACATCAAGCAATGTTTTTCCCGTAGACTGTTTATGCTTTTGTATGATCTCATGTAATTCTTGAGATTCTAACGCGTAATCTTTTCCACGAGCCTGATAGATAGCATCGTAAAATGCGACTGTCTCGGTGAACATAACTCAGACTAACAAAGCTCGGTGAGTTTAGCTAGTGTGAAAAATTATGCTTAGGATTTGAAACAGAAGAGCAAATCTTGCTTGTGCCCAACGACCGAGACTATCTCATGGAGTGTTTCTGGTTTTCGGCCAAACAGTTTTAAAAAGTGCGGCCGATCCAGTTTCCAAACAACGCTTTCTTCGAGTGTCTGGGCTACATAGGGCTGGCCGGGCAATTGCTGCAAGCGCAACTCCCCGAAAAAATCACTGGGAGAGAGCACGCTCCACCGATGCGGCGCACCGTCAGGCCGAATGTGCGAAAATTCGATCTGCCCGGAGTGAATGAGATAGAGCGCATCGTTCTCTTGATGAGGCGCATGAATGACGGTTCGTGCCGCAATTTTCAGATATTTGGCGGCACGTTGCATCCAGGCGAACATCGTTTCTGCTGATGCCTCCGGTGCAGGCGGCACGAAGGGCAAGCTGCGCTCAATGACTTGTTGGACCGCGGCTCGTTTCGTCATGGCCGAAGCATAATCACTGGATACAACGGAGCGTGAGGAGCGCTGAGTCTCTGCTTTGGGCATTCTGTCTGATGGGCAGCAGACGTGCGTCACTCTTTTTCTTGTTGGAGCGTTTGCAGAATTTGTTGCGCGACGAATTTGGAAATCCCCGGAACGGCGCTCAATTCTTCCAAGTTTGCTTTGCGCAGCGCGGCCATCGAGCCAAAGTGCTGATAGAGTTGCTTACGTCGTTTAGGGCCCACGCCGGGAATCCGATCGAGCACTGATCGCAACGTATTCGTTGTTCTGAGTTGGCGATGATAGGTTAAAGCAAAGCGATGCGCCTCGTCGCGCACGCGCTGGAGCAAGTACAAGGCTTGCGAGTCGCGCGGCAAGATAATGGGGTCAGATCGGCCCTCGACAAAGATATGCTCAAATTCTTTGGCCAGCGAGCAAGTTGCGATTTTCTCTAAGCCCAGATCGTGCATGACGGCGCGCGCCGAACTCAGCTGCCCTTTGCCGCCGTCAATCAATACTAGATTGGGGAAGGGCAAGAATTTGGAATCGTGCGCGAGGGCATTCTCAAGCCGCCTTCGCATCACTTCAGCCATGCTCGCAAAGTCATTCGGCCCGGCGACGGTCTTAATCCTAAAACGACGGTACTCGGATTTTTTCGGGTAGCCGTCCACGAAAACGACCATCGAGGCAACGCTCTCGTGACCCTGAAAGTTGGAAATATCAAAGGCTTCAATACGTTCGGGGACTTGGTTCAACTTGAGTGTTTCTTGCAGCTGTTGCAGCGCCAGCTCGCTGCGATCGGGCCCTTTGAGCGGTTTTGCGATCTGTTCTTTCAGCGCTAAATCGGCGTTGTGCATGACCAGCTCCATCAGTCGGTATTTCGGGCCGCGCTCCGGGACGCGCAGCGTCACGCTCTTTTCGCGTTTCTCGCTCAGCCACTGGGCGATAGAGTCTGTGTCTTCGATCTCGCATTGGAGCAAGATTTCTTTTGGGATATAAGTCGCTTGGGCGTAGTATTGCTTGACAAAGGCTGTAAGAATTTCGGTGCCAGACGATTCACCCAAGGAGTCCATAAAAAATTTTTCGCGCCCGATCAGCTTGCCTCCCCGAACAAAAAAGACTTGCACACAAATCTTGGCTATATCCGTAGGAAGTGTTTTATCTTCGGTGATTTCCAAACGCGAATAACCGATCAAATCTTGCTCAACGGGGCTGGAGTCCACTACTTTTTGGCTGCTCAGCAATCGTTGCAAGGCAATCAATTGATCGCGCAGCCGAGCGGCCTTCTCAAATTCGAGTTGCTCCGAAGCCTGAAGCATTTCGCCCTGAAATCTTTCCAAGAGCGTTTCATGTCGCCCGTATAAAAAATCTTTTGCTTCGTCGAGCAAACGACCGTAGTCAGTTTCGGAAATAGCCAGCACGCAGGGCGCATCACACAGCCCGATATAGTGATCGAGGCAGGGGCGCTGGCGCACTTTTTTCTCTCCCAATGCAAGCATACAGGTGCGAATATGAAAAATTTTCTGCAGAAGTTTCATCGTCTCGCGTACGGCGAGCGTATCGGTGTAAGGGCCGAAGTAGCGAGCACCATCACGTTCGACATGACGGGTGAACTCGAGCCTTGGATAGGGCTCTTTGGTGAACTTGATATGAGGGTAATGCTTGTCGTCTTTAAGACGGATATTGTAACGCGGCTGATGGCGCTTGATGAGCGTGTCTTCTAAAATTAGTGCTTCTTTTTCTGAGCTTGTGACGATATATTCAAGATCGGTGATATCACGAACGAGCTGTTCGGTTTTTAGGTCGTGATGGCGCGAGGCTTGAAAATAGGAGCGCACGCGATCTTTGAGAGAGATAGCCTTGCCGACGTAAATCACGGTATTCTCGGCGTTCTTCATCAGATAAACGCCCGATTCACCCGGCAAGAGTTGGAGTTTTTCGTAGAGGTGCATGTTACTCGAATCAATCGCCTTTTAATAACCGAAGGAATTCTACTTTAGAACGCTTTGCTTTTTTAGAATCCCCATCAAGGTGTCCCGTTCCAAATCGGTGGCGTGCACAAGAATCGGAGCACGCACAGTTGGATTTTTATATGTTTCAGATAGGCGTGATTACCTGTCCTATTTTGTTCTTACGGCCTTCCCATGCTCGTCGTACAAGAAGCGCTTGATGTCGAGCTTGCTCGTCTTGGCCAGGGGCTGCTCCAAAATAATCAAGTCGCTGCTGCTCAGCAAACGCTTATATTGAGCCATGTTCTTTCCTTGGGTCTTGATGGTCTCCCAGATCAAGTGCTTGATCTCATCGAGAGATTGGCCTACTAGCGTATCTTTCCTAGGGTAGACAAACGCTTTAATGACTTCGAGCCCGTCGCGTTTGCCCCCCTTGATCATAATGTCTTCAATGTACGGGATGCGCGAAAGCTCGGCTTCGACCTCTTCGGGATAAACGTTCTTGCCGCTTTCCAGAACAATGACATTCTTTTTGCGGCCCTTTAAATAAAGCCAGCCGTCCTTGTCTAGGCAGCCCAAATCGCCTGTATGTAACCAGCCGCTTGGCTCGATCATCTCGTCTGTTTTTTCTTGGTTCTTATAGTATCCGCGCATGATGTTCGGCCCGCGGGCGACGACTTCGCCGATGCCGTCTGCGTCGGGGTGGTCAATGCGCAGCTCAACGTTCTCGATCGCCGGCCCGACCGAGCCATTTTTTTCATTGAAGGCAGTGCTGAACGTCAAGACGGGAGAACATTCGGTCATTCCATAGCCCTCGATGACGCCGATGCCGATGCGTCGAAAAGCTGTCTCGACGCCGACATCCAAGGGCGCGCTGCCCGACAAGAAGAAGCGTAGCTTTCCGTTCGTCAGACGTTTTTTCATCTGCCAGCCTACGAGCTTTGGAAGGAAATTATATAAAAATTTGGTTAGGGGTTTGGCGTTCACGCGATGCTCCAATTGGTGAAACATAGCATGATAGAGTTTGGGAACGGCCGCGAGAATCGTCGCCTCGTTCTCCCGCAAATATTTGGGCAGATTCTTAAAATCATCGGTGTAAATCATCGTGGCGCCGCGATAGAGAATCGCGAAGACCGTGATCAACCCGAAGATGTGATACCATGGGGCGATCGTCACGGCGCGGTCTTCGTTGGTGATGACCAATCGTTCGAGCGAGGCGATGATATTCGGGCTCACATTCGAGTGAGCCAGCATAACAATCTTGGCGTTTCCCGTCGTGCCCGAGGTGCACATGAAGAAAGCAATATCGTCGTGGTGAATATCGTATTTTTGCAAACCGGTTCCGGTCAACAACTCTGAGAGTGCGGGCATATTTTTCTCCGCATCCATGCAAAAAACATGCTGGAGCGAGGTGTCTTTTATGTGCTCGATATGCTTTTGATCGACGATCGCGCCCACGGCTTCGGCTTCACGGATTACACGCTGGACTTCGCCCGGCTGCCAAGAGGCATCGACAGGGATGACCGTGCCCCCGGCCTTCAAGATGCCAAGAGCCGCGACAATCCACACGGAGCGAGGGCGTGCGACCACTAAGATGCGCTCGCCCTTCTTCAATCCGCGCACTTGCAGCGAAGCTCCCAGTTGATCGGATTTCTTTTTCAGGTCGCTGTACGTGATGTCATCATAGCCATTGCCGTTTTCGCGCGAGATGCGAAAAGCCAGCTTATTAGGGTAACGAGCCGCACTCTCTTCAACTAAGTCAATCAGCGAGGGATACTGAGTTTTCTGCATAGAATCTTTTGACGGCCTTTGAGTGACGATCGGACCGCCCTCCGTGCTGATTTTGAACTTGGTTTGCGAAGAAGTTTTATAATTATTCATCATATTCCCACTTCCCACTCTCCAAAAATTCCTCGGCTTCGAGCGCCGCAATGCAGCCATCTCCGGCAGCGATCACGGCTTGTGCATACTCGCCCGCAAATTTTCGCACGTCGCCCACCGCAAAAACCCCGCGCATCTTGGTGCGGGTACATTGGTCGGTGACGATATAACCATGATCATCCAATTCCAACTTGCCTCGTAAAAATTCAGTATTCGGTCGATGCCCAATGCTGACAAAGACGCCTTGCACGTCCTTCATTTCATAGAGTTGGTGCGTGCCGACGTCTTTGAGCGCGACTCCCGTGACGGACTTATCTCCTAAGACTGCGTCAACGACGGCATTCCAGACGAATTTGACTTTCGGATGATTTTTTACTTTGTCGACCAAAATTTGATCTTTGGCGCGGATGGCTTGGGGGGCGTTTTTCGGATGTCGAATAATCATGCGCACTTCGCTCGCAAAGCGAGTTAAGAAAAGCGCTTCGGTGAAACCCGCGTCGCCCGCGCCGACGACAATCAAATTCTTATTCTTAAAGAAAAAACCATCGCATGTTGCACAGTACGAGAGCCCGTGTCCCAAGAGTTTATCGGCGTTTTTCGCCGGAAGTTTGACGGGCTCGGCGCCGGTAGAAATAATCACGACGGGAGTTTCGTACTCGGCCGTGTCGGTTTTGACGAGGCGCTTCGCGCCCATGTCTTTTAGATCGAGCACTTCTTCCATTTTGAACGTCACGTCAAAGCGCTGAGCTTGCTGCACCATACGAGCCATCAAATCCGGGCCCATGATCGGCTCAGGAAATCCCGGGTAATTTTCGACCTCGGTCGTATCGTTTAGCTGGCCGCCGGGCGTGCGCTTGTCTAACAAGAGCGTCTTCATCTTGGCGCGGCCTGCGTAGATCGCCGCCGTCAGCCCCGCCGGACCGCCGCCGATGATAATCAGATCGTAGTTCATGTGTAAGCCTACAACCTCCCTCAATGTTGCGAGAACCTCTATCCCGATACTGTCAATGATAGCCAGTAAAACCTAGGAGGGGCAACTGCAAGCTGCGAATGACTTCATCAAACTAGTGCGAGGCCCTGTAAATTTGGCAAATAATCTAGCTCTGGAGGATGTGTTATTCTCGGACAAAATAGAGACAAGATGGCGTATAATAAAAGATATTATGAGCGCAGTAGGAGAAGTTAAAGAAGCCAAACTCAAAATAAGACTCTTGGGGCGCTTTGAAGTCTGGCGTGAGGACCAACTCCTAGACTCTCAGGCCTGGGGGGCAATCGCAAGACTCAGCTCTTGCTCAAAATCTTGCTCACTCAACGAGGCCAAGTTTTCACCCAAGACCGGCTGATAGAATTTCTTTATCCCAGCCTTGAACTCGACAAGGCCGTACAAAATCTGTACAAGCGCATCAGCGAATTGCGCAAAGTTTTGGAGCCGAGTCGAATCAAAGGAGCTGGCTCTTGCTATGTGCTCAGCACAGGCCAACAAGGATACAGTTTTAGCGAGACAACCGACGTTTGATTGGATAGCGAGGCCTTTGCCAAAGAAGTCGAACTGGCGCAGGCTTCCGAAAAATTCGGGCGTTGGCCGGAAGCGATAGAAAAATATCGGCGCGCGCTCGCACTCTACGCGGGCGATTTCTTGTCCGAAGACTTATACGAAGACTGGACCCAGGCTCCCCGGATCCACAGCGTCAGAGAACTACGTTGGACCAAGGCGCGGTCGTAGTCGGACCCGTTGCGAATGCGGTATACTGACTTCTGGCGCGGGCGAGGGTGCTTGTGGGTGTTAGGCATACCCGCCAGTTTACTCGATCCGCGCTAGCTTGTTCTTGATTCATGCACCAACGCCTATTAGTATTAAAACGTATGCCGATGGTCGACGCGAAATCTTCAAGCTTGCATTAAGACGATAGAATGCAGAAGCAGAATTGGAATTTGGAATTGGAGAGGCGTTTACGAAGCACCTCTCCTTTTTTTATCATACAGTTGCACTGACTACTTTATTGCCTAGTCAAGATGAATGAATATGAGCATCCTTCTGAACAAGGTATGATCGGCTTTGGAGTCGGGCTTCCCGTATTAGGCACCTTACGATTAGGAGGTAATTTGAAATCAATGCCGGTAACGGTCGTGCTCACTTCTAGAGTATCTGTATCAATAGCACTCACCAAAAAGGCGCGGGTCAAGACCCATCCATATTCATGCGTATTCATTTCAAAAGCCAGTTTCCCATCATCGCTCATGTCAACACGGATAGTCCATTTTTGATTTCGAGGTATAATGAATTTGTGGTATGGCAAGAGTCTGGCTTTGATTAGGGTTTTGTTTTTTAATGGGGAAAATACTTGTATGGACCACTTTATTCTGACTGGTTTCTGTTTGCCTATAGCACTGTATAAAGGGTCACTGGCTGTGCCTATCCATGTGCCAACAAGCATAGATATCTTTGGTGATAAGCTAAGAGTTTTATCTTTGGATAATTTCGTTTCGTAGGTCGTTTTTTGTGGTTCTTTGAGACTGTTCAATGTCGAAGATGCACACCCGATAAATAAAAATATGGTTGCGAGTACGAAAAGAAAATTTATATTTCGTAGTACCATATGAACCGCCACCTCCCCCTCTAGATTGCTCAAGAAATTATGAGAAGAGGGGCTGGTTAAAGTCAAGTGAAGGGATGTATCGTTAAAAACCGGAGGAGCTTTTCACTCCTCCGGTTTGTGAATCAAAAAGTTTATCTCGGATTCTCAGCGCTTCAAATACTCATCCAAAAATTCGACGACGCGGGTATAGGCTTTTATTTGATTCTCGCGTTTGGCTAAACCATGGCCCTCGTCTTCGAAGCGTAGGTACTCTACAATCCCACCCTGTTTTTTCACAGCGTTGACGATCTGCTCGGCCTCGTTGATCGGCACGCGTGGGTCGTTCGCCCCATGAATCACAAACAAGGGCGCTTTGATCTTATCGACCTTGTGTAGGGGCGAGATCGAAGCGAGAAATTCTTTGTCGCTCTCTAAACTACCGTACTCGGACTCGCGCAGCTTGCGACGGTATGGGCTGGTTAATTCTAGAAAACTTACAAAGTTGGCGATGCCGACGGTATCCACTCCAGCCGCAAAGAGATTCGGATAGAGTGTGAGACAAGCGAGCGTCATGTAGCCGCCGTAGCTGCCGCCCATT
>Ga0247727_10013950_pt1 | contig 13441 bp, 14 predicted proteins | sample WisWelCaveWW1625_FD_202498 | JGI IMG/M metagenome (GOLD analysis project Ga0247727, IMG submission 202498) | Biofilm microbial communities from Wishing Well Cave, Virginia, United States - WW16-25 | ecosystem: Environmental > Aquatic > Deep subsurface > Groundwater > Cave microbial mat | place... | reverse complement strand
CCTTCCGTGATCAACTCTGCCGCCGCGCTTGGCGTCGCGGCGCGCAGGTCGGCCACGAAGTCCGCGATGGTGAAATCAATTTCGTGTCCGATCGCGGAGACGATCGGAATCTCCGACCCTGCTATCGCGCGTGCGACTGATTCCTCGTTGAACGCCCACAAGTCCTCGAGCGAACCGCCGCCACGAGTGATCAGGATCAGGTCGAGCGGTTGGACCATTTCACGGCTGCGAGGACGCGGGGGAGAAAGGGAGAGAGGGGGCGGGGGAGAATTTTCCCCCTGCTCCCTTTCACCCTCTCCCCCCTGCTCCCTCTCTCCCTCTCCCCCTTTCTCAACGGTCTGCGCGTCAGCCCATTGGTTCAAGAGCCCGATGGCCTCCGCCACTTCTTCGGCCGCGCCGTCGCCCTGCACGCGGCACGGGACGAGGATGATTTCGAGCCCCGGTTGCCTCCGCCCGATCACGTGGAGCACATCGCGGATGGCCGCGCCCGTGGGCGAGGTGACAAGGCCGATGCGTTGGGGGAATCGCGGGATGGGCCGTTTTCGTTCCGGCGCGAACAGTCCCTCGGCCGCGAGCTTCGCCTTCAGCCGCTCGAAAGCCTGCTGCAGTGCGCCGACGCCCTGCAACTCGACCGTGCGCACGATGAGTTGATACTGGCCGCGCGCCTCATAGACCGACACCTCGCCGTGGAGAACCACCTTCGCGCCGTCGCACAGCGAGTCGCGTTGCGACGCGGCCACTCCCCGGAACAGCACGCACGAAAGCTGCGAGCCGGCGTCCTTCAGCGCGAAGTAGCAGTGCCCCGATGACTGTGCGCGAAAGTTCGTCAACTCGCCGGTGACCCACACCTGCCCGACCTGCCGTTCGAGGAGGCGCTTCACCTCCGCGGTGAGTTCGCTCACCGTGAGGACGCGGCGCGTGGCCTCCTGCGGGAAGAGCTCCCCGAAGTCCCATTGGGATTTGGCGGGCTTGGGCATCGGGGGGAATGGTTCAGAGTTCTGCGTTCAGAGTTCCGAGTTCAGCATCCCGCGGATGAACTGCTGGCTGCGGAATTCAGCGCCTCGGAAACGCGCTCGATGTGGACGGCCTTCCCGGTTTTCTCATCCACCTCGATCAGCGCGCCTTGCAGGAAGATGCGCCCCTTCGCGATGTCGAGGCGCTGCGGCTGGTTCGTGAGGAAGCGCCGGAGGACGGGCTCGATCTCCCGCCCGATCACGCTTTCGTGCGCACCCGTGAAGCCCGCGTCGCAAAGGAACGCGGTGCCGCCGGGGAAAATCTGCTCGTCGGCCGTCTGCACGTGCGTGTGCGTGCCGACGACCGCGCTCACCTGCCCGTCGAGCATCCGCGCGAAGGCGATCTTCTCGCTCGTCGCCTCGGCGTGAAAGTCCACGAAGATGACCGGCGTGATTTCGCGCAACCGGTCGAGCTCCGTCTTCACGCGGCGGAACGGGTTGTCCAGGTCCGGCATGAACACGCGGCCCTGCAGGTTCATCACCGCGACCGGCGCGCGCCCATCGGACTGGAAAACTGCGCTTCCCTGGCCGGGCGTGCCGACGGGGTAGTTGAGAGGCCGCACGAACCGAGGCTCATGCACCAGCAGGTGCGAAACTTCCTTCTGATCCCACAGATGGTCGCCAGAGGTGATGATGTCCACGCCGCCGGAGAAGATTTCCGCCGCAGTGTCGGGCGTGATGCCGGAGCCGCCGGCGGAGTTCTCGCCGTTGGCGATCACGCAATGGATGCCGTGCCTGCGGCGCAAGCCGGGCACGAGCGCCTTGACGGCCTTGCGGCCCGGTTCGCCCACAATGTCGCCGAGGAACAGCAGTTTCACGCGCGCAGCGTAGTCAGCGACCGTGGGGCTGGGTAGGGAATTTGTCGCGCGATCCCGTGGGCTGAGAACTGTTTCGTGATCCCGCGGAACTGCAATCAGGTGCCGCAGACAATCGCATTCGGGCCAGAATTCCTTCTTGATATGACCACGGGCTTCCGGCGAAATGCCGTGGCTTTGCGCAAGCTATGACGCTGGCCGACATTCTCAACACGGATCAGATCATCCCTGAACTTCGCGCGACCAACCGTTGGGAGGCGATTGACGAGCTCATTGAAGTGCTCGTGCGCTGCGGCAAGATCAAGCCCGAGCATCGCGAGGCCGTCACCGCGGTCGTGAAGAAACGCGAGACCTCGATGAGCACGGGCATCGGCTTCGGCATCGGCATCCCGCACGCCTCGACAGATGTGATCAGCGAAGTCACCGGCGCGTTCGGCCGCTCCGCGCGCGGCATCAACTTCGACGCGCTCGACAACCAGCCGGTGCGGCACGTGATGCTCTTCCTCGTCCCGCAGGGTCAGTTCCAGAAGCACCTCCACACGCTCGCGGACATCGCGAAGAAGCTGCACAACAAGGAATTCCTCGCGTTGCTCGAAGCCGCGACGGATGCAGCCGGCATCTACAAGGTGATCCGCGACTTCCCCTCGAAGAAGTAGCGGTGGCTGCCCGACGAAACTTCCGCGTTTCGTGGCACAGGATTCAAATTCCAGGTTTGAAATTGCAAACTCCGCGGAAATTCCAAGCTTCAAGCTGCAAAAACTCCAATCCCGAATCTTGGAAGTTGGGTTTTGAAGCTTCTTTGAAGTTTGAGGCTTGGGATTTCAGCCCTGTCGCTTCCGCGCGCCGCGATCACTTTGTGGCGCGCGGCGAAGGCTCATACCATTGGCCGCGCAGCCAGTCCGAGATGAGGCCGATGGATTGCGCGTCGAGGATTTGCGAGACGCCGAAGGCCGGCATCCCTTTCTTGTCGTCACGCGTTCCGGGGTAAAAATCAGGGTGCGCGGGATGGCTGATGAACCGGATGAGCCAGTCGCGCGAGCCGTAGCCGGTGAGCAGCGGTGCGGTGGCGTCCTCGTCGGGCTTTTGGAACGCGTGGCACTCGGTGCAGCCGATGTCGCCGCGGAGCAGGGCCGCGCCTTCTTTGATGGCCGCGGCGTCGCGTCTGTCGGCGCTGTTTTGCGAACGCAACCCGGCCTCGGCGCTGACGGCCATGATGACTTTTTGAAGCTGGGCTTTTTGATCGGGCGTGTAGGCCGTGACGTTCTTCTTCACCCACTTCACCATCTTGCCTTCCTTGAACTTGGTCGCGCCGAAGTAGTGCGGGCTGTCCACCCGCGCCGGGTCAAGCAGGCCCGCGAGCCATTCGCGCGAGGCGAAGCCCTTGAGGTCCGACGCCGTTTGCGGGTCCACGGAAGGCCGGCCCGTGCCGTCGTGCCCGTCGAAGCGGTGGCACGAGGCGCAGTTCTTCGCGAAGAGCTTCGGCCCCTGCGTCAGCGGGTCGGCGCGCAGCAGCGAGGCCGCACCGGAGATGGGAATGCCGTCGGGCGAACGCGCGAGCTCGGCGGCGCGATGGGCATCGCGGTCCGCCTCGACCACGGCGAGCCGGTAACCAGGGTCCGCGCCGTCCTGCTTCATCGCCTGCCATGTGAGCCAGCCCGAGCCGAGGATGAGCCCGCACAGGAGCGCGAGGTTGAACCGATGGCCGCGCTGGGTTTCGCCGAGCTTCGGCAGCAGGAACATCACGAACATGACGATGCCGGGGATGATGATCGCGCCCCAGATTTCCATCGAGCCGGGGAAGTATTTCAGGAACTGGAAGAGGAACAGGAAATACCACTCAGGCCGGGCAGCGGAGAAAGGCTCGCTCGGGTCGGCGGGCGCGCCGAGTTCGGCGCCGAGCGGGCCGGCGGTGCCGAAGATTTTGTGGCGCACACAGAGGAACAGCACCGCCGCGGTCACGGCGAGGCACGCCACGGTGTCCATCAACACCTGGTCCGGCCAGAAGTGCGAGTCGCGTTTCTTGTGCGGCTTCTTCGTGGTGATGCCATGCCTGCGGAAGAGCCAGACGTGGCCCACGATGAGCGCGACCATCGCGGCCGGCAGCACGCCCGCATGCAACGCGAAGAAGCGCGTGAGCGTGTGATGGCCGTAGTCCGGCCCGCCGACGACGAGCTTCTGCAAGTCGGCGCCGATGAAGGGCACGATGCCGAGCAGGTTGGTGGCGACCTTCGTGGCCCAGTAGCCTTTCTGGTCCCACGGCAAAAGATATCCCGTGAGCGAGAGCGCGAGGACGAGTTGCAGCAGGATGAGCCCGACCCAGAAGTTCACCTCGCGCGGTGCCTTGTAGGCGCCGTCAATCATCACCTGCATCAAGTGCAGCACGAGCAGGATGTTCATCGCCTGCGCCGTGAAGCTGTGGATGCCGCGCAGCAACCATCCGCCGGTCATCTGGTGCTGGATGTAATAGACGCTCTCCCACGCGGTCTGCGAACCCGGGCTGTAGGCCATCCACAGGGCAAACCCCGTGATGACCTGCACGACGAAGCAAAACGTGAGCGTGCTGCCCCACACGTAACGCCAGCGCGCACCGCCGGGGATCGGCTCGTGGAGCGCCTCGTGGGTGACTTTCCGGTAACCCGTCCGCTGGTCGAACCAGTCGAGCAGCCTCTTCATGCGACGGGAGTTTTCTCGGCGTGCCCGGCGTAGAAGTTCTGGAAGTGGACCCAGACTTCCTTCTGGTTGCGGACCTCGATCTTCAACTCATCAAGGCCGCGCGGGGACGGGCTGTTTTCGTCGGCGATCGTGCCGTCGAGCTCGAAGGTGCTGTTGTGGCACGGGCAGTGATAGCCGTTCTTCTCGGGCTTGTAGTCCACGAAACACCCGGCGTGCGGGCACGCGACGTTGTGGGCTTGCAGCGCGCCTTCCTTCGTCCGCCGCAGATAAACCGCGCCGATGGGTGTCGCCGGCGTTTTGTTCCAGGCATCCTCGCGACTCGAGATGATTGGGAATTTCTTTGGAACACCGTCCGCGGGCAGCGCCTCGATGGTGGTCACGCGCACGAACTTGCCGGGCGGGGCTTTCCGGCGGAGCGGGTCGAGATAGACCGCGAGCCCGGCCGCGGCCGGTGCAACCATCGTCGCGCCGCCGATTGCGACCGAGAGTGCTTTCTTCAGGAACTCACGGCGCTGTTCCTCGGGCGCGGGAGCATCGGCGTTCGGTTGCGTTTCTGGTTGCATGCGTGTGGATTGACTTGGCGACCCTCGCAAAATTCACGGCGAAGTTAGGGAACCGCCAGCATCAAGGCAACCTTGAACGCGGACGAATCAGCGCGCGTTTGAAACAAACTTGGGAAGGCTCCACGGCGTCGGAATGGGATCGCGTCGTCGCTCGGTGCGTCTTTGAGCGGAGGTGCCCCCGTCCACTGCCCCGGCCATGAACAGCGTGCCCGGGAGGTCGCGCGGTTCAGTTTCGCCCGCCGGTGCCGGTGGGGACACCTTCGCTCCAAGCCGCCTAGAAATACTTTCCGAGCGCCTCGCGGTCGCCGTGACCCATGAGCAGATAGACAAACTCGCCGCTCCTCCACGTCGCGCTCGCCCATTCGCCATGTTCCTTGAAACGCATCTTGGCGTTCGTCGGCGGATCCGGCAGGTCGGTGCTGTTGATGACGACCAGATACACCTTGTCCTTCGGCAGGCTCGGGCCGACCTGGAAGCAAACGAGCGAAACCCGGCGTCCGCGCCAGTCGAGCATTCCACAGCCCATGCTCGGATGGTCCTTCAAGCGCGCGGGAAAGACGCAGTCGCCGTGCCCGCTGTTCTCCGCAAGCCAGTGGCGGATGTCCTCGATGCTCGCGCTCCGGTAGTGCAGGCCCGAGCCCAGACCGCCGAGGTAACCCATGTTCGCCGTCGCGAGCTTCGGGCTGAAGAGCAAACCGTAGCGTGCCCCCACGTAATCAGTGAGGTCCGAGTTGAAGCGCTTGAAATCCGCCGCAGCCTCGCGCGGTTCGCGAAGGCCAACGAAACCGATGCACGCGAGCGTCGCAAAGACCGCGGCCACCGATGCTGCGCGCGAAACAGGACGGCGCCACCACGGCGGCGGCGTGACCACCTTGCGGCCCGCGAGAATCGCGGCCTTCAAGTCGCGGGGCACGGGCACTGTCGCGAGTTGCGCGTGGATCGCCGCGTCGAGCGCCGACTCCTGCGCGAACCACCGCGCCAGTTCGGGATCGCGGCGCACCTGCGCCAGGGCTTCCGCGAACGCGTCGTCTTGCGCGTCCTCTCCTCCCGGCCGGTAGGCGCGGAGGATGAATTTTGCCTCTTCGTTGTTCATGGTTTCAGCCCGCGCGCTGTTTGGGCAGCGGGACGATCTTGTGTTCGGTTTCTTCGAAATGATCCGTGAGCCGGACACGGAGCCGGTCCTTGCCACGGGCGAGCCGCGACATGACCGTGCCCGGCGGCACATCGAGAATCTTCGCGATTTCCTGATACGAATGTCCACCGAGGTAAAAGAGCACCAGCGGGGCGAGGTAGGGCTCTTCGACCTGCATGAGCACCGACATCAACTCCGCGGATTCGAGCCGGCGCACCGCATCCGGTTCCACCACGGGCAACTCGCCCTCGACGGAACCCAGTTCGTGATGCACGAAGCGACCCTGCCTCCGCACCGAGCCGAGGAACTCCCGGTGGAGCGTGGTGAAGAGCCACGTCTTCACCTTCGACGAGTCGCGCAACTGGCCGCCCTTCGAAGCCCAGATGTAAAACGTCTGCTGCGTCAGGTCGCCCGCGTCGGCCTCGCTCCGGCTCAGGCTCAACGCGAACCGATACAACGGCTCGTAGTAAGCGCTCACCACCTGTTCGAAGTCGAGGTCGTGCACGTGGGTTTGAGGGAGTTCGCGGCCAGATTATTCCACCTTCATGCCGCCCGGCAAGCGTGTTCCAAGGCAAACCCCGCCGCGGAAGGCGAGTTTCGCAATTCACTCCTCTGCGCACCTCAGACCGCCATTGACTTGGCCCCTGTGCTTCTCTATCACGGGCGCGCACCAAAGCCCGAATCATCTATGCCCCCAAAACCTGCCGACAAATCCGCCGACACCAAGGCCTCCGACGCGAAAGCTGCCGACGCCGCGAAGCATTCCGCAACTCGCGCCCGCGAACTCGACGCCGCCATCTCCAGCATCACCAAAGCCTACGGCGATGGCGCGATCATGCGGTTCGGCGACGCCCAGGCGCATCGCAAGATGGAAGTCATCACCACAGGCTCGCTCGCGCTCGACCTCGCGCTCGGCGTCGGCGGCGTCCCGCGCGGCCGCGTCGTGGAGATCTTCGGCCCCGAGTCCTCGGGCAAGACCACGCTCATGCTGCACGTCATTGCCAACGCACAGAAGGCCGGCGGGCTCGCGGCGTTCATTGACGCCGAGCACGCACTTGACCCGGTCTATGCGAAGAAACTCGGCGTGAACCTCGACGACCTGCTCGTCTCGCAGCCCGACAGCGGCGAGGAGGCGCTCACCATCTGCGAGACCCTCGCGCGCTCCAACGCGCTCGACGTCATCGTCATAGACTCCGTCGCCGCGCTCGTGCCCAAGGCCGAGCTCGAGGGCGAGATGGGCATGGCCACGATGGGAATGCAGGCGCGCCTCATGTCGCAGGCGCTGCGCAAGCTCACCGCCATCCTCGCCAAGGCCAAGACCACCTGCCTCTTCACGAACCAGATGCGCGAGAAGGTCGGCGTCATGTTTGGCAACCCCGAGACCACGTCCGGCGGCAAGGCGCTCAAGTTCTACGCCAGCGTCCGCATGGACATCCGCCGCCGCGACGCCATCAAGGACGCCACCGGCGCCGCCATCGGCAGCCACGTGCGCGTGAAGGTCGTGAAGAACAAGGTCGCGCCGCCCTTCGCCGAGGCCGAGTTCGACATCATGTTCAACCACGGCATCAACAAGGAAGGCAGCATCCTCGATGTCGGCATTGACAAGGGCGTCGTCGAGAAGAAGGGCGCGTGGCTGCAGTTCGACGGCGACCTCATCGGCCAGGGCAAGGACGCCGCGGTGAACGCGCTGCGAGACAAGCCCGAGCTGGCGCAGAAAATTGTGGCCGCGATTTATGCGAAGCTCGCCGCGCCGGCAGCACCGGCTGCGTGAGCGCGCTTGCAAATCAGCAGCGCTGCGCGATCATCCAGTCATGGCTCCCATCGCTGAAAAGCTCGATTCGAAATTGAAGAACTGGTCGCCGGACACGGCGGCCCAAGTCGAGCGCCTCGTTGACGAGATCATCGCGCTGGCTGAGAGCGATTCGCTCGACCTGCTGCGTTCCCGCAAGCGCGAGCAGGAAGTCCTCGACCTCCTCGATGAGCCCGCAAGCCGGTGAAGTCTGGTTGGCAGATTTGGGTCTGGCTGCAAAACCCAGACCCGTCGTCGTCCTCTCGCCCTTCGACCCGGCGCCACCGCGGAGCATCCTGATCTATCTTCCGGTCACGCGACAAAACCGTGGAAGCCGCCTCGAAGTTCCGGTTGGCCACCTGCGCTGGCTCGATCCGGATTCCACCGTCAACGCACAGGGCATCGGTTCGATCCCTACCGTGCGGTTCGAACGGAAGATCGGAAGTTTGCCCGCGTTGGATTTCGAAAAAGTGAAGACTGCGGTGAGACTGGCCTGCGGAGTTTGAACGTCACTTTGAACTGTGGATTCATCGCAGTCATCGCAGGAACATCTCCGCCGCGTGATCTGCGAAGCGCATCCCGCGGCGTGTGAGACGCAAGTGCTCCGCGTCGGATTCCGCATAGCCTTCGGAAACCAGTCCGTCCATCTCGCGCTTCCACTCGCGGCGCAGATCGAAGCCCGTCGTGCGCTCGAACAACTCGAACGGCCACCCCACATTCATCCGCAGCCCGAACGCCGCCGTCTCGCCCGCGCGCCGCAGCGGCTCAAGTTCCTCGAACGACTCGATGGCACGTTGCCCCTTCTCCAGTTGCTCGCAGTAGAGCTGCGTGTTGGACCAGTTCTTCGTCCGCAGCCCATTCACGTAACCCGCCGCGCTCGGCCCGAGTCCGTGATACGCGCCGCCGCGCCAGTAATTCACGTTGTGTGCGCACGCGCGCGCCGGGATTCCGCATTTCGTCCCGCGACTGCGGGACACTCCGCATTCGCCCCTCGCAAAGTTCGCCACCTCATACTGCACAAACCCCGCCCGCGCCGCCGCGCCGAGCAGTTCCTCATACATCGCCTCGGCGAGTTCCTCGTCCACGTCGAACTCGCCGGCTTGCAGTTGCGCAAAGAGCGGCGTGTCCTGTTCGTAAATCACCTCGTAGCAGGAGAGGTGTTCGCTGCCGAGCGCGGCGGCTTCGCGCAGCGTGTCCTTCCAGATGCCCATCGTCTGGCCGGGGATGGCGAACATGAGGTCCACGTTCACGTTGTCGAAGCCCGCCGCGCGCAGCGTGTCGAAGGACTTGAAGACCTGCTCGCGCGAGTGGATGCGGCCGAGCCGGTCGAGCAACTTCTCGTCGAGCGACTGCACGCCCATCGAGACGCGGTTCACGCCGAAGTCGCGCAACAGCTTCGCCTTGTCCGCGGAGACGGTCGCGGGATTGCACTCGACGGTCCACTCGTCGGCACCGAGCAGATTGAGCCGTTCCATCGCTTCGAGAATCTGCCGCCACTGCGCGAGGTTCAGCAGCGACGGCGTGCCGCCACCGAAGAACACCGTGCGCGGCTTGAGTTCGTCCGCGACCAGTTCCAACTCGCGCACGACGGCGGCGACGTAGCGGCCCACGACATCGCCCGCCGGTTGCGCCGAGTAGAAGGCGCAATACTCGCACTTGTGCGCGCAGAACGGCACGTGGACGTAAAGGCTGGTGATGGGTTCGCCCGCGGACGGCATGGGCGGACGATGCAGGAGCGCGACGGTGCGGGCAAGGGGAAGCACATTCCCGTGCGCTCCTCAGTGCTGAATCCCGCTGACGCGTGCGAGCAGGTCCGACAAGAGGACGCCCCGCGACGCCGGCCACGGCGCCTTGCCGGTGCGGAAGAAATCGTCAATCACAGCGACGAGGCGGGTGTAGTGGTTCTCCGCCGGTGCTGGACTGCGGAGAACTTGTGCCGAGATGACTTCGCCGGAGCGCAACTGCACAGCGAAGTTGATGTCTGCCACGACGCCGTCGAGCACGAGCACGGTCGAGCGCAAGCCGTCCTTGTGTTGGAGGGAAATGCCTCGCGGTTCGCGCGCGAGTTTCTGGACAAGGCCGAGTCCCGCGAGGTCCTGCGTGCGTGCGTCCTTTAGTGCGTCGCCTTGCGGCGAGTTCGAGCGCGACAGGGCGGCGGCGAGCAGCGGCCACGACCACGTTCGCTTCTCTCCTTCGCGCCAGACTTCCCCGCCCGCGAGAGTGCGGACGCTCTCGATGCCTACCTCGCCGCCGCGACGCCGTTCGGCGAGCGCGAGCACGAGGTCGAGTCCGTGCAACTCCGCCTCCGATTTCGGACCTTGCACGACAACAAGCGCCTCCGCGAGTTGAGCGCCAGCGGGCACGTCCACCTGTGGCAACCGTGCCGCGACGGGAACCCAGGTTCCGGACAAGAGCCCCATCTGCGCTGCGATGGCCGCGCCTTTCATGTCATGTGCAACATCGGGCGAATGTCCGAGGGCTCCGTAAATGAAACACGCGTCCACTTTCCCGCGAGCCGCGATGAGGAACCGAACCAAGTTGTCCGGGAGCGGCTTCGCGCCGGACCCACTTGGAATGATTACAACGGCGTCCGAGTCTTGGATGTATCCCTGCTCGTCCGTGACGCGCGCGAGCCCGAAGTCCCGCACGCGCCGCGTCAACTCGGCGTCGCCGATGCTGCGGCTGGCGGCGACGAAGAACTTTGTCCCGGCGAACTTCCTCCACCCGCCGTCGCGCGGGTAGCCGAGCAGGAAGCGGTCGAGAATCTGTTGCGCGGGCGTTTGCAGCGCGAACTCGCCGAGCAGGAACGTGATTTTCTTCAACTCGCGCATCACGCCCTCCAGAAATGCGACTCTTTCGGCGCCTTGTAAGCCACGTTCATCCACGGCGTCTCGATGCGCTCGCCGGCACGATGCAGCGATTCGAGTCCCGCCGCGGTCATGCCCGTCGTGAGCAGCGTGCGCTCGATGGGATATGGCGCGCGGCCGGTGAGGATCGTGGTCTCGACGTGGTTCATCAGCGGGTTGAAGAAGTCCGCGAGCGTCGTGTTGTAAGGCGGCATTGGCAGGTGGAACTTCGCCGAGTGAGTGCGCCCGCCCTTCTCCGTTCCGGCCCACGTGAAGTCGCGCGCGAAGCGGTCGGTCCACATCGAGGTGCGCACGCGCTGGTCGCGGAAGGCCACTGCCTCGACGGTGCCGTTGAGAAGAAACACCGTGGTGCGGAATCCATCGAGATGCTCGGCGAAGAAGACCGTGATGTTCGTTGAGCCGCGGCGGACCCAGTCGAGCGTGGGCTCGGCGAAGGTGTAGCCCTCGGTCGCATTCATCGCATCACTGCGGCAGAGCGCGGCGAGCAGCAGGCGGCGCGTGCCTTCGCGGTCCTTCGCGTCGAGGAGTTCCCAAGCCTTCGCGCCTTTCAACGCCTGCACCGAGCGCACGCCGGTTTCGCCGCCCTTGCGCCGCTCGGCCATGCACTGCGTTGTCTCGAAGCCGTGGAAGTCATACGAATCCACGCCGCCGTAACAGACGCAGACGCTCTCGGTCAGCGGCACGCCGAGCGGGAGCTCGATCGCGGGCAATCGCCACGTGACGGGCAGCGACGAGCCGGCGATGAACGCGAACTTGAGCCGGCGCGAGTCCTCGACCATCTCCATCGCCTCATTCCAGTCGGTGGAAAGATGCTTGTCGTTGAAGACCGGCACGGCTCGACCGTTCGACTCGAACACCTTCACGATTTCCTTGAACCACTTGTAGCGCGGGTAGAGCACCTGTCCCTTTTCGTTGCGCGGATAGTCACCGTGCTCGCCGATGATGAGCACGCCGTCCACGGCGAGCCGGCCGGTGCCGAGCGTGAGGGCGTCGGCGACGGTGGGCTGGAGCTTCACGCCGAAGCGCGCGCTGCGCTCGCGCGCGAGATCGTCCGCGGGGAACTGGTCAATGTAGAGCCCGGCGAGTTCGAGCGCGGGATGATGGTGGCGTCCGTGCCAGCCGTAGCCTTCGAGCAGGCGGTCGAGGAAGTGCTGCGCGTGCGCGAACTTGCGCACGTGCGTGCCGATGAGCGCGACGCGCTTGCGGGCGGGCGCTGCCGGCTTCGCCGCCGCGCCCGCGGCGAGCGCGAGTGAGGCGCCGGCTGTCGCGGCGACAAACTCGCGTCGGGTCCAACGACTCAAGCTCAGCGACCCGGTCCACGAGACGCCACGATTGAAACCTGAGCGCGAGGGCCGGGTTCGTTGCAGCGCATGGTTTGGCCACGTGGTCATCGTCTCACAATCTGTCCTGTCTGGCCGTCAATCCGAACTCCATGAGTCTGCGCCAACCGTGCGCTCGACCCAAGAAAAACGTCGTGAACGTAGTAGTAGCGTGAGTCGGCGTAGAGATGCCAAACGTGCTTCAGTGAAATCATGCCCGAGTCGCGGGCCGCTGCGAATGCCTGCGCGGGTGTGACGGCGAATCCGGCGGGCGCTGCCAAACTGACAGAGGGCGGTGTCGACTGTGTCCAAACTGCGCGAAGGTTTCGGCGTGTCGTCGTGCATCCGATGACCGCGAGGCAAATTGCAAGTATGGAGAGGAGCGTGCGCATGTGGCCTAATGCGGAACTTGATGATCGCGGTGATGCATCCTTGGCTGCTATTGCGCGCCTTCGACGACGGGCATCGGGTTGGCGATGTAATCCCGCTGGCAGCGGCGGCACAGGTCGAACTTGAACTCGACGAACACGTCCTTCATGAGTTCCTCCTCGGTCATGGCTTCGCACTGGCGGATGAGCGCGGCAATTTCGTCGCGGCGATTGCCGGCTTGGAGTTCCGAATCCGAGATGACCAGCGGCCCGGGGCTGGCGAAGACCTGGATCTTCGCGACGAAGCGGACTTCGCGCACATCGAGCGGCTGCCCGCAGCGGTCGCAGAGGTGGGTGAAGTTGGGCGTCGGCTCGGGCATCGTGCGCGCAGCCCGTTGGATTGCCGACGGCGGGACTTGAACCCGCACGGCTTGTTACGGCCGGGGGATTTTAAGTCCCCTGCGTCTGCCATTCCGCCACGCCGGCTTCCGTTGGGCGATGGGAGTGGATACGGGAAGGCGCGGCGTGGCGCAAGGCGGCATTCCGGCGGGCGGGCGGGCGGCGCGAGCCCACACAGGGAAGTTGACTGACGCTGTGTGTCACTTCATGGTGACACCATGAAAACGGCCACGGTTCGCGAGTTGAAGCACAAGACCGCGGCTGTCCTCGATTGTGTTGAGAACGGCCAACCCGTCGAAATCCGCAAACGCGGCCGCCCTGTTGCCGTCCTTTCCCCGCTCAAGTCCCGCCCGACGGCCCGGCCCGACTTCGCCGCGCGCCTGCGCGGCATCTACGGAACCAAGGTGCTCGCCAAGACCGCCACGGAGTTGCTCGCGGAGGAACGCGGCGACCGATGAAGTCCATCCCGCCAGCCTCATTCCTCGCGCTCGCCTTCGCCCTTT